>Ga0154442_1018_pt6 | contig 44073 bp, 28 predicted proteins | sample RifGroC2_FD_115946 | JGI IMG/M metagenome (GOLD analysis project Ga0154442, IMG submission 115946) | Nitrospirae bacterium GWC2_57_13
AGTTGCCACGATCAGGCCGTCGGCGCGGATCGTGGTCAGGCGGCCGCCGTCCACCAGCACATCGAGACCAACCATCCGGGCAAGGGCGCCCTTGTTGATCACGGCGTCGTTCAGCACTGTATACCGGGCAATGCGCTTCCCTTCGCGCACAACGCTCACTGTCAGCATCATCCGTTCCTCGGCGGCGAGCTTGCCGGCAATGGCCTGTTCGAGATGGTCATGGAGCTCGTTCTGGGAAAGCTCCGCCAGGAAGCCGAGGCTGCCGAGATTCACGCCAAGGATCCTGACACCCCGCTTGGCAGCGCAGACCAGCCGGGCAACGGACAGGAGCGTGCCGTCGCCGCCCAGCACAACGATCATGTCGGCGCGGGACGCGATCGTCTCGCGATCATGGCCCTGCGCCTTGATCGCCCGGGCTGTCACTTCGTCGATCAGGACAAGGCGGCCCTTCTTCGTCAGCCCGCTGCTCAGCTTCTGCGCAGCCTTGTGCGCCGCAGGGATGTTCTTGGCTATGATGCCGATCTTCTTCATTTTTCAGGATATTCCTCTGAGGCGCTTACGCCTATAACTTCGACAATAGATCGTCGATGTCTGTGTCTCATTCGAAAGCCATATAAAAGGCAGGATGTTTTCTCGCCAAGGCGCAAAGAGCGCAAAGAAATGCATAGCCTTTTGGCTTTTAACCCTCGACTTAACGGTTTCCTTTGCGTCCTTTGCGAGCTTTGCGAGAGACGCTTTTAGTTCTGTCCTGGATTTTGCTTCCCCGCAAGAGCCATGTATTTCGGGTGAAATTCCGGACGGTGCGTAATGAGTTACGAGATACACGCGACACAAAATAGAAACAAATCTTCGTGCCTGCAGGGTAGATCTGGTTCCTGTTTGTCCTGATTAGGCCAGTTCGTTTTTCAACTCATCCAGGAGCGATTCGTACCGGGCTCCCTCGGCCAGAAACCCTATCTCGCGGCTGTTCTCGGAAAGATGGGAGAGATAGACGCTCAACCGTCCCGCGGGAAGCTCCTCGTCGGCACGCTCGGCCCATTCTATCACTGTCACGCCGTCGGAATCAATGTACTCCTCAAATCCGATGCCTTCCAGTTCCGAGGGCTCCTTCAGACGGTAAAGATCGATATGGTAGAAGGGCACCCTTCCCTCATATTCGTTCACGAAGGTGAAGGTGGGGCTGGTGATGTACTTCTCACGCACATCGAGACCCATGGCAATGCCGTAGGAAAAGGACGTTTTCCCGGCGCCGAGATCGCCGTAAAGACAGACGACGTCGCCGGGGCCGAGACAGCGGCCCAGCAGCTCTCCGATACGTTCGGTCCGTTCCGGAGCAGGCGAGACGACACTGAACATCAATCGGCCCGGCGCGCAGAGGCCTTCACCACGTCGCGTTTGCCCACAATGCCGATGACCTTGCCGTCCTTCACTACGGGAAGCAGGTGTTTCTTCTTATCGGACATGAGCGTGGCGATGTCCGCAAGCGTGGCGTCTTCCGCGATCGTGATCACCTTGCGCACACAAATATCGCCCACCTTCGTTGCGACGATCTTCCTGACCTCTTCCTCGAACTTCTTCGAGCTTTCGAGATAGATGGCGGCATCCAGAAAACTCACCACCGTCGGAATATGGAGCCGCTTGTTCCGGCTGATGAGGTCGTTCTCGGTCACGATCCCATAGAGGGCACCGGATTCATTCACCACGGGGACGCCGCTGATCTTGTGCTGAACCAGCAGCGATGCCAGGTCCTCCACCGATGTATCGGGTGCTACGGTGATAACGTCTTTCGTCATGATGTCTTTCGCGGTAAGCATAATTTCACCTCTAGAAAAAGTCTGGTACGCTGATGTTCGTCCAGCATGGCTGCTGCTGATCTCGACAAAAACTATTGGACGCGGATCAAATCTGATAACTTCTGATAAGGGTACATGGGACAGTCCCCTTTGGTTCCAGGGGGACTGTCCCGGTCATGCTCTTAAGGAAAAAAGCCATTGCCCGACCAGGGTTATCCGCTTTTTCCGTGTTCAGACTGCCGTTTTCAAGTCTATACGTACGGACCTGAATTCATCAGCGTCCCGAGATATTCGACCCCTTATGCTGCGGCTGATTCTGTTAGCTTAATCGCTTCCGGTATCTTATCGATCACATCCCCTGCGATCATTGCTGTCTCACCCTTCTCTTTAGCCGCCAGGTCTCCGGCCAGCCCATGGAGATATACCCCAAGGCAGGCGGCCTGCGCTGCCGCATATCCCCGGGCCAGGAGCCCGCCGATCATACCGGTCAGCACATCGCCGGTGCCGCCTGTTGCCATGCCGGGATTTCCGGTCGAATTGACAAAGAGAGAACCGTCCGATGTGGCTACGACCGTGCCCGCGCCTTTCAGGACCAGCGTGACCTTGTGCTCTGCAGCGAATTCGGCTGCAAGGTCGATCCGGTTCTTCTGGACCTCTGATGACGAAACGCCCAGCAGCCTCGCCATCTCTCCGGGATGAGGCGTCAGCACGAGGGGGGCCCGTGCTTTCTTGAGGATGTCCAGGGAGCCGGCAAGGGCGTTCAAGCCGTCAGCATCGATCACTGCGGGTATCGCGAGCTTCTCTACCAGATGCCGGACGGTCTGCACTGTCTCCGGATCCGTTGAAAGGCCTGGTCCGATCGCGCAGGCTGTCATTGTCGCAGAAGCTCTGAGCAGCGTTTTTACAGCTGCTGAACCGAGCGCTCCGGCAACGCTCTCATCAGCAGGGATGCACATAGCCTCAGCTACCTGCTGGATAATCGGCACGATCCCCTTTGGCGCAGCCACGGTCACAAGACCGGGACCGACCCGCAGAGCGCCCCGCGCCGCCATCATAGCTGCGCCGGCCTTTCCCGGGGACCCGGCAATGATCATGAGATGGCCGAAGTCCCCCTTGTGGGCATCAGGCTTCCGGCGGCCCAAAAGCCCCCAGGCAAAACCGCTGTCCAGGAGCGACAGGTCCACGTTCTCCTGCTCCACCGCTTCAATGGGAATGGAGATATCAACAACGCGGACCACACCGGCATGGGTTGCACCGGGATGAAGCACGATGCCACGCTTCGGGAGAGCCATGGTGATTGTCAGGTCCGCCATGACCGCCTCGCCCATAACTTCGCCCGTATCAGCGTTCACTCCCGTGGGGATGTCAACAGCCACAACAGGCCTGCCCGAGGCATTGATCATCCGCACGGCCTGAAGGTAGTCGCCCGTCAGGGCCGAAGTGATGCCGACGCCAAGCACCGCATCTACCAGGATATCGGACCATGCAAGAATGTCGGCCAGTGACGCAGGCGTTGCATCGGGAAGGACCTCCACGTCCACTTTGCGCAGGATCCCGAGGTTCAGCTGTGCATCGCCTGCCAGGGCAGCAAAGGGGGCGAGCAGCACAACCCGTACTGCCACGCCGCGGTTCCGGAGCCGGCGGGCAAGGGCGAGACCGTCGCCGCCGTTGTTCCCCTTGCCGCAGATGACGCCGATCTTCAGGCCCGCAAGGCCGTCGAAGAACCGCTCCATCTCAACGAGAATTGCCGACGCAGCGTTCTCCATCAGCACCGCACCGGGGATCCCGAAATTGGCGATGGCCCTGCCGTCGATGCTCTTCATCTGTGCAGCAGTAACGATCTTCATACGTTTCAGCCGCCGTGAGTTGATGCGATGCACAGTATTGACTTCCGCAAAAGTAATGCAATAAGAGGTCTTTTTGCCCCATGATCAAAATAAGTTTCCTCCCCTTCAAGGGGAGGATTAAGGTGGGGATGGGTATTAAAAGGCCGCGGTACAAGCCCATCCTCACCCCGGCCCTCTCCTTGAAGGAGAGGGAGGTCGGCTGCCGGATGCTGATTGGCGGCATTTGATCTCGTTGCTTTATTTATGCGGAACTCTATAATAAGAGAACCGCTTCTCACCAAAGCTACACAGGGCACAGAGCAAAAAACGGCTCATCCCGACGCTTCGAGATCGAGACGCATCCCCTTCGCTCAAGGGACGCCGTCTCTCATTGCATCTTTTCGGGAAAATCTTACCCCACCAGGATCGCCTGAGCCACGGCATACCCCTCGTCATGGGAATAACTGAGCATGATCTGCTTCACGCCCTTCAGGTCGGCTAGGTCCTTTACCCGGCCCGCAATGTTCACAATGGGACCGCCGCCCTCACCGTGAAGCACTTCGATGTCCGTCCATTTCATGCCGGCGCTCAATCCCGTTCCGAAGGCCTTCAGCAGGGCCTCCTTCGCAGCAAAACGCGCCGCGTAATGCTGGGCAGGATATTTCTGGCGCGCGCAGTATGCCCGCTCACGCTCGGTGAAAATACGCTCAAGAAAAGATGCATTATTCGATCCTGCTTTGTCAATGCGGCTGATCTTCACAAGGTCGATGCCGATTCCGATGATCATGTGACCCCCCGAATACTGCGCATAGAGCAGAGTGCATAGAGTATCTTACGTCCCATGCTCTGCGCCTCAGGCCCTATGCTCTATGCCCCATGCCCTATGCTATCTTCAAATATGAATCAATGCAGCCATTTCCCGCACCGCCCGCTCCATGCCCACGAGGGACGCGCGGGAAATGATGCTGTGACCGATATTCAACTCTTCGATCTCAGGGAGATCAGCGATCAAGGCGACATTCCGGTAGTTCAAGCCGTGTCCGGCGCCGACGCGCAACCCCAGGCTCGCCGCCAGTTGGGCTGCCTCGGCGATCTTCACGTACTCCCGCTCCCGATCTGCTTCATTCTTTGTGTTCGCATAGGTCCCTGTGTGGATCTCGACCCACTGGGCGCCGGCCTTCTTTGACGCCGCGATCTGGTTCTCATCAGGATCGATAAAAAAACTGACAAAGATCCCCGCCTTCACGATAGGAGCGATATACTCCCGCAGGACATCCATCCGGCCGGCCACGTCCAGTCCGCCCTCGGTCGTCAGCTCTTCCCGCTTCTCGGGAACGAGCGTTACAAATTCCGGCTTCACATCAAGGGCGATGCGCCGCATCTCTTCCGTCGCGGCCATCTCGAGGTTCAGTTTGGTCTGGACCACCTCCCGCAGCACGCGCAGGTCACGGTCCTGGATGTGACGCCGGTCTTCCCGGAGATGCACAATGATGCCGTCAGCTCCGGCCAGTTCCGCCAGCACTGCAGCGGCAACCGGGTCCGGCTCAACACCCCGCCGAGCCTGGCGAAGCGTGGCAATATGATCGATATTCACCGATAACCGTGGCAACAAACCCTCCCGAAATATTCCAGATGATCGCGTACATACAAAATCGGCCGTCAGATACTTAATGCTTAATTGAAATCGATTGTAGCATCTCTCCCCAAAAATATCCAGAAAATTCATCCCGTCAACGGGCCGCGCGACATCCATGACGCGATATTGACTGCTCAGAACGATAAAGCGTTGTCGAAAAACGCAGCTGAGCTGCGCCAGCGACTGCCGCATCCGAAGTTGCATCCACTACCGGCAAATAAGATCGATGGTACTTTTCACGAGGTGAAAAGTACCCAAAATCAATCACTTGTTTTCTTGACCGGTCCCTGCGCCTCTGGTATAGTTCCTGTATCATGAAGTCATTCAGGAGGTGCATCATGCAGGCCATCATCAGATTACTGTTCCTTGCACTACTCTTCACCATTCCTGGAGCGCAAAACGCGGCGGCGCAGGAATCACGCACCGTGACCGCCGAAGGCGTCGCCATGATCCAGCAGGGCGCTGTTGACATCGCCCGTGACGCTGCGCTCGAAGACGCGCAGAAGCGCGCCGTGGAGCAGGCCATCGGCATCCTTATCGAATCCCAGACACAGGTCGAAAACTATCAGCTCATCAGCGACAAGATCCTCGCCCAGACCAAGGGGTATATCAAACGGTATAACGTGATGAACGAAACGACCCAGGGGGAGCTCCTTCGCGTTGTCATCACCGCCGAGGTGGCACTGGGCAAGCTCGAAGACGATCTCTCGGGCATCGGCATTCTGCTCGTCCAGATGGCAAAACCCCGGACCATGATCCTGATCGCCGAGCAGAACATCGGCGGCCCGGTGAACGCCTGGTGGTGGACTTCGTCAGGCCAGGTAGACATCAGCGCTGCGGAGAACAGCTTCATAGACGTCTTTACAAAAAAAGGTTTTGAGTTCGTGGACCATGAGGCGGCGGCGCAGGACATCAAGGTGTCCCGGGCCTATCAGACCCAGGACCTTTCCGCCGGCCAGGCGCGCACGCTCGGGAACCAGGCAAAAGCCGAAGTGGTGATCGTGGGCAAGGCAGTATCGAAGATCGCGGGACGCGTCGGAGGCGTGATGCTCTCGGCCCAGGCCGACATTTCGGTGCGGGCTGTGCGCACCGACACGGGGCAGGTGATCGCCTCTGCCACGTCGCACGCTGCGGCAGTGCACATCAATGACCAGACCGCGGGCATCGAGGCGCTCCGGAAGGCGGGCACCCAGGCGGCCGAGGAACTGCTTACGAAGATCCTTGCCGTCTTCGCAAAAGAAGTGGGCGGCACGCGTTCGATCCTGATCACCATCAACGGCCTGACCAAGGACCAGTTCGTGAAGTTCAAGGACGTGCTTCGCAGCCAGGTGCGCGCCATCAAGGACCTTCACGAAAAAAGCTTCAGCGGGACCAGCGCCGTGATCCAGGTCGATTCGAAGAGCAGCACCCAGGCTCTTTCCGACGAACTGCTGCTCCGGAACTTCGGATCCTTCAGCGTGCAGGTCACGCGCTCTACGGCGAATACGATGGAACTGCAGGTCGCGCCCCAGTCCAAACCCTGATCGCAATTTCACAGAGGAACAAAAAACTCCCTGTCCATTCTTCAGGACAGGGAGTTTTTTATTTGCTGGCGCGACTGCACGGAGTTCAGGACCGGGCGCTGGCGTGACTGAACTCTTTTTTTCTACTCTTCGAACATGATGCGTATTTTTTGCTTCGGAAAGATCAAGTCAGGATTTGCGATCTTGTTGTCCTTGGCAACGCGGGGATAATTGAAGGGATTGCCCGTAAAGCGCTTGCTGATGTGCCAGAGCGTGTCCCCCTTCCTGACCTCATAGACCTCTGTATCCATGACTGTCCCTTTCGGCACCTTCAGAACGAGCGGCTCCTCGATCTCGGCCTTCGGCGCGGGAACTTTCCTGCCAGCCGCAGCAGCAGGCTCTTCCCTTACAGCATGCTCCACAGGGGCCTTCCGAAAATCACCGAGCAGATAGAACAGCACGATCAGTGCCACAGCGATCAGCACAGCAATAAGCCTGCTCTTTTTCGGACGAGGCTCATCTGCTGCCGGTGTTATGGCTGACCGTGGCGCAGATACGGCCGCAGGTAGTTCATGTTCCCGCCGAACTTCCCGGATGGCTGTTTCAGCGGCGACTGACCCGCGTACACGTTCCTCAGCGTCTGCCTCCTCCCCTGCCTCACTGACGCCTGCTCCTCGTACTTCCGTATCTCCAGCCCGGGCGATAGTCTCTGCTTCCCGCACCACCTCTTCTGCTTCCCGACGGGCAAGTTCTATTCGCTCTGCTTCTGCACGGGCCTCTGCCTCCAGCCGTTCGCGTTCTTCCGTTTCCAGCCTGAGGCGCTCTTCTTCCGCTGCCTGCAGACGCGCTGCTTCTTCAGCACGTTCCCGCTCCTCTGCCTCCTGCCCGGCCTGCGCCTCCGCTGCGTGTTCTTCGGCTTCATTCTTGGAACGCTCCTCTGCTTCCTGACGCAGCCTATCCGCTTCCTCTGCTGCTGAGCGTGCTTCCGCTTCCCGGCGGGCAAGTTCTATTCGCTCTGCTTCTGCACGGGCCTCTGCCTCCAGCCGTTCGCGTTCTTCCGTTTCCAGCCTGAGGCGTTCCTCTTCCGCTGCCTGCTGGCGCGCTGCTTCTTCAGCACGCTCCCGCTCATCTGCTTCCTGCAGAGCCTGCGCCTCTGCTGCAATGCGCGCCTGTTCTTCTGCTGCTTCTTTTCGGGAACGCGCCTCTGCCTCCTGGCGCAGACGCTCTGCATCATCTGCCCCTGCCTGGTCCTCAACTTCCCGGCGGGCCAGCTCAGCCTGCTCAGTCTCAGCACGGGCTTCTTCTGTGACACGAATCTCAGCGTCCTGCCGCGCCGGTGCGGCCTCTTCGGCTTTCAGACGTTCAGTATCTGCACCGATTGCCACGGCCCCCTTCGGAACCGTTGCAGATACGACCGGCTCTCCGACCATATATTCCTCGGGCAGAAGAGCAGGCACGATCTCCGCAGGCGCCTCCTGCATCTCTTTTGAAAGTGCGCCAAGGAAACTCTTGACCAGGGACAGATCGAAGTGAACGGCCAGTGCCTCGACGTTCAGGATCAATCGCACCACATCCTTGTCCGGATAGCATCCATAGACAACGGAGTGGGGCAGCACGATCGGCACAACCCGTTGCTGATCAACGGGCAGCCGACGTTCTCCATAATATGACTCGGTTATGACCAGGGCGCGGAAATCACCGTTGCGCACCACGATCATCTTCCATTCCGGCTGAGCGAGCGAGCGCCTGCCGAAGACCGTGGCCAGGTCGAGCACCGGCAGAAGTTCTCCCTTGTGCTCGGCTACGCCGGCAACGATGGGCTGCACGTTCGGCACTGACCGGTAGGGCTTGAAAGGCACCGTGTCCTCTACTTCAGCCCTCGGCAGCGCGTGGCGGGCGCCGAGCAGCGAGAATTCGGCCACCACGACCTCTTCCTTCCGGAACTGGTCGGGAAATTGGGAATCAGGATGATAGCGATCGGGCAGAGGCACCCCGATGTCGCTATGCCGGGGGGACATGAGCATGCCGAGGTCGATCAGCGGCAAAAGCGCGCCGTGGTGGCGCGCGGCAGTGGGCACCCAAAGTGACTGCGCCAGAGGCGGCAGCGGTTCTATCGTGAAATCCCTGCTGAACTGTGTGCCGCCGTCTTCGTCCACGAGAAACCCGAAGGGAGCCCCGGAAAGGTCTGCCGGGATCATGGCGCTTTCCATGCCCGCTTTCGGAAGTTTCATGAGCTGGGCAAGCCGTATGAGCGGAAATACCTTCCGGTCGTGAGGGGCAACACCCTTCACATAGGGGGGAATGAGAGACAGCTTCGTGATCCGGCCCGGCGGGAACGACTCTTCCTCCAGTCCCGCTGCCGGAGCGGCAAAGACCTGCTGCCCGGCGCTGAAGACCCGAACGCTCTTGACAGACTCAATATCCGTTGGTGCTGCCGAAGGTACAACGAATTCGGCCATCGCGGGTTCACGGTCGGCCTTCTGGATCCTGCCGAAGAGCGCGTTGATATTGATCACCGGCATGAGTTCAGACGCGTGAAGAACGCAGGAACCGACAACAGCGGTCTTCAGGTACTCAGGCATGGGCAGCACGTTCTCAGGGGACGCCTCGATGCGGCTGATCCTGTCCTCGACCACGAAGCCGGCAACCTTTTCCTGGTCCGACATCAAAAGAAGCCGTGCAGGCATGTCCCGCCCCAGGGGTGGGAGACCGAGGCAGACCGCCAAGTCAGCAAGCGTGACCGTACGGTCATCGAGAATGGACATGCCGGCGATGCAGGCAGGGCTGAGAGGAATACGGTGGATGCCCGGAACATCCCGGACAGCGACAATCTCATCTTCCCACAAACCGTATCGCGTGCCGGCTATTGACAGGATCAGTAGGTGTCTCATATAGACTTACATTTTGATTCCAAAGTCGTAATTTGTCAAGAGCATCAGTGCGGTAATTTGATCGGGTAGTACTAAGATTTTTGGGTCGGACATGACCACGCTGATAGCGTGCTGCAAGCATGTAGTCCAAAAATGCGGTATCGCCGCAGGCGCACTGGAGCTACCCCACCCCCACCATACGCTTTGCCGAGATGACCGTGTTCTTCATCAGGATGGCGATGGTCACCGGCCCCACGCCGCTCGGAACGGGAGTGATGAACGACGCCTTCTTTGCTACGGGCTCGAAATCCACGTCACCGACGGTCTCGCCGTTGTCGAGGACGTTGATCCCGATGTCCACCACCACTGCCCCATTCTTGACCATGCCGGCCGTGATCAGGCCGGGACGCCCCGTGGCGCTGCAGAGGATGTCCGCCTGGCGTGTTTCCGCGCCGAGGTCCGCGGTCTCGCGGTGGCAGACCGTGACCGTCGCCTCACGCGCGAGCAGCATCATTGCGAGCGGCTTGCCCACGGCAAGGCTCTTGCCCACGACCACGGCCTTTTTGCCCTTGGGTTCGATGCCGTAGTGTTCGAGCATGCGCATCACTCCGTAGGGCGTACAGGGAAGAAATGTCGATTTTATCGCGACCGCGAAGCCGGGCTCAAACAGCTGAGACGTTGACTCATCCGTTGCGAGCCTTCCCACGGAGATGGATCCCTGGCCGTCAACGTCCTTCTCGGAGGCAATGGAATTCATCACTTTCCGCGTGTCGATGTGGCGCGGCAGAGGCAGGAATACGAGGATGCCGCTGGCACGCTCATCATTGTTCAGGGTCTTGATCAGGTTCAGGATATCGTTCAGCGTTGACGACTCGGGGAGCGTGTGGTTGAAGATGTCGATGCCCGCACGCACGGCAGCGCTCTGAATGGCCTGATAATACATGTACGATGACCTGTCCTGGCCCACGAGCACCAGCGCGAGGCCGGCACGGATGCCGATCTTTCCCAGCCGGTCGGTCTCATCCTTTACGACCCTGATGATCCTGGAAGATAGTTCGTGCCCTTTCATGAACTGCGCCATACACCCTCCTGAACCGGATGAGCCCCGATACTCGGGACAGGCCGGAATAGTAAATTGCAAATTGGAAAGTTCAAATTGAAAACGCGCCTGCGGGGAAAATACGGCATGCTTGCCCTATAACCCGGCTGCATCAACGCCTTTGCCTGCTAATATCCCCGGTCTTTTTTCAGCTCCCCTTCAAAATCCGCAACCTGTGCTGCTGTCTCGTCGCTGCTCCACTTCAGCTGCGCGCCGGCAACATCAGCGATCTTCCCGGCCTGCGGCAGTCCGCGAAACGCGGAAATCCCGATCTGCATCCGCCGGAGAACGATGTCCTGCAGGGTCCGTGCGCCTTCTTCCTGTACGCTGTAGGCGACCTGGGCATAGATGTCCCGGCTGTCATGAGAAATCTGGGCGCGCAGGCGCGAATCGTCCCTGGCTATGGCGAGGACGCGCTCAGCCCGGGACCCATAGTGGGAAACAAGATGTTCCACCGTCCCGGCATCAATGGCATATTTCGCCGATAGCTCGGGCACTCCGTCCCTCAGGTATTCCTCATAGACCGCCGGCAGGCTTCCGGGCAGCGGCGTTGTATGTGTTGCGCTCCCGGTGCGAAGGCCGAGGACCCGGCAGACCGCATCCACTGCGTCCTTTGCCATATTCCGGTAGGTGGTATATTTTCCTCCTGCGATGGTGATGATCCTCCCCTCACGACCCTCGGCGAGCACCCGGTGCTTGCGTGATATTCTGGACTCGCTCTTGCCGGCAAAGGCAAGAGGTCTGATGCCCGCATAAGTGTACAGGATTGACTCGCGGGTCATGCGGAGACCGGGAAGTATCCGCGCGCTCTCAGTGAGCAGATAGTCCACGTCATCGGCCCCGGCGTGCACCTCGTCAAGATCGCCGCCGTACTTCGTGTCCGTGGTCCCTATCAGGGACAGGTTGCCGAAGGGCACGATAAAGAACATGCGCCCGTCCCGGGAATTGACAAAGAGCGCCTGGTCCGTCAGCTTCGGGAGCACCAGATGAATGCCCTTGGTGGGATGGATGATTTTCTTACCTTCAACGCCGCCGGCGCGCCGTACGGCATCGATCCAGGGTCCGGCGGCGTTCACCAGCGTCTTTGCGCGGAACTCGCCCCATTCTCCGGTGATGCTGTCCCTGACCGAGACAAGCACTCCTCCGTCAAGGCTGACGATCTTTTCCACGGTACGGTAATTCAACAGGCGTGCGCCTGCCTCTCGCGCCGAGATGATGTTCTCGATCACAAGCCGCTCAGGCATGAGGATCTGGTGGTCGTAGAACAGTGCACTGCCGGTGAGGCCGTCGCGATTCAGCCGCGGCTCGAACTGGAGCGTCTTTTCCGCGTTCGAGGTAAAATAATGGGGAACGTCCTTTTCATGGGACAGAAGATCATAGAGATGGATGCCCACGGAGATCACGAATCGGCCGTGGGCGTCCTGTTTATAGATGGGTATGACGATCGGGAGGGGCCGGACGAGATAGGGCGCAAGCCGCCGTATGATCGCCCGCTCCCGAAGCGACTCTGCAACGAGGTCCATTTCGAAGTTCGCCAGATACCGCAGGCCGCCGTGGATCAGCCGGGTGGTCTTGGAACTCACGCCTGACGAAAAGTCGTTTTTTTCGAGCAGAATAGTCGAAAGACCCCGCAGCGCAGCATCGCGCGCCACGCCGGCGCCGGTTATACCACCGCCGACAACAATGAGATCGAAAATCCGGGATGATGTCTGTGGATCGGGAACTGACATGCAGTCCTCCTTGGGCTAGCTCAGGCTATAGGGGTATGCAGAAAATAACTCGCTTTTTTTGCAGCAACGGGAGGCGCAGCAGTCATGCTGAGTTCCGCATGCGGCAGGTCTTACCGCTGTTGTTCCCTCTCATCACAACGACCCTCCCGGGCCCCTGCTCTATCTTTTCATTTCCATGATAACGGCCTTCAGCACCGCGGGTTTGTTGGTGTAAATGCCGTCTACACCCCAGGATATGAATTTCTTCATCTCTGCTTCATCATCCAGGGTCCAGACATAGACTTTGATTTTTTGCTCATGGCAGGCAGTGACCAACGCTTCGGAGACCGTTTTTCTTTTCAGGCTGATGATACCGTAGCCTTTGGCCCGGTAGGATTTGACCTCCCGAACTGAAAAGGAGTCAAATATACCGGCCGTAGCGAGGTTCGGCAGCACCCTCCGTGCGTCGATCACCTCACGCTCCTGAAAGGACGAGCACAGGAGCGGCCCCCGGTAGCCTGACCCCGCCAGATGGGCGGCGCAGAGGGCTCCTGCGCCGTCGCTCTTGATCTCGAGGTTGAGGCTCGCTCCACCGGCCACGAGCGTCAGGACATCGGACAGCAGCGGGACCGGCTCGCCGTTCTTCAGCCGCAGTTCTGCGATCACGCCGGACTCGGCCTGCTCTATGTCGATGTTACCCTCTGCGGTCCTGCCTGTTTCCCTGTCGTGCATAAGATAAAGACGATTGTCCCTGCTTTTCCGGACATCGACCTCGATCATGTCTACGCCGAGGGAAAGGGCGAGGCGGACCGCCTCGAGGGAATTTTCGAGTGCATGGGAGGAATCTCCCCGGTGGGCGATCACAAGAGGAAGCGGCATGCCTCAATTATACTGAAATTTTATGATTTCGCAACGTCGATCCGAAAACAAAAGTAGTGGCATTCTGCGCGCTCTTCCGGTAAGATTGCGCCAGGAGGACTGCTGTGAAACGCATCCTGTTCTGGAAGGTCTTATTCGTCCAGGTCGTGGTTATTGCCTTTGCACTGGTGCTCTTCGGCGCTTACCAGGCAGGCGCGATCAGGAGCTTCTGCTTTGTCGTGCTCCTGCCACTGCTCGTTTCCGCAATCCTGTCAGGAATTGTCTACTGGTCCATGCGAAAAAGGCTCGAAGCCCTTTCCGGCTTTACCCGCGCCATCGCCGGCGGCGAGTTCCAGCGCCGGCTCATCGTCCACCGCCGCGATGTCACCTCACGCCTGAAGGAAGATCTGAACACCATGGCTGAATCCCTGGCGGACCAAATCCGGGATCTGCAGGGCCGCATGACCACCCTGGAACTGGCACTGACAGGCATGGCAGACGGTGTGCTGATCCTCGACCCTTCCGGCAGGGTCGCCTTTTCTAATAATGCCTTGCGCACCCTCTTCGGTGTTCCCGGAGACAGTGGCGGAAAACCCTTTTTGGAGGCTGTGCGCCACCACGGTCTCGCCATCCTGATCAACCGGGCCATGCAGGAACGCAGCCCCCTGACCGGGGAACTGGAGCTCCTCTTCCCCATAAAGGCATTCGTTGCGGCAAGCATCCTGCCCATCATCAAAGAATCCATGCGCGAGGATGTTCATCTCGGAACCGCCGTGATCATCCGGGACATCACGAAGATCCGGGACGTGGAGCGGGTCAGGAAGGACTTCGTGGCGAACGTCTCGCACGAACTCAAAACGCCCATCGCCGCCATCCGGGGCTTCGCCGAAACGCTGCTCGACGGCGCCATGAACGATAAGGAAGAGGCGTCCGGATTCCTCGGTGTCATCCAGAGCCACGCTGCGAGGTTGCAGCGCCTCGTGGATGATCTGCTGACGCTCTCCCGGATCGAACTGGGTGCCGTGTCATTCTCGATGGCATCCCACGACGTTGGTCCGCTGATCGAGGACGCCGTTCAGCTCATAAAGCCCCAGGCTGATGCGAAGCAGGTGGCGATAACCATCAAGACCGACCCCGGACTGCAGCCGGTCCATGCAGACCGCGACCGGATCGCCCAGGTACTCTTGAATCTTTTGGATAACGCAGTGAAATTCGCCCCTCCGGGAGGGGCGGTGTGGGTGCTGGCGAGAAACGCAGAAGATAAGAAGGTAAAAAGTTACGAAGATGAGAAAGAGCTCGCGCCCTCTCAACATCCCATTTTCAATGCTTCAGGAGATTTCATCGAAATCTCCATTGAAGATACAGGCCCCGGAATTCCCCCGCAGCTCATCCCCCGGCTGGGGGAGCGCTTCTACCGGGTGGATCCCGCCCGGTCACGGGAACTCGGCGGAACCGGCCTGGGGCTCGCCATTGTGAAGCACCTGCTGCAGGCCCACGGCTCTTCCCTGGTCATCGAGAATGCGCGCCGCGGCGGAACGATCGTCAGTCTTCGTCTTTCGGTTTCCCCGTCACTTTCTCGAGGATCTTGTCCTTGATGGTCTTGATGTGCCCGGCAATGCTCTTATCCGTCTTTTCCGGCGCAGCGACCTTGTAGATCTTGAGCTTTATCTCCGCAAGATGTTCCAGCGCCGCAACTTCTCCATGTTTGAACAGTTCCCGGGGCTGGCTGAAATCAGCCCAGTGAATGTGGCCAACCTCAGCCCTCACGATGATATCCGCCTCCTGGAGAATGAGATTATTGAGGTAGATGCGCGTCACCGCGTCGGCGCGCAGAATGATGTCGAGGCCTGAACGATCCTCAAAAGGCGCAAGATCGCTCGAAACGTTCACTGCAATGACGATGTCGGCGCCCATCTCCCGGGCGCAGCGCACGGGCACCCGCTCCACCCATCCCCCGTCGACGAGCAGCATATCGCCGTCCTTTACGGGCGGGAAGATGCCGGGCAGCGAGCAGCTGGCGCTGACCGCTATGCGAAGCGGACCGCTCGTGTAGATGACCCGCTGCCCGTGCTGGATATCCGTGGCAACGCAGCCAAAAGGGATCGAGGTGTCCTCGATGGCCATGTCCGGGATCAGAGGATAAATGAATTCCCGGTATTCCTCCTCGGAGATGAAGGCGGGCTTCGTTGCTGTTACGCCCCAGAAGAACCCTTTGCGCACAAGGTTCGCCATGTCGGCGAAAAAACCCTGGCGATTGTTCGCAGGCTGCTCGAGACGGCGGATGAACTCCAGCCTAGTCTTTCGGGAGCGGAAGCTTCGCAGGAACTGCTCCACCCGGTCCATCCAGTACACTGCGTCGGGCCGCGTTGCATAGAGGCCGCCCACAAGGGCCCCCAGGCTGGTCCCGCAGATCATGTGGATACGGATGCCCGCGTCCTCCAGGACTTTGAGCACACCCAGATGGGCAAGCCCGCGCGCAGCGCCTCCTCCCAGTGCCAGACAAACCTTCGGTTCCATCAATGCTCCCTCGCATCGTACTTCATACAAGCATATCGAATCAACTATAGCATCCGCACCTTTTTCTGTAAAGGAATTTTCGACTTCAGGGCACCGGAGGAGAAGAATGAACAACGCCTGACGAGCAGGACCCGCGATCAGGCTGACCGGTCCGGCTCCGTACGCCGGTAGCGGACCACGAGCCAATAGAACCCGAAATAGGAAAGGATGCCGCCCACAGCGCCGACAACGAGGGTCCCGGCCACAAAAGGCCAGAGATAGGGCTTTACCACAGTAAAGAGGTCCATAAGGCCAAGCTCGTTCCAGGCAATCTGCGGTGGTTCGATATCGGCGCCGGTGATCAACAGGCCGAACCAGAGGCAGAAACCGTAGAGCGGGATCATTGTCCAGGGATTCATCACGAGCGAAGCTGTAATGATTACGAGCTTGCTGAGGCGAAATATCACGGCAATGAGCAGGCAGGTCAGGAAATGAAGACCGATCGTGGGCGAGAAGGCGATGAACACGCCGAGCCCGAAGGCCAGGGCGAGCCTCTGCGGAGGATCGTCGAGCTGCATGATGGACCGAAGGCGGTCGCGAAAATACGTAAACTTCACAGGTTTTCTCTTTCGTTTCTCAATGCCCGGCCCTGTCGGAGATCTTCGGGACCGCCGCCATCAGCGCCTGCGGAAATGGTCATACCCTTTGGGCGGCAGTTCGGTCCGCCTTCCATCAGTCAGAACGAGCACTGCACCCTTTTTCCGCCTGATGACCCCGATCTCCGAGGCTTCAAGACCAAGTGACCTGAAAGCCTTGAGCTTTCGCTCCGGAACAGTAAAGAGCAGCTCATAGTCCTCGCCCCCCGACAGGGCATGATCGCGAGGGGTTGTCGCGATCTGCCTGCTGTTCTGCAGAAGGTCCGCTGAGAGTGGTATAGCGTCTGCATATATCTCGGCGCCCACGCCGCTCTCTTCACAAATGTGGAGCAGGTCCGACGAGAGACCATCGCTCACGTCGATCAGGGACGATGCGCAGCGAGCGCGGGCAAGAGAACGCCCCTCAGCCACACGCGGCTCCGGCCGCAGGTGTTTCCTGATCAGCCTGCCTTCTCCTGCGCCGTAGCGGCCTGATCCGGCATTCCCGCTGCAACGACCAGAGCGTGATCCCTTCCGGGAACGCTTCCGGAGCAGCGCCAGGCCCGCAGCGGAATCTCCGAGCGTTCCGGTCACGAAAATCCGGTCTCCCGGCCGCGCCCCTGAGCGCGGCAGCAGCGCGTTCTTTTCCGACTCCCCGAGCACCGTGATGCTGACGACCAGGTCCTTCCGTGATGCGCACGTGTCGCCGCCGGCGATCAGACAGCCGTGGATGCGGGCCAGGGTGTCAAAGCCGCGATAAAATTCAGTCATGTCGTCAACGGAAAACGCCGCGGGAATGCCGAGCGAAATGAGGCAGAAACGGGGAATGCCGCCCATGGCCGCGATATCACTGATGTTCACTGCAGCGGATTTCCATCCCAGGGAATAGGGGTCGGTAAGTGCCAGGTCAAAGTGCACGCCTTCCAGAAGCATGTCCGTCGTTGCCAGAAGCGTCCTGGACGGTGCAATGCGGAGCGCCGCGGCGTCGTCTCCGATACCGAGAAGCATGCGCGGAGAAGGGCGGGAGAAGGATTTCCGTATCTTGCTGATCAGGCCGAATTCGCCGAGTTCCGACAGTTTCATGTAGCGTCGTCTTTCGCGGGTCACTAACGACACCCGTCTCATCAGAGGATAACGGAGCCGTGGCAGTATAGAATGCCATTGCCGAACCACGGAACGGGCATCATAACCTCTTCCTTTTTTTACCGCTCCTATGGAGCCCCTTCGGCATCCCGCCTGTCCCGCTTGCGGGGACATGTCGGGACTTGAACAACGCGACATCCCGCCGTCCCGCGCGAAGCACGGGACGGCCGCGGGGTCAGTGCGTTGCCCGCGAACTTCCGGCGAGCTTCCTGGAGGGCTTGCTGGCCGGCTTGCTCTTCCTGAGCGCCGCGGCAATCACGTCGTCCATCGTCTCGACAAAAACGAACTTCATCTCCTTGCGGATGTTCTTCGGTATGTCTTCCAGGTCCTTCTCGTTCTGTTTCGGAATGATGACGGTCTTGATGCCTGCCCGCCTCGCTGCCAGGGTCTTTTCCTTCAGCCCGCCGATGGGCAGGACCCGTCCCCGGAGGGTCACTTCGCCTGTCATGGCCAGGTCCTTGCGCACCGGCGTGTTCGTAAAGACCGACGCTAGCGCCGTGGCCATGGTTACGCCCGCCGAGGGACCGTCCTTGGGGATAGCGCCGGCCGGAACGTGTATGTGCACGTCCGTCTTCCCCAGAAGGTCGTCATGGATGCCGAGCACCTTGGCGCGCGAACGGACATAAGTAAGCGCCGCATGGGCGGACTCTTTCATCACGTCGCCCAGATGGCCGGTAAGGGTCAGGGTGCCCTTCCCGCGCATGGTGGTGGCCTCGATATAAAGAATATCGCCGCCCGACTCGGTCCAGGCAAGCCCGGTCACGACGCCGATCTCGTCCTTCTCCCGTTCCGCCTCGGGCAGGTACTTGACCACGCCCAGGAATTTGTGGAGATTCGGCGGAGTGATCGATATCCGCTCGGTCTCACCTTCGGCCACCTTCCGCGCCACCTTGCGGCAGAGGTGGGCGAGCTCGCGCTCAAGGTTCCGGACGCCGGCTTCGCGCGTGTACTGTGCGATGACCTGAAGCACTGTCTTGTCCGGAATCTCGATGTTTTTTTCCGTGATGCCGTGTTCCTTCAGCTGCCGGGGAATGAGATAGCTCGTAGCGATGCCGAGCTTCTCCTGCTCCGTGTACCCCGACAGGTAGATGACCTCCATGCGGTCCCGGAGCGGCGATGGTATGGGATCGGTCATGTTGGCCGTGGTGATGAACATCACGCTCGAGAGATCAAAGGGCAGCCCGATATAGTGGTCGCTGAACGCGTTGTTCTGCTCCGGATCGAGCACTTCGAGCAGTGCCGCCGAGGGGTCGCCGCGGAAATCAGCGCCGATCTTGTCCACCTCGTCGAGCATGAAGACGGGATTGTTGTACCCCGCTGTCTTGATGCCCTGTATGATCCTGCCGGGCAATGCGCCCACATAGGTCCTGCGATGACCGCGTATCTCCGCTTCGTCGCGCACACCGCCCAGGGAAATACGCACGAACTCGCGGCCCAGGGAGCGCGCAATGGACTTGCCGAGCGAGGTCTTTCCCACGCCCGGGGGCCCCACGAAGCAGAGGATCGGCCCCTTCATCTTATCTTTCAGTTTTCTCACCGAAAGATACTCGATGATCCGTTCCTTTACTTTTTCCAGGTCGTAATGATCTTCATCGAGGATCCTGGCTGCCGCCTTGAGGTCAAGATTGTCCTTTGTGGATTTGCTCCAGGGGAGCTCCGAGAGCCATTCGATATAGGTCCTGGTCATGGAGGCCTCGGCAGCGTCGGGATGCATCCGTTCAAGCCGCCGGAGCTGCTTATCCGCCTCCTTCTCGGCCTTATCGGGCATCTTCGCCGCCTTGATCTTGTCGCGCAGCTCCCGCATGTCCTCGGAGCGGTCATCGGTCTCGCCCAGTTCCCGCTGGATGGCCTTGAGCTGTTCACGCAGGAAGTATTCGCGCTGTGTCTTGTCGATCTCGCCGCGCACGTCGGCCTGGATCTTCTGCTGCATCGACAGCAGCTCGATCTCCTTGCCCAGCGCTTCGTTGATGCGCTTGATCCGCTGCACCGGGTCGGTTATCTCAAGGGTCTCCTGGGCCTGCTCCACCTTGAGTCCCATGTTCGCCACGGCAAGATCGGCCAGCTTGCCGGGGTCATCGACATTCTCGATGACCACCATGATATCGGGGAGGATCACCTTGCCGAAGGAGACGAGCTTCTCAAGCTGCTCCTTCACGTTCCGCATGAGGGCTTCGGTCTCGATGGAGACCGAGGCAGGCGACTCGGGAAAATGCTTGATCTCTACCTGATAGAAGGGCTCCTTCTGAAGAAATTTTACGGTCCGGGCCCGGGCGACCCCCTGGACGAGGATCTTGATGCGTCCGTCAGGCAGCTTGAGCATGCGCATGATCACGCCCACCGTTCCCATCGTATAGAGATCCGAAGGCGAAGGATTCTCGACGTTCACGTCCTTCTGGGAGGTGAGAAAGATCATCCTGTTGCCCTCAAGGGCCACCTCGATGGCCTTGATGGACATCTCGCGGCCCACGAAGAGGGGCAGCACCATGTAGGGGAACACCACGATGTCCCTGATAGGGAGCAGCGGCAGTTTCTTCGGGATCTCTATGGACTGTTGAAGGTCCGTCTGTTTCATCTCTGTTTTAGCCAAACCGTCCTCCTCGCTGCCGTTGCGAAATAAACAGATTATACCGTTTTTCCGGCGAACAAGCAACTGCCCCTGTTTATCGTCAAAGGAGCAGAAGTTACTCTACCGTTGCATAAAAAGAGCCGCTCATGAGGAGGCGGGTGTGCTGGAAGCCCTTTTAGAGCGATACCATAGTGAAGCGCATCTTTTCCAGAAGAACGCCTGCGGGAAGGCACATCCCGTGCACTCCTGCCGATGCCGCTTTTCCCAATATTCATCGCATTCTAAAAAGGCTGGAAGCATGCCTGCCTCCGGAAATCTGCAACTATACCGGCTATATATATATGTAGTGCCCGGGACCAGCCCGTTGTCAGATTTTCAACGACTGGAGATACTCCTTGAATGCAGCGCCGAACTCCTCGTTTCGCAGCCCGAACTGGACCGTGGCTTTCAAAAAACCGAGCTTGTCTCCGGCATCGTGCCGGTCTCCCTTGAAAAGATAGGCGTAGACCGGCTGTTTCTCCATCAGCAGCCTGATCCCGTCGGTAAGCTGTATCTCCCCTCCCTTGCCCGGCTTGGTGTTTTCAAGGGCGGTGAATATCTCCGGCGTCAGGATATACCTGCCGATGATAGCAAGGTTCGAGGGCGCGTCCTCAGGGGCCGGCTTCTCCACAACGCCGCGCACCTCATACACCCGGTCGTCGACCTTCCTGCCGTCGATCACGCCGTACTGGCTGACTTCGGAACGGGAAACCTCCTGGATCGCCAGGATCGAAAAGGGGTATTTCTGGTACACTTCCATCATCTGTTTGAGCGCCGGCACCTCGGAATCAATAATATCGTCGCCCAGCAGCACGGCAAAAGGATCGTCACCAACGACCCGCCGTGCCGTCAACACGGCATGGCCGAGGCCGAGAGCTTTTTTCTGGCGTACATAGCAAAAGGTCACCATCTCGGCGATACGCTGCACCTCGGTCAGGAGCGCATGCTTGCCCTTGGCCTTCAGGTCTTCCTCGAGTTCAAAGGCCACATCAAAGTGGTCTTCAATGGCCCGCTTTCCCCTGCCCGTCACGAGCACCACCTCTTCGATGCCCGAAGCGACTGCCTCTTCCACCACGTACTGGATGAGCGGCTTGTCCACCAGGTTGAGCATCTCCTTGGGCGAGGCCTTGGTGGCAGGCAGGAACCGCGTCCCGAAACCCGCAGCGGGAAACACGGCCTTGGTGATCATCTTCGGCATTCAAGGACTCCTTTACACGGGACAGTCCCCCTCGAACCAAAGGGGACTGTCCCTATTCTTATCCCGCTAAACGCCTGCTATTTCCCCGGGATCGGCATGCTCCCGAGCAGATACTTAAGGTCATCATCATCGAAGCGGATCCCCAGCCCGGCAAAGCCGCTGGCCCGTCCGGAATTCAGGAAGTTGTCATACCCTGCGTTCAGGAAGACCACACTGCTGAACTGATAGGCGAGCGAAGCCTTCATGTGGGTATTCTCGTTGCCCGGTTCCGTACTGTTGAAATTCCATGCGTCGAGGCTGAATTTTATCTTGTCGCTGAAGAGAAAGTAATCGGCCCCGACGCCGCCCCGCGATTCGATCAGGCCCACGCGGGCAGCAAGGTTGCCCCAGCGCTTCGCGAACATGACGCTGAAGCGGAGGCGGTCCTCGTAGGTCTCACTCACCGTGGTTGTGCCCGGCGGCGTGGCCACGGCCTCCGAGCGAGTATATTTCGCGTAGGGATCTGAGATAATTTCAAGAACATAATACTTGTCCATCCGGGGCTTCAGCTCCAGAGTGAAATAGCTCTTGGCATCGGGAAACATATACTCGCTCCGGAACCCGATGATGGTCTTCGTACGCTCAAGCCGCGCAGTCATATCTCCGATCCCGCGTGCCGCAGTCTCGATGCTGTTGTACATGCCGTCGTCGTTCACCAGCTTGCCGAGCGTGCCCTCGCCGCGCTCCACCTTCTTCGTCACGTTCTCGATCGAGGCCAGGGCCAACTCGGCGCTCCGCGAGGCTTCCCGCGCGTTCTCCAGGGATACCCTGAGATTGTCGCGGTTTTCGTTCACCACGGCGTTCAGGCTCGCCACCAGCTCGTTCATGCGCATGACAAGCTCGCCCCCGTCGCTGCGAAGGGTATGGGAAAAATCCCGGATGTTCGACATGGACCCCCGCAGATCGGCGAGAATGTCTTCCATGGAGCGCGCTCCCCGCTCGCTGCCGAAGACCTGGCTGAGCGAACCCGTCACCTGCTTGATGTCGTCGGAGATGGCGGAGAGCTGGTTGATGAGCTTGTCCACGTCGCTCGGCGACACGGTGACCGCGATCTCCTCCTTGTTCTGGTAATACTCGAAGCTGGCGCCATGGGGATTCGATCCCGGGCCACGATCAGGAATGATCTCCACATATTTCTCGCCGAGCAGACCCAGGGTCTTGATCATGGCACGGGAGCCGCGGATGATGCGCACCTCGGGCTTGATCCGCAGGGTCAACCGCGCCCTGCTGTCAACCAGCTCCACCAGCTCCACCGTCCCGATCTGAACCCCTGCCATGCGTACGGCCGCTTTGGCGTCGAGGCCTGCCACAGAATCGAATACGGCGATGATCGTATACCCTTTTTTCTCGCCGAACTCGTATTTACCCACGGCAAAGGTCATCCAGAGCAGCGTGATCGATCCGACGAAGACCAGAAGCCCCACCTTCGCCTCTGCGCTCAGCTTGTACATTCTCGCTCCTTGCCCGAAAAAACGCTCATCCTGAATTCCGCAGGTGGACGCAGATACCTGCGGATAAAATCAAAGCATTTGCCTGTTGTTGATCCTCACCGGCAAGATGATTTCCAAGTGCTTTTCCCGTTTTTAAAATTCGCATCAATTCGCGTTCCTTCGCGGCTACGTGCCGTATTTCGGCTCATTCGTTCACCCGCCGCGGGAGCGACTACTCCGCCGTGATCGGGCCCACGGCGCTCCCGGTGATGAACTGACGCACGATGGGATTTTCCGTGTTCCTGATCTCGTCAGGCGTGCCGGTCTCGAGTATCTCGCCCTTATACAGCATGGCAATGCGGTCCGAGATCTTATAGGCGCTCTGCATATCGTGCGTGATGGCGACTGACGTGACGCCCAGCTTCTTTCTGAGATCGATGATCAGGTCGTTGATCGCGTCCGCCATGATCGGATCAAGGCCCGTTGTCGGCTCGTCGTACAGGATGATCCCCGGCTCCATGGCGATGGCCCGCGCGAGGCCGACCCGTTTTTTCATACCGCCTGAAAGGTCCGCCGGCATCTTGTCCTCCACGCCCTTGAGGCCCACCAGCTCCAGTTTCTCCGTGGCAATGACCCGGACCTCTTCATCGGACATCTTTGTATGCTGCTTCAGGGCGAAGCCCACGTTCTCCCAGACCGTGAGCGAGTCGAAAAGCGCTGCAAGCTGGAAAAGCATGCCGAACTTCTTTCGCATCTCGTTCAGCCCTTCCCCTTTGAGAGAGCTGATCTCCTGGCCGTCTATGACCACCTTCCCCTTATCGGGAAACAGCAGGCCGATGATATGCTTCAAGAGCACGCTCTTGCCGCTGCCGCTGCCGCCGATGACGGTCATGCTCTCGCCCTTCTCCACCGTCAGGTTCGCGCCGCGCAGGACATGATGGCTTCCGAAGCTCTTATGCACATTCTGTATCTCGATCATGCCCATGGCGTCACCACAGCAGCGCGGACAGAAAATAGTCAAGGATCAGAATGAGCATGCACGAGACCACCACAGCCCCTGTCGTGGCCTTGCCCACGCCCTCGGCGCCCCCTTCGGTGTTGAACCCCTTGTAGCAGCCGATGAGGCCGATAACAGCGCCGAAGACAAGGGCCTTGATCAGCCCATACCAGATATCGCTCACTTGCGTGTTGTTGATGCTCTGGTTGATATACGTTACGGGGTTCGTGCCCAGGACCTTGACGCCCACGAAGTAGCCGCCGGTGATGCCGATCATCATGCCGAGGGCGGTGAGAAAGAACATCATGATCGTGCTCGCGATGAACCGGGGCACGACCAGATATTTCATGGGGTTCGTGGCGAGCGTGGCCATCGCGTCGATCTGCTCCGTCACTTTCATTGTGCCCAGCTCCGCCGCCATGGAAGCCCCGGCCCGGCCCGCAACCATGAGACCCGTGAGCACGGGACCCAGTTCCCGGGTCATGGAGAGCGATACCACGGCGCCGATGAGCGATTCGGCGCCGAACCGTTTGAACCCCGTGTAGCTCTGGAGCGCAAGCACCATGCCCGTGGAGATCGCCGTGGTGAGCACGACGGGGATGGAGTTCACGCCGATCTGTTCCATTTGTTTCAGCACGTTCTTCAGGTAAAAAGGCCTGCTCACGCTCAAACGGAGCGTCTCGCTGAAAAAGATCAGGACTTTCCCGATCTCCGCCAGGGAGAGCAGCGCCCACTTGCCGAAACGTTCCAGCCAGCTATTCATCGAGACTCCGTCTCAGATCGCATTGGGCAAAGCGCATGGATAATACACGCATAGAGCATGGCGCATAGGGCGTGAACCTCTCTGTTCTCTGTTCTCTGTTCTCTGCTATTCATACACCCGCGGCACACGGCTGCTGATCCCGCACAGGACCTCGTAGGGAATCGTACCGGTCTTCACTGCGATATCCTCTGCGGTGATCCGCTCGCCGCCCATGGTCCCGATCAGCACAACTTCGTCGCCTTCGCTTACGCCGGGAACGTCAGTCACGTCGAGCATCGTCATATCCATACATACCCTGCCTGTCACGGAAGCGCGTCGGCCGCGCACCAAAGCCTCCCCCTTGTTCGAAAGACCGCGGCTGAATCCGTCAGCGTACCCGATGGGCATTGTGGCAATAAGGCTCTCCCGGCTGGTAATGAAGGTTCTGCCATAGCTGATGGGAGTTCCTGCAGGCGTTCGTTTCAGATAGGCGATGCGCGTCACGAGGGACAGAACAGGCCGAAGGTCGGCTGCAAGGTCGCCGGCCTCGAGGGGATTATACCCATAGAGCATCAGTCCCGGCCTGACCATAGAAAAATGGGCGCTGCCGAAATCAAGTACTGCAGCGCTGTTGGCTGCATGGCACAAGGGGACAGCGATCTTCCTTGCATCGAGCTCACTCATGAGGCCAGTGAAGCGGTCCATCTGGACCGCCGCAAACTGCTTGTCCCTCAGGTCGGCGTCGGCAAAATGAGTCATCAAGCCCTGGATCCGCAGTTTTTCATGCTTTCGAAGCTGCGCAATGAATTCCGCGGCTTCCTCGGGAGCCACTCCGATCCGGCCCATGCCCGTATCGATCTTGACGTGCACGTCGAGAACGCAGCCCCGTTCCCGTGCGGCGCGGGCAAGGGCTCCTGCCATTCCCGTCGTAAAGACCGCGGGAATAAGGTTCCACTCAACGATCGCTTCGGCCTGATCGGGAAAGAGGGCGCCCATCAGCAGGATCGGCGCCCTGATGCCCGCCTCCCGCAACTCGCGCCCTTCTTCCACCAGCGCCACACCGAGCATATCAGCGCCCAGGGCGAGTAGATGGCGTGCAACAGGAACGGCTCCGTGGCCGTAGGCACGGGCCTTGACAACGGCCAGGACCTTCTTGCCCGCGGTCCTGCGGACCACTTCCTGAAAATTATGCGAAAGAGCGCCCAGATCGATCCTGGCTTCCGTGGGACGCTGCGACGCCGGCGGGTACAAGGCATGCGGCTCGCTGCCCTGAGAAGCACGTTCAGTGCGTGATGCTCTCATTGATCCCCTCGAAGTCCCCCTGCTCGTGGACCACCTCGATCTTGTCAAAGGACTGCCCGCACTCCATGCACTCCCAGTGATGCACGGTCCAGTATTCCGCATCCAGCTCGACGCTGTAATCATTTTCCTGAAAGAGATCCGTTCCGCCGCAAAAGGGGCACAAAATAGGTTCCATGAACGACCTCCGCTCCCGACCCGCCGCCGCACCGGACTGCGTATACAAGCGATCATCGGGCGCAGCACTTCAATGCATGATTGCATCGTACTCTATCATAGCATGACTCGTTTTGCAAAAGTTTTTTGTCTTTTTGCGGAAGGAGGAATGAGACCGAGGCCTGCCGATGGCGAGAGAAACAAAAAGGGACAGTCCCCGTAAATTCCAGGGGGACTCAGAAACAAAACAGGGACAGTCCCCTTAGATGCCAGGGGGACTGGAACCAAAACAGGGACAGTCCCCTTAGATGCCAGGGGGACTGGAACCAAAACAGGGACAGTCCCCTTAGATGCCAGGGGGACTGTCCCTTTCTTCTACTTTATCACCCTGATGATGTCCACCCCGTCAAAGGTCGTTGTTCCCACCGTGCCGGAAACATGGACCGGCACCTTCTCGCCCTGGAGCAGCAGGGCGATCACGTCGCTGCGCTTGAACTTGACCATCAGGTCGGGGATGCCGTCCTTGTCGTAGTCTCCCACGGAGCAGGGCTTCTGCACTGCAGGGATGACCCCTTCCAGCCGGACCGATGAAACGTCGATGTCCTTCACGGCATAACCGGCAGGGAGTTCGATGTACACGACGACCCAGGTGCCGTTGCTGCCCTGATTCAGCGTATTCGGGTCGAAATCGATCGTGGCGTTGATCGACGTTACGGGCAGATGGACCGAGAAGGTGGCCATGTCCATCCATTCCCCATAGCGTTCGCCGTCATGGGCCTGGGCCCGCCACCGGTACTTGGTCTTGTTCAGCAGGGCTTCAGGCACCTGAAGGGACGTGATGCCCGAGTCGCTTTCAGGAACTCCCGTGATCTTCTGCACCAGAACGCTTTCGATATAGATCTCGAAATCATAGGTCAACTGGTCGCTGTCCGGGTCTTCAGCGTTATGGATCGACAGCGCAGGCCTGAGGGTGTCAACGCTGCCGCCCTCAACAGGGGCATTGAGCCGCGGCGCTTCAGGCGCGTCATTTGCCGCGTTCACCATGAAGGAGGCGGGCGTCATCCAGCCGCTCTGCGCTTCTCCGTCAAAGGCCCGTGCTTGCCAGTAGTAGGTCTGATTTTCGTTCAGCGTCACGGGTACTGTCCACGAAGTCACTCCGTTGCCTCCCTCATCCCTCATCCCACTTCCCACAATGAGATTCTCGAGACCAGCGTCTGCGTAGACCTGGAACTCGTAGGTAAGAACGTCTCTGTCCGGATCGATCGAATTATGCACGGACAGGGTTGGTGTGGATACGTTCACCCCTGATCCAGGTGACGGATTAGCAAGGATCGGCGCTGCAGGAGCGTCGTTTGCGGTGTTCACGAAGAAACTGATGTCTTGCGACAAGTCGCTCTCGGCAAAACCGTCGTACGCTTTGGCGCGAACGTAATAGACGGTGTTGTCCGCCAGATCAGCAACGCGCCAAAGGGTGGTGCCCAGGCCTTCGGCGATCGGGCCTGAGCTGCGGAGATCAGGCGAATCAAAGGTCCTGACCCGGTCGACCTCGAAGATATACGTAAGACCGGTGGAGTCGGGGTCTGTGCTGTTCGTTACGATGATGTCCGCGGACTGCGAAGCGATCTCCTCGTTGTTCAGGGGCGCGATGATCGCCGGCGCAGATGGTGCGTCGTTCGTTGTGTTGACGAAGAAGGAGGCCGTGGTCATCCAGTCGCCTTCAACGAGCCAGTCATCGGCCTGAACGCGCCAGTAGTAGGTGGTGTTTTCCAGAAGCTGGACAGACACCTGCCAGGACGTTGTTCCCGGGCCTTCGGCTACGCCCGTGATAGAATCAACGATTTGGGTGAATTCCGGGTCAAGGGCAATGTCGAAGTTATAGGTCAGGCCAGTGCTGTCCGGGTCGCTTGCATTGTTCACCGTCAGGACCGGCTGCAGGGTGTCCACATCCGAGCGGTCCGCGGGGCTTGCGAGCGTGGGCGCCGTGGGTGGATCGTTCTCCACGTTCACCCGGAAGGATGCGGTCGGGGTCATCCATTCTCCGTAGAGCCAGCCATCGAAAGCCCTGCTGCGCCAGTAGTAGGTCTGGTTCTCGATCAGCGCCACAGGCACTGTCCACGCAGTCAAGCCGTTGCCTCCCTCATCCCTCATCCCACTTCCCACAATAAGATTCACGAGGCCCGTGTCTGCATAAACCTCGAACTCGTAGGTCAGGGTGTCTTGGTTCGGGTCAGAGGCGTTGTTCACCACAAGGACCGGCGTGAGGGTCCCGACGTCGCTGCCCATCGGGGGAGATGACAGGGACGGGGCCGTGGGCGCGCCCTGCACACGGAAGTAGGTCCCTGCAAGGGTCTCCGTGATAGGGCCATTCGGTCCGGGAAGGGACGCCTGCAGGACCACGAGATAATCCTTGGCGCTGTAGCCTGTGGTGTCTACCAGAGCCTCTGCTGTGGCGCCGGCGCCCATGGGCAGCGATGCCTGGCCGGGTATCGTGGCGTAGACGGCCGATTCCGCGGCATCGACGATCAGGACGGATATGCCGATTTCGGCAAGGTCTGTGTTCCCCTTGTTCAAGATGCTGTAAGTCGCGTTCACCGAATCGCCGGACAGCACGTTCTGATTCTGAACGGAAATGGCGCCTGACAGCGCAGCCGAGGGCTTGATGTCGCTGCTGATCACGATCGATGCGCTGCCTGTGGAAAGGATTGTGCCGGAAGCGTCTTTGACTTCGAGTGTCACCGGATAGGTCCCAGGAGCAAACGTGCCGGTGTTCCAGTAGGTCGTGAAGGTGAATGACGCCCCAGGCATGAGGGTGGAAACGGTCTTCGTATCTACGAAGACCGGACCGTTTAAACCGTTTGAACTGTTTAATCCGATTGTCAGCTTCGCTGACAGGTTCTCAAAGATGTAATTCCCACTCAAACTCGCGATCGTGGAAGTTATCGCAACGGCCTCGTTCGGACTGTAGGAGATCTTGTCGGTGACCGGGACGGCGCTTGTACCCGTGTCAGGCAGGATGTCAAAAGATGCCGTGCTCTCTGCGGCCACAGTGCCGCCATCCGAAAGCTGAACGTGTACTTTGTAGCCGCCGGCATAGGTTGTTCCCGTATTCCAGGTGAAGTTGAACATCCGGCGCGGAAGCGCCTCAGGCGCTCCTAACACCGGATGGACCTCAGGAGAAGCAAGTGATACGCTTATGCCGAGGTTTCCGAGACCATTTTCGTAGAGACCCGTTGCGATCACGGATTTCGTACCGAAGGTCCCGTCTCCGTTGCCCGAGTATACTTCTACGTAACCCGAAAAAACCGCGGCAATGACATCCAGATGGCCGTCACCATTCACGTCGGCTGTGTCGGTGGTCGAATAATTGCCGATGTCCAGCGACGGGATAAGTACTGGCGCGCCAAAGGTGCCGTCTCCCTTCCCTTTGAAGAAATACGCGTCGCCCGTATGGGTTTTATTCGCTATGATGTCTACCTTCCCGTCTTCATCAAAATCCCCGGCAGTGACGCTGTCCGTCGCTGTAGTGCCGCCGCCCGGTATACCCAGATTTTCAGGCATCAGAAACGTCCCGTTGCCGTTCCCGCGGTACACATAGACCGGCCCGCTAGCGCCGGTGACAATGAGATCCGGCAATCCGTCATGGTCCACATCAGCCGCGGTCTTTCCGATGAAAACGGCATCAATGGGCCAGGCTGCCGGCGCAGGAATGGTCGTCTGGGTAAAGGTCCCGTCTCCGTTGCCGGTGTACAGATACAGAGTGTTCTTGGAGCCGCCGACGACAAAATCCTTCTTCCCGTCTCCGTTGAAATCCGCTGATGCCATATCGTAGAGGTAGGTGATGGTCCCAATCTGCCCGATGCTTTTCCTGGGCAAGAAAGTGTTGGTGCCGTCCGCCCTGTTCTGGTAATAGTAGAGTTCCTTGGCGAACCCGGAGCCGGTGACGATATCCGCGAACCCGTCGCTGTTGAAATCGTCGAGCACGATGCCCCGTGTAATATCGTTATTCGGGGAAACGTCATCTATAAACCTCGGGGCCGAGAACGTTCCGCTTCCCAGGTCTTCCTGCACGTAAATCCTGCCCTTGTCGTCGCTGAGCGCAATGAGACGGCCCGAGAGGGGGATTTTCGTATTAGTTGAAGGCTGCTTCGCGCCGTAGTCCGTCGTGTCAAAGAACAGGTAAAAGTGGCGCGGGACATCGGCAGTCGTGAGGCCGTCCATGAGCCAGGTCACTTTTGACGGCATGGCCTGTACAAAGGCCGCCTTTGCCTGTTTTTCGCCGATGGCATTCCCCATACCGTCATATTCCAGTACCCGGATTGAATCAGTATCAATGGTCCTGCCTGCTACGCCGAGCGATGCCAGCAGGCCGTCGAAGTCCGCAAAGACGAGCGCCACCGCATCGTTCACGTTCCTGGTTTCGGTTACCGTCACCGGCACGCGGTAGCCCCAGCCTTCCATACCCCAGGGTTCGAGGTCGCTGACGGTGAAGGCTGCAACGTGGGCGATCTGCCGGCCATTGACGGTCTCTACGAAAATGTTCCCTGAGCCTGACCACGCCGCGCCGCCTTCGTTCTTGACGGCGAGATTGATGCCCACGACGGACTGGGCCTGATACTCGCCTCTGTCCGTCATCACCCCCACGGAAAGCTTTTTCCGGTTCACTGCAAGACGTTTCATCGCGGTGTTGTTCGTCTCCGCGAGTTCGTCGATGATGTTAGCCGGATCGATGACAACGTGGAAATCGTTCGTATCCGGGAGCCCGAGCGTCTGGATCGTGAAATCGAGCATGGCCTCGCCGCCCAGTTCGAGCATCTGGCTGATCAGCCTGGTCCCCAGGAGCGCGCCGTTGCTTTGGGGATCACCCCGATACAGGCGCACCGGAACAGCGCCGACAGCGGCCCCCCTGTTCCTGATCCGGGCCGTGAGCACGACGGTCTCCCCTTCGGTTGCCGTCTCTTTCGTCAGGGTGATATCGGAGGCCAATATGGCCAGGTCCGGCTTCATGGGCGCGGTAATGTTTGCCGTGAGCATCACGGTATTGTCCGATTCGTTGGATTCTTCGACCGTATTGAGCGGGTCTGCAACGAGGTACAGCTTGTTCGGACCCGCATGGCCGAGGGTGTCCCAGGCAAAGGCCACGGTCGACGTCTGCTTCGGAGCCACCACGGCATGGTATACGCCTTGTCCGATCTGCGTTCCGTTGTTCGCAGGATCGCCGAGGTATGCCCGCACGAGCACGTCCCGAATGGCCTTGTTGCTTTCGTTGGTCAATGTCGCGCTGAGTTCCACGAGCTGTCCTTCCGTGGGCGCGGCCGGCGTGAGTACCGGTGCGGACAGGGCCAGGTTGTTCAGAGGCGTTGCCAGGCCGGCGGGATAGCCGTAGGACGTGGTCATCCCGTAGCCGTGTACATAGACGCCGACGGGCTTGTCCGCAACGATCACGTGTTCGCCTTCGTTGACGGACAGCAGCGCATAGGACGCCGCATCCGTCAGCGGGAGCCAGCCGTCCGTGACTGTGACGCCGTCGAGCGTTACCGCCGTTTCCGGTTCCGGCGCGATGATCGTGACAAAGTTCCCCTGTTTGCTGTACTCGGGAAAGAGAGAATTGTACCCGCCGTAGCCGGGGAAACTGTAGAAGCGGTACGCTGTCCGGAGCTTGTCCGTGGGGATGAGGGTCATCTGGAACGGGTCGCCCACTTTGGCCGACATGATTCCCTTGGCATACTGGGCCACGGAGATCGGCTGACTGCCCGTGATGCGCAGGGCCTCTTCCTGCTCGAACTCGGTCCACTGGCCTGCTTGCAGGGTGAATGTTCGCGCCGTGTGGTACTGATTTTTCACGACAACCTGGGTATTGTCCCGGACAGCCATGATTCTGAACACGTCGCCGCTTCCCGGTGAGTAAAGGGGCGCGCTGTAGTAGTCCGTGCCGAGCAGCGATACAGGCAGCATTTGTTCAAGCAAAACGTCGCCATAACTTATTTGGATTGACGTTTCGCGGCTCGAGGTGACGAAAGCGCGGTAGGCACTTCCGAAAACGCCGATAGGACGGTTGCTCGTGATCCGGGTTCCCGTCAGATCCACACCCGTATTGCCCGTATTGTAGACATAGGTCTGGCCCTGCTCCAGCCGGATGGAGCTGCCGCCGATGTTCACCTCAGTGTTGTTTTCAGCAGCGACGATCGTATAGGCCCCGCCGGGAAACCAGAATTGAGACACGCCGGGGTAATAGGTCATGACATAGTATTCCGTGCCGAGCATATGCACGGGCAGGGCGCGGTAGCTGTCGTCGCCGTCTTTCACGCTGTCCGGCGCGTGAAAGACGACCGAAACCTTCCGGTCGCTCTGGATGCGGATCCCCTTGTTCTCGACGACGTTCTTTGTATCGTTGACCTCGCTCGAGGCCATGAGCGGAATGACCGCGGGCGCGCCGGGCGCCACGTCGACGGTCCAGGTGTGATAGGACGTCTGGTACAGGGGAACGGCCGTGGTGACCGTCACCCGGGCCGCTTCGTCCGACTGGATCACGATCTTGGCGGTGTCGTAGTAAGTGGGGGGCCAGGCAAGCCAGAAGTCCGTGCCCTCGTGAGTCGCGCCGCCGGCGATATGCTCGCCGAACACGGCGCTCACCCGGTTGTTGGAGGGATCAGCGTCCTGGGGGGCTACGTTCTCGATGACCGCCGTCAGCGTGACGCCGTCGCCCGGATAGACGTAGCCCGGGAAGACGGCCGAGGTGCGCCCGCCGGCGTAGAAGGTGAGGGCCTGCTGCCCGATCAGGCGGCCCTGCTCCGGTGTGCCCTCGTACAGAGAAAGCGTTCCGGACACGGTCACCGCGCCGGTGCCGTAAATGGTGACGTTCACCGAGACACTGTCGCCCGCAGACGGCGCGGCCGGCGAGAGCAGAAGATCGCCGTCGCCCACGGACAGGTCGACCTTGTACGTAGGTATGGTCTTTCGCGCACTGTTGTTGTTCTCGTCGGTTTCCTGGTGCTTCTTCCCCGGATCCACCACGACGTAGATTTCCGGAACGCCCAGAGTCATGGTGAACGGCACGGTCACCGTGCCGACGCTGACCTGGTTGATATATAGTCCGCTTGCCCTGATCAGCGCGCCGCCCGAAGCCGGGTTGCCGTTGTAAAAGGACACGTCGGCATACAGTAGCTCGCTGCCGGAATTGTGCACCGTAGCCGAGATGTTCACCGAGCTGCCGGCAAGGGGAAGGGCCGGCGAAAGAGTGATGTCCGCGTCCGAGATCGAGAGGTCCAGGGGGCACGAGGACCTGACGGTAACGGGAAACACCGCGCGGTTGTTGGCTTCGTTGAATTCCTGCACGATGTTGCTTGGGTCGGCGATAACGTGCAGCATGTGCTCGCCCACAGTGAGATAGCCCAGCGACGCATACCCGGTGCGCGTCCCCATGGCGGTGATCGTCGTGCTGCCATCGGGAAACAGGTAGAACGTGCCGACGCGCGCGCCGCTGGACTCAGGCGCCCCGTTCCACAGTTCGAAGGGCAGATCCGTGTATCCATTCTTTGCATTGCCGCCGTAGTTGGCAACGCTCGCCGTGATGAACAGTTTTGACCGTGGCGTGACGCAAGCCGGAAAGGAGCTTATATCCGCTGCCGTAATGCTGAGGTCAGGCAACATGGCCACCGGGTCATATCCCCGGTATGCTTTGTTGTTCGTCTCATCGGTTTCTACGATGAGGCCGCCCGGATCGACGACAGCGTAGATCAGCGGATTGTCCGTGGGAATCGTCCAGGTGAAGGCCGCACTCTGGCCGGTCAGAGCCGGTACGGTGATCGGGGTCGTACCGATGAGCGAACCGCCTGCCGCGGGATCGCCGCGATAGAACGATACGGACGTGTCCACATGCCTGCTGCCGCTGTTCGTTACAACGGCCGTGATAGTGAAAGCCTTCCCCGGCTCCGCGCCCGAGGGGAAGAGAAAGCCGATGTTCGAAGCCGTGATTGCAAGGTCCGTGGGCTTCGATCCTTCCACGGTGATCGTGATCATGCCCTGGTTGTTCGTTTCGTCCAGTTCCGGGATGCTGTCCTCGGGATCGATTACGAGATAGAATGCCTGCGTCCCCGCAGGGCCCCCCGTGATCGTGGCCGTGAGCGGGTAGGAAGCGCGGCCCTGCAAAGATGTGATGGTGAAGTCGTTCACGACCGTGCCGCCGGACCCGGGCAGACCGCGATAGACCCGCACCGGGACATTCGTCGCTTCCTTCTCTCCGAGGTTTCTGATGTTGATGGTGATGTTCAAGGGCTCATCCACCGTGGGCGTGACCGGAGCGTAGGTCGTTTCCGTGTTGTCGATGAAAAGATCGGATGGAGAGAAGATGGTATAGTAATTCACCGCTGTGTTGTCGGTCTCGACAAGCTCGTCAATCGTGTTGAGCGGGTCGATAATGGCATGGACCGCGTGGCGGTCCGTATCCGTGGTCATGGTATGGACCACCTGGGCCGTGCCGGTACCCCCCGGCGCAATAGAAGGAAGCGTTATGAGCGAACCGATCTGAAGCCCTCCTGCGGCCGGATCTCCGTCAAAAAGCTGAAGAACGACGCTGTCTGCGGCGGCAAGGCCGGTGTTATGGATCATCACGCTGATCGTGACAGCTTCACCGGGGACAGGCGTGGTTTGGGAAAAAGAAATGTCCGCTGATGTGATCGTAAGATTCGGCTTCACCTTTGCCATCGCCTGGAGGGCCAGGGCCGTGGAATAGGGATCGTCGTTCCAGGAGCCGTTGGAGGATTGCGAAGCCGCGAGGTAGGCAATTGCATTCTGTAGGGGCAAGGCACCGCCTTGCCCGCTCTCGATCAATGAAATAATGGATAAGGCCGTTTCGTATATAGTGGACGGACTCGACCCGAATCCGCCATCGGTGTTCTGTTTGGTCAGAAGATAGGCCTTTGCTGTGTCTATGGAACCTTGAACTATGAACTGTGAACTGAAGTTTGACAACGTCCGCAGCACTATGGAAGTGACATACGCATTACTCGGATCGCCTGCTTCCGCCGTTGTCGTCGGCCGGTACCCCCACCCCCCGTCTGCATTCTGACTGCTCGTGAGAAAAGCCAGGCCTGCATTGACGACAGAAAGATCGGAATAGTTCGCGGCCTTCAAAGCCTGGAGCGCGAGGGAGGTGTCGAGGGGGTTGCTTGAATCACCTTCTTTTAAGCCCCACCCGCCGTCGGAATATCTGCTGTTTATCAGAGTCGATATTAACGTGCTTGCATCCTGCCCTGCATTTGTCAGAGAAAATATTTTCCGCGACAATTCATCCATAGTTGTCGCGTCCTGCGAGCTTAACCAGCTTATACCGTTGCCATAATTTATCCCAGCAGGATCAAGATATTTCAGCGTACCAAGAACGTCGGTGCTGTAGACAAAGGCCAAATCTGACTGGACGCCCCAACTGCCGTCGGCGTTTTGGCTGGCGGAAAGCCATGCTGTGCCATCAGATGTTGCGGCGCTCTGAGCAGAGCAAGGAATCGACCATAATGAGCATGCGATGAGAACGGCCAGGATAAAAATCTTTTTCATAGAGGCTCCACCGTCTATTGAGTTGTATTTTAAATCAGAAAACATCTGTATTCTGCGAAAGGCTGCTCTCATCAATTACTGAACATAACATTATCATTGACTACTCTTGCAACATCCTCGCCATCATCACATCCAACGTGTTATGTTCAAAAAAATAAACATTCCCTTTTTTATCTATATATGTCCTAGTCGTCGGCTCGATATTTATACTGCACCTAGAAAGCTCTTTTCCGCCTGCATTATTCAGAACAGCTATTGCGTTATCCTTCTTCATTCCGCCTACCTCAGACAAAATGTCTAAGGAGTAACCGGTAAATCTTATAAATCGTCTCAGAAAATCCAGCTTTGTTCCCCCAAAATCGTCGAACTTAATACCCCTCGTTAATAATTTCCCATCCCGGGAGTAGATGCCACCTAAAGCCATTTTCTGACTGTAATCACTATAAACATATATTTTTCCATCCTTGTCTAAATCGAGATACTCAGCCTCATATCCGCGACCCGCCGCTTCCCAAAAGTCCTTGCCGAGACCCAACTTGTCACTCAAATAATTTATCGTCTTAACCAGTTTGCCGCTAGGATTATACATTTCTATTCTATACTCGTATAAATTAATCACATATAGATTATCGTGCACATCAACAGCCATATCCTTAATGACATCGCCAAAAGGCTGCTTATTGCCCCGCAAGGGTTTTTGCAACGCAAACTTCATTAAAAATCTGCCGTCCTTATCGAATTTCAAAATTCGATAATTAACTGAATCACCGATGTAAATATTCCCCTTGCTATCTAAAATGAGTGAACGCGGTTGATTTATGTCTTCCGGAGATAAGACCTCACCATTCTCCTCCGGAACATACTGTCCATAATGGATTGCAGTGCCCGCTTTCCATTCGACAAGCTTCACCGTGCTACATTTAGACGTAGTCTCTGCGGCCAAGGCGATCGACAATAGCATAAAAGTACAATACAAAAGCAGCAAAATGGTTTTAAATGTTTTCATTTAAAGTACGATCATTCGTAAACGTCTAAGCGATTATTTAGCAAACATTGGGCTTCTTCCATCTTCAATAACTCTACTTTTCTTGCCGGACACAAGATCAAGATGACTGATGTCTAAGTCCGGATTTTCAGTCATATCTTCGTAATACAAATTGTTGTCACCCGCAAAAGCAAATTTAGCTGGAGAGAATCCGGGCTGCATTTTTATTTCCCGAAATTGTTTCAGAGACCGAACATCGTAAATCTTAATGCTATGGCTATTCCCTATGGCTAAGGTCTTATTATCCAACCATGATGAAAATATGCCACTTTCGATCTCTTTGACACTTTGTTTTTTGTCGATCATATTCATCAAATATACACGCCATCCATTACCCCTAGATGATGCGAAGGACACCCAACGTCCATCAGGTGACCACTGCACAGCAGTATGATGATATGGACTGTCTTTAGTTAAATCGACCTTTGCCTTTGTATTAAGATCAACAATCCATATATGCCTTACTTTTCTTGTAGCGGCTTGGGTTTTATTAAACTCTTTTTCAGATTCACTAATATAAATAACCTTATCATTTGTCGGAGAAATAGTAGGATTGCTCATATCTGTTTCTACTTCCATTAAAAATACTTCTTCGTTAGTTTTCGCATTGATGATATAAAGCTTGTTATTTTTGATAGCAGCAATTTTATTATAATCAGACGATACGCTAAAATTAACAACGTCGTTTGCTTGAATAAATTGAATATTTTGCTTCGTTGCTGGATCAAACAACCATATATTACCAGTCTTTATATACAATAACTTATTTTTTAAAAATGTCTCTTTCTTTGAAACAGTGCTTATCGTGGAGCCGGCGCTCAGGCCTGCATGACAAACGGGCAACGTAGAAAATACAAAATAAATTATTACAAAAACACCTAATCTAAACTTCGCCAGTTCTGCCATCATTCTCTCCTTATTTTGGATTCCTTATTGTTCCAAAGCCGATAAATAATTGGCCCGAAGATTTTGGCACACTATCCCATTGCTCTTCAGTACAGGTATACGGCTTTTTGCCCTCCTTGCAGCCAGATGTACCCGAACATTTTTCTACACCCCTACAGGTACAACAGGATGGTTTGTCTAATGTCCGCAAGGGTGTATTATAAGGACTCTTGCTCGATTTATAATCGTTCGTAACATTCATCGGGTTGTCTGACACAACACCTTTACCTCCAGCATGGATAAAGTTTAATGTTCCCTTTCCGTCAATGTTGACTTTTACTACAATACCAACATGTGTCAAGTCATCATCTTTCTCACAATTGCAATTATAATCAAGAGTATTGTCCCAGAAAACCATATCGCCTATTATCAGTTTATCATCGGTAGTTCGTATGCTTTCATTAATTTTTAGTTTTTTGGCTATTTCATAAAAATAATAGACACCATTTTTTCCGTCTGCGTATGGAATGCCGTTCTTCTTCATAAGATTCTCGCCACAACCCGCCCACTCGTCCAAACAAATTCCTGCAGCTTTATATGCCTTTCTCACCAAACCAACACATTGGCCTATAGTCTCGTATTTATAACCCTTAAAATCCTCCGCTTCCTTTACAATCAATTCACCAATTTCAAGTTCTGCAGCTGTAATAATAGTCCTCCGTGTCTGCGGATCAATACTATCTTTTACCCAACCCAGAGGTTCCTTATGAAGTTGCACAATCTGCATCCCATCATTCTGACTCGTACTATCGCTTCCCGCGAGCCCGCCGGAAATCATATACGCCCCTGAACCGGTCACGTCTTTTATGAAATATCCGACGCCGTTCCAGTCGTTTATCTGGACGTTCGCCTGTGGTATCGTTACCTCTTTGCCCGCATTAACTGCATTCTGAATTTCAGTCTTTATTTCAGAAGCTACCTGAAGCAATGGGAGTGTCTGACCGATGTTTGATGAATTAATATAGTGAATGGGTGTCCCGTTCGCCATAGCGACCTGTATTGCCCGCACAGCCGAGACCGACGAGAAACCGTCGATTCTCTCAAAGATGTCGTGCTCATGATAAGAACTGACGAGCCCGGCAATGTCCATATAAGCCTTCTCTTTGGCCACATTGCCGTCCTTCGCAACCGCAATTACCCTGTCCATTGCAACATCCATATTGATTCCCGATGGCGTCGCTGTTCTGGGTATCAAAAAAAGATGCGAAACCGACAGCGTGAACGAAGTAATGCCCTCTGAAAGCGTCCTTGTTACGACGGTGTTGAACAATTTCGCTCCTGATCTGTATATCTTGTCGTTTGCAAGGAAATAGGTTACGGCGCGAAGATAGAGCAGTTCCCCGATCAGGTCGTCGTTCCCGAGCGTTCCGGCAGTTTCTGAGAGCACATTCGTCGTGAGTGTGTAGTTTCTTTTGCCGAGGACATTTTCGTTGATGCCCTGCAAGTCAAGCCCTATCGCATAGTAGGCGCCGGCAATGAGCTTCTTCTGAACGGTTTCGGACAGTCCCTTGGGCTGCGAGAGCTGCAACATTAATGCCTGTTCTGCGCCCATCATCGCTGCGTCGCCTGACAATTTGATGATGCCGTCAATCTTCAGGACCGGTTTCAGATTCAATAAATACGCGGGTACTCCGTAAATATAGCCTCCGTAGTTGCTGATCAGGGCTTCATCTGAAGACGTCGCCGGTATATATGACAGAGTGATTCTTTTTCCGGCTATTTCAGGCATTGTGAATGCAAGTGACGCTCCCGGCAGAGAGAATACGGCTTTCGCTTGAGTGTTGGCAGGAACGCTCGCAAATACACCACCTCGGACGATAGTTTTGTACGGCAGCGTCGAGGAAAGAAATGGATATCTTTCTTGCTTTATTTCCCGGTAGCCTTTCACGTCTATGATCGACGTCTCCGGCATATTTGCATCAAGATATTCTTGTATCTGGCTCTGGTAATAGTGTACGGGGTTCTGGCTTTGGACCTGACTCAGATAATCGTTCTGGCTGAATGACACCGTCGGAGTAATGTCAAACCCCGCTGCGTACACATATTCCTTGAAGCTTCCGTCCATGGGGATCCAGGTCTTGATGCTTTGGTCCATGATGGCCCCGCGGTAGTTGCCGTAGGGAATGTACGTCTCGACCCAGGTGTGCTCCATCTGCACCTTGGCGATCTTTGAGCCAACAATATATGGCTTAACCGGGATACCGCCGCTTGCCATAAGCGATGCTGCAGCCATTGGATCTGTGAAGCCACCCGCCCAGTTCAGAACTTTCTCAATGGGAACCTCGATGGTTCCATAAACGTACCGCGCGGGAATGTTAGAGGCGCGCAGCAGGGCAATAAGCAAACTTGCCGTATCGAATGCATTGCACTGCTGAGCCTGAAGGCACATATCCGCGCCCTGAATTGAGCCGTAGGTGGGCACAAATTCGATGTTGTTCCTGACCCATTCGTAGATCTTGACGGGATTGTTGCCGAGTTCCAGGGCCTTTGCCTGGATCTCCGGCGTGAACTGGACTTCGGGGGTCTGGGATAGGTCGGCTGCGGTGGGCAAGTCTGCTGCCGTGGCAGCAGCCAAGTTCAGAGTGCTGAGTTCGAAGTTCGGAGTTAGGTCATGCGCCACAGAACTCTCAGAGAGCACAGAGAAAGCGGTGACAGGGAGAATAGGCGACGGGGCGAGTGATGAACCACCCCTCACCTCAGCCCTCTCCTCTGATGGGCGAGGAAGCTGGAACGGAACGTCGCTGGCGATGTCGTTGTAAGCGAGTAGAATCCGTGAAGGGTCAGGCGTCAGGGGTGAGGCGGCAGAAAGAAGTTCGGAGTTATGAGTGCGGAGTGCGGAATTGAATTCACTTGTTGCCAAAATCCGGGCATATCCGTGTGGATCCGTGTCCGACAGTTTCGCCGTCCTCGGTGAACTCTGTGGTCTCTGTGGCGGAAAGTCCTTCTCGAATTCCTCCTTCTTCAACCTCGGCTCCCGCTCCTTGCCCTTCACGCTCCGGAACGGCAGGTTGTTCGGGTCCAGCGGCACGTGCTTTGACGGGGCCTTGGTCTTGTCGAGATGAGCTTTGGCTCGTTTCAGGGCATCTTTCCCCTGCTTGCTGTATACTCTTTGCTGTTTACTTATCCCCTGTTTACTGTCTGCTGTATACTGTTCTACTTCACTGAGGTTCTTCTTCAGTTCAGCAAGATTATCCTCATAGTGCTTCACGAACTTGTAGTGCCGGTCCAGTATCTCCTGCGGCAGTTTGGTGTCCTTCAGCTTCTTCTCCGTCTCGGAAAATTCCTTCCGCAGTTCACTATCTAATGTCTCAATCTCTAATCTCTGCTTCGTGACCGCCTCTATCTCTCCAGCCGCATCCTCTCCCCGTCCTGCCTTCTCCTCGGCCTTCCCGACCTTCTCGCGGATCGTTTCGATGGCCTTCTCGAACCTGTCGCCTGCTGTCTCAGCCACCCCCCTGCCTCCCCCCTTGCCAAGGGGGGACCGAGAGGGGTCCGCATTCCGCACTTGCTTCTTCTCTGCCGCATACGCGGCAATCGAATACAGCGGCATGTACGTCCAGCAGAAGAAGAACAAGGTGATGGCAGAGACAAATCTGGCGATTCTCAAAAAAGCGCGCATAATTCCTTCTCCATTATTAATCAAGAAAGTGATAGAACCGGGTCAGGCAGGTGCGACCTTTGTAGCACGAAACAACGGAGCCGGTCAACGAATTATTTTTGGCTTTTTTTTGGCGGGATGATGCTACCAGAGGGCTGTCGCGGGATGTGCTCGGGATTCCGCATAATAAAGTTCGGACATACTAATAATGTTACGCTGAAACCGCCCGTTCATCATTGATATCAGCCCGGCCTCCTGAAGACAGCACCAAAACAGTCAAAAACGCATTGACGTGCCGAAGTTCATGCCTTATAAATTATCCATGCGCATGACAGCGGAAGCAAAAACATCGCTCAGGAGGGAGTACGCGCTCTACACGAACGCCGTCGCCTTCTATAAAAAGGCGCTTCGCGAGCTTGAGAAAAAACACCGCCTGAGCACTCAGTCCTTTCTGAAGCGCTTTGAGTCCGGCAAGCTCGGCGATGACGCCGACTACTTCGATGGGAATGGGAAATTTCAACAGGGGGGCTGATGCAAAAAATCAAAAAGGCGCACCCTTGGGGTGCGCCTTGCCTGCTCGTGAGCGCACCCACATCAGCGTGCGCATATCACTACTTCGTCAGTTCGTATAGGCCGATGAATCGATGCCCAGCTTCTTGAGCCGGTACCTCAGCGTGTCCCTGCTGATGTCGAGCAGCCGCGCGGCCTTCCGCTGATTTCCATGGGCCATCTCGAGGGCCTTCCTGATATATTCCACTTCCACGCTCTTGAGAGAAAGGGTGTTGAGCGGCCGTCCTGTTGCCTGTTCCGGGCTGCCGCCGTCCCCTCCTGCCGGTAGGGCCATGGGCGGGGCATGCTGTTCCTGCTTTCTCGAAGCACACAGGACCGCGGGCAGATCATCGACATCGATCATTTCACACTTTGAGAGGATGACAAGCTTCTCGGCGAGGTTCTTGAGCTCCCTGATGTTGCCCGGCCATGAATACGCCTGGAGGGCGCTGACGGCCCGCTCCGAGATCCCCTTGCATTGGCAGTCGTGTTTCTCGGCGAAACGCCGCAGATAGTGGTTCGCGAGGAGGGGAATGTCCTCCCGCCGATCTCTGAGCGGGGGCATCTCGATGGTTACGACGTTCAGCCGATAGAAGAGGTCGAGCCTGAACTTCTTGGACTGCACAAGCTCATAGAGGTTCCTGTTCGTTGCTGCGAATATCCGGACATCGGTCTGGATGTTCTGAAGGCCGCCGACCCTCCGGAACTTTTTCTCCTCGATCAGCGAGAGGATCTTGGACTGCATCCGATAGGGCATGTCCCCGATCTCATCGAACAGGACCGATCCGCTGTCCGCTATCTCGACGAGCCCCTTCTTCGCCGCCTTGGCGTCCGTGAAGGCGCCCTTTTCATGCCCGAAGAGCTCACTTTCGATAAGGTGTTCAGGGATGTTGGAGCAGCCGATCTCCACGAAGGGCTTTGATGAACGATGACCCATTTCGTGCATGATCTTGCAAAGATAGCTCTTGCCGGTGCCGCTCTCACCCAGAACGAGCACTGTCACGTCGTCCTTGGTGGCGAGCCGCTCCGTGATCCTCACGACCTCTTTCATGGAACTGCTTGAAAAAATGAAATCGTCCTGGAAAAAAGCCTGCCCCTCTGCTGACCCGTCCGGCTTCATCGCCTTGAGCATGCCCGTCAATTTCTCGAAATCGATCGGCTTTTCCAGGTAGTCCAGTGCCCCTTTTTTCATCGCCTCAACGGTGCTCTGGATATCGGCCAGGCCCGTGATCATGATCACGGTCACGTTGGGATCTGCTTCTTTGATGGTCTTCAGAAGAGTAAGGCCGTTTGCGTCAGGCAGGTGTATGTCGAGTATCACGATGTCCGGCCTGTCCTCTTCCAGGCTCTTGAGCGCGTGAATGCCGGAATCCGCTGTAAAGACCGTGAAGCCCTCGTCTGCAACAAAATGCTGGAGAGAATACCTGATCAGCGCCTCGTCATCGACGATCAATACTTTTTTTGCCGCTTTTTTCGGTGCATGGCAATGCGTTCTCTGTCTGGTATGGCTCTGGCATGATACTGGCGAAACAGTTCTCATAACGGCCCCCCGGCGACTCTTTCCCGCAAAAGGGAAAGTCTACCCCCCCAAGAGAACAACCTGACATGCAAACAGCCATCTGAAACAGTACGTTCACTTTTTTTGTCTGGATACAGCGGAGTGAGAGACTCATTACCGGAACTTCATGACATCGGGTGAGCACAGCCTCTCATCCCGGCATCATCAGCAAAAAAAAAACCTTCATCCAGCGGGCAATTACTTACCCGCCGAAGGAAGGCGTCATGACCGTCCCTAGGCAAAGAATGCCGCCCGTCACGAGGCGGCTACTTTTCTATAACACGATTTTATTATGATTGAATATGCAATGTCAAGCGCAATTTTGGATATCTCTGCACTGTTCTGGAAAACCACAAATCTATATTCATTTTATATACAAGCTGTTGCGGGTTGATCCGCCCAAAAATCAAATAAAATTTGCTGAAGGGGGGCACTACACCCCGCTGCGGCCAGAGTGAAAACAGGCTTTCACTGATCCTCTCAGATAACGCCATAGGACCCTTCTTGATCGACCATTCCGGAAGAACCGCTCCCCGTTATCGGTGAGCTCACGCGACAACCAGCAGTCTCTCCTTAGCCCGACATCTTCAGGATCACTCTATCATTACCATGCGGCTGTAAGTGTTGTTCTCCTCGTTCAGTTCGGCGACAACATGGTCCGCGTCAACGCGGGCTATCAGGTAGTACGAGCCTGTGGGCGTGTTAGCGGGGATGGCAGCCGTGATGCTGCCGCTTGCGGACTGGTTGACGCCAAGGGCGGCAACAGGGATGTCGCCCAGGGCGATATCACCGCTGT
>Ga0154442_1010_pt2 | contig 42105 bp, 43 predicted proteins | sample RifGroC2_FD_115946 | JGI IMG/M metagenome (GOLD analysis project Ga0154442, IMG submission 115946) | Nitrospirae bacterium GWC2_57_13
CTCTTGAACACGGAAGATCTTTCCTTTTCCTTCCCGGACGGCGGGCAAAAGCTGATCAACGAGCTGAGGGTCGCCGTGGGTAAGAAGGACCGGATTGCAGTGATCGGCAAGAACGGCAAGGGCAAGACCACGCTGCTGAACCTGCTCGCGAACGAGCTTTCCCCCACGTCCGGCGAGGTAAAGCTGCATCCCAACGTGAAACTTGCATATTTCGGCCAGACGAACATCAACCGGCTGAACCCGGCCAAGACAGCGCTGGAAGAGATCATGGCTGCCCATCCGGAGCATAACCACGGCATGGCGCGTTCCATTTGCGGGGTCATGATGTTCGAAGGCGACAATGCTCTCAAGAAGGTGAGCGTCCTCTCCGGGGGAGAGAAGAGCCGCGTGCTGCTGGGCAAGCTCCTCGTCTCGCCTGCCAACCTGCTGTTGCTCGACGAGCCCACGAACCACCTTGACATGGAATCCATCGATTCACTCGTTGAGGCCATCGAGGTTTTCGACGGCGCCGTAGTTATTGTGACCCATAGTGAGATGATCTTGAACGCTGTGGCAACAAAGCTGATCGTGTATGACAACGAAACGGTAAGCGTCTTCGACGGCACGTACCAGGAGTTCCTTGAGCGTGTGGGTTGGAACGACGAGGGCGGGGTCCGCGTGAAGAAGACAAAAAAACAGGATGTCGATAAGAGCATGAGCGGCAAAGACCGGAAACAAGCACGGAGAGAAAAAGCTCTGGAACGGGCAATGGCATAAGGCCCTAATTCCCGGGAAAGCATTACGACGCGGATTTTCGCGGATACCTTCTGATAGAGCAACTCCTGCGAAGCACATCTTGACAATCCCATCCCTGGCTGTTAAAGTACGCACGGCAATGCGGGAACAATCAAAACAACCGGAAGCTTCACGGGAAGGCATGATCGCGATCTCGCTCCAGTCGGGGAGCAACGGGAACTGCATCTACGTCGAGGCTGGCGGCGTGAAGCTGCTCTTCGACGCGGGCATCAGCGGCGCAGCGGCCGATGAACGGCTCGCAGCCCACGGCCGCGACATCCGGTCCGTCGATGCCGTGATTATCTCCCATGACCACGGCGACCATGTGCGCTGTGCCGGCATCTACCAACGCAAGTACGGCCTTCCCCTCTATACAACGCAAAGAACAATCGACCGCGCCTGCTCACGCCTGCCCCTGGGGAAGCTGCGGGACGTACGCCACTTCACGGCCGGGGACACGCTTCACTTCAACGGCGTTACCGTCGAGACAACGCCCACGCCGCACGACGGCGCCGACGGCGCTGTTTTCGTCGTGAGCAGCGGAGGCGCGCGGCTCGGCATCCTGACGGATCTGGGCCATGTTTTTCCGGGCCTGCAGCCGCTGGTGGCCTCCCTTGATGCGGTCTTTCTCGAAAGCAACTACGACCCCGGCATGCTTGAATGCGGGCCCTACCCGGAGTTTCTTCGGCAGCGCATCCGTGGAGAAGGCGGGCACATCTCGAACCGCGAAGCAGCGGAGCTGCTGTGTTCAGCCGGGAACCTGAAATGGGCCTGCCTGGCCCACCTCTCGGAGCAGAACAACAGTCCTGACGTGGCCCTGCGAACGCACCGGGCCATTGTGCCGAAGATCCTTCCGATCCACGTGGCAAGCAGGTACCGTGTGTCGGATGTATTCAGCGTCTGAGTCAAGAAGACAGCACGCGCAACCACGGGTCCTGCTTCGCATGACACGCGGATGCGCACGGTCTTTACGAAGTGCAATCGTTGCATTTGAAGGCGCTCTGCGAGAGATTATATTGAATCTTGCTTTGCAGTAGCGGTTTTTGCGCTGTTTTGTTCTTGTCCAGTCCTTTGTAGGGCAACCCTTCAGGGTTGCGTTTTCGACATCTTCTTGCAAGGCTGAAGCCTTGCCCTGCAAGCGATTCTGCGCCTGGTGTGCGAGAGACGATTTTTTATCCGGCATTGTTTTCTCTGGAAGGAGCATCTCTATGGAAATCAACATTACTTTTCCCGGCGGCAAGAAGGTGAACGCCGACCTGAACGGCATGGTCATCGCCACGGACCAGCCGAAACTGCAGGGCGGCGATGGCTCGGCGCCGGCGCCCTACGCCCTGTTTCTCGCTTCCCTGGGCACCTGCGCGGGTATCTATGTGCTGAGCTTCTGCCAGGAGCGGAAGATCCCCACGGAGGGCATAACGCTTACGCAGCGGATGGAATACGTGAAGACGCCTGAAGGACGGTCCAGCCTCGACCGGATCGTGATCGATATCAATGTTCCAGCCGACTTTCCCGAAAAGTATCACAAAGCGATGGTGAAGGTGGCTGACCAGTGCGCCGTGAAAAAGACGATCCTGAACCCGCCGAAGTTCGAGATCAACACCGTGGTGCGGTAGCGTTCGGCTTTCGCGTTTCCCGTCCTCGTGGTACAATATTAACATGACGTCCGCCCCGGACATCGGGGTGCCTTCCGGAAGCGCATACTCATGAAAAAGACCGACCTCTCATCTATCCTCAGGATCCTCGCGCTCTATGTGGTCTTCAGCGGCCTCTGGATCGCCGTGTCCGACCGCGTACTCGCGGGCCTCATCACCGATCTGCACCGCCTCAGTCTGTTCCAGACCTACAAGGGCCTCGCCTTTATCTTCGCAAGCGCGGCCATCCTCTTCTTCCTGGTGCGCCACGAGTTCATTGCCCGCGAGCGGGCTGAGACGGACCGGCGCGCCTCGGAGGAGAAGTACCGAACGCTCATCGAGACGGCCAATGACGCTATATTCGTTTTTGACGCTGAGACAGGCATTGTTCTCGAAGCGAACCGGAAGGCCTGCGAGATCCTGGACCTGCCCGAGGAAAAGGTCGTGGGAATGCGCCAGGTGGATCTGCACCCGGCTGAGGAAGCCGAACGCTGCCGCGGTATCTTTCAGGAGGCCCTCCAGAAGGGAAGCCTGACCATTGAGACGTCCTGCCTGTCCCGCAATGACGGCGGGACCATCCCGATGGAAGTGAGCATCAGTGTCGTGGAGTTCGGCGGCAAGAGGATCGTGCTGAGCATCTTTCGGGACATTACGGAGCGGAAAGAAGCGTCGGAGACGCTGCGGCAGGAAAAAGAGCGCGCCCAGAGTTATCTCGACGTGGCGGGCGTGATCATCGTCGTAATCAACACCGACGGAACAGTAAGGCTGATCAACCGGAAGGGCGCCGAGATCCTCGGCTTGGGCGAAGGGGAGATCACGGGGAGCAACTGGTTCGACCGGTTCATGCCGCAGCGTGTGCGCGAGCGTGCCCGGGCAGTGTTCGGCAGGATCGTTTTCGGAGAGGCCGGCCCCCATGAGTACCTGGAAATGCCGCTGCTGACCCTCGACGGAGCGGAGCGGATCATCGCCTGGCACAACACGGTCCTAAAGGACGAGCGGGGGAGGATCACCGGCACGCTCAGCTCCGGCGAGGACATAACGGCGCGCACGCGGGCCGAGGCGTCCGCCCAGACCCGGCTGCAGCACCTCTCGGTCCTGCACTCACTCGATTTGATCATAAGCTCCAGCCTCGACCTGCGCTTTACGCTCAAGGAGCTGCTGCAGTTCGTCACGTCCCAGCTGGGCGTGGATGCCGCGGACGTGCTGCTTCTTGATCAGAACACGCAGACACTGGAGCACGCCGCGAACCGTGGATTTCGGACCAGGGACATCGAAAAGGTCCGGCTCCGGCTCGGCGAGGGCATTGCCGGCGCCGCGGCCCTGGAGCACAAGAGCATCAGCATCCCCGACATTCTCGATCCGGCAAGCGGTGTGTCGCGCACGTTCCTGTTCGCTGCGGAAGGGTTCCTGGCCTACATCGTGGTGCCGCTCATGGCCAAGGGAAAGGTGCAGGGCGTGCTCGAGGTTTATCACCGCACACCGCTGACGCTCGACCTGGAGCAGCAGAGCTTTCTTGAGTCCCTGGCAGCCCAGGCGGCGATCGCGATCGACAACGCCGCGCTCTTCGACGATCTCCAGCGCACGAACATCGATCTTATGATCGCATATGACGCAACACTGCAGGGATGGGCGCGGGCACTGGACCTTCGCAGCCGCGCCACGGAGCGGCACACGGAGCGCGTGACCGAGATGACGATGCGGCTCGCCAAGGCCATGGGCATCGACGGCAGGGAGCTGGTCCATGTCCGGCGGGGCGCGCTGCTGCACGACGTGGGCAAGATCGGCATTCCCGACAGTATCCTCACGAAACCCGGACCGCTTACCGACGAGGAATGGGAGATCATGCGGCGTCATCCCCAGTACGCCTTTGACATGCTGAAGCCAATCGCCTATCTCCGGTCGGCACTGGACATTCCCTATGCCCATCATGAGCACTGGGACGGTACGGGCTACCCGCGGGGGCTTAAGGGCGAGCAGATCCCTCTTGCCGCGCGCCTCTTCGCCGTGGCCGACGTGTGGGAGGCGATGATCGCGGAAGACCGCCCCTACCGCCAGCCGAGCTCCGAGGGCGAAGTGCGCAGGCAGATCCGCGCTCTGGCAGGCACACAGCTTGACCCGGAGATCGTGGAGCTTTTTCTGAAGATGGAATGGTGAAGATGAAAGGCAAGTCACAAATGCGAAATGCAAACTCGCATAAAGGGGCATTGAAAATTGTAAATTGGAAATATCAAATTGTAAATGTGCGGTATGGCCGCACTTTCAGGATTAGCGCGGCCATGTCAAGTCTCGTGGAGAAATAACATACCATGCCCGGCGTAACGACCTTTGATCAGCATAGCCGCGAGTATGAGGCCTGGTTCGAGGCGAATCCGCGTGCATACGAGGCAGAGCTGCGAGCCATCAGAGAGCTTCTTCCAAAACAGGGCAAGGGGCTCGAGATCGGCGTGGGCAGCGGGCGGTTCGCGGCTCCCCTGGGCATCCGCTACGGCGTGGAGCCGTCAAAGGCCATGCGTGATCAGGCGCGGCTGCGAGGCATCAAGGTGATCAAGGGCGTGGCGGAGTCGCTGCCTTTCACAGAAAGTGAGTTCGATCATTGTCTCATGGTAACCACGGTCTGTTTTCTTGACGACATTGAGCTTGCCTTCAGCGAGGCGCACCGGGTTCTGAGGCCCGGCGGCTCATTCCTCATCGGTTTTGTTGACCGCGACAGCCCTCTGGGAAGGGACTATCTGGCGAAACAGGACAAGAGCGTCTTCTATCAAGATGCCACGTTCTACTCTACAAAGGAGTTGATTGTCCACCTGGAAAAGGCGGGGTTCAGCGACTTCCGTTTCCACCAAACCCTCTTCGGACCTTTGAAGGATATCGGCGTTAATGAGCCGGTGAAGGAGGGGTTCGGTGATGGGTCATTTGTGGTGGTGCGGGGAGAGAGGATGTAAGAAGATATTTATTGAGCTTCTTCGGTATCAGGGAAGCTGTCCTGACGGTGAAGCTTATGACGAAATGAGACACCTTTTTTCTTAGTATTTTCTTCAGCACTTCTTACCAAGTCTCATTAATTATATTACATAAAAACTGCGGGCGTCAGATTAAGAAAGAGCGACTATGAAATAGCGGCCCGATTGAAAGCCAGGCTTTCAGGAGTGGTCGAGCTCGTGGACTTCCGGGTATTCGGATCACGGGCGCGCGGAGAAGCGGACGAATTCTCCGATTTCGATGTTTTCATCGAAGTTGAAACACTCGATGCGGAGATCAAGCAGAAAAGTAGAGATATTGCCTGGGAAGTCGGGTTCGAGCATCTCATACACATTTCGCCCCTTGTTTTTTCACGACATGAAGTTGAAGACTCCCCGCTGAAAGTGTCACCGATCATAGCGAATATATCGAGCGAAGGGGTTTTCATATGACGGATCGGGAAACACTGTATGCTTGTCGACTTCAGCAGGCAGAAGAAACCTATCGTGAAGCTGAGAAGATGATTGTCGAAGGTTTCAGTCCCCGATCGATTGCTACGAGGTAAGAATTTCCCGGATCTTTTTGAGCAGCTCCGTCGGCGATGCTGGCTTGGAGATGAACGGAACGCCTTCGTCGAGAACGCCTTTCTTGTGTACGATGTCGGCTGTGTAGCCGCTCATGAACAGGCACTTGACGTCGGGCCTGATAGCGGCGATCCGGTCCATGGCTTCTTTTCCGTTCATCGTCGGCATCACCACATCGATGATCACGAGATCGATCCGGTCCTTCTGTTCCTTGAAGAGCCTGACTGCCTCGGCCCCGTCCCGGGCTTCGATCACCTTGTAGCCGAATTCTCTCAGCACCATGGTGGTGATCGTTCGCGTCGCTGTATCGTCCTCTGCCACGAGTACGGTCTCCGTGCCGCCCAGTCCCATGGTCTGTGTTTCCCGCCGTTGCATCTGCGGCGCTGCATCGCTGAGCGGAAGGTATATCTTGAAGGTGGTGCCGCGGCCCGGCTCGCTGTATACATTGACGTAGCCGTTGTGCTGCTTCACGATCCCGTAAACGATGGAGAGGCCGAGGCCCGTGCCTTTGCCGACATCCTTTGTTGTATAGAAGGGATCGAAGATGCGCTTTTGCGTCTTTGCATCCATTCCCTCACCCGTGTCGCTCACGTACAGCACGCCGTACCTGCCTGTCGCCCCATAGCCGTGAGCGCGGATAAAGCCGTCATCGATCTCCTTGAAACCGGTCTCGATCGAGAGTGCGCCTCCGCGGGGCATGGAGTCTCGGGCGTTCGTGGCCAGGTTCATGAGTACCTGCTCGATCTGCCCGGCGTCGGCCAAGACAACGAGCGGCTCCGGAGAATGCAGAACGTTGAATTCAATGTCCTCGCCGATGAGGCGGCGAAGCAGCTTCTCCACGCTGCGGACCACGGCGTTCAGATCCGTCGGCCGGGGATTGATGATCTGTTTTCTGCTGAAGGCGAGGAGGCTGTGGGTAAGGCGGGCTGCCCGCTCCGAGGCAGAGAGTATCTGCTCCACATTCAGCCTGCCAGGATCCTCGTCAGACATTTTCATCTCGAGCAGGTTCGCGTAGCCGATGATGGCCGTCAGGATGTTATTGAAGTCATGGGCCACGCCTCCCGCAAGCTGGCCCACGGCTTCCATCTTTTGGGCCTGCCGAAGCTGCGCTTCGAGCTGCCTGCGAGCCGTTACATCGTGCACGAGTGCGACCTCAGCGTCGGCGCCGGCCCAGGTGATGGGGCGCGAGGTGATCTCCGCCTCGATGACATCTTCGTTCTTTGCACGGTGCCGCACGGTCTGCGGCCATGCCGGCCCCGGCAAAGCATCCCGACCCGGAATGGCCGGCGGCAGGGAAGGAAGCAGGATGTCATGCTCGGTCAGAGAAAGGAACTCCTCTCGGCTGTAGCCATAGCGCTTTACCGCAGCGGCGTTCATAGCCAGAAAACGGCGTGTCTCTCTCTCGATGACCCAGAGGGGGTTAGGGTTGTCCTCGAAAAGCAGCCGGTAGTGCCGCTCAGAATCTGACAGAGCCTCCTGCCTTCTGCCGAGCTCCTGATCCAGCGACCGAAACTCCGATGTAAGAGTCCCTATCTCGTCAGCTCGGCTGCTTACAGGGATCGTCATGGGTCCGCCCCGGCTGAATTTTCTCACAATCGTCGTGATCCGGCGCAGAGGCAGGAGATAAAAAAATATGAACAGGGCGCTTGATGCCGCGAGAAGACCGAGAAAAAGATAAAATTTGGTCCTGCTCTGCCAGGCAAAATTTTCGAGCAGCGTCCTGCGGGGGATCGTGAGCAGGATGAACAGATCGTCGCCGTCAGACAGCCGGACGGCATCGATGCGCGCAAAGAGCGTGCGGCCCTCGGATTGATAGGTAAAAAAAGCGCTGCCACCTTCGCGGTGAGGGTGGAACGCACTGACCAGCTCCCTGAAACCTTCATCAAGAAGGTGCGGAAGGGACGGGTTGTCTCCCTGAAGCAGCAGGTCAAAGGCAAGGGCCTCTGATGAGGCCAGTACGCTCCTGTCCGGTGTGATCACATGGATCGTGATGTCTTTCCAGTTTGCAGTAAGCCCCTCCAGAAACCGCGACAGGTCCTTTAACATGATGTCCACGCCGAGAACGCTTCCTCGCACCCCGTTTTTCTCAAAGCGACGCGAGGCAGTCAAGCCCAGGTCCCGCGTTGTCCGAAAAACGTAAGGCTCGCTCCACTGAATGCCGCGTCGGTCTCTTGCTTCGGTGTACCAGGGGCGGAGGCGGGGGTCGTAGTTGTCCGAAGACCTTCTGTGCGAGCTGGCTTCGCCATGATCAGTGAGCTTAGCCCAGATAACCGTATCGCGCTCAATGCTCTGTTTTATGCGGTTACGCCACGACGACCCCTCCCGCAGGATGAGGTATCCGTTGCCTGATGCGTCACCGTAATTAATGGACGTTATATAGGGATAGCGCCGCATGTAGGGCATGAACAGACGGTTCATGGCCCCGGTGTCGTCGGGATCAAGCGTGCCGGCTCCGTAATAGAGTTGAGCTGTATTCAACAGGAAGGTTGCGGAGTCCGTAATGGCACGTAACTCTTCTTTTGCTTCACGGCCCGCTTCTGTCAGGGCCTGGCGGCCCATTTTTTCAGCAGTGGAAAGGTTGACATAATAATCGTAGGTAAAGTTGATGCCGTAGAGAAATATGATGAATATGAGGAAAGCCTCGAGCATCCCGAATCGGGTTATAGTGGCGATGAAATGCTTCATGTCTGCAAAAGCCCCCTCTGCGCAGTTGTGGGTGCAAATGTACAGCACCCGGTACGCCGCGCAAACAGAATCTATTTTAGCACGTTTCCGCCATTATTTTGGGATAAAGAGGGACCGTCCCCTTTGGTTCCCGGGGGGCTGTCCCTGTCATAAAGGAAGGGGGCAAAAGGGTCAGCGACTATCCGGTAGGGGCGTGCTGAGGAGGTATCAGAAGAGATGGCCCAGTCTGATGGTGATGAAATTCTCGCCGTTGTTCGGGCCGTCCCAGTTGAACAGCAGCTTGCCGTTCGAAAAGTGCGCGTAGCCTGCGGACAGGTCCCAGCGGCCGAAGGTCCGTCCCAGGGCGAGATGAAAGGCCATTTGGTAGCGCGTTCCGAGGTTGTCGGTGGTGCGGTCAAGATAGGCGATGCCTGCCGAACCGCTCAGGTACCAGGGGTCGCTCCAGTGCCAGCGGGCGCTCCGGGCAAGTCCGACAGCAGAGGCACGGCGTTTGCCGTTCCAGCCCGAGAGCAGCGCCTCATAGTGTCCGGGCAGGCCAAGAAGATCGGGCGCGTCCCAATGATAGCGGAGGGTGAATATCTCGGAATGGGAGGATCGATGAAAGCCCCTGCCGGTCTCGACAGACAGCATGTCGGCGCGGGTCGTTTGCGGGTAGAGAAAAAGGAAGAGACTGAAGACAAAACAGCCCATCCCGCGCAGGAGAAGCGGAATGGGCCGGAACGTATCGTTGACCGCCGAAGACGCCACGCTACGATGCCGGCGTGGCCATGAGCTTTCTGACATAGAGCTGCTGCACGATCGAGAGCAGATTGCTCAGGGTGATGTACAGGAGCAGCCCAGCCGGGAGCCAGGCGAACAGGAAGATGAATGCCACGTTCATGTACATGAAAAGCTTGGCCTGCTTGGGGTCAGCGGTGGTGGCTGTGAGCTTCATGGTCAGGATCATGCTGAGGCCCATCATCACCGGCAGGATATAGAACGGGTCATGAACGGACAGGTCCTTGATCCAGAAGGAGATGAAGGGGGCCTGGCGCAGCTCGATGGAGACGGACAGCACATTGTAGAGGGCGATGAAGAAAGGGAACTGCAGCAGCATGGGCAAACAACCGCCCAGGGGATTCACCTTCTTTTCCTTGTAGAGCTTCATGATCTCCTGGTTCATGCGCTGGGGGTCCTTCTTGTACTTCTCGCGCAGCTCCGCCATCTCGGGCTGGATGGTCTTCATTTCCTCCATTGCCTTGGCGCTCTTGAGCGAGGGGTAGAACAGCAGCACCCGGACAACGATGGTCAGGAGGATGATGGCGATGCCGTAATTGCCGATAAATGAATAGAACCAATTCATGAGCCAGAACATGGGCCGGGCAAGGATGCCGAACCATCCGAAGTCAATGAGCCGCTCCAGTCCGCGTCCCTGCGGCAGAAGAAGCGCATAGTTCTTGGGCCCTGCATAGAGCGTGAATGTTCGCTGCGCGGCCTGATCTTTCACGAGGAGGTCGGTGGTGAGAAGGTCGCCCGTCTCTTTGGGCGCCGTTTTTTTTGTGGTGGTGATGATGCCCTGGCCGCCGGACAGGATGACTGCGGTGAAGTATTTGTCTTGATGGCCGAACCATTCGATGACGCCCGCATGCTGAACTTCCGCGGATACCTTGTCGAGCTTTTCCGTGATCAGCTTGCCGTCAAGCAGGGCTGCGGTCCCCACGCGGCCCTCTGCCGCACTGCTTACCTTGTCTTCGATGCCGAAGTCCGTGCCGAGGGAGAGCGAGTATCCGTCAAGCCGCCGGGTGGAGATCTCCATATCGACGGCGTAGGAGTCGTTCGAAAAAGTCAGCCGTTTCTCCACCACGATGCCGCCCGGGCCGGCGTAGGTCAGCACGAGGGTGTCTTTCGGGCGGCTCGCGTCAAGACGCAGCGCCTCACGGTTCGAACGGTATTCTCCCTGTGCCATGGGCGCCAAGGCAGCATTGAGGGGCAGAAGCGTCAGGGGGTACAGCACGCCGCGCTGGTCCGCAAGCTCGGGAGCCTGGAGCAGCTCCACATTACCCTGGTCCTCGTCCTGCAGTGTCTTCTTCCGCGGGCCCGTAATCTTTTTCCACAACGCCTTCATGCCCGTCTCTTCCTTGCTCGCGGCGCGGAAATGCTTTAGCTCCCAACGGGTGATCACGCCTCCGGTCGTATTGACCACGGCCCTTACCAGGTCCGTTTCGATCACGATGTCCCTGCCTTTGGACGCGGGCGCGAGCCGCAGCGAGGCAGCATCGATCCTCGACTCCGCAGTGACAGCCTTCTTTTCCATGGACGCGGGCGCAGGCTCAACCGGGGTCTGCTGCGGCGGGGGCGCAGGCGCAAAAAAGCGCACGTATATAAGGAACACCATAAAGGATAAGGCAAGAGCAAGAATGAACCTTCGAGTTTCCATGGATCCTCCGAAGAATTATTTTACAGGATCGTATCCGCCCGGATGGAAGGGGTGGCACTTCAGGATCCGCACAGCCGTCATCCAGAGCGCCCGCAGAGTGCTCTTGGTCTGAAAGGCTTCAAGAGCGTATGCGGAGCAGGTCGGCACGAACCTGCAGGTCGGTGGGAAGAGCGGCGACAGGTAGCGCCGGTAGAGGCGGATCAGAAAAAGAAAGCATGGTTTCATGGTGCTGTGCCTTCCGGTCGCCGGCTGCGCAGGACCGTACGCTGCAGGACAGCCGTTACGATCCTGATAAGCTCTTCATGGCCCGCGTCGGCGATCTGCGATCTTGCCACGAAGACCAGGTCGTATCCCAGGGAGTCGTTCCTGAGCGTCCTGCTGATGCAGTCCCGCAGGCGCCGGCGCAGCCTGTTCCTGTGTACGGCATTTCCCAGTTTCTTGCCGACCGACAGGCCGACCCTGAACCGGCCGGTATCGTTAGGTGCATAAAAAAGAGAAAGACCGTCGAACGACAGTCTTTTCCCTTTCATAGCGGCAATGAAGTCCCTGTTTTTTCGTAACCGTTCGTCCTTGCGGTACCGGTACGGCATGCCTCGTCCGTTCGTTAGACCGAGAGGCGTGTCCTGCCCTTGGCCCGTCTGCGGTTGATGGTTTTCCTGCCGCCTGCTGTGCTCATGCGCTCGCGGAAACCCTGCTTCCGCTTCTGCTTGAGCTTGCTCTTTTGCGCTGTAGTGACTGACATCTCGTTACTCCTTACCCAGTAGTGACAGATAAAGGCGTATTATAAGCATATAATGGAATAAGTCAAGCAAAAAACCGGGTTTTTTCGGCATCCTGACCAGCAACGCCCTATTTACACGGCAAGTCCGTCCGTTCCTCCCGACGAAGGTGAGCGCCCGCCGCTGCGGTCCAGAAGGGGGAAGATGAACTTCTTGACAAGAGCCACCACTCAAGGGTACTATTTGAATCCTTTTTCCAAAGGCCGAAAAGGAGCTCACTATGCCGCAGGAACGCGCAAAAACGGTCCATGTCATCGGCCACACGAACCCGGACGCGGACTCGGTCTGCTCAGCCATCGCCTACGCCCACTTCAAGAACGTGACGGACAAACGCTTTCTGTTCACTGCAGCCCGGGCGGGAGCGGTGAACGACGAGACACGGTTTGTGCTCGACCGGTTCAGCGTGCCGGCACCGGTCGCGCTCGAAAGCCTCGCGGCGACGGTGAGCGACCTGGACCTATCGAAGCCTATCTCGATCACCGTGGACGACTCGATCCAGGCCCTTGCCCTGCTGATGCGCGAAAAGGGCGTGCGGGCTGTGCCTGTGGTGGACGCAACGGGACGGCTGGCCGGGATCGTGGGGCTCAAGGATATTGCGCGGCATTACATGGACAGCGTGGGCTTTGCGAACCTGAACCGGACGCCCGTGGAGATCGACATCCTCGTTAAGACCCTCGATGGCCGGATCATCAGCAACACAAAGCGTCGTTCGGTGCTGACCGGGTCGGTGTTCATCGCCACCATGCCGCGGGCCGCACTGCTGAACCGTGTCGAGTCCGGCGATGTAGTGATCGTCGGAGACCAGCATGACGTCCAGCTCGACCTCATTCGATCCGGATGCTCCGCCCTGATCGTGGCCGACAACGCGCCTGTCGCAGCCGAGGTGGCGTCCGCCGCCGCGGACCAGGGGGTGCTTCTGCTGTCGTCACCGCACCCCGCCTTTGCCACGGTGCAGCTCATGACCATGTCGGAGCCTGTCTCGGCCATCATGACGCCGCAGTGCCCGACCGTGGGCCTCTACGCGCCCATGTCGGAAGTGCGAGACCAGATCGTGAAGTCCGAGTACCGGTCAGTGGTGGTGGTGGACAGCGACAACCGGCTGATCGGATTCATCACCCGGACAGACCTGATCCGTCAGGTGCGCAAGATGGCCATCCTCGTGGACCACAACGAGCTTTCTCAGGCCGTGGACGGGATCGAAGAGGCGGAGATCCTGGAGATCATCGACCACCACCGGGTGGGCGATATCTCGACCACGGCGCCCATTTACGTATATAACGACCCCGTGGGCAGCACCTGCACGGTGGTCGCCGGGATCATGTTTCTGTACCGGACGCACATGCCGCGGGAGATCGCCGGGCTGCTGCTGTCAGGCATTTTGTCCGATACGCTGCTGCTGACCCTCTCGACGACGACGGAGCGTGATCATGTAACGGCGAAACAACTTGCCGGGATCGCCGGCGTGGACATCAAGGATTACGGCAGGGACCTGCTGCATGCCAGCATCAATATCGAAGGCCGGAGCGCGCAGGAGCTTATCGCGGCGGATTTCAAGGAGTTCCTGATCGGCGGAAAGAAGCTCGGCGTGAGCCAGTTGATGTCCCTGGACTGCGCTGAGATCGACCGGCGCGAGGAGGAACTGCTGGCCGAGCTGGAGCGGCTGCGGAAGGCGAACGGCTACGATCTGACGGCGCTGCTTATAACGAACCCGCTCACGGAAGGCCACGAGCGCATCCTGCTGAAGGGCGAGGTCTGGATCGTTGAAAAGGCCTTTGATGTGCGCGTGAAAGGCGACAGGACGAGCGTGCCACGGGTGCTGTCGCGCAAGAAGGACTTTATTCCCGCCATCGGTCAGGTGCTCAGCCAGTCGCGCCATAACCGGTAATCCTGAAAGGGCATTTGGACGCGGATAAGATCTGAAACAGCGGATAAAGATAGACAAAAAGACTCTTTTGCTGCTGAACAGGAATCACCTTTGGGGTGAAGATTCTTTCTGCCTGAGTGCCTTATTTTATCTGCGAAAATCTGTGTCCTGCTGCCTTTTTTTGGTAGATGGAGCGCTATGAGTTCAGGGAGCCGCTCTCATCTCTCAGTTTGCCCAGCAGGAGGAAGGCAGGTTTGTATCCAGGCCCTTCTTCATCAAGGACGAGTCCGTAAAAGTCGCATTTTTCGCAGTTAACGTACTTTTTGGCAAATGAGCCTTGCACCTGCTTGTCGCAGAGGGTTCCCGCCACAACCCAGCAGGCCCTGCCCCCGTTCTTGCCGCCGTGGATGCTGTCGAGACGTGTCTCCATTGCGGCCGGACAGACGCCGAGGTCATGATTAACGCCCATCGGCTCGCGCCCGCATTTTTTGAACTCCCAGCAATTCTGTTTGTCCATACGATCCCCTCCCGCCCACAGCGCACAGTATTATGCAAAGGATAGCAGAATTGCTATCGACTGTCCATGCCTCGGTCGAAGGGGGGGCGGCGCTGTCGATTCAGAAAAGGCGTTTATCGGAAAGAGCCTGCCGGGCTCATGCTGCCCGACGGTCCTGGATCTCTTTCAGCAGTCCTGCCTGGCGGTCGCGGCGTTCCAGGTCTTTCGGGTCGATGCTCCTGCGGATCTCGTCCTTCAGCCGTCTGTTCTCGGCATCAAAAGATGCCAGCTCCGCATCGGTAAAGGGACGCTCCTGGCCCGCCTTGACCAGTATCCTTTCATAACCGAGGGCGTCGAGCATGGCGCCCGCCGCGGTCTCAAAGATGCGCAGGTCCTGTTCGCTCATTTCCCGCATGAACTTGAAGCTGTTATTCTTCATGACGGGGTTTGTCACATTGATCCACAGGTCGCTTGAGGTGGCCGCGCGTTTCGCTTCATCAGTCTTGTTGAAGTCCAGCATGGAGGGCAGATAGGGAACGCCGAGGAAGGCGCAGATCGCGCGGGCCGCCTTCTCTGCGTCATGGATCAGGTCCTCATAGCGGACGGCCAGAAATCGCGGCGGCTCGATCGTTTCCCGGATCTTGAGGGCCAGTTCCTGGATCGAGGCCCACTCCCTCGCGATCTGGTAGTAGTGCTTCTCGCCCACCACGGCCTTTCGGAACGACAGGGCCACGTCGCGTCCGTCCCGGTAGAGGTAAATGTACTTGGGTGTCTTGAAATACGCCTCTATCTGCGGGACATACTGGATGTTCGCAAGGCTCTTGCAGCACCAGGTCCTGGCGCCCTGGGACTCTGCGCAGATATCGTACACGGCGCCGTGCACGGCCACGAGGTTCTTCTCCCTGCAGAGGGCGGCCACGTCTTTCCTGTCCAGCTTCACTCCCTCCCAGGCCACAGGATTCAGTTCCACCAGGCGGCAGGCATCGTCCACCAGGCGGCTGAAGTTCTCCTGAGCGGACAGATCGCCGTATGAGGCCTGCAACGGCATCAACCGCTGAAGGATGTGCGGCGGGTGGGGTGCCGCGACCTCGGGAAGCTGGTTCAGCATCAGGCGCAGCAGGTTCGATCCCGAGCGCTGTATGCCGATCATGAATATGGGGTCCATCGTACCACTCCTTCCTTGCTCAGCACGTTATTTGGTATCACCCTTTAATACAACAATAAACCCGCAATACCTGCAACGGGAATGATCCAAGCCACTTCGATCTTGAACCGCAGCAGCGCGATCAGGGCCGCTGCGAAGACGGCGAGGGACACCCAGTTCGGCTGGGCCGTCAGTGCCACAACCACAGCAGCCGCGGCGATCATGCCGATGACGCCTGCCCGGATGCCCCGCAGGGACGCTTTGATGGCCGGGGAGCGCTTGATCCTGTCAAGAAAGCGAGCGCTCAGGAGCATGATAAGCGCCGGCGGCGTATAGATGCCGATCGTCGCAGATGCTGCTCCCAGAAGGCCGGCGACCTTGTAGCCGAAAAAGGCTGCGCTGATCAGGATGGGACCAGGAGTGACCTGGCCCAAGGCAATTCCGTCGATGAACTCCTGCTGCGTGACCCAGCCGTGGCCGGTCACTACGATCTCCTGGATCAACGGGATGAAAACGTAGCCGCCGCCGAAAAGCAGCACGCTCATGCCCGCAAAGGTAACGAAGAGCTTTCCGGCCAGGGCAAGGTCCATGCTCAGGAAGGGTACGGCAACCATGGCCGCGGCAGCGCTGTTCAGACGCGCTCCCGTGAGTCGCTCTTTCTTGGGCTGCGACGGCGGGCCGGAGCTCTGCCGGAAAGCGAGCAGGCCGATGATGCCGCTTCCGGAGATGATCCCGAGGGTGACGACGAAACCGCCGATGCCGAGCAGCAGCCCGAAGGCAGCAAGCGTGATGAGCATTTCGACCATGCCGGTTATCGCCTTCTTGCCCATATTCCACGAAGCAGCAGCGATAATGGCCGCGACTGCCGGTATGAAGCCCATGAAGAACTTCTCCACCGCAGGCACCTGGTCGAAGCGGAAATAGGCGTAGCTCAGACCAAGGAGAAGCAGAAAGGAGGGCAGCAGCACGGCGACAGCGCAGACGACGGCGCCGGCTACTCCGCGCACGCGGTAGCCCACATAGGCCACGACGTTCACGGCAACAGGGCCGGGCAGGATCGTTGCGAGGGAGATGCCGTCAAGCATGTCCTCTTCCTCGATCAGTTTTCTGCGAACCACGGCATAGTTCTGCACCACCGAGATCAGGGCCATGAAGCCCCCGAAAGCGGTGCTCCCGATCTTCAGGAAGGTCAAAAAGAGCGACCCGAGGGACGGCGCAGAAGGGACCGTCTTTTCATGGGTTCCAGCGGGCGATTGGTCAAGGTGATTCATTGCAAGATTCTCCTGCACAAGACAGATATTCGAGACTATGAATAGTTATACTTTCTTTAGCAATATCCATACCGAAGGAGATAAAAAAGCAAGACAATGATATTAAAGAGAAATATGTATATATCGGGGCAGTAGCGTCTGGTAAAGGGTCAGGGAGATTGTCCAGGAACCGACCGGGAGTGGCAGATATCGTCATTAAGAGGCGGATTCGCTACTGTTTTGGTAATCCAAAAAAAATCTGTCTGCAAACTAAGAAAGGCTTCGAAGTGAAGCAAGGCTGTGAAAAAGAAAACAAGATAGGATCTTTCCAGCTAAGCGGTGGTCTCCGCAGGCACAAGGAACAGGGTCCTTCTGAGGCGATGCGGTTCGTCGAGCAGTACAGAGGCTGCCTTGCTGAGTTCCGAGGGCACTGCGCTTCCAGCGGGCAGAATGATAAGGGATGCATCATGGATATCTGCAGCCTTCAGGATCTCTTCATCAGGAAATCCTGCGCGGATCGCATCCGTCACCGGGATGCCGCGTTCGTGAATGAGCTTCTTCGTTCTGCGTACGCAGTCAGCGGTCCTCTTTTTCACAGCAGCCAGTTCCTTTTTTTCCGAAGAGCTGTAAATATGCACGGGGACAATGCCGAGAACCACGACCTCCGAGGCCGTCGCTATGGCTTCCCGAGCCACATACTCAACTGTTCCTGGGGCGGCGCAGGCGTTGTCAACTGGTATGAGGATAGTTCCCGGAATGACCTGCACCGGGACAGGGGATGTTTTAACAAGCCCCTTGCTGCGAGGAGGGGCCAGGATCAGGTCTGCTCCTTCGGACCCGGCAAGCTGGGCTGCAATAGTGTCCGGATCGCCGTCTGCTGTTATGTAGCGAACATTCACCAGGGTCCGCTCTTCTTGAACGAGAGTTTTCGCTTCCTGGACTCGCAGAAGAAACTCCTGCCGGGCACGGTCTTCAGCGGCTAATCCCGCCTCGTAGTCCACGAAGAGACCCCTATCGAACACGCTCAGCAACATAACTTCACCGCCTTTTTCGGCGCATTGGCTGATGCCGTACCTGAGGGCCCGCTTCGCGTGAACCGTTCCGTCATAGACCACGAGAATCTTCATAATTGTAAGCCTCCTATCGGAGCGATTTATCTGAAATGTAATTCTGCACATCGCATGCCAGAAACATTGTCCTGGTAAATCAATATATTAGCAAGGTGAGCGCAGTATTCCTACTGCACTGAGGGCGCAAGAAAATACTGCAGACATCAGGTAGGTGCCGTTGATGATGGATTCAGAGCAAACATGCACTCCTTCTTCACTGATGCACTTAAATGATGCGGCTGCAGGGCAAGCTAATTTCCTTTGTCTCTCGCGGGTTACAATTGCGGGCCAAGTCCGCAGGCATCATTAAAGTGCACCAGTAAAATTACATGCTCATATAATGCAATAAATTCAGCAAGTTGAATGGTGGCATAAGCATTGCTATTACTGAAGCAGAACTGAGGGCACGGATAAGCCTCGGGGAAAGTCCAGAACGCGAATCTCACGGAGGATGCCATGAAACGATTTATCGAGAAGCTCGAGAGCTACTGGGTAGCAGCGGCCTTTGCCGAGGAAGGCGTGTACGATCAGCTGGCTTTGGACAGGGTGAACAATACAATCTACAGGGAATCGATCACGGTACAGACTGCCCGGGAATGCGCTTAGGAGGGGAATTCATGTACAGCATCGAAATGATGATCGGCATCCGGAATATCCTGCTGGTTCAGATGGTCCTGGCAATGCTTCTTCTTCCTGGTGCTTCCACCGGCCTCGGTCAAGCGGCAGCTCGCATCAAGGGCCGGCTGTTTGCAGCCAAAGGCAAAGAGGATCGCCGCCGGCCCTCGTCAACGGAGCAGGCGGGCGACTTCTGCGAGATCGATATGTCGAAGTTCGATGAGTGATCAGAAGCGTTCCGAATTCAGCTCAGGTGAGATATCTTGTAGAGGATATAGAGCAGCATTGTGACGGGTGTAAAGCTCACGATGTACGACGCTGCAGAAGCGACAAAGGACCGGTAGAGGTCTACCCTCCCGACGGCAGCGGGAACGAGCAGGGCGCTCACCATAAGCATCTGAAGCGCCATGACGTTCGCCTGAGTAGCAGTTATCATATGTTCCAGTTCCATTGCATCTCCTTCGAAAGATGAGCACGCCCCGGTTCGTCGCCGGGGCGTTCCTGTTTTGCTCCCCTATCTACAGCTAGTTCTTTCTGCCTGCCACAACGGCCGCAAGCGTGAGCTGCGCAGCATCAGCCAGCTCAGTCGTGTTCACAGCGCGTCCTTCCTTCTCAAGCGCCTTCTGGTACCGTGCGATGACCGAGCGATACTTCGGCGGGCAGAGCAGAATGTCCACACCCTCTTCCTTTGCAAAGGCCACGACCTCTTTCTCGGGATCGCCGTCCATGGTCACGATGCTTGCCTTCAGCCCCTTGTCTTTGATCATCGCTTCCGCCTCGGACAAGAACCGCGCGCACTCACTGCGAGCTGCTGTTTCAGCGGTAAGAGAAGCATCGTAATCCTTGAACGCCCAGGCGTTGAATACGTGCTGTACGATCAATGCGGCGTTCTTTTCCTTTGCCTTGCCGATACCATAAGCAAGCGCCTTCTTTGCCTGGAGCGTTCCATCATAAGCCACGAGAATCTTCATTGTTATTTCCTCCTTTGAATTGAATGAGTAGTGCTGTGCTGCATTCTATCGCCTATAATGCATGCTCTGTGCCAGATGGTAAATCATCATTATTTCAATCAGTTGACAATATCCGTGCAGTATAAATACTGCAGTGACGCATGCAAGGAAATACTGCACAAGTGGGGAGAGATCCAGGAAAAGGCGCAGCGAGCAAGGCCAGGGTAACTAGTGGGTGGTAATGGAGTCCATATTGATCTCGAGGAGGTGGATCTTCTGCTGCAGGTTTTGGCGATGGATCTTGAGAAGGCGCGCAGCTTCGGATATGTTGCCGCCGGCCTCGACGAGCGCTGCGATAATGATATTGCGCTCGAACTGTGCCTTCGCATCCTTGAGCGGCATGAGAGGGATCTTCTGGGCGTCGCCGCCGGGCTTCCTTTCGTCAAGTATATAAGGAGGCAGATCGTCCCTGCTGATCTCGGGTCCAGCGGTGAAGGCAATGGAGTACTCAAGGGAGTTTTCAAGTTCCCGAACATTGCCAGGGAAATGATAGCTCAGAAGCGCCTGCACGGCCTCCTTTGCGATGCCCTGGATGTTCTTCTCCGCTGCCTTTCCGCGGTGTTTCTCGATCAAATGGGCCACCAGAAGCGGAATGTCATCCTTGCGCGCTCTCAGCGGCGGCAGCTCAATGGGGATCACATTCAACCGGTAGAACAGATCTTCCCGAAACAGCTTGTCTGCGATGGCCTTTTTCAGGTCCCGATTGGTGGCGGCGATGACGCGCACGTCGACAGTGCGGGGCTGCGTGTCGCCGACACGCAAAAAACCGCCGTCCTGGAGCACCCTCAGCAGTTTGACCTGGAGGGGCGGTGAAAGTTCTCCCACCTCGTCCAGGAACAGCGTGCCCCGGTCCGCCTCCTCGACCAGTCCTTTTTTGTCAGCGATGGCGCCGGTAAAGGAGCCTTTGGCATGGCCGAAAAGTTCGGACTCGATGAGATTCTCGGGAATGGCGCCGCAGTTGACGGTCACAAATTTTCGTTTGGCGCGAACGCTGTTGCTGTGCACCGCGCGCGCGACCAACTCCTTGCCGGTCCCGCTTTCGCCGGTGATGAGCACGGTGCTTTCGCTGGATGCCGCGTGGCGCATGATGCGGAACACTTCGTGCATTTCGGGGCTGTTCCCGATAATGCTGCGGAAGGAGTAGCGCGCCTCGATCTGCGTCCGGAGGGCGATGTTTTCCCGCTCCAGTCCTTTTCGCTCCAGGGCGCGCCGCACCGGGATCCGCACCTCATCAGGCGTAAAAGGCTTGGGGATGTAGTCGTATATGCCCTGCTTGATGGCCTCCACGGCCGATGGGATGGTGCCGAAGGCCGTGATGATCATGAAGATGCTGTCCGGCGCCAGATCCTTTACTCGCTCGTAGAGCTCCAGCCCGTCCATCTTCGGCATCTTCAGGTCCGAGATAATCAGGTCGAAGCTGTGGTTCCCGAGGATGCCGACACCCTTTTCGCTGCTCGTCGTCGTTGTGACGTCGATGTTCAGCGTTTCCAGGATCGCCTTGACGGCTTCACAGACGCTCGCTTCGTCATCAACGACCAGCGCTTTGAACTTATCCATGTAGTGGCAGCCTCACGGTAAATGTTGTGCCCGTGCCGATCTCGCTTGAGACCTTGATGTCGCCGCCGTGTTTTTTAATGATGCCATAGCTCACGGCCAGCCCGAGTCCGGTTCCCTTCAGGGCGTCCTTGGTCGTATAAAAGGGGTCAAAGATCTTGTTCAGATGCTCAGGGGCGATGCCGCTGCCCGAATCAGCGATTGCGATATCCACAGTCTTGCCGGCATTTCGCGTTGCAACGTGGATCTTGCCCGGCCGTTCGATCGCGTGGATCGCGTTCAGCAGCAGGTTCAGCACCACCTGGCCGATCTGGGCGGGGTCGGCTGAGACCTCAGGAATATCGCCGGCGAGATCCATGGTGAGCGTGATGTCCTGGAACGCTTCCTGGGCTTCGAGTGATTCGATGATCTCGACCACCGGGTTGTTGATGTTGAGGTGTTCCGGTTTGATGATGATCTCCCGGCCGAAGTTCAGAAGTTGACGCACGATGTTCCGGGCCCGCGTCGTCTCCCGGGCGATCAGTGCCAGCTTGTCGCAGCGCGGATCATCCTTCAGGCATTGTTCGAGCATGAGGTTCGAAAAAGTAAGGACAGCCGTGAGCGGATTGTTGATCTCGTGGGCGATCCCGGCCGCCAGGCGGCCTACAGAGGCGAGTTTTTCGGCCTCCACAAGCCGGGCCTGCTTTTCCTGCAGTTTGTGGATGGTCTCCTCAAGCGCCGTCATAGCATGATCAAGCTTGTCCTCCATCTGGTTGAAGGACTCGCCGAGGGAAGCGATCTCGTCCTCGCCCCGCACCTCGATGCTTTCGGAGAAGTCTCCCCGCGTTATTTTTTTTGTGATCCGTTCCAAATTTTTGATCGGCGTGACAATGCTCCGCGCCAGCTTGCTGTTGATGACCGATCCGAGGATCACGATCAGGCCCACCGTGATGACCAGAAGGATGGAGGAAACTTTCAATATGCGGGCGATGTCGCTCCGCTCCGCCTGCGAGTTCTCCGCGACGTAGACCTGGACCTCGCGGGCGACCGCGCGCAATTGCTCCACCTTGACCTTTTCCTCGAGCTGCAGCGCGAGAATTCTTTTATCGATGCCGCTGCGATCCGCTCTCCGGAGACGCTCCTGCTCACTCCGGGCCTTTCCAAGACCGCCGATGCGGTCCTCGTATTCTGCGATCCATAGCATCATTTTCGCAACATGTTCCTCGCCGATGTTCCGTGCCGCCTCGTCCCTGATCTTAGCGATGGAGTCTTTCAATACGGCGAGATACTTCCCGATCTCTTCGAGACTGTCCGCATCGCCGTAGAGCAGGTAATTCTTCTCGTAGCGCCGTACTTCCAGCAGGGTATTCGTGATGTCGTCCGCAGTCTCGAGGTGCAGGAGGTGAGTGCTGATGGTGTTCAGGTCCTTGTAGGCAAGGATGCCGAACGCGACCGCGAAGAAAAGATAGAGGCCGAAGCCGAGGAACAGTTTTTCACGGATCTTCATGTGGCGCTATTATAGCGTAACCGGCGCGGAAAAGAAATAGGGGCACGGTGTCGCCGCCGGCCCCCGTGATTGAGTAATTATATCCAGCAGGGCTCTTTTACCACGTATACGCAGCAATGGCTGTATTTCACGACTTTCGATGCGACGCTGCCGAGCAGGAAGCGGGCGCTCGCGCTCTTTCCTTTGCTTCCAATCACGATCAGGTCGGTCTTTTCTTTTTCCGCGAAGGCAACGATCTCCTGCGCCGGCGAGTCGCCGGTAATCAGTACCGTGCTGATGTCGGTCACGCCGTGCGCCTTCATCTGCTGCCTGGCCTTTGCCAGCAGGTCCTCGCCGCGGCGCTTCAGGCTTTCCAGCAGCTTGTCGCGCTCTGACGCAGAAAGCTCGAGGTCCACATCGGCCACCGAAACAATGACGTTGAGAATAGTAATCCGGGCCTTATTGGTCGTTGCAAAATGGGAGGCGACGCGGAGGCCTTCCGTAGATGGCTTGGAGCCGTCGATCGGCACGAGAACGTTCATGGTTGTCTTAGACCTCCTTTTTCACCTTTGCTTTTTTCATGGTCAGGCCGATCCCGTCGAACATGTAGAAGATCGCGAAGCCCCACCACATGGTGTATGCCACGTAGAAGATCAGGAGCCCGGTCATGATGCCGGCCTTTTCAGATACCTGCTGTGCATTAATTCCGTAGTAATTGTAGGCGGGTTCCACGGCCTTCTTCATTACATCCGAGACGATCTTCGCCTCCTCGATCCTGCCCTGCTTCTTGAGCGATTTGTCAATGACCTTCAGCACGCTCCACCAGGAGGTCATGGCCTCTTTTTCGTCCATGCCGTAGCGGTCAGCGACCTTTTTTCCGTCGTTCTTGTACATATCGTCGGCGTCCTGCAGTACCTTCGCCATCACTGCGCCGAGGTCGGCCTTCAGCTCGATGCCGGCGCCGGTATTCTGCGCTGCAGCCCCAGACGTTGTCAGGAGCTTCAGGGCATTGGCATTCTGTTCGGCCTTCTCAAGCTTGATCGTCAGCGAAACCTGCGTCCCTTTGATGGCCTCGTTACTCTTGGAAACCTTGGGAATGAAGTAGGATGAACCCTTCGAGAGCTTGTTGAACATATCGTCGGCGTAGACCAGCCCGTTCATGTCTTTTCCGTCCTTGTCTTTTCCGAAAACCGGCGAGAAGATAAGCGCGAGCACGCCGATAAATGTCACCGCAAGGAACACGCCTTTGAAAAGCTCAGTTTTATTTTTAACAAGCATGGCTATGCCTCCTCCCTGAGGGTCTTGATGTTCGCAAAGAACTTGCTGAAAATCCATAGGCCGAAGATTGCGACAACGATCCAGAAGACTATATTTCCGACGAACTCAATGCCGTTGATCACGCCTTTGGATAGGCTGATGTATTCAAGCTCTACCATTTTCTTGGGCAGCGTGGCTGCTCGGTTGATGAAACCTGCAAGGATCGAAACAGCATAAAATCCGCGGATATGGATACCTTTCACGACCTTTGTCGTGAGTGCGCCGACCTGGATGCCTATGAGCGATCCGATCAGCATGCCCATGGCCAGCGTGTAGAACACGTACCCGTAAATGGCATACTGGGCGATGGAGGCAAGACCGGCGGTAAAGATGATCTGGAGAATATCGGTGCCCACCGTTGTGGCAGTGGACACGCCGAAGGTGTACACGAACATGGGGAAGGTCACAAATCCGCCGCCCACACCCATGATGGCCGCAAGGATACCAACGATCACACCGCCCATGGCCACGAAGACGCCGGAGATCTTCTTGCCGCCTTCGACATAGTCCTCATCGAACGTGATCATGGGTGGAACGTTCATCTTCTGGAGCTTGCTCGCAAAAGCAGTGGTGCCGGCTGGACCGCCGTGTGCATCACCGCCCCCTGTTGCCGGTCCTCTCGTGGACTTCCAGAAGTCTATTGCAGCGTACGTGCCGAGGAAACCGAGCAGGATGGCATAGACCAGGCTGATAAAGGCCTCGGACAGCAGCGGGTCCTTATCATAGAGCAACCTGTTGATATACCCGCCGATGAACGTTCCGGCGCCCGAACCGAACAGGAATGCTACTGCAAGCTTTACTGATACATTGCCGAGCTTTTTGTGGACCGTGGTGCCCATGATCGCCTTGGCAAAAATATGGAACACGTCCGTGCCCACGGCGAGGATGCCTTTCACGCCTGCGGCCATCAGGGCAGGCGTAATGATGAACCCGCCTCCTGCGCCGATGCAGCCGGTAATCAGACCGGCGGCCAGCCCGATGGCGATGGAAACCATGAAGATGCTGGTCGAATAGAATGCAGGTGCATAGGCCGTTTTGCCGCCCAGCATGCCGCCTGCGTCGGCCAGCGACACGGCCACGATCGGCAGCAGCAGCAGCAGCAGTATCCACATTTTCTTGCGGTTGTGGATAATGCTCATGGATACCTCATAGTCCCACTTGGCGTGCGCCACTGACGCCGCCTGAAGAAAGTCATACATGTGTCTGAAAAAAGCCATTTTGTGGAGCCTCCTTTCAATGAGTGGTGCTGATTTATGCGATTCGCTCCAGTTCGGTCTGGATCTTGTACTTTCTGCCGCTTCCGGTCAGGCGAGTGTAGGCGATGGGCGAGCCGTCAGCGCCCACCAGGATACGGTGCAGCAGCAGTACGGGCGTGCCTTCGTCAGTCTTCAGGATCGATGCCGCGTCCCCGCGGATCTCCGCTACCTCGATCGTCTGTACGACTTTGGAAATTATTTTTCCCGCACGCTGTTGGATGAGATCGTAAAGAGGCGTCTGGCAGATATCCTCTTCTTCTATTCCGGGAAAAAGCGTGAGGGAGATATAGGATTCCTCAAGATAGGCGGGCTCGCCGTCCACGACGCGTTTGCACAGAATGTAATAGATGGCGTCGTGGGAATTGAGGCACGCCCTCACGTCCTCCGTCGATTCGATGGCTCCTTTGACCAGGATTTCCTTCCGAACATTCACCCCCTCTCCGAACATGCCTTCCGTCAGTCTCGTCTTCATGGCTAGTCCGAGATCGGGCGCCCTGTAGGTGACGAAGGTTCCTTTTCCCTGTTTCTTTTTTAGACTGCCCTTGCGTTCAAGGTCTGAAATTGCCATGCGGATCGTTGCCTTGCTGACATTGAAAATTCTGCAGAGCTCGTCCTCAGTCGGTATCTGCGATCCCGCGGGCCATTCGCCAAGGGCGATCTTCTCCTCGATGATCTCCGATGCCTGCACATAAAGCTTCTGCTGGCTTTGTCTGTCGATTTTTTTATTAATGGTCATGTATTTCGTATGTCATGTTGTTATAATGATTCTAAAAAGACAAAAAAAGTCAGGAGGTTGGCCCCCTCTTCATTTCATGATCTTCGCGCCATGCGCGACGATCTTAGATCAGGAGCTCCAATATCCCGAAGCTCTTACATCCGGCTAGTTAGCCTTTTGGCTGGCCAGTCTCTGCTGGTCCCCGACAGCCGGCTGCGAAAGAGCGGTATCGTCTTCCACGCGGTTGTGAGCCACCTTGTTGGCTTCATCGAACTCGCCTGCTTCGGCAAAGGTGATGGCTACCATGAGATCTTCGAATTTTGCAATTAACTTATTCATGGCACCTCCATTTCTATGGAATTGTATTATTCAATCCTTGTGCCAGACAATAATGTATTGAAAATCCTGACTAAAATAATTAGGCCTATCGGTTGGTGCAACATAATGATGCTTATAGAAATAAGCAACAATGTAGAATAACGGGGAAATGAAGAAGCAACAATTTGATGCGGAGAGAGGGTTAGATTGCGATGCGGTATTCTTTGATCTTTCGCTGGAGTTGCTGCCGATAAATTCCGAGGCTTGCAGCAGCCCGGGAGATATTGCCGCCAGCCTCGATAAGGGCCGCCGCTATGGTTTGTTTTTCAAAGTCAGCGAGCGCATCCTTAAGGCGCGGTGAGGCCGCGCGGGGCCGCGTCGGTTCCTGCCTGAGAAAAGCTGGAAGATCTGAGGGAAAAATTTCAGCAATATCGGCAAAGGAGATGGCCCGCTCGATGATGTTCTCAAGCTCGCGGACATTGCCGGGAAAGGAATAGGCGGTCAGAACCGCCATGGCCTCGGGAGAGATCCCCTTGATCAGAACGTCCTTGCGCTTGGATGCGTGCTTTGTGACGAAGTGCTTGGCCAGAAGGGCGACATCGGCGGTGCGTTCGCGCAGCGGCGGGAGGTGGATATTGATGACATTCAGACGGTAATAGAGGTCTTCACGGAAACCGCCGCGCTGGCAGGCAGCGCGCAGGTCTTTGTTCGTCGCGGTGATGAAGCGCACATCCACATGCATGGGGCGGCTGCCGCCGATCCGCATGATCTCGCCTTCCTGAAGGACGCGCAGGATCTTTGTCTGGAACAGCGGGGAGACATCTCCGATCTCGTCGAAGAACACCGTGCCGCCGTCAGCCAGTTCGAGCAGCCCCTTCTTGGTGTACTGGGCTCCCGTGAAGGAGCCCTTTTCAAAACCGAAGAGCTCTGATTCCAGAAGCGTATCGGGAATGGCGCTGCAGTTGATCGTCATGAAGGAGCGGTCGCTGCGCGGGCTCCAGCGGTGGATCGCCCGGGCGAGCAGCTCTTTTCCCGTGCCGCTCTCACCCGTGATCAGGACACTGCTCTCGCTGGCTGCGGCCCTCTTGATCAGTCCGAATATCTCCTGCATCGGTCCGCTGGCGCCGATGATCTCGTCGAACCCGTATTTGTGCGTCAGCAGTTCATGGCGGTGGCGGGCCATGACTTCGGCCAGGGTGTCGGCGGTCAATGGTTTTTCGAGGTAGTCGCCGGCGCCCAGTTTCATTGCTTCGACGGCCTTGCGCACGTCGGGCCGGGAGAAGGCGACGACCGGCATGCGGTGGCGAACCTCCATCAGCCGCTCGCGCCAATTCTCGGTGTCCAGGTCCACAAAGGCTATGTCGTATTCCCTACGACCGGCCGGAAGTGCAGACGCTGACGAAGACGCGTTCTGCCCTTCGGACGAAGCTTTTTCGGCCTTGAACAGGCCGTACAGCTCCTTCGCTTCATCAGAGATGACAAGAATATTCAACATGCCGGTTTAGGGAAACGTTATGCCGCTGTCTTGACAGCGAGCACGGCGCATTCAGCTGTGACGATCACCCGCTCCGTGACGCTGCCCATCAGCAGCCGGTCCATGCCGGTCTTGCCGAGGGTGCCGAGGATGATGAGATCGGCCTTCTTTTCCTTTGCAGCCTCTAGAATGCCTTCCGACGGTTTTCCGCCAAGCACCAGGCCGCTCACCGTGATGCCCTCTTTGGCTGCTGCGTCCTTGGCCTCCTTTACGGCCATCTCGGCGATCTTCAGCTCCTTTTCCACGATCAGGTCCTTCCGCAGTTCTGAGTGTACGATATCCATGGCGGCTACAGACTCCGATGGCACGACGGAGAGGATCGTGAGCTCGCTTCCGCAGCGCTTTGCGATGCCCATGGCCTCAGACACGGCCGCGTCGCCGTACCGGGAACCGTCGGTGGCGACCAGGATCTTCTTGCACGAGAACTGAGCAGCCCGGGGAACGACGAGCACATTGCACGGTGCCTGGCCGATAACGCGGGCAGTGACGCTTCCCATCATGAGCCGCGAAAGCCCGGTTCTGCCGCGTCTGCCCATGATGATCATTGTCGTCTTCCGTTCTTCGGCCTCCTGAGCGATCAGCGCAAAGGCCTCGTCGCCCCGCCGAACGACGGTCTCGCAATCGACACCCGCCTTCTTTGCCCGCTGTTTGATCGCCTCCAGATGTTCGCGCACCTCTGCATCGATCTTTTCAACTATCTGCGGCGCCATGGCGTCAAATTCCGGATTTACCTCAATCACCGACATGACGGTCAAGGAGCTTGAGCACTGCTTCGCGAGCGAAAGGGCTTCCCTGATCGCCCCCTCGTTGAACGCGGACCGGTCTGATGCCAGAAGCAACTTCTCAACTCTTGCCGTAGGACAGAACGTTGCCATATGAATACCCTCCTTACGATAGTTAAGATGATGTTGATGGGTGCAACAGGCGGGACGCAGAATTTGTTGCATGCAGCAAATTAATGCGTCTAGCCTAACTATAGACGTTCAGGGAGGGTTTGTCAACCAGGGTCGTTGCTCGCAGCAGAATCTGATGTATCTGGAGTTTTTATGGGGAAAAAAGAGATGCGTGAGCCGGATCAGATGAGTCTCAGATATGCTGGAATCATAAAAAAGGGAGCGAGAAGCGATGATGGCCTCTCGTCCCAGTATTTGATGGGCCTGTCGGGAGAGGTGTTCTTTGGTCAGCATCTACGCAGCCTGCATTGCCTTGAGCTGTTCGAGGAGGAGGATGGAGAGCTGATAGTCAGGACCTTCTTCTTTCTGGACCTGCTGAAAGAAATAGCATTTCTCGCAATTGTGGTACTTTTTCGCGAAGAATCCCTGTTCCTGCCCTCCACACATGGTTCCTGCGACGACCCAGCAGGCTCTGCCGGCATTCACTCCACCATGCGAGCCGTCGAGCTTTTTTTCGACCGTCGCAGGACAGATGCCGAGCTTCTGGCTAATGCCGCCGGGTTCGCGACCGCAGTTCATGGTTTCCCAGCAGTTCTTTTTCCGCATAATAAGTATTCTCCGTTTCCTATAATCTGCGTCGTGTAAACGTTTTGAAGCAACCATCAATTATTTACGAGTTGCTTGCCGGCTATCGATAAAATCTGAGATCGAGCTTGAAAGGTTCTTTGATTTCGGATTTGAAATGATTCCCCCGCAGCAATTAAGGCGTGCCAGCGTCGTGTTATGAAAAAGCTGCGCAGGGGGGTGAAACAGAGATTTCATCCGCACGCCTGCGCGCAAACAGTTTTTGTCGAGCCGCCACGCGTAACGATTATGCTGGCTGGAGTTCCCGCAGCTTCTTGAGGAGAAGAATTGACAGCTGATAGTTCGGACCCTCCTCTTTCTGGACCTGACGAAAGAAATCGCACTTCTCACAATTGTGATATTTCTTCGCAAAAGTACCCTGCTCCTGACCTCCGCACAGGGTGCCGGCAACGACCCAGCAAGCCCGTCCCGCATTGGCACCCTCGTGTTCGCCATCGAGCCGCGCCTCCTTGGCAGCGGGACAGATGCCGAGTTCCGGGTGTGCTCCTCCGGGCTCCCGTCCGCACATCTTTGCTTCCCAGCAATTCAGCTTAATCATGTTCAGGCCCTCCGTCTGAAGTTGAAGAAAAAGTATCTGAACAACAACATATCTAGTTTAAATGGTTTTGTCAATTAATTTTAGTTTAACGTCGCGGCAAGCCTAAAATTATGGTTTTCAGATCATGGAATGTCTGGGATTATAGCGATCCAAAAAAGTACCCTGTCGAGAGACGTATGCTGTATCAAGCACCAATCCTGAATCCTTCGCTGGGCGTCATCACATGGCAGCTCCGGCATGCGTGCAAACAGTATTAACTGCTTATGCCATGGAAGTCAGGCATGCGAGGATGACGGAAGGAGTCGCAAAAAGACGACAAGGAGTTGGGCGGACAGAAAAAACGATACGGTATCCAAGCGATAGGGAAGCGGACAGTAAGCAGAAATAAGATTGCACATTGTGTTCGAAACGGAAACGATGCAAAATGGGCGTTTGAGCCCCTGATCGGGGGCCACGTTGAAAGGATCGGCGCAGTTTGTTGACTGAAGAAGTGGTGGTCCCAACGGGAATCGAACCCGTGTCTCCGGCGTGAGAGGCCAGCGTCCTAGGCCGCTAGACGATGGGACCGTATTACTTATAGAGAATTGAAAATTGTAAAAGTAAAATTGTAAATTTATGAATGCTTCTAATTCTTTCGCTTTGCAATTTAAAATTTACAACTTCCAATTTCCAATGATGTTAAATATGGTTGGGGGAGGAGGATTCGAACCCCCGTAAACAGGTTCAGAGCCTGTCGTCCTACCACTGGACGATCCCCCAATTTTTGGATTCGATGACTATAAACAAATCATCCTGATGTGTCAAGGCAAAAAAGCATTGTCTTTCGCGACTATACCGAATTGTACTGTTTCAACACATTGTTTTGAAAGGCAGATATAAAAAATTCTCATTCGCGCAAAGGGCACTGCCGTGGTACATTGCCTGAAGAAACGATAAGGGACCGACGCTGGTCCGGATGCGATCCGCAGACCCTCTTCATACAGGGATGCGCATTCTCATCATCATTTAGGAGGACACCATGGAAAACAAGGAATTCGTGTTCATCATTTCGCACTCGTACGACAAGATCGAGAAGGCAGCTGCCGCCCTTCAACTCGCCACGAACATGGCCGCCTTTGACGCTAAGATCGATTTCTTTTTCATGAACGAGGGCGTCCATCTGGCGCGCAAGGGATTTGCCGAGTCTGTCACGTGGCAGAAGGGCTATTCTCCTGTGGCGGAACTCATGAAGAGCCTGCGGGAGGACTTTGGGGCGAATTTCTATGTTTGCGCGTCCTGCGTCAAGCCCTATGGTCTGGAAGGTGTGGAGCTCATCGAGGGAGCGGCCGTCAAGCCCGGCTCCTACCTGGGTGAGCTGCTTATGAAGCGCCAGGGACTGACGTTCTGATCCCTCGCGCCGCAGAGAGCATGGGGCAGAGGGCAGGGGTGCGCCGCAGCTTTTTTTCCGGATACGCTGCCTCGCGAGCCATGTCTGCGACGCCGTTGCATCACCGGCTGGAACATGCTATAACAGTGCCATGAAGAACATCGCGAATTTTCTTTTTGAAGCCGGCATGCTGAAGCGCACACCCCGGAGCGGATTTCAGTTCCTCGGGTCCGGCGCCGAATCAGTGGCAGAGCATGTCTTTCGGACCTGCTATATCAGCTACGCCCTGGGACGTCTTGTCGCGGGAGCGGACGTGGACCGGCTGCTCAAGATGTGCCTGTTCCACGATCTGCCCGAGGCCAGGACAGGCGACCTTAATTATGTGAACAAGAAATACGTCACCGCTGACGAGGCAAGAGCAGTGGACGATCTGGCAGCGACCCTGCCCTTCGGCGACGAGATACGCGAACTGGTGATGGAGTTCCATGAGGGAAAGACCGAGACGGCCCGCCTTGCCCGCGATGCCGATCAGCTCGAGATGATCCTTGCGCTGAAGGAGTACAAGGACCTGGGAAATACCTACGCCGAGGACTGGCTTGCCTTTTCCCTGCGCAGGCTTCAGACCGACGCAGCCCGGGAGCTGGCCAGGACCATTCTCGAGACGGACTCATCGCTCTGGTGGTTCAGCGACAAGGGCGACTGGTGGGTGAACGGCGGCAAGAGCTGAGAGCTTCCGGCAGGCCTCGTCGGCCGTCGTGGCTTCCGATATCTCCAGCCGATAGATCTTGCTTCCCCGTGCTTCGTAATGTGCGATGAGCGGTGCGGTCCGTTCCCGGAATGTCTCGAGCTTCTTCTGAACCAGTTCCCACCCGTCATCGGAGCGCTCGGCCCGGTCGCCACCCGCGTTATTCCGCAAACGACAGGCTACGGCAGCAGCAGAACAATCAAGCACCACAAGGCCCTGAATGTCGGCGATCCGCTCCATATCGCGCGCCTGGCCGGCGTGGCGCGGCATCCCGTTCAAAACCAGGACGTCCTGTACCGTGAAGCTTCTTCGTTCCAGAAAGAGCCTGATGATCTTCTCGGCAAGGACAAAGTGTTCGTTCTCGAGCAGCAGCCCCCGTTCCAACACGCCTTCGATAAATGCGAACTCATCCCTGGTATACGTTCCAGCCTCATGTCCGCCCGAAGTGACGGCCCTCAGTTCGTCTCCGAAATCCAGATGATGGGCCCGGCGGCCGAACAGGCCACGGCGTCCAATAACATCGCCCAGCGGGCTCTTGCCGGACCCGGTGGGTCCAAGAAGGAGCAGGGCATTGACAGGGAAGGCGATGACAGGTTTCATGATATGTTCCCTATGTAACTGCTGCTCGCGCGGTATGAATGATGAGCAAGAGCGCTACCCACCTGAAGAAAAAAAGCGACTAGCCACGAGAACAGGATCACCGCGATTGCTTGTCAGGGATCTTCCATCGCAGCTAATCTCTTCTTCAGGCTTTCCAGGCTCTTTTTTGATGCGATGGACAGTTTTTGGACAGGGATATCTTCCAGCCTGAACCAGCCGATCTCGTCGCATTTATGAGGCTCCAGGATGCTCGGCGCGCCGCTCGTGACCCGGCAGAGAAAGGTGGGCGAGACCCAGTGCTGTCCCTCGTCGGGAATAATATGATTCACCACGTCGAGCAACTCCACTACTTCGATCTCGAATCCGTATTCCTCGCGGACCTCCCGGATCAGGGCATGCTCAAGCCCTTCGCCGAACTCTACGCCTCCGCCGGGGAACTCCCATGTGCCGGCTTCATTACGCGCAGCTTTACCGCGCAGGGCAAGGAATAATTTTCCTTCGCTGTTTCTGATGACCGCGCCGACCCCGACGCCGATGTAGTCTATTCCTTGTTTCATGCGCAGGGTGAACGTACCAGAAAAGGGCGGACTCGTCAATACAGGCGAGCGCAGCAATATCGGACCCTGTTGCTGTCGTCAGGTTCCGGGGAAGCTCTCCGGCTTCTCGGCTTCGCCGGGCCATCTCGCCATGCCGGCAAAATAAAAAGCCGGTCTCAGTATGTACCTGAGGCCGGCTGCGAATTTGTTCCTACCGAAGGTCTGATTACACGAACAGCGAGATCTGCGAGTCCGCGGCGATGTCCATGAAGGTCGCGGCGCCGCCGAACTCCACTCCATCGATAATGTCCGACTGCTTGATGCCAAGCACATCCATGGTCATCTGGCAGGCAATCAGTTTCACGCCGCTCTCCCTGGCAAGCTCCAGGAGCTGCCCGATGGTAGCGACGCCATGCTTCTTGAACATGGACTTCATCATCTTCGTTGCAATGGCCGTCATGCCGGGGAGGGCTCCGACAATGTTGGGCATGGGCATCGAGGTGTTGCCGAGGGGCACTACCTGGAGGTTATCAGCCTGGCCCTTTTTAACGATCTCGAGGCCGTAAAAGGTAAAGAAGATAGTGACGTCCATATCCATTGCTGCGGCCGTGGTGGCCAGGATGAGCGGCGGGTAGGCCATGTCGAGCGATCCTTTGGATGCGATGATGGCCATTTTCTTCTGATTCATTACGAGAGTCTCCTTACGCGGTTTTTTTAATGTAGAACGTGAACGTTCCTGTGCCTTCCTCCACGCCTACGATCTCATTGCCCGTTCTCTTGGCCCAGGCATTCATATCGTTCTTCGATCCCGGGTCCGTTGTCTCCACCTTCAGCACCTGACCCTTGGTCAGCGATTCCACTGCCTTCTTGGTCTTCAGGATCGGCAGCGGGCAGTTCATACCCTTGGCGTCAAGAACCTGATCAGCTTTGATATCGGCAGACATTCTTTCTTCACCTCCCTTAGATCGAGCTATGGAACCAAGTCTCAGGGGAAAGTTTGCGGACTGCCTGCGGACTGCCCCTGAAACACTTGTTTGAACGGTATTATAATGCGCATCAGGCTAAAGTCAAGTATTTTTTCAGTTTGCAGAGGCATGCGCGTCGTACATGATCAGGCTCTGTGGCCAGGTATCTGGAGAAAAATACCTTGCTACCCATACCCTCTTCTGGTATAGTCGTCGCTTGGCACGAGAAGAGTACAACTTATGTTGTGCAAGATGCGTGCTCGCCCCCGGCAACTGTAGACATCAGAAAACCGCCAATAACAAGGCGTCAAAAAATGGACAAAATGCCTCCCCGCATTGATTCAATCAATTGAAATATAACGGTAAATATTGTTTTCAACACCTGTGGACAAGCATGTGCGTAACTAGGAGCATTTCAGGCTGATTTTCGGAGCTTTTTTATGGATACTGTACGCGTCTGGGAAGAGATCCTTCTGCTGATAGAAAACCGTGTTTCCAAGCAGGGTTACGACACCTGGTTCAGCCATTCCCATCTGCGCTCCTTTGAAGGGACGACGATGGTGATCGAGGTGCCGAACAAGTTTCACCGCGACTGGATCAGGGAGCATTACTGGGATTCGCTGACGGAGATCATCCGCGAGGTGACGAAGAAGGACGACATGGAGATCGAGTTCTTCGTACAGCCCCAGGAGAAAAAGCAGGCCAAGGCGGCGAAGGAAGACAAAAAAGAAGTACGCGACCAGAAACCGACCCACCTGGAGAAGAAATATACCTTCAGTAATTTCGTGGTAGGCCCGAGCAACCAGTTCGCCCATGCCGCTGCCAAGGCGGTGGCCGACTCGCCGGGACGGACCTATAATCCCCTGTTCATCTACAGCGGCGTGGGGCTCGGCAAGACGCACCTGCTGCACGCCATCGGGCATCATGTCCAGTCGCGCTCCCCTCGCCTGAAGGTGACCTATCTGTCGTCAGAGCAATTCACCAACGAACTGATCAACCGCATGAGCCATCAACGGATGGAGGAGTTCCGGCAGAAGTATCGCCACATGGACATGCTCCTGATCGACGACATTCAGTTCATCGCCGGCAAGGAGCGGACCCAGGAAGAGTTCTTCCACACCTTCAACGCCCTCTACGATGGACAAAAGCAGATCGTCGTGACCAGCGACCGCCAGCCCAAGGAGATCCCCGACATCGAGGAGCGGCTTCGGTCGCGCTTCGAGTCAGGCTTGATCTCGGACATTCAGCCGCCGGACCTGGAGACCCGCATTGCGATCCTGAAGACAAAGGCGGACTTCTGGGGCATCCGTCTGCCCGACGAAGTGGCCAACTTCCTCGCCTCGTTGATGAAGAACAACATCCGGGAGCTGGAAGGCGGACTCGTGAAGCTCGGCGCCGTGTCGTCCCTGACGAACACGGAGATCTCGCAGGAAATGGCGCAGAACGAGCTCAAATACCTCATCGACGGCAGGGAACGGGTGATCACCAATGAGTTGATCCAGAAGGTGGTGGCCGAATCCTTCGGCGTCAAGATATCAGACCTGAAATCGAAGCGGCGCACCAGAACGGTCGTCCTGCCGCGCCAGGTGGCCATGCATCTCTGCCGCACCCTTGCCGGCACATCGCTCCCCGAGATAGGAAGCCTTTTCGGCGGAAAGGATCACAGCACGGTGATCCACTCCTGCAAAGTGATCGAACTACGGAAGGAAAAAGACCCTGAACTGAGGTCCCGGATCGAGACGTTGACAAAGCTGTTAAAGGGTTGATTTTTAAAACAAATAGCCAGACAAAAAAAGTTGCTATTTAGTGCCCGTTCTGATACTATCATCCATTCGCCACAGGAGGTTTCTTCGATGAAACTGAAGATCAAAAAGGACGAGTTTCTGAGGGGCCTGCAGCGAGTGCAGGGGGTGGTGGAGAAGCGGAACACCATGCCCATCCTTTCGAACATGCTCCTTACGGCGGCGAAAGACGGCATCGAGATCGTGGCCACGGACCTCGAGATCGGGCTGCGGGGCAGCTATGCAGCGGAAGTGAAGGACCCCGGAGCGGTCTGCGTGTCGGCGAAAAAGCTGTTCGAGATCGTGCGCGAGGTTCCCGAGGAAGAGATCCAGATCGAAACGACGGACGCGAACGGGATCAAGATCAGTTCGGGTCACGCCCAGTTCAAGCTCGTCGGCCTGCCGCAGGAAGAGTATCCGGCCCTGCCCGAGGTGCCCGAGGAGGGCATGATCGCCATCGAGGGCTCGACGCTGCGGGACATGATCAGGAAAACGCTCTATGCCGTCGGCGATAATGATACACGGTATGTACTGAACGGGCTCTTTGTTCAGATGCTGCCGGCAAAAGAGGGGCTGAAGATCCGCATGGTCGGCACCGACGGCCACCGCCTGTCCATGGTGGACCGCACGGTGAAAGCGCAGCATGCTGAAGAGACCGTGATCATCCCGAAGAAGGCCATGATGGAGCTGCGCAGGCTGCTCGAGGAGGACCCATCGTCTACGGCCGAGCTCCGGATGGGTTTCAGCAAGAATCATGCGCTGTTCAAGCGCGACGGGCTGGTGCTGGTGTCGAAGCTGATCGACGGCAATTATCCCAATTACCAGCAGGTGGTCCCGGCGCAGAACAAGAAAAAAGTGTCCGTAGGCAAGGACGCCTTCGCTCATGCCGTCAAGCGCGTCTCCATCCTGTCCCGGGAGAAGACGAATGCCGTCAAAATGCAGCTGGAAAAGAACCGGCTCATCCTTTCGACGAACAATCCCGAGCTGGGCGAGGCCGTTGAGGAGCTTGCCGTGGACTTTGCCGGAGAGGGCCTGGCCATCGGGTTCAATTCGCGATACGTCATGGACGTGCTCGGGGCCATGGACAAGGATACGATCAATCTCGAACTGAACGACCCGCTCAGCCCCTGCCTCATCACCGAGGCCGATGATCCCGACTACCGGTGCGTGGTGATGCCCATGCGGGTGTAAGTCTTTGCCGCCGGAAGTCTGCGGCGGTGTTGCGGTAGCGGCGCGCGGATTGATGTCCGTTCCCCCATGCAGGAAATTGCCCTTGAGCGATGAAGAGGGATGTGACCGGTGAGATGCCGTCACGATCCCTCTTTTTGCGAGAAATCTTTTTATGGACTATACCGCTGACAGTATAAAAGTGCTTGAAGGCCTCGAGGCCGTCCGGAAACGACCTGCCATGTACATTGGCAGCACGGGTAGCGTCGGTCTGCACCACCTGGTCTACGAGCTTGTGGACAACAGCATCGACGAGGCCATGGCGGGCTTCTGCACCACCATCGATGTCACCATCCATATCGACAACAGCGTGACGGTGACTGACGACGGGCGGGGCATCCCGACGGCGATGCACAGCGCCCAGAAGCGGTCCGCAGCCGAGGTGGCCCTTACGGTCCTGCACGCAGGCGGCAAGTTCGACGGCGAGGCCTACAAGGTCTCGGGCGGGCTGCACGGCGTGGGCGTGTCGGTGGTGAATGCCCTGTCGGAATGGCTGGAGCTGGAGATCAAGCAGCACGGCAAGGTCTTTCAGCAGCGCTACGAGCGGGGCAAGCCGCACATGCCGCTTACGTCCACCGGTACGACCACGGCAACGGGCACCAAGATCACCTTCAAGCCCGACCATCAAATCTTTGAGGACAGGGATTACAGCTATGACATCCTGTCCCAGCGCCTGCGCGAGCTCGCCTTCCTGAACCGTGGCCTCAAGATCGCTATCCAGGACGAACGGACCTCGAAGAAGCAGGCCTTCTTCTACGAAGGAGGCATCGTCTCCTTCATCGAGTATCTGAACAAGAACAAGGCGGCTCTGCACCCGAAGCCCATCTTCGTCGCGCGGGAGCGGGACGGGATCACGGTGGAGGTGGCGCTCCAGTACAACGACAGCTACGTGGAGCAGGTCTTCACCTTCGCCAACAACATCAACACCCAGGAGGGCGGTGTCCATCTCGTGGGGTTCAAGGCGGCGCTCACGCGCACCGTGAACAGCTATGCCGCGGCGAACGGTCTGCTCAAGAACGGCGCTGAGGCGCTGACCGGCGAAGACGTGCGCGAAGGCCTCACGGCCGTGGTGAGCGTGCGGTTGCCCAACCCGCAGTTCGAAGGCCAGACCAAGACGAAGCTCGGGAACAGCGAGGTCAAGGGCATCGTGGAAGCCATGGTGAACGAGTCCCTTGGCGCCTATCTCGAAGAGAACCCTGCGGTGGCGCGCAAGATAGCCGACAAGGCGTCGTCAGCGGCCCGGGCGCGCGAGGCGGCCCGCAAGGCGCGGGACCTGACGCGGCGCAAAGGCGTACTGGACTCGTCATCGCTGCCGGGCAAGCTCGCCGACTGCCAGGAAAAGGATCCCGCCCTCTCGGAGCTGTATATCGTCGAGGGCGACTCGGCCGGCGGATCGGCAAAACAGGGCCGCGACCGGAAGAACCAGGCCATCCTGCCGCTCAAGGGCAAGATCCTGAACGTGGAAAAGGCGCGCTTCGACAGGATGCTGTCGAGCGACGAGATCAAGGTGCTCATCACCGCCTTGGGCACCGGTATCGGACCTGAGGAGTTCAATGTGGCGAAGATCCGGTATCACAAGGTCATCATCATGACCGACGCCGACGTGGACGGCGCTCACATCCGAACATTGCTGCTTACGTTCTTCTACCGCCAGATGCCCCAGATCATCGAGCGGGGCTATCTCTATATCGCCCAGCCGCCGCTTTTCAAGGTCAAGCGCGGCAAGACCGAACGCTACATCAAGGACGAGTCGCGCATGGAGGATTTTCTGCTCGACCTCGCTGCCGAGGATGTGGAGCTCTTTTCGGCCGAGCAGGGAAGCCACCTCGCGGGAGAGCGTCTGACCGCGGTGCTCAAGAAGCTCGTGCAGTTCGAGAAGATCCTCGACAAGTTCCGGCGGAAGCGGATCGACACGGCCGTGCTGCGGGCCCTGCTGCTCGACAAGGCCTTCTCGAAGGCGGACCTCAAGGATCAGGCGCGGCTCACCGCCATAGTTGCCGCCATCGGGGAGAACCTGAAGCGACATCATCCCGCGGCAGTGCTGGAGTACGCCATCGAGCGGGACGAGGAGCACGATGCGCTCCGGCTCAGGCTTGAAACAAAGCGGGACGGGATCAACTCTACGCTCGCGCTTGATGAAAATTACGTGACCACGCCGGAATTCCGCGAGCTCCAGAGCCTGTCGCCGGCCATGCTCGGGCTGGGCGCACCGCCCTACACGATCCTGGAGAAGGGCGAGGATAAGAAGTTCAGCGACACGGGAGCGCTGGTCACCCATGTCCTCGACTTGGGCAAGAAGGGCCTCTCGATCCAGCGCTATAAGGGTCTGGGCGAGATGAACCCTGATCAGCTTTGGAAGACGACCATGGATCCGGAGGCCCGGACGTTCCTGCAGGTCACGGTCGAGGACTCGGTCAAGGCCGACGAGATCTTCACGATCCTGATGGGCGACCAGGTGGAGCCGCGCCGGGCCTTTATTCAGCGCCACGCCCTCGAGGTGCGGAATCTGGACGTTTAGTTTGGACCGAGTCGACCCTATCGGCGTCCTTATGAATGGCAGTATGGTTGTCCCGGTCAAATCTTTTTGCGACCCTTGCGGTTTTGTTAGAGACAGAATAACGCCCCGGCGTGACTACTGGAGGGGCTGCACCGGCGGCATGGAGACACATGATCGAGCGGGTCGTTCGAAAAAAGCGCATGCAGGACATTTCGGAAATCAGGGAGAACCTGCTCTTTTGGTTGTCCAAAACGCCGGATGAGCGCATTGCCGCCGTTGAACGTTTGCGGAGAGAACGCGATGGAAACGCAGACCGATTACAAAGAACTGCTCGCGTTGTTCAACGCGCATGAGGTCCGCTATATGATCGTCGGCGCCTATGCTCTCGCATTTCACGGCGCGCCGAGATATACGGGAGATTTGGACATTCTCGTGCGTCCCGACCGAGAGAACAGCGGTCGAATCCTCCGAGCCCTGGATGCTTTCGGTTTCGGATCCTTGGGATTAACGATCGATGATTTTGCAGTGCCGGACCGGGTCGTTCAGCTCGGAGTGCCGCCGGTCCGCGTAGATATCGTGACGTCGATCACCGGCGTATCCTGGGACGAGGCTGAGGCAAGCCGCGCTGCAGGGCGTTTCGGGAGCGTCCCTGTATCCTACATCGGGAAGGACGCGTTCATTCGGAACAAGCGGGCTTTGGGAAGAATGAAAGATCTTGCTGATGCCGAGGCTCTCGGCGCAGATCAATAACTATTGCCTATGGAACCTCAGGAAATAAAATCACAGATAAATATCGAGCAGGAGATGAAGACCTCCTATCTCGATTATTCCATGAGCGTCATCGTGGGCAGGGCCCTGCCTGACGTGCGCGACGGGCTGAAGCCCGTGCACCGCAGGATCCTCTACGCAATGTTCCGCGAAGGTCTGCTGCACAACAAGAAGTACTCCAAGAGCGCGGGCGTTGTCGGCGAAGTCCTCAAGAAATATCATCCCCACGGCGACAGCGCCGTCTATGACACCATGGTGCGCATGGCCCAGGACTTCAACATGCGCTATCTGCTCGTGGACGGTCAGGGCAATTTCGGGTCCGTTGACGGCGATTCCGCGGCGGCCTATCGCTATACCGAGGCGCGCCTCACGAAGCTCGCCGAGGAACTGCTGGCCGACATCGACAAGGAGACCGTGGATTTTGCGCCGAACTTCGACGATACCACGGTCGAGCCTTCCGTGCTTCCCACGCGGGTACCGAACCTCCTGATCAACGGCTCAGCCGGCATTGCCGTGGGCATGGCGACAAACATTCCGCCGCACAATCTCTCGGAGGTCGTGGACGGGCTGGTCCTGCTGATCGACAATCCCGAGACAACGGTGCAGGAGCTTATGGCCGTGATCAAGGGGCCGGACTTCCCCACGGCAGGGTTCATCCACGGCTACGAAGGGATCCGCCAGGCCTACCTGACCGGCCGGGGGCTCATTCAGATGCGCGCCCGGGCTGAGATCGAGGAGGCGAAGGGCGACCGTGAGAACATCATCATCACGGAACTGCCTTATCAGGTGAACAAGGCCCGGATGCTCGAGAAGATCGCCGAGCTGATCCAGGACAAGAGGATCACTGGCATCTCGGAGGTGCGCGACGAGTCGGACCGCGAGGGCATGCGGGTCGTGATCGAGCTGAAGAAGGGCGAGATCTCGAGCGTGGTCCTGAATCAGCTCTACAAGCACACGGCCATGCAGTCCACCTTCGGCGTTATTATGCTGGCCCTGGTGAACAATCAGCCCCGGGTCCTGAACCTGCGCCGGATCCTGACGAACTTCATTCAGCACCGCCGCGAAGTGGTCGTGCGAAGGTCGCGCTTCGAGCTCAGGAAGGCCGAGGAGCGGGCCCATATTCTCGAAGGCCTCAAGATCGCCCTGGAGAACCTCGACGCAGTGATCGCCCTGATCAAGGCGTCCAAGACCCCTGATGAAGCGCGGGCAGGGCTGATCCGCGAGTTCAGCCTCACCGACGTCCAGGCCCAGGCCATCCTGGAGATGCGGCTCCAGCGCCTGACAGGGCTGGAGCGCGACAAAATCCTCGATGAGTACGAGATCACGCTGAAGGAGATCGAGCGGCTGAACTCCATCCTGGCCTCGGACGCGCTGGTGATGCAGATCATCAGGGACGAGCTGCTGGCGATCAAGGCCGAGTACGGCGATGTCCGGCGCACGGAGATCGTGGCCGAGACCACGGAGATCGGCATCGAGGACCTGATCAAGGACGAGGAAATGGTGATCACCATCTCCCACGCAGGCTATATCAAGCGGAACCCGCTCACCTTCTACCGCGCCCAGCGCCGCGGCGGCAAGGGCAAGATCGGCATGGAGACGCGGGAGCAGGATTTCGTCGAGCGGCTCTTTACCGCCACCATGCACAGTTATCTCCTCTTTTTCACGAACAAGGGGCGGGTATATTGGCTCAAGGTGCACCAGGTGCCTGAGGCGGGCAGGCAGGCGAAGGGCAAGGCCATCGTGAACCTGATCCAGATCGGACAGGACGAGCGGGTCACTGCAGCGCTGCCGATCAGGGAGTTCACGCCCGGACATTTCATCCTCATGGCCACCAAGCAGGGCATCATCAAGAAGACGGAGCTTGCCGCCTACAGCCATCCCCGGCCGTCGGGCATCATTGCCATCACGCTCGAGGAAGGTGACGACCTGATCGCGGCCGAAGTGACCGACGGCAAGCGGGAGATCTTTCTCGGCACGCGCGGAGGGCTCTCGATCCGCTTCGCCGAAGAGGATGTGCGCGAGATCGGCCGGACCGGCAAGGGAGTAATCGGCATACGCCTTGTTGACGGCAAC
>Ga0154442_1087_pt1 | contig 41782 bp, 45 predicted proteins | sample RifGroC2_FD_115946 | JGI IMG/M metagenome (GOLD analysis project Ga0154442, IMG submission 115946) | Nitrospirae bacterium GWC2_57_13
TGACGAGCGGCTCGATCATCATCCTCGATCCCGTCAATATGAATGTGATCAAGGACGGCATCTCCAAGGGCGTCAAGAACTATATCGGCGGCAACTGCACGGTGTCGCTCATGCTGATGGCGCTGGGAGGGCTCTACGAGAAGGGGCTTGTCGAATGGATGAGCGCCATGACCTACCAGGCTGCCTCGGGTGCGGGCGCGAACAACATGCGCGAGCTGATCAAGCAGATGGGCTCGGTCCACGGCCATGTCAAGACGCTCCTTGACGACCCGGCGAGCGCCATCCTGGACATCGACAAGAAGGTCTCGGACCATATCCGGTCCGACGCTTATCCCAAGGAATTCTTCGGCGCGCCGCTGGCAGGGTCCCTCATCCCCTGGATCGACAAGCAGCTCGAGAGCGGCCAGAGCAAGGAAGAGTGGAAGGGTCAGGCCGAGACGAACAAGATCCTTGGCCGCGAGAAGAACCCGATCCCCATAGACGGCACCTGCGTGCGCATCGGCGCCATGCGCTGCCACAGCCAGGCGCTCACGATCAAGATGACCAAGGACGTTCCGCTCGATGAGATCACGGACATGATTGGCAACCACAACAAGTGGGTGAAGGTCGTCCCGAACGTGCGCGAGATCACGGTAATGGAACTGACGCCTGCGGCCATTACCGGTACGCTGACCGTGCCGATCGGAAGACTGCGCAAGATGAACATGGGGCCAACATTCCTGAATGCCTTTACCTGCGGAGACCAGCTCCTCTGGGGCGCGGCGGAGCCGCTCAGACGCATGCTGAGAATTGTCGTCGAGAAGTAAAGGCGCAACACCCAAATACGTGAACCGCGAGGGAGCCAAGACCGCGAAGGTTTAAGGATTTTAAACAGGAGTCATGTTTTCCTTTGCGTCCTTTGCGCCATAGCGGTGAAAGTTTTTTCAGGTCTATAAAAAAAATGCTTAAGAAAAAAAACAAATACGTCGTAGCCGTTGCAGGCGCCACCGGGATCGTCGGCAGGGAGCTGGTGGAGATCCTGGAGGAGCGTGATTTCCCGGTATCTGATCTGGTGCTGTTGGCATCAGAGCGTACTGAGGGCGAACGGCTCGATTTCCGGGGGAAAAAGTGGACGGTCAGGCGGCTTACTAAGGATTCCTTCAAAGGCGTGGACATCGCCCTGTTCTGCGCAGGCAGTGAGCGGAGCCTCGAATTCGCTCCGGCAGCGGCAGCCTCAGGCGCCGTGGTGATCGATAATTCCAGCGCCTTCCGCATGGACCCGAAGGTGCCCCTGGTCGTACCGGAAGTGAACGGTGATGCTGTTGAACAGCACAGTGGGATCATCGCCAATCCCAACTGTTCGACGATCGCCCTGGTCCTGGCGCTCAAGCCGATCCATGATGCGGCGAAGATCAAGCGCGTCGTGGTCACGACCTTTCAGTCCGTGTCCGGGACGGGCAAGAAGGCGATGGATGAACTGGCCGGCCAGACCGTGGCGCTGTTGAACTTCGCGGACGTGAAGACGGAGGTCTACCCGCACCAGATCGCCTTCAACTGTATTCCGCACATCGATTCCTTCCTGGAGAACGGATCTACAAAGGAAGAGATGAAGATGGCGAACGAGACCAGGAAGATACTGGGAGACGATTCGATCGGCGTGACCGCCACGGCGGTGCGCGTGCCCGTGTTCCGCTGCCACGCTGAATCGGTCAATATTGAGACGGAGAAAAAGCTTCCCGTGAACGAGGTCCGGGCGCTGCTTGCTGCTGCGCCGGGCGTCGTGGTCTTTGATGATCCGTCCAGGAACATCTATCCCCTGCAGATCGACATGACAGGGAAGGATGATATCTACGTGGGCAGGATACGGGAGGACGTGACGGTCTCGAACGGGATCAACCTGTGGCTGGTGTCGGACAATCTCCGCAAGGGAGCTGGCCTGAACGCCGTCCAGATCGCTGAACATCTGGTCCGGTAGCAGGGCGCAGCCATTTCAAGGATGTATAAATTCATTTACAAGATAATCGACCGCCTTGACCGGGGGCTCAGCCCGCGGGACAAGATGGTGATCGTCGCGATGATGCTCGTCATCTCCGTGCTCGGGATCGTGCTTGCTGTCCGCTACTATGACTACATCCAGAAGAATCCGGACTTCTGCAGCAGTTGCCACTTGATGGAAGAGGCCCACAGGGCATGGAAGCTGAGCGGCCACAGTCATATTGTCTGCCAGGACTGCCATCAGCTCGGCCTGATAGAGCAGAACAGGCTGCTGGTGAAGTTCGTCTTCACTACGGACCGGAGAACACCTGAACCGCACGGTCTGGAAACGCCCTGGAAGCTCTGCACCAAGTGCCACTGGGACGAGGCTGCGCAGGGCTCGATCACGGTGAACAAGTCCATCGGGCATGCGCGGCATATTTTCATGGAAAAGATGGCTTGTCTGGACTGTCACAGCCGGACCGTCCATGCCTTCCGGCCTGATGAGACGGCATGCATTCGCTGCCATGAGGGCTATAAGATCCACGGGATAGGAAAGGAAGGGGCAACCTGTCTCGTATGCCATCCCTTTTCAGCCAATCAGGAAGGATTTATTCCGGACCGCGAGAAATGCCTCTCGTGCCACCGCAAATCAGCGCGGGCAGTCTTTTCAGAGAAGGCGCCGATGGCGCGACTGAACTGCTATGAGTGCCACACTCCCCATGATAAATGCGCAAAGCCCGGCAATAAGGATTGCCTTCGCTGCCATACGCGGGAGGTACTATCCAGGAAGGCCGTGCATCAGAAGGAGGGGCGCTGCACCGGCTGTCATAAGGCCCATATCTGGATCGGATCCTGAGCAGGGGAACGCCTTAGAACGGGATCAGCTTCTTTTCTTCCGGCCGGAAAGCATGAGATCGTTGGGTTCGACGGAATAGATCCTGCATAGCGAAAGGATCTTCTGCATGCTGGGGTTCGTCTCTTTGGCTGATTCAAGCCGCGAAATGTAGCCCTGCGTTATCCTTCCCCGTGGATCAGCGGAGAGCGTTGAAAGGCGCGCAACCTGGCTCATGGACATTTTGTTCTTTTCCCGCAATTGTTTGAGTTTTTTCGCTAGATTCATAATGAAAACTATATACCCTTCTTTTAAGCATATGTCAACATAAAGTTGCAAAAAAAATATGGGGATTATCCTCCTCCTGTTAGTTTATGTGCTATACTTGATACTTATAATTATGGATTAACTCCATCTACGCAGATAGAAGCGCAGCTATGAAAAGGGAGGAAGTACCATGAGCGACGCAAAGTCATCTTATCGAATTGATATTCTGGAGAAAAAAAGGCTGGAAAAGGGGCTGAGCTACACAGAGATAGCGCAGGATCTCGGCATGCACAAGGTGACGGTGTCGCGGACGCTGAAGGGCATCACGTTAAAGCCCAGGACCGTAAAACTGCTGGCTGATTATCTAGGAGTAGAGATGGGGCGGATCGTGCAGTAGCGTCAGGCAGCAGCGTCCGCTTGTCGGACGCAAAAAAAATGAGGCAGCAGAAGGGCAGGACTCAATGTTCTGCCCTTTTTCTTTGCCCGGGACCAAGACCTGTGGTAACATTCCCTGCCGGTTTCTGAGTTCGGGCTTCGCTCTGCAGCGGATGATCCTGAAAAAAGCATTTGGACGCGGATCAAGTCTGATAAAATCGGATCAAGGCTGATAAAAACATAAATTATCTCGGTAAAATCTTCGCCCTGATGGTTTATCGTCTTTCAATAAAAAGTTCTGTTTTATCCGCGCTCATCCGCGAAAATCAGCGTCCAACTGCCGTTTTTAGGATGATACGCTGAGTCTGCATCCATGTGAATGGCAGTAGATTAACAAAAGCAGGAGATTGCATGAAGGATTTTATGGCAGCGGCTCGCGACGCTTCGATCAAGGCAGGCAGACTCCTGAAGGACAACCTGTCCGGCACCCGCGAGGTTTCGTACAAGGGGGAGATCAACCTGGTGACCGAGATGGACCGGCGTTCAGAGCAGGTGATCGTCGAGACCCTTCTCGCGGCCTTTCCCGACCACGGCATCATGGCGGAAGAGGATACGACGATCGAGAACGGCTCGGAATTTATCTGGATCATAGATCCCCTGGACGGCACGACCAACTATACCCACGGCTATCCCTGCTTTTCCGTGTCGATCGCGCTGATGCGTTCTCAGGAGATCGTGCTGGGCGTTGTGTATGATCCGATGCGGGGCGAGCTGTTCAGCGCGGAAAAGGGCGCTGGCGCCTTCCTGAACGGGAAGGCGGTCAGGGTCTCACCCACGGACCGGCTGATAAGGAGCCTTCTTGCCACGGGATTTCCCTATGACCGCGTTGTGAGCCGGGAAAACAATCTGAACCACTTCAATGCTCTGCTCATGGCGTCTCAGGAGGTGCGGCGGGACGGTTCTGCAGCGCTCGATCTGTGCTACGTGGCTTCAGGAAGGTTCGATGGCTTCTGGGAATTGAAGCTGAAGCCCTGGGACGTTGCAGCCGGGAGTCTCATCGTGCGTGAGGCCGGAGGCACCGTTTCGAATCTATCGGGCCGCGGGTTCAGCATCCATGACGCTGCGATCGTGTCCAGCAACGGAAAGATCCATGCTGCCATGCTGGAGCTCATGAACGCTTCCTGAGCACGTTCAGCCCGGTGTCGGGTGCTGCCCGGGGCGATCACTCGGCAATCCCTTCAGCGTTTTCTTCATCAGTGATCTCATAAAGTGTCTCTTCACCGAAGAGGGCTTCCTCGGGCTGTTCCCCCCTGCTCAGAAGCTCCTGGTGAAGATAGGGCCTGACCATGGTCGGCACCGAAGGATCGCCAAAGAGATTCCTGAGGTCTATGGTCCTGAGGTCAGGGAAAAAATCCACACAGCGGGCCAGCGGCGTGTGTGGGTTCCTTACGAGCGCCAGGCGCACGGTGTACCGGCTCGACCAATTCGGGTGCCCGGCGATCTTTTGTATCGTGTCTGCGCGAGTGCTTTTTCGGCTGATGAGCTTATAGAGAAGGGCTTCAGTGAGGCGGGGGTTGGTCAGGCAGGCGGTGATGATGTCGCTGTCGTTCTCCTTCATCAGCGCCAGCAGTACGCCGCCGGAGACGGTCTTTGCCAGGGAACGTTTGAGGCCGAGGGCCACGGTCGGGATCTTCTCTGTCAGGACCGCTTCTATCTTATGACGGAAGACCATCGGGAGCAGCGGACTGCCTGCAAGCTCGGCCAGATCGAAGAGGCGCAGCCCCCGCGCGTTCGAGAGCGCTGCAATGAGAGGTGTCTTGGGATTCCGGGCAAGGGCAAGGCGAATGGGATAAATCTCGGACCATCGCTTGTCCCGGGCAAGCGCATCCAGGACGTCGCCGGGCAGGTTCTTTCTGCGCGCGATGATGAGCGCGTCCTGGTCGGTCAAACGGTTGTTGGCAAGCAGCGCTTTGATCACGGCAGGGGAAGGATCGTGCAGATATCGGCCGATCTCGTCCTCGTCCGCACCGGCAGCCTGCCGGATCCGATCTTCCTCCTCTTTCTGCATGGCATCCAGTATACCTGCTTTCGTCGCTATTGACAAATCCCAAAGTTTTATGTATTTTTATATTTACAAAATCAAAATTCTACTGGTTTTCTCGCCGCTTGGAGAGCCGTCTCGTTTCCCCGGCCTCAAGGGGATCGGATCCGGACGGGCCAGGTGGCGGAGATTGGGAATTTATTACAGCCTATTAAACACAGCCGGAAGCAACAAAATCGACACCTTGTGAGCAGACATTGATTCTCAACCGTTTGCTCATGAGGGGTGACGGGATCAAGGCATGGACCGAACGCTTCTATTGAACGCATCGTTTGAGCCTTTGAAGGTCATTTCCTGGCAGCGGGCGATCACATTGCTGACGCAGGGAAAGGTCGAAGTGATCGAGAGCTACGAGCGGGAGATCCGCGGCGTAACGATCACCTTCCGGCTTCCCTCTGTTCTGCGCCTGCTCAAGCTTGTCAAGATCAGACGGGCCAGCCCGGAAGTGCGGTTCTCCCGGGCCAACATCTATCAGCGGGATCAGTACACTTGTCAGTACTGCGGGGCCAGATATGCCGCTGAGGAGCTTACCTTTGATCATGTTATCCCCCTCGTCCAGGGCGGCGACACATCCTGGGAGAACATCGTCACCGCCTGCCTTGCCTGCAACAACCGGAAAGGCGGGAGGACTCCCCGGCAGGCGGACCTGCGGCTGGTCCGAGCTCCCATGAAACCGAAATGGATGCCTGTAGTGACCGTCACCATCGGGATCAAGAGCGCACCGCTGAGCTGGCGCGACTATCTGTACTGGAACATCGAGCTGGACAAGGACGGATGAGTTTCCCGGTCCGGAGAGGCCTTTTTCTGTCCTCGCCGGCTTATCCCTTCAGAACGACCCCATCCCCACAGGCGCGCGCTGCGTCCCTCTTTTTTCCTTGTCAAAATAGCTGTTTGATGATATAGTTGCCCGGATTTTGCGCCTGACGCGCACACATTCGTTCTGCAGGGAGGCTGTAATCCCCATGAAAAAGATATCTCTGATACTTTGTGCAGTTTTTTTTACGGCCATGACCGCCGGCAGCGCAGCCGCATTTACCCAGAATGAGTTCACCACCGCCGAAAGTCTTGAAGCGGGCATGACCCAGACAGGGATACATTTTACCCTCGGCGAATTGTCCAATATGGACTACAAAAGCTATTATCCCGCTTTCCGGTATGGCATGGGTGCGTTCTTTGAAGTGGGGCTGAAGTTCGGTGCCACGAGCCTGGACATCGGATCTGAGGACAAGCTGGGAGCCCTGTTCGGCGTGGACATGAAATACCAGCTTATCAAAGAGGACGACGGCATTCCCCTTGATATGGCCATAAGCCTCGGATTCGACAATACGCTCATCAGCGGCAGGAACGTGAGCGAAGTCACCTTTGCCACCATCCTGAGCAAGGGATTTCCCCTGGCGGACCGCGGCTACAAGCTGACGCCCTACGGCGGGCTAGAGATGTCGTCCCTGAACGGGTCGTCCCCGTACGTGCCGCTGGACGACACGAATGTGTATATCTTCGGCGGTCTTGAGTGGAAGGTGAGTCAGAAGTTCATGATGGTCTTCGAGGTCAAGGCAGGCGAGGACACCCTGGGCGGCTTCGGCATCAAGTTCGAGTATTGATCGTTCCATTTCAGCACCAGCAGGCGGCCGGCAGGGTGTAACAGAGAATGTCATTTCCCCCATCAGGCGACCTTCGTGATGCTCCGCTTCCGGAGCTGTTCGAGGGTCTGCATCGACAGCGGTTTACGGGCGTATTGTCCATCTCGGCCGGCGCCATCGAGAAATCCGTGTTCCTGAAGGACGGCGAGATCGTCTTTGCCCGGTCCACGGACGGCCAGGACCGGATCGGTGAGATCCTGATCAGGGACAAGAAACTCACCCGCGCTAACCTGGAGACGGCTCTCCAACTCGTGCACCGGGCAGGAGGGTTCAAGAAGCTTGGGGCGGTTCTGGTCGAGAACGGTTTTGTGGTTCCGAAGGACCTTTTTACAGGCCTCAAAACGCAGGTTAAGGAGATCATTTACAGCCTTTTTCTCCTGGAAGACGGCCGGTATCGCGTCGATCAGACGCTGCCCGTCGACATCATCCACCTCCAGATAAATATCGAAGAGCTCATCCTCGAAATCATTCAGCGGATCAGGCAGGAAGCATAGGCCCGACAAGCCCTGTTCCGCTCCACTCCCGGGAAAAGGCCCCTTTTTTTCTTGTCCTGTGGCATAATTGCAGGTATAATCCCGGCCCTAGAAAAACGGAAAGTGAGACGCCTGTGAAGGCCCTGGAGACCGCATCCTTCCCGGAAATAGCAGACCGTGTCAGCGCCCTCTATAATGAGGAGGAGGACGCCATGATGCTCGGCATGCTTGGGAAGGACTACGTGATCAGGCATAGCGGCATATATCTCCACGGGCAGGCCGCGCCCGTGGGCCACGCCGCCGTGATCGTTGATTACCTGTTCTCGGCCGGCGATACCTTCATCGCTGCGCCCTGGAGGTCGATCGGGGACCTTTCAGGCGCGTCCGTGCCCGAGTTCAGGAAAAAGGTTGAACTGCCGCTGGCGCACTATGTTTCCGAGATCATTACCCGCGCCAGGACACTGCTGCCGCATCTCGACGCGAAACCTGCCGACAGCATGATCAGCAGCGACATGGCCATGAGGGTCAGGGCGCTTCCCAAGGTATCGCTGCACGTGGAAATGTCGCAGGAGACCCAGGACTTTCCTGCCGAAGTCTGGGTGCTCTATTCGAACAATGCCCTTGAGTTCCTGAAGCCTTCGAGCCTGCAGGAGCTGGGTGAGCTTTTTAAAGAGCGGCTCGTCAGCCTGCTCAGGATATATTGAACCTCTACGTGCGGAATGCGGAATGCGGAATGCGGAATTGAAGGCTGTTGACCGCCTTATTGTCGCCCTCGACCTCGACAGCGACAAGGAGGCGCTCCGGGTCGTTTCCGAGCTCGGAAGTTCCGTCGGCATGTTCAAAGTCGGTCATCAGCTCTTTACCGCCTTTGGCCCGGACATTGTCCGGCGGATCATCGGCGAAGGCGGTCGGGTCTTTCTTGACCTTAAGTATCACGACATCCCCGCCACAGTCGCGAAGGCGTCGGCCGAAGCGGTAAAGCTCGGCGTCAGCATTTTTAACATGCATGCCCTCGGCGGTCTTGAGATGATGAAACGGGCTGCAGAGGCTGCCCGCGAAGCAGCTGCGCAGCGGAGCCTTCCCATGCCGGTGATGCTCGCCGTGTCTATCCTGACAAGCATGGACCAGAAGGCGCTGAAGAAGGAGCTGAAGATCAACCGGTCCCTCAGGCGCGAAGTGGTCCATCTCGCAAGGCTGGCGAAGCGGGCGGGGTTGGACGGCGTCGTAGCCTCGCCGCAGGAGATCAAACCGCTCCGGCGGGCCATGGCGGAGGAATTCGTCATCCTTACGCCGGGGGTCAGGCCGATCTGGGCCGCGAAGGACGATCAGAAGCGGATCATGACGCCGGCCGAGGCGGTTGCAGCGGGAGCCGATTATATCGTGATTGGACGTCCCGTGTTGCGGGCGGCGGACCGGAAGGCGGCTGTGGTAAAGGTCCTGCAAGAGATAGAAGGACGGCAATCCTGACCCGCATAAAGCCATGCCTGCGGCTTGGCCGGCGGAATTGAAAATTGGAAATTGTATATTGGAAAGTCCAAATTAGTTTTAAGAAAACGGCAGCTCGAAAACCGAAATATTGTCCTGTAAGTGTATTCGGTTCTTGTGACTTTCCAGGAAATGATCTACCCCAGGTTCGGCAGAGTTTGACACATAAGTGAATAAAAAGGAGTGGAAAGGGTTTGATGACCTCGGAAGAAGTACTGGAAATCTATAAAAAGACAGGCGCGCTGCTGACCGGACATTTTTTACTCTCCTCAGGACTTCATAGCGAGCAGTATCTGCAGAGCGCTCTGGTGCTGCAGCAGCCGGAGGCGGCAACGAAGCTGTGTGCGGCGCTGGCCGATCGTTTTCTCGACATCAAGATCGATGCAGTGATAGCACCGGCGCTGGGGGGGATCCTGGTGGCGCATGAAACGGCGCGGGCGCTTGGAGTGCGTGGCATCTTTGCCGAGCGCCAGTCAGGCGAACTCATGCTCAGGCGGGGTTTCTCGCTCCGGGCCGGTGAGAGGGTTCTGGTGGTCGAGGACGTGATTACCACGGGAAAGTCAACAAAGGAGACAATGGAGGTCGTGAAGAAGGCGGGCGGACTCGTCGTGGCGGCGGGAGCACTTGTTGATCGTTCAGGAGGGAAGGCCGATTTCGGCGTGCCGGCACGTTTTCTGGTCATGCTTTCGGTGCCGACCTATGCAGCTGACGCATGCCCCTTGTGCAAGGCGGGGAGCGCTCCGGTAAAGCCTGGAAGCAGGGGGCTGGCGTAGCCGAAGACGCAAGGGCGGGCAAGGCAGAGGGTCATGAGAAAAACTGGGTAATGTAGCGAAGCGCCACAAAGAGGATCATGCCTCCGAGCATGGTCTTGATGGCGCTTTGAGGGAAGTATTTTTGCAGCCGGGCGCCGACGTACATGCCCGCAAACCCGCCGATGCCGAAGAGAAACCCCAGTGCCCAATCGGGCGCGGTGGACATGCCGTTCATTGTAGGCAGGACACTGTAAAAGATCACCCCGATAATCGATGTGAGGAAGGTTCCGAGCAGGGCAGCTCCTGCGACAATGTATACGGGCATGTGGAACACGGCCACGCAGAACGGGGCTATGATGGCGCCTCCTCCGATCCCGTACGTTCCGCCAATGATCCCTACGGCAAGGGAAAGGGAGAACATGGCCGGGACGCTGAACCGGAACCGCTCACCCCAGAACTCGTACTCTACCCGTGACAGGCTGAACGAATGGGTCTTCACCACGGCGTCGGAAGGCAATGCCTCTTTTTTTCCGGGACTGCGGCTCCCGTTGCTCGGCATGGGTATGTCGGCGCGGCGTCGCCATATCCGGCTGATCACGTCGGCAATAAGTCTCCCCCCGACGTACAGGAGTACGACACCAACGAAGACCTTGAACAGGCGGGGTTCGGGGAGGTAAAGGATCCGAAGATAGTAGCCGAGGAAAACGCCGGGAAGCGTGCCTGCGATGACCACCCAGGCGAGGGGCCAGAACATGCGGCCTTCTCTGAAATAGCGGTATACACCGCTCGGGACGGCGACCACGTTATAGACGAAGTTCGTCGAACTGACGGCAGGGCTCGTGAAGCTGAGAAAGCTCATCTGGAAGGGCAGCAGGATAAAAGCGCCGGAAACGCCGGCCATGGCCGTGAATGATGATATGATGAAGGAGACGAGCGGGGGGATGAATATCCAGGTTTCGACTCCCGAGACCGGAAAGACTGTATTGAACGAATCCATGACAATCTGCAGTATAGCATAGCTCGCAGCAAAGAGTAAAGAAAACAGGTAGTGCCCGGGGGGCAGAGGAAGTGGGCAGGCAGGGTCCGAGGATCCCTTGCCATTTTAAAATTACTGTTTGACCCGCCGGGCGTTTTTGCTATAATTAGATTAGAAAGGCAGGACAGTATGGACAGGACGACCTTTACAGAGGAGAAAGCCTCTTCGCTGGAAGAGTTGCAGGACGATGTGATGAACGACGACGAAGACTATCAGGACGAGGAAGAGGCCGGTCCCAGTCAAGCTCAGGAGGCCGTTGAGGAGCCGACGAGCGCCGACCTGGTGGACACCTACCTGAAATCAGTCGGCAGATTTCCCATGCTTGTCATCGAGGAAGAGCACAAGTATGTCGGGATTCTCGAAGAGGGGAAGGCTGCGCTCAAAGAGGTCGCCCTCAGATCGCCGCTGGCCATACCTCGTATCATGAACCTGGGCGCCGGGATCAAGCAGGGACTCATTAAGGCCCAGGACGCTCTCCGCTATCCCGGAGAGTGGAACGAGGTCTATGAAACGGATTTTATGCGGCTCTACAACCGTCTGAAGCGGCAGCTTGCCCGCGGAGACGACTCGCGAGTGGCGGCGACGATCCGGGAGATGAGCCTTTCCTTCCGGGTCATCGAGAAGATCATCAAGCGGTTGGTCGTCACCGGCAAGCAGGTGGAGCGCGGTGTCCACGCAGAACGGATAAAGATCGGGATCGAGGAGGCTGAACTCCAGAAGCTGATCAGGGACATCGAGCGGGAGGATGAAAGTATCAAGTTGGCCAAGGATGAGCTGGTCAAGGCCAATTTACGGCTGGTGGTCTCGATCGCCAAGAAATATGTGAACCGGGGGCTGACGCTTCTGGACCTGATTCAGGAAGGCAATATCGGCCTGATGAAGGCTGCGGACCGCTACGAAACGGGCAAGGGGACCAAGTTCAGCACCTATTCCACCTGGTGGATCCGGCAGCGGATCACGCGTGCCATTCTGGACCAGGCGAGGACCATACGCCTGCCGGTGCATCTCATCGAGGAGAGCACGAGGATCAACAGGATCTATGCGAAGTTCATGCGCGAGAAGGGCCGGGAGCCGGCGCCTGAGGAGGTTGCGCGGCTGATGGGCCTTTCCGTCGTGCGGGTGACCGAGATTCTGCGCGCCATCCAGGAGCCGGTGTCGCTCGAAACGCCTATCCTCTCGGAGGAGAAGGAGCTGAAGGACGTAATTATCGACGAGAAAGCGGTCTCGCCCTTCAAGATGCTCGAAAATAACGAGGCGTCGATGCGCATCGAGGAGGTCTTGTCGTCATTGACGGAGCGGGAGGAAAAGATCATCAGGATGAGGTTCGGCATCGGCGGAGGGGGAGAGCACACGCTGGAGGAGGTGGGAAAGTTCTTCAGCCTCACCCGGGAACGGATCAGGCAGATCGAGATCAAGGCGCTGAAGAAGCTGCGTCACCCCGCTCGCAGCAGGCTGCTTCGGGAATACGCGTCGAGCGGGTAGGCGCTTCTGCTACAGAAACTCAATATCGGCGATGATGCGGGAAGCCTCGGTGAGAGCCGGGTCGTCCAGCTTCGGATCGCACACATAAGCCGCCATGAGCGAGCGCGTTTTGTCTACGAGGAACCAGATACGCCAGTGTATCGGCTCCTCTTTTTCTTTATAGGCGTAGTCGACCGACGCTATCCCCACGGTCCCGCTCGTCTCGACCTTGACCGCTTCACGCGGAAAGGGGATGTCGCGCTCCTCAAGCGTGTCCTCGAGCATGACCAGGGCGGCCTTGTCGGAAGGCGTAGTCGTTTCCTCCCGTTCAATGAAGGAGAGCTGGAGCATACCCGGCCAGTTCTCTTTTTCCAGGAAAATGAACCCCATTTCCTCCCGCTCGCTCCAGCCGTCAGGCAGATAGAGGTTGATCCAACGTTCGTACGTAATTTTTTTTGCCATAATGTGGCGATATTGTAACGGAGCGGGCCGGAGCAGTCAAATGAGTTTCCCAAATAGGAACAAGAAAATTGTTTATATGTACTGCAACTCTTTGAGTATTTTGAGGATGGCCTGTGCGTTCTCGCCAGGCGAGATCTTGCAGTCAAGCAGGACCTCGGGCTCGGCCGGAGGCTCATAGGTTGTCTGTAGGCCGGGTACTGTGGCGGCTTTGCCGGCTGCAGCACGGGCGTAGATGCCCTTGGGGTCCCGGTCTCTGCAGATTTCGATGGGGCATTTCACGTGCGCTTCCAGAAACCGGGGAATATGAGTCCTCGCCCTTTCTCTATAGGACCGCCTGTTGGCCGTGGCATCAAAGATCACGTTCAGTCCCTGCCTTGTGATCAGCGTTCCCAGTTCGGCCACCTTGCGGTAAAACCCATCGCGCTCCGCGTCGCTGTACGATGGCTCGGGAGTCAGGATCAGGCGCAGCGCATCCGATTCCAGGACCGCTGCTGCAACGCCCTGTTCCTTCAGCATACGCACCAGTTCCCTGGTGATCGAGCTTTTGCCTGATGCAGGCATGCCCGTGATCCAGATGGCGAAGCCCTGGCTGCTCTTCATCGCAGATACTCCATCACCTGCCGCGGATCAAAGCGTTCAGACCTCAGTACATTCAGAATGAAGCGGAAGATGGTCTTGCGGACCTCAGTCGGAAGGGTAGGGTACCAGACTGGGCTTGCGATCACCAGCCCCCGCCATGCATAGAAGGGCGCGATCACTTCGAGCATCTCCCCGTCTCCTGTTCTCTCCAGATAGCGCTCCCAGAAAAGCGTGAACATCTCCCCGAGATCCCCCTCAAGCGTTGCCGACCGCTGGAGTGAAAAGAAGAGATAATTTATGGTCATGGTGGCGACATCATCCGCCGGCTCGCCCCATTCACCGCGCGAGCGGTCAAGGACCGAGAAGTCTGCGCCGCTCCGAAACAGGATGTTCCAGGGATGGAAATCGCCGTGCACGCGACAGAGGCGGTGGGACCGGGATTTGATGCGCCACCGCCATTCGAGGCATCCCTTCTCGACCTGCTTTAAAAGGTCCTGGTCGATGTGCTCGAATCGGTCAGGGTAATTGTCGATGAGCCCCATAATGCACTCCCCGTGGCCCAGCAGGTCGCGGATGCGGCGGGTATAGAGAGAAGGGGCCGCGTTTTTTTCAGCATGCATCTCGGCAAGATAGTCGGCAAGAGCGTGGACGCGGTCAAAGTCCCGCTCCGTTGCTGTTCCCTCGTCGCGGATCCGCTCCAGGTCCTTGAAATACCCCGAGCCCACGACGAATTCGGTCAGGAGAAAGAACTCCTCTGCATTGCCCGTGGATATGATCCGTCCGGAACTGAGAAAGGCGCCGCTGTCGAGGGAGCGCACGTGGCGTGGCAGCCGGTTGAAGGCCCCGTGCTCCCACAGAATGGCCTGGGCTCGGTCGGAGAAATGGTCGTGCCCGTAAGCGGAGGGGGACATGGTCTCGAGGACGGCTTTTTTGCCCTGGCCGTCAACCTCGTATTCAATGAAGAGCGGGGAACCGTACCCAAAGCCCTTCAGGTCATCACCGGCCTCCTGTCTTCCTTCCTCGGTCATGGACAGGACGCGGACGGGTTTTTCATAGAGGGTTGAGAGGTAGTCCGTAATGGTCTGGAGCGTGATGTTCGGCATGGCTCCCCCGATGGAAAAAACTTCTTTGACACTGATTTACGCTGATTGAGTTATGAAGAATCCTGATTTTCAGAGGTGCCAATCCGCCGCTATCCGTGTCAAAGGCTTTGACTTTTTTGGTTCCCTGCACCCGCCTGCCTCGTCTTGAGTGAGACTTGTCCGCGTTAGGATGGGCCTGATCCTACTTTGGTGAGCAGTTCTTCCTCCGCGCGCTCCGCAGACGAGGGGATGAAAACGTCCTTACCGCACCGGATTGCCCGCTGAAGCCCGGCAGGTGATTTGCTGTATTTCAGGATCAGGCGACCAACAGCCTGTTTCGCTTCTTCCGTTGCATCGCCGGCGAGCAGCGCCACCGGGCCAGGGAACCCCGAGGGGGTGAAGAGATGGTATCCTGGTCCGCTCAGCGAGAGGATAAGGGTGTTTTCCTGTTTATCCCTGCCAAGCACCACCTTGGCGCCCGAGGAGAGCCGGTAATGCCGCCCCACGGTGATCAGCCTAATGTCCGTCGGTGTGACCAGCGACGAGTGGGAGAAAAGGTCGCGCAGTCGTTCGGCGAAATGTTCGTCCGTCAGCAGGCACCCGCCGGCAGGAGCGGAGAAGCCGGTGATGCCGTAGCGATCGGCGAGCTGCATCTGGACGGTCCGCGACCTTCCGCTGATGTCGAGCAGCCGCTCCCGGTCGATGATGCCTTCTTCCTCGGCCCTGGTCGGTGGAAGATGTTTTGCCGACAGGGGGCGAAGGATGTAGCCCGAGAGGCCGGAGTCCCGCTCAATGACCCGCAGCGTGTCGCGGCGCTGCGACATGGGGCGCTGGCCGAGCACCTCTCCCGTAATGATGAAAGGGGCGCTCAGTTCCGCCATCACTGCCTTTGCCTTCGAGAGCATGAATATCTTGCAATCGATGCAGGGATTCACATTTCTGCCGTAGCCGTGCTTGGGATTCCGGATGAGATCAATATATTCCTGGCCCATGTCGATGACGCGCAGTTCGATGCCGATGGACTTGGCCACAGAGGCAGCAGGCGTCGCTTCTTCTTTACCAAAGCTCTTCGAAACAGCGGAAGAGAAGTACAGGCCGACCACCTCGAATCCCTGGTCCATGACGACCCGCGCCGCCAGCACGCTGTCGAGGCCGCCTGAAATGAGTGCAACTGTTTTTCTGGTCACTTCAGGACCTCCTGATGCAACACTGCCGTCCGGCTCATCACGGAATTTGGTGAACGAGCCGGCATCCCCATCGCCTGGACGCCTGTCTGTGAGTGCGTCTTTGTTGACGCACATCCCGAAGGTTTGGGGAAATCCGGACTTGCTGTATACTATAATCCGTCCCCTGCGCTTTGGCAAGAGAGAAGGGGCGACCCTGCGAAGGCCCGTCGAAATGCCCGATAGAAAAGCGGGACATTGTCGCTGGAAATACTAGCCGTTGCTCCTGTTCCTTCACGCCGGGTCCATTATCTGCGCATAACGCTGTTTCTTGGCATTCTTACTAATATTCAAGGCGAGTTCTCAATTCTGCAAAGGGCTTCACGCCCTCATTTCCTGTAAAAGCATGCTGTTACGTTTTGGCACGCTGCCTGCAATGTATAAGGGCAAGAACGCGCAAGGGAGGTGGCAAAGATGAAAACCACAATCGCAAAAAAGGCTTCACTGATCGGAGCAGGCGCCGGAATGGTGACCTTCGCTCTCTTCGGACTTCTTCCGGGAAGCATTCTGGGAGGCGCAGCAGGCATCAATGTAGCGGGATGGCTTTTCGGTCTTCCGCTGGAGCCGGGCCTGATCTCGCGGGCGATAGTGTTCCTTTCCATGCTCGCCGGCGTACTGGTGTCGGGCGTGGCTATCGTGACGGCAGCCGCGTCAGCAGGCTGGATCGCAGGCAAGGCAGTTGAGACCGTGGTTCATGCCGCCGTATATTCCGAGAAGACGGCGAATTAAATAAACTACTATCAGGAAACGAAAGGAGAACGTCATGAAGAACGAAACGGTAAAAGCAGGAACAAAGATAGGTGCAGCAATCGGGGGTCTCGTATTCCTGGTCTTCGGGATCGTCCCCGGGTTCTACTTCGGCAGCTACGGAACGCTGATCCTGCTCCAGAAATTGATGGGCGGCACGGTGGAGCCTACGCTCTTTGTTAGGGCCGCGGTGGTCATGGGCATCATGGTCGGCATCCTCTGCGTGGCAGCGGTGAGCATCGTGGTCGGCGGACTTGTCGGAACAGCTCTGGGCTATGCGGTGTCGGCCCCGGCAGCGCTTCGCGAAAAGAAGGCCGAGGCGGCCTAACAGGCAGCATTCAACAGGAGCTGCAAACAGTCAGCATGGTCAGAGGCGGTGAGCAATCACCGCCTCTTTTGTTATGCTTTTTGCCGCAGGGAAGGTGCAGAGGTCCCGCCCGCTCCCCGGAAGGTGTGGTGGAACAGAACAGCCGCGATCGCGATGGAGCAGGCAAGCAGCAAAAAGAGGTTGCTGTAGGGCCCCGCGATCTCCCCCGCGGCAAGGGGGTTGACAGGGGCATGGCCCTTCGTCACATCCAGTACACGGCCGATAAGGGCGGCGCTGAAAGCGCCGGACATGAAGAAGAAGAGGTTGTACATGCCCATGCCCACGCCCATCTGGTTCCGGGGCAGCGTGCCGGATACGGTGTGGGCGAGCGATGACTGCATGAAGGAGAATCCGACATAGCAGACGATCAGCGTCAGGGAGATGATCCATGGCGACCGGCCTGCGACAAGGGAGAGCAGGACAAAGCCTGTCCCGAGCAGGACCAATCCCGTGTAGACCAGAGGAATGCTTCCCTTTCGGTCCACAAGCTTTCCTCCAACCGTGCCGAAAAGCGCAGCGCTCATGGCGCCGGGGAACATGACCAGTCCGATCCTTTCTGTGCCAAGACCATTCAGCGCACGCAGCATGAGGGGCGTCATGAACATCATGCCGAAGATCGTGCCGACGACAAGAAATCCGGTGATGATCATGTTCCGGTAGTGGCGGTTCCGAAACAGGTCGGGGCTGACGAAGGGTGTTTCCCTTTGTCGGATATGAACGAGGAACCAGAGTGCGAAACCGGCCGCGACAGGCAGGACCCACCACAGGCCCAGAGTGATGAAGAGGAGCAGCGAACTTATTGCTGCTGCCATGAGCAGTGCGCCTGCGACATCAAAACTGCCTCCCCGTGCTGTTTCGCTTGGCAGATGGCGGCGCAGGGACGGCAGTGTCAGCAGCGTTATAGTCGAGAGCATGAACAGAAATCGCCAGTGAAAGGTCCCGGTGATGTACCCGCCCAGGACCGGACCGATACCGCCGCCGAAAGCCACGGTGGAGGCGATGATTCCGAGCACGCGGCCCTTTATCTCTGCGGGAAAATACCGCGTCGCGATGAGCATGGCAAGAGCGGGGATCGAACCGCTGCCAGCGGCCTGGATAATGCGGCCTGCGACCAGCATGGGATACCACTGGGAAAGGAAGCCGACGAGAGAGCCCGTGTTGAAAAGAACGAGGCCCAGGGCAATGAGGTTGCGAACAGGATAGCTATCCGCAAGCCGGCCGTAGGTCACGGAGCCGATGGCGAAGATGACGATGTATCCGCTCACCACCCAGCTCACCTGCGACGGCAGGAGGTGGAACTGCCGGGCAATGTCAGGAAGCGAAACGTTGAACATGGTGCCGTTCAGGACCGAGAAAAAAATACAGACGGAAAGCAGAATGGTGAGCCTGCGCTGCGCCGTCGGGTCGGTTACGGTAGTCGCGTCCATTGCGTGATGAGTGTTGTTCATGTTGTCCTTTTCATGGTCGCGGCAGGTGATGGTCCACCCACTGGACGAGCTCGATCTTTTCCTTCGGGGCGCCGTCCATGCGGGCGACCTGATCGCCTTTCCGGAAAAGGATAAAGGTCGGCGTGGCGTGGACCTTGAATCGTTTTGCCAGTGCCGGTTCAGCGTCGATATCGATCCTGATGATCTTGAGCGTGCCGGCGCGCCAGTCCGCCAGTTCGTTCACCACGGGCTCGACCATGCGGCAATAGCCGCACCATTTTGCCCAGAATTCGACGAGCACGGCCTCGGGCCAGTCGCCAAACTCCCGGTCAAAGGTCGCTCCGGTCCCATCGACGGGCGCATGGGGGACGGAGAGGCCGGCCTTGCACTGGCCGCAGAGGGGTCGGGCCTTCAGCTTCTCTGCGGGTACGTTGTTCAGCGTTCTGCAGGCCGCACAGCGTACGATGATCTTATCCGAGGTCATCCGGCTTTCCTCTGGCATGCCCTGCCAGTTTCCTGCTGGTCAGTTCTGCGGCCATGATATACAATTATACGCATGGCGGCACTGTCTGGCAACAGGCTTGTTCGGATCGATAGTTTCACCAGCGAGATCACGAGCCACCTGCTTACGAACGTCCGGGTAGTGAAGCAATTTTTGGATGTGGGCATCGGGATCGAAGGGAATGAAGGGCGGGAAGGAACGATCACGTTCAGACCATGACAAGGGCAGGGCTCGCCCCGGAGAAAATATCCGCAAGCCCTCTCATCGAAGAGGGCTTGCGGTCTTATGCTACTTCGGCTCCACAGGATAGCCTGCTTTAACCCATTCCTTCCATCCGCCCTTCAGAGCCTGTACGTTCGTGAATCCATATTCGGTGATCAGTATCCGTGCCAGACCGGCACTGGTAGCTTCGTCCGTTCACTCGCAGTATAGAACGAGCTGGCGGTCCTTCGGATATTTCGGCGCCCAGGCCAGGAACTGCCGGGGCTCCTCGCGGACAGCACCTTTGATCTTCTGGCGGCTGTCCGTCCAGTCCTGGTCCACCCGGACATCAAGAATGGTCACCTTTGGGTTGTCGATCAGCCTGGCCAGCTGCTCTTTCGTGATAAGAGGCATGTCAGAGAGCGGAACATAATCGACGAAAGCGCAGGATGCGACCAGCAGGGCGATGACAGAGACGGCGATCATATTTCGTTTCATGCAGCCCCCCCCTTTTGCAGGTTCGTTAGTAAGGAATCCAGGTATTCTTGAAAACGCGAGCAGAGTATTTCTACCACAAAGAACAGGGATAGTCCCCTTTTTGGCTCACGGGGGCGGTCCTTTTTACGCGGCACGATATTTTCAGTATACCAGAACAGGTGCCACCTTGCTATTGCAATCCCTGTCCTGTATGATTTATAATCTGTGCGGCCAGGGGCCGCGGCCTGAATACTGCCGGCGGCAGGGCGGAGGATGAGTGTGGCGAAGACCTATACGGCAAAAGACATCACAGTACTGGAGGGGCTGGAACCGGTCAGGAAGCGGCCGGCCATGTACATCGGGTCAACCGATGTACGCGGGCTGCACCATCTTGCATGGGAAGTGCTGGACAACGCCGTGGACGAGGCGCTGAACGGCTTCTGCACCGATATCAAGATGGTGATCGAGAATGACGGCGGCATCACCGTTACGGACAATGGCCGGGGCATTCCTGTGGATATCCACCCCAAGACCAAGCGGCCGGCCATCGAAACGATCCTGTGCACGCTGCATGCGGGAGGCAAGTTCGATCATGGGGCCTATAAATCCTCGGGAGGACTGCACGGCGTGGGCGCCTCAGTGGTAAACGCTCTGTCGGAGGTTTTCATCGCCACGGTCTGGCGCGACGGGTACGAGTGGGCCCAGGAGTTCTCCCGCGGCAAGCCGAAGGGAAATCTAAAAAAAGGAAAACCTTCGAAGGCCCATGGTACTGAAATATACTTTAAACCCGATTCTGCGATATTCTCAAAGACCCATTACAACTTCAAAACCATCGTCGGCGTTGCCGAGAGCAAGGCGTTTCTGAACAAGGGCCTGAAGATCACCGTAGCAGACAAGCTCGGAGATGAGAAGGCCGTCACCTTCAAGTACGAGAACGGCATCAAGGATTACATCGCCCGGATCGTCCAGGGCGTCAGCCTCGTGAACCCCGAGCCTTTTTATTTTGAAAAAGAGGACGAGTTTAAGGTCGAGTGCGCCATGCACTGGACCACTGCCACGGACACCGAGATACACTCATACGCGAACTCGATCAATACTACCGACGGCGGCACCCATGAACTCGCCGTCAGGTCCGGGCTTACGAAGGCCGTACGGGCATACGCCGAGCGGAAGAACCTCATCCCCAAGAACATCAAGGCCATCGCACCGGAAGACGTGTATGAAGGACTGTACGGCATCGTCAGTGTTCTGATCAAGAACCCCCAGTTCCAGGGCCAGACCAAGGAAAAATTGAACAATCCCGAGATATCCTCGCCCATTGAAAGCTCGGTCAAGAACGGCTGCGAAGCCTACCTTCTTGCGAATCCCACGATGGCTGATGCCGTGGTGAAACGCGTGTTGCTGGCCGCCGAAGCCCGGCTCGCGTCGCGGGCGGCCAAGGACAGCGTGACGCGGAAGCTCTCATCCCTTAAGCTGAACCTGCCGGGCAAGCTTGCCGACTGCTCGTCGAACAAGGTGGAGGACACCGAGCTCTTCATCGTGGAGGGGGACTCGGCAGGCGGTTCCGCCAAGATGGCCCGGGACCGGAAGACCCAAGCCGTGCTGTCGCTCCGCGGCAAGATCCTGAACGTGGAGCAGGTGGCTTCGCTCGAACGGATCCAGGCGAATAACGAGATCAAGAACCTTCTCGCCACCCTCGGCTGCGGCGTGGGCCAACACATGGACGTCAACAAGCTCCGCTACGGCCGTGTGATCCTCATGACCGACGCCGATGTTGACGGCGCCCACATCAGCGTGCTGCTGCTCACGTTTATCTACCGGTACATGCCCGAGCTTATCAATAAGGGCCATGTCTTCCTTGCCATGCCTCCTCTGTACCGCATCGAGGCGGGCAAAGAGGTGTTCTATGCCATGGATGAGATGGAGAAGGAGAAGATCCTTGCGAAGCTGAATGGGAGAAAGTACGATGTGGGCCGCTTCAAGGGACTGGGGGAAATGAACCCTGAGACATTGAAAGAGACCACCATGAATCCCAAGAGCCGCTCGCTCATGAAGGTGCAGGTGCTGGACCATAAGGCCACGAACGATGTCTTCGAACGGTTGATGGGCAAGGACCCCAAGCCGCGGTTCCTGTTCATCAAGGAGCGGGCGGAATTCGCCGAGTTGGATATATGAATGAGGAGTGAGAACTGCGGAGTCCGGACGTTATGAGCAGATCACGTTTGGTTGTCATCCGTTTTTATCCTGGAAAAGTAACTGCTCAGGTCCCTCGATTCGTCGTCCCCGAGTGCCTCTATCGGGGACCCAGTGTTTTTAATGAACCCCTGGATTCCCGATAAAATCGTTCGGGAATGACGGTTTTAAGCGAAACCACCTGAGCAGTTACCTGGAAAAAGCATTTGGATGCGGATACAATCTGGAACATCGGATCAAGGCCGGAAAAAATCCAAATTTCTAGCCATAAAATCTTCACCCTGATGGTGAATCGTCTTTCGATAATAAGCTTCTGTATTTGTCCGCGCTTATCCGCGCAAATCAGCGTCCAATTGTACTTTTCAGGTTCATTCTTTTCCGAGCTCCTCGACTCTTCCATCCTTCATCATGAGAATCCGGTCCGCGAGCCTTTCAGCCTGGGCCCGGTCGTGCGTCGTCATAATGATGGCGGGTCCCTTCTCCTGCTTCATCTTCAGGATGATACTCTCAACGATCAGCCGGTTTTCCTCGTCAACTGACGCTGTGGGCTCGTCCAGGAACAGCACCTCGGGCTCGATTGCCAGTGCCCGGGCTATGCCGAGCCGCTGGGTCTCACCGCTCGACAAGGTCAGGGCGTTCTGGTCCTTCCGGGCGGCCAGGTGGACGAAGTCCAGCATCATTTCGACCCGCGACCTGATCTTATCTTTCTCCATTCTCCGTATCATCAGGCCATAAGCCACGTTGCGAAATACGGTGGTGTTGAACACGCCTGTTTTGGGCAGCAGCAGGGTGATGCGGCGCATGAGCTCAGCGTCCTTTGGGAGAGCGCTCTCGGCTTCGCGATAGACGACCGCGCCTGCGTCGGGCGGTTCAAGCAGGGCGCAGATCCGGAGGAACGTAGACTTGCCGCTGCCGTTCGGTCCCATGAGCACATACACGCCCGCATCGAAGACATAGGAGCAGCCCTGGAGGACCGGTTTTTCGTTGTAGCGCTTGCCGATGCCAGATACGGTCAGGTTCAGCCCCATTGCTTCACCCCCCGAATTCCTTTCCGCTGGAAGACATGCAGTGCCGTGTTGATGCCGAAGGAGATGACGAGCAGGATGATCCCGAGCGCCAGGGCAAGTTCGAAGTTCCCCTTGTCCGTCTCGAGGGCAATGGTCGTGGTCATGACCCGCGTATAGCCTGCGATGTTGCCGCCCACGATCAGGATGGCGCCCACCTCTGCCATGACACGGCCGAAGGCGGCGATAACCGCCGAGAGGATGCCGTACCGGGCCTCCGCGATCACCGTGGCGGTAACCTGCAGCGGTGTCGCGCCCAGGGTCCGGGCGGCCTGACGGATGACGGGCTGGACGTCCACGATGGCCGAGTGGCAGAGGGCCGCCACGATGGGAAGGGCCAGGATGGTCTGGGCGATCACCATGGCTGAAGGCGTGTAGAGTAAGCCCAGGAATCCCATCGGTCCCTTGCGCGACAGGATCAGATAGACGAAGAGCCCTACGACCACGGGAGGCAGACCCATGAAGGTGTTCAGGCCGCTAATTACCAGCGACCTGCCCGGGAATTTTCTGAGCCCGATGAGAGAGCCGAAAGGGATGCCGAAAAGCGTTGCGGTCATGAGGGCGAGGCCCGAGACCTTCAGGGACAGGAGGATGATGCCGAACAGTTCAGCATCGAGATGGAGGATGAGCCTGAAGGCTTGTATGAATCCCTGAGCGATAGATTCCATCAGTTCAGTATTGTGCTCACTTTGCGTTTGGCGTAAAGAGCCGATTTTCGAGTTTGTCCTTGAATGACGCGATAGTTTCCTGCCCCTCTTTCGAGACAAGCCAGTTCACGAACTCCATGGCCTCCCGGTACTTCACATAGGGATGCTTCTCCGGGTTCACGGCCATAACGCCGTACTGATTGAACAGGGCGGGATCGCCCTCAAGCAGGACGGCCATATCCAGGTTGTCCTTCGTGGACAGCCAGGTGCCCCGGTCCGTGAGTGTATAGGCGCGCTTCTCGTCGGCGATCCGCTGGGTCTTTTCCATGCCCTGGCCCACCTCAAGATACCAGTCCTGTCCCGCCGGGACGATGTTCGCCGTCTTCCAGATGGCCAGTTCCTTTGTGTGTGTGCCTGACCTGTCGCCTCGGGACACAAAGGGCTGTGCTGTCTCGGAGATTTTCCGGAGTGCGCCGGAAGCCAGTTTAATTCCCCTGATCTTCGCAGGATCAACAGGAGGGCCGATGACCACGAAGTCGTTGTACATCACATCGCGACGGTTCACGAAGAAACCTTCAGCCAGAGCCTTCAGTTCCTGCTCCTTTGCATGGACCAGGACAACATCTGCGTCGCCCCGCTTACCGATTTCTATGGCTGCGCCGGTGCCCACAGCTACTACGTCCACCTTGATTCCGGTCCTTTTTTCGAAGATCGGAAGGATGTAGTCGAAGAGTCCCGAGTTCTGGGTGCTCGTTGTTGACGCGCAGCGGATGCGGGAGATTTCTCCGTCCGTCGCAGCAAGCGGAGCAATGGGTGCAATAAGAAGGATGAGGGCGGATGTGATGCTGACAGCAAGGGTTCTCATGCAAGCACCTCGGAATGAGGTACAGTATAGCAGGGCCCGATATATTTTCAAAGCCGGAAAGCATATTTATCTGTAAAATGTCAGCGGCGGGTCTCTTTATCTTTTTGCGGTTTCATCTAGCAGTGCGCGAGACGGCGTCCTGAAGGCATAGGCCGGGAACAGGTGCAGGCTTGCTTATCCCAAGGCAAGGAGGGCGTTCCGTCACTGCTTGTCACGTCGGCGCTGCCTGCTTCAGGGTTCCGCAAGCCGTCAGTCCGTGCAATCCTTCATCTGGAGCTAGTGTATATTTGCAGAATTTTATTGGTGAAACTCATCCCGATTTATGGTATATTAAATTGTTTTTCGGCCTCATTCCGTTCCGGAAGGTCGAAGTTCACTGTGGCGGTCCGTAATAAACTATGGGCCAGGCAACACTGAGGAGGCGCGTTGAAATCAGCAGCTCTGAAACCGCTTGTTATCAAAGGTAAAAAAATTTCCGTGCCGATCATACAGGGAGGCATGGGTGTGGGGGTCTCTCTGTATCCGCTTGCCGCAGCAGTGGCGCGGGAAGGCGGCGTAGGCGTCGTATCGAGCGCTGTTCTGGACCGGCTCGTATCGAAGCGGAGCGGGAAAAAGGTTAATTCCTACGAAGCAGCTTATGAAGAGGTCTCGCTTTCCAAGGAGGCTGGAGCAGGCGCAGGCGGCGGTGTCGGCATCAATATCATGATTGCCCTGGTGCGCGATTACGATGCCTCGGTCAGAGGCTCTCTCGACGCAGGGGTGGATTTCATCATCTCCGGCGCCGGGCTTCCGCTCGGACTTCCCGCGATCCAGCCGCCAAAGGACACGGCGCTCATCCCCATCGTCTCCTCAGCGCGGGCACTCGATATCATATGCAAAAAGTGGGAGAAGCTCGGGTACCGGCCTGATGCGGTGGTGCTCGAGGGCCCCCTTGCCGGCGGTCATTTGGGATTCAAATTCGATGAGATCGAAAGCGAGTCGAACAAGCTCGAGAACCTCCTTCCGCCGGTCAAGGACATGGCGAAAAAACACGGCGATTTTCCCGTGATCGTAGCGGGCGGTATATATCTTTACGAGGACATCGTTCGCTTCATGCAGATGGGAGCCGACGGCGTCCAGATGGGAACGCGCTTTCTGGCAACAGAGGAAAGCAGCGCCTCGGAAGCGTATAAGCAGGCGGTCGTCCTGGCGAAGGAAGAGGACATCATGGTCGCTTCCCGGCCGGGCTCTCCTTGCGGGCTTCCCTTCCGGATCATCAAACAGTCTCCCATGTTCGCCTCGACGCTCAAACAGCTCAGAACCCCCAAGTGCGACAAAGGCGCGGTGTTGCTGAAAGACAAGGACGGCAAGTTCAGCGTCTGCCCTGCGAAGGAAGACAACGAAAATTATTTCTGCATCTGCAACGGCCTTTTGAGTTCCGGCGACTATAATCCTGGCGAGGAAGAGCCGCTGTACACCGTCGGCACCAATGCTTCCCGGGTCGACCGCATCGTTTCCGTCAAGACGCTTATGGATGAACTTGTCGGCAAAAAGAAGTGATGAACAGGCGGGAATGGAGCGCGGCTTCGAGCAGCGTCCATTTCCTGCCCGTTGAGATCGCGCGAGATATTCTTTTGGCCATGTTGTGTGTTCCATTGATCGAGTGATGCTTCCCGCACCCCCCGGCGCTTCCGCTTCATCCCCAGGTTTTTTACATTTGACACTTCTTTCGCCCATCTGGTATAGTAGCCAAACCCTCATTTTGCAAGGAGTTTTATGTTCCGGCCCACGCTTGAAGAGTTCCGGGAAAAGGCGAAGCAGGGCAACCTGATCCCCGTCCATCGGGAGATCCTTGCCGACATGGAGACGCCTGTCTCGGCCTTCCGGAAGATCGACGACGGCCGAAATGCTTTTCTGCTCGAGAGTATGGAAGGCGGGGAAAAGTGGGCACGATATTCTTTTCTCGGCAGCGCGCCCTCCATCGTGATTCGGAGCTTCGGTAGGAAGGCCGAGGTCGTCAGGAACGGCAAGGCCGAGTCCGTCTTGTTCACCAACGATCCCCTGGAGGTGGTCCGGCAGGTATTGTCCGAATACCGGCCTGTGCCCGATGCGTCGCTGCCGCGCTTCAATGGCGGAGCTGTCGGGTTCCTTGGATATGATGTGGTCCGGTTCTTCGAGGAACTGCCTGACAAGCCGAAGGAACAGCTCGATATCCCCGACGTCTTCTTCATGGTCACCGACACCATCGTCATCTTCGACAATATCCGGCATATGATCAAGGTGGTGTCCAACGCCCATGTCAATGGCGGGTCTGTTGAATCGGCCTATGAAGAGGCAAAGGCAAAGATCGACGAGATCGTGAAGAAGCTGAAAGACAGGGTCAGGGGCCAGGGGTCAGGGGTCAGGGGAAAAAGGCCAAAGGACCAGCAACTTACGTCCAACTTCACGCAAGCGGCGTACGAGCAGGCAGTGCTGAAGGCGAAGGAGTACATCAAGGCAGGCGATATCTTTCAGGTCGTGCCTTCCCAGCGGTTTCAGGCGCCGATCACTGCCGACCCATTTGAGATATACCGGGCCCTGCGGCTCATCAATCCTTCGCCCTATATGTATTTCCTGCGCTGCGGAGACACGGTCGTGGCGGGCGCATCGCCAGAGGTGATGGTGCGGCTCGAAGGCGGGAAGATCGACCTCCGGCCTATTGCTGGCACGCGCCGGCGAGGTGCCTCGGAGGACGAGGACCGTGCCCTGGCAGCGGAGTTGCTGGCCGACCCCAAGGAGCGGGCCGAGCACATCATGCTCGTGGACCTGGGCCGGAACGATGTGGGCCGGGTGAGCCTTCCTGGCAGCGTGAACGTGAGCGAACTCATGGTCGTCGAGCGGTATTCCCATGTGATGCACATTGTCTCGAACGTGCGCGGTGACCTCTCGGACGGAAAGGACGCCTACGACGTTGTCCGGGCATGTTTTCCGGCGGGTACGGTCACGGGGGCGCCCAAGGTTCGGGCCATGGCGATCATCGACGAACTGGAGCCCACGCGGCGCGGGCCCTATGCGGGGGCAGTGGGGTATTTCGGGTTCTCAGGATCCATGGACACCTGCATCACGATCCGCACCCTGGTCATCAGGGACGGGACGGCATACATCCAGGCCGGCGGCGGTGTGGTCGCTGACAGCGATCCCGCGGCGGAATATCAGGAAACGGTGAACAAGGCAAAGGCCATGATGCGCGCCGTGGAGATGGCGGAAGAGGGGCTGGACTAAATACAAAAAAGCCAAGACGGTTTTCTCGCAAAGACGCAAAGGACGCAAAGAAAAGCAGGTCAAAAACGAGACAGGTAATTATTTGAAGATGAGGGCTTGAATAAAAATCCTCACGCCCTGGTTTTAGAGTTCTAAAGATTTCCTTTGCGCCTGCGAGAGACGATTTTTAGGGGTACTGTATGCTTTTAATGATCGACAATTACGATTCCTTCACCTACAACCTGGTCCAGTACTTCGGAGAGCTGGGGCAGGAGATGAAGGTCTTTCGGAACAACAAGATCGCGATCTCCGAGATCGAGGCGATGAAGCCTGAGCGGATCGTCGTATCGCCGGGCCCCTGCACGCCGAAAGAGGCGGGGATATCCATCGAGGTGATAAAGCACTTCGCAGGCAAAGTGCCGGTCCTGGGCGTCTGTCTGGGCCACCAGTCCATCGGCGAGGCCTTCGGCGGCGACGTGATCCGGGCTCCCTATCTGATGCACGGCAAGACCTCCATGATCCATCACGACAACCGGACCCTTTTTGCGGGTCTGCCGAACCCCTTCGAAGCCACCCGATACCATTCGCTCATCATCAAACGCGAGACCCTGCCTGATGCGCTCGAGATTTCGGCATGGACCGAGGACGGCATGATCATGGGCGTCCGGCACAAACAGTTCAAGGTCGAAGGTGTGCAGTTCCATCCTGAATCGATCCTCACCGGCGCGGGTAAGGACCTGCTCAGGAATTTTTTAAAGCTTTAAACCAATTACGGCCGCAAAGGCACAAAGGCATGAAGAAGTCTTACCTGGTTCGTTTTTCTTCGAGTCTTCGTGACTTCGTGGCGAGGGGTGGGTTGATGATCAAAGAAGCCATCACAAAGGTCGTTGCAGGCACGAGCCTGTCGGAACAGGAAGCCGAGGCGGTGATGCGGGAGATCATGCAGGGCGAGGCCACGGACGCCCAGATCGCCTGCTACATCACCGCACTCCGGTTAAAGGGCGAGACGGTGGAAGAGATCACGGGCTCCGCGCGGCTCATGCGCGAGAAGGCGGTCCCCATCAGGCTTGACGCGCCCTTTCAGGTGGACACCTGCGGCACAGGCGGGGACATGGCCCATACCTTCAACATCTCGACCACTGCCGCTTTCGTTGCCGCCGGCGCAGGCGTGACCGTGGCAAAGCACGGCAACCGGTCCGTGTCCAGCAAGAGCGGCAGCGCCGACGTGCTTCAGGCCCTGGGCGTGAACCTGGAGATCCCGTCCCTTCGGGTGGAAGAATGCCTGCGCGAGGTGGGCATCGGCTTTCTTTTCGCGCCCATGATGCACCTGGCCATGAAGTACGCAATCGGGCCGCGGCGTGAGATCGGGATCCGTACGATCTTCAATCTTCTCGGTCCGCTTACGAACCCTGCCGGCGTGAAGTCCCAGATCATGGGCGTGTACTCCGCGGAACTTACCGGCATGCTGGCCCAGGCCCTTGGCAACCTGGGGCTTTCCCGGGCCTTCGTGGTTCATGGCATGGACGGCCTCGATGAGATCACGATCACGGACAAAACAAAGGTTTCGGAGTATCGGGACGGCCAAGTGAGGGATTTCTTCGTCCATCCTTCGGATTTCGGGCTCAAGACCGGGAAACGCGAGGACCTGAAGGGCGGCGACGCTACGGAGAACGCTAAGATCACCTTGGAAGTGCTGAAGGGCGAAAAAGGAGCGCGGCGGGACATTGTACTTTTGAATGCCTCTGCCGCGCTGACGGCCTCGGGAAAAGCAAAGGACTTCAAGGAGGGCATCGCGCTCGCAGTGCGATCCCTCGATTCGGGAGCGGCACTGAAAAAACTGGAAGAACTGAAAGACTTTACAAATAAACCATAATACCAATGAGCATTTCGGAATGCGGAATGCGGAATAAAGATTGGAGCCAAGGCTTTCTATCCGTGTTCATCCGTGGCAAAATAGTCATTCAATGATTTTAGACGATATCATCGCATACAAACGAACAGAGCTGGCAGAGACAAAACGGCGCGTCCCCTTGGCGGAGATCCGCTCTCGCGCAAAGGACGCCGGTGCCGTGCGGGGTTTTGAAAAGGCGCTCACAGGCAATGATATCCGGTTGATTGCCGAGGCAAAGAAAGCGTCGCCATCCAAGGGCGTGATCTGCGAGGATTTCGACCCCGTGAAGATCGCACAGTCCTATGAAGGGTCGGGCGCTGCGTGCATTTCCGTCCTTACGGAAACAAAGTACTTTCAGGGGAGCCTCGATTACCTCGGCTTGATCCGGAAGGCCGTGAAGATTCCGCTGCTCCGAAAGGACTTCATCATTGACGAGTACCAGATCTTCGAAGCGCGGGCAGCAGGGGCGGATGCATTTCTGCTTATCTCTGCCTGTCTTGAGAAGGCGCAGATGACCGACTTCCTGGGAATCGCGGCTGAGCTGGATCTCGATGTCCTTGTGGAGTCGCATACCCACAAAGAACTGGACAAGGCGCTTTCGGCGGGCGCGACACTCGTGGGCATCAACAACCGGGACCTCAGGACCTTCACGGTGAGCCTCGATACGACCCTTGCTATGCTGAAGGACATCCCCGATGACCGCATTGTGGTGAGCGAAAGCGGTATTATCACGCGCGATGATGTGGAAAAACTTCACCGGGCCGGCGTGGATGCGATTCTGGTGGGCGAGAGCCTGATGCGGGAGAAGGACATCGGGAAGAAGGTCAAAGAACTATTGGGGGCAAGCTCTAAATCCTAATATCGAAATTCTACACAATATTGAATGACCAAATTTATAATTTTACCGTGGGAGATTTGAGATTGTTTAGAGTTTTGGATTTTGAATTTCCTATTTGAGGTTCCATTATGATCAAAATCAAGATCTGCGGCATAACGAACCGAGACGATGCGCTGGAAGCGTCGGATCTGGGCGCTGATGCCCTTGGATTCAACTTCTACACCGCGAGCCCCCGTTTCATCTCACCGGAAAAAGCAGCGGAGATCATCTTCCAACTGCCCCCCTTTGTCGTCCCCGTCGGCATTTTTGTGAACGAAACCGAGGAGCGCGTCCGCGAGATCCAGGCGAAATCAGGAATCCAGGTCCTCCAGTTCCACGGCGATGAAAGCCCTGAGTTTTGCGAACGCTTTGAGAGCCGCGTCATCAAGGCCATCCGGGTGAAGGATTTGGAGAGCCTGCACAGCATCGTGCACTACAAGGTGACGGCCATGCTGCTCGACAGCCACGTAGACGGGCTGCAGGGCGGGACCGGTACTACCTTCGATTGGGACCTTGCCAAGAATGCGGCCATCCTCCGGCGCATCATTCTGGCAGGCGGGCTGACGCCCGAGAACGTGGCGGCAGCGGTAAAGAAGGTGAAACCCTACGGCGTGGATGTGGCCGGCGGTGTCGAGAAGGAGAAGGGTCTCAAGGAGTTCACGAAAATGAAAAAGTTCATTACCGAGGTCCGGAAGGCGGCGAAGAAATGACAGCGATCCCCGACAAAAAAGGGCACTTCGGGATCTACGGCGGCAAGTTTGCTCCCGAGACCCTTATGCCCGCGCTCACCGAACTTGAGGCCGCTTATCTGGATGCAAAGAAGGACAAGGCCTTTCTGGCGGATATTGATTATTATTTCCGGGAGTTCATCGGGCGGCCTACGCCGCTCTATTTCGCAAAGCGGCTGACCGAGCACCAGAGCGGCGCGAAGATATATCTCAAGCGGGAAGACCTCTGCCACACAGGCGCCCATAAGATCAACAACTCTCTGGCCCAGGTGCTGCTCGCAAAGCGCATGGGCAAGACGCGGGTGGTGGCCGAGACCGGTGCGGGCCAGCACGGCGTGGCCACGGCCACGGCAGCGGCCATGTTCGGCCTGGATTGCGAGATCTATATGGGCACTGATGACGTGGCCCGCCAGTCCCTGAACGTCTTCCGCATGAAGCTGCTGGGCGCAACGGTCCGTCCAGTGGACATCGGGAGCAAGACCCTCAAGGACGCCATCAACGAGGCCATGCGCGACTGGATCACGAACGTGGGCCATACGCACTACGTTCTCGGCACGGTCTTCGGTCCCCATCCCTTTCCCATGATGGTGCGTGATTTTCAGTCCGTTATCGGCCGTGAAGCAAGGAAGCAGATCATGAAGCTCGAAGGCCGGCTGCCTGACGCGCTCGTGGCTTGCGTGGGCGGCGGGTCGAACGCCATGGGCCTTTTTTACGAGTTTCTGAAAGAGGAATTCATCAAGATGTACGGCGTTGAGGCCGGCGGTCTGGGCATCGAGCGCGGGAAGCACGCGGCACGGTTCGCGGGCGGATCGCTGGGCGTGCTGCAGGGCTCCAAGACCTACGTGCTCCAGGATGAGCAGGGCCAGATCGAGCTGACCCACTCCGTTTCCGCGGGATTGGACTATGCAGCTGTAGGTCCCGAGCATGCATTCTACCACGATACGGGCCGTATCGAGTATACTTATGCTATTGACGAAGAGGCCATGGAGGCATTTGATCTCCTGTCGCGCCTCGAAGGCATCATCCCGGCGCTCGAAAGCGCCCATGCGATCGCCTATTGCCTGAAGCTGGCGCCGACCCTGGGCAAGGAAAAGGTCATCATCGCGAACCTGTCAGGCAGGGGAGACAAGGACGTGATGCAGGTGGCGAAGATCAGGGGAGTGGAGCTGTAATGTGGAGCCAGCCGACCGTGTCGGCGTATTCGTATGGAGTGCGGAATGATGCTGGATTATCTCGGAATATTCAAGAGATTCAATGAAGAGGGCATCCGCTACATCGTTGTCGGAGGCATGGCGGTCAACCTGCACGGCATTCCACGGATGACCTATGATATTGATCTATTGTTGGATATGGATGACCGGAATATCGAATCGTTCATCCAGTTGCTTACAGGGTGGGGGTTCAAGCCAAAGGTGCCCGTGGACATTGCAGAGTTTGCCGATAGCGCAAAACGGAATGACTGGATAAAAAACAAGAACATGAAAGCATTCAACCTGATGAATCCAGAATGGGCCATCAGGGAGATAGATATATTGATCGATGCTCCCGTTGATTTTGCGAAGGCGGATAGGGGCAAGAAGGTCGTTCTGATACAGAATGTTCAGGTCCCGGTAATAGGCATTGACGATCTTATCGTGATGAAGGAAAAAGCGGATCGGCAGCAGGATGCAGCAGATGTCAGAAGCCTGAAGGAACTTCGTGATGAGTGAGCATCAGCACAAAAAGGGTTTTGATTATTTCCTTGCAAAGGAGACGATCGAGGAATATGGCAGAATACCGCTTGAGCTGCGGCTCCAATGGTTGTATATGGGCAATCTCCTTCGTATGGGGTATGATAAGAAGACCATCGAGATCCAGGACCGGTTCCGGGAAGGGAAGAATTGAGCCGGAAGGGACAAAGACGTGATGCAGGTAGCGAAGATATGGGGAGTGGAGCTGTACAGGTGCGGAGGCGGGCTATGACTGGAAAAGAGCCCATAATGAAAGCGCAAAGCACTTTCAGCATCAACATCACGGTCCCGGCGTCAGGATGCGGAGGTATGAAAATGAAGGGTAATTTAATTTCTTTAACCGGTATGATCTTTATCCTGCTTGCAAGCATGGCGATGACAGGATGTGCAATTACTGGTACGCCCTTAGCGACAGCCGCGTACAAAGGACGGACCGATGTCGTCAAAGAGCTGCTGGATAAGGGTGCTGATGCGAATGAGAGAAGTGGCTGTGGACTTGGCTGGGATCCAAACGTGACTGCCTTGACGTGTGCGGCACATGGCGGCCACATGGAATCCGTAAAGGTCTTGGTTGGCAGGGGCGCTGATGTGAATGCACGTTCCCGCGACGGCTGGACACCTCTTATATCTGCTGCATATGCGGGTAATGCCGACATCGCGAAACTCCTTATTGAGAAGGGCGCTGACATAGATTCCGCTATGGCATTTCTTGAAAAGTGGGGTCTAGGTAAGGATGGTTTTAGGTTACTGGAGAAACTTGCAAAGAAGCAGCAGCCAGCAATGCAGCCTGAAACACTAGCTTCCAAACCCTTTCAAGAAGTATCTCCAGCCATCAAATCCGATGTTAACGAACTTCCTGCGATAAAAGCAAAACCCGACAAAAACGCCTACGCCATTGTCGTCGGCATTGAGCAATACCGTCAGAAGCTTCCGAAGGCTGACTTTGCCGTAGCTGATGCGAAGAGCGTGAGCGACTACCTCACCAGGGTCATGGGATATCCTGAGGAAAATGTCGTTACGCTGCTTAACGATCGCGCTGCATTGGGCGATTTTGTTAAGTATTTTGAGAAGTGGCTGCCCAACAATGTAGAGAAAGACGGCACCGTTTTTGTTTACTATTCCGGCCATGGCGCTCCGGATTCCAAGACGGGAGGGGCTTACCTCGTTCCCTATGACGGCGATCCGACCTTCATCGCCGAGACCGGCTATTCTCTTAAGCGCATGTACGATGCTCTCGGCAAGCTTCCGGCGAAGGAAATTATCGTCGCCCTCGATTCCTGTTTCTCCGGTGCCGGGGGCAGGTCCGTCATCGCCAAGGGCGCACGGCCCCTGGTCATGAACCTTCAGACAGCCATAGCTCCTGCTAAGAATATGACCGTGCTGGCCGCCTCCTCAGGCGAGCAGACCAGCTCGACGTATGATGAGAAGGGGCATGGGTTGTTCACCTACTTCATGCTGAATGGCATCAAGAACGAGGACATAGTGAAGCCGGACGGAAGTCTGGAAATCAGAGACCTCTATAACTACATAAAGCCCCAGGTGGAGAACATAGCCCGGAGGAAATACAATAACGAGCAGACGCCGCAGTTGATCGAGGGGAAGGGAAATTAGTGCGCTATATCAAATGAAGGTCAGGTTTGATGCTTAATGCCTTCATTTAGGTGGGGTGGTGTATGAAAAGAATATCAGTATTTGTTTCTATTTTCTTCCTGTGCATCGGACTTTCAGCCTGTGCAACAACGGGCGGCCCCCTGCATATTGCTTCCGGGCAGGGCGATTTAACGGCAATAAAGAATGCATTGCATGCTGGAGCTGACCCCAATGAGCACAAGGGCAAGATGACCAATATCGTCGATGGGTGGAGTCCTGCGGGGTGGGGTGGGCCTCCACTGCACCACGCAGCGTACTATTGTCGTGCAGAGGCGGCAAGAGTCCTTATAGAAAAGGGCGCCGATGTGAACGCGAAGGGCGGGATCGGGCTTACGGCCCTGCACAGGGCGGCAGTTAAAGACTGTGTGGAGGTCATAAAGATACTCCTTGAAAAAGGCGCGGACATTAATGCACGCGATACCGGGTTTCAATACTCGCCGCTTGAGTGGGCCGCTCTCTCCGGCTCCTCAAATGCCGTCAGGCTGTTGATCGAAAAGGGCGCAGACCCGGAAGAAGCGATGTTCAAGCTCCAAACAACGAATAAGGGCAAACTCCCTTCAACAATGAATCCTGAGGCAGGCGTACAGCTTTTAAGTGCTGTTGTCCGGCGGGATAAGAAGGCAGGGCAGCCTGCGGGTTTCAAAGACATGTTTGAAGGTGGCAGGCCTGAGGCCAGATCCGATGTGGATGATATCCCTTCTGCAAAAGCAAAGCTGAACAAGAACGCCTATGCCATAGTTATCGGCATAGAGCAATACCGTCAGAAGCTTCCGAAGGCTGATTTTGCCGTTAGTGACGCGAAGATCATGGTCGAATATCTGACCAGGGTATTGGGCTATCCTGAAGAGAATGTTATAACATTGTTAAACGACCACGCATCAAACGTTGACCTAGTAAAATATTTCGAAAAGTGGCTCCCGAACAATGTCGAGCCCGGAGCATCGGTTTTCATATATTATTCCGGCCACGGCGCTCCGAACCCCAAGACCGGTGATGCCTATCTCGTTCCCTATGACGGCGATCCGTCCTTCATTGATGAGACCGGATATTCCTTGAAGCGCATGTACGCTGCACTCGGCAAACTTCCGGCGAAAAAAATTATCGTAGCGCTTGATTCGTGCTTCTCCGGCGCAGGCGGCAGCTCGGTTATCGCAAAAGGTTCAAGGCCGCTGGTAATGAATCTTCAGACGGCAACGGCTTTAGCGGCGAACATGACTGTCCTGTCCGCGTCGAGCGGTGAGCAGACGAGTTCGACGTATGATGAAAAAGGGCACGGGCTGTTCACCTACTTCATGCTCAAAGGCATCAAGGACGAAAATGTGGTCAAACCGGACGGCTCGATTGCGATCAGCGATCTGTTCGGCTATATTAAACCTCAGGTGGAGCGGATCGCCCGAAAGCAATACAACAATGAGCAGTCGCCTCAGTTGATTGGGGCGAAAAAGAATTGATCAGTTGAAGGCGAAAAGCAAGCGACGCAAGAAGTTGTAAGGTGTATAGAGATAGAATGATGTCATTATGGAATATGGATGGTAACGTGAAGAAATACACTGCACGTGTGATTTTGCTTTTGGTTATACTCAGCATGCTGCTTAGCGCCTGCGCGTCTGTGCCGGTGGCCTCGCCGGAAATGGACATGAAAATGAAGAGTATGGCACCACCGCCGGGCAAGGCACTGCTTTATGTTTATCGAAATGCTGTGTTTGCCGGTAGCAGCGTCCTCTTTAAAATTATTGTAGATGGGAACACCGCAGGCACGCTTGCAGAAAGAACGTATTTGGCGGTACTGCTAGAGCCGGGGAAACATCGCGTTCATGATGGAAATCCCCAAAACTTACTTCCCCTCAATATCGAGGCAGGCAAGACATACTATGTCAAAGTCTCGGCGGTTTCGAATCCGTCCAGTGTCCGCGAGGATAATGCCCGAAAAGCAATGGCCGATTACAAGCTGATTGATGAAAGCGAAGAACCCATACAGATAACGTCTGCAAGCGCAAAACCGACAAATGTTGCACGTGCGTCATCAATTGAACCAATGCCCGCTATGACGGTCCGGTCCGATATTGATGACCTGCCTTTGGCGAAGGTTAAGCAAAACAAAAACTCTTATGCCATTGTTATCGGCATTGAAAGCTATCGTCAGAAGCTGCCCGCAGCTGATTTCGCGGTACAGGATGCCAAACTGGTCACCGAGTACTTGACGAAGGTCATGGGCTATCCAGAGGAGAATATCGTCACCGTATTGAATGACCATGCAACCAAAGGTGATTTTGAAAAGTATTTTGAAAAGTGGCTGCCGAACAACGTGGAGAAGGACAGTACGGTATTTGTTTACTATTCCGGCCATGGTGCACCCAACCCGAAGAGCGGTAGCGCCTATCTCGTACCCTATGACGGCGATCCGTCCTTCATTGATGAGACCGGATACTCTCTGAAGAGAATGTACGCAGCTCTTGGCAAACTGCCTGCCAAGGAGGTCATTGTCGCTCTCGATTCCTGTTTCTCCGGAGCCGGGGGGCGGTCCGTGCTCGCCAAGGGCGCCCGGCCGCTGGTGATGAACCTGAACACTGCGCCGCCGGCGAAGAACATGACCGTGCTTGCGGCGTCCTCAGGCGAGCAGATCAGCTCCACCTATGATGAGAAGGGGCATGGCCTGTTCACGTACTTCATGCTGAAGGGCATCAGAAACGAAGATGTGGTCAAGCAGGACGGCTCGCTTGATATTCCTGCCCTGTTCGACTATGTCAAACCCCAGGTGCAGAGCATTGCCAGAAAGAAATACAACAACGAGCAGACGCCGCAGTTGATCGAGGGGAAGAGTTAGGGCAGCTATGAAAAACCTTTTGAGAGCGGCGATGACAGCGGTAGTGTTGTTGGGCCTTGTTCCGTCCCTGGCGCAGGCAGCCGAAGAGCCGGTCTGGGTCGAAGCTGTCGGCGAAGCGCAGATGGGTGAGTATGACACGCAGAAGGAAGTGAAGGAGCGCGCCAAACGGGATGCTCAACAGAAGGCCGTGGAGAAGGCCGTGGGGGCCTTCATCCGTTCTCATACGTTCGTGTCGAACAACCAGATTGCTGACGATCTCGTCTACGCTTCTGTGCGCGGGAAGGTCGAGAAGGCGGAGATCCTGTCCGAAGGATGGAACCAGAAGGACCGGAACCTCTACCGCGTTGCCCTGAAGGCCCTGGTGACTCCGGTCTATCCTGAGCGAGGCGAGGGTCTTTCGATCAAGGTATCGCTTTCCAGGACGCTTCTTAAAGAAGGGGAAGACGTCAGGATATTCTACCAGGCGAACAGCGACTGCCATGTTTACCTCTTTTCCGTTGCAGCCGACGGATCGGTCACGCTCCTGCTTCCCAACGCCCAGGATCGGGACAATTTCGTCAAGGGCGGCACGGCCGTCGAATTTCCGTCCACGGGCAATCCGCTCCGGCTTGAGGCCCGCTTCCTGCCGGGTTTCATCGGCAAGAGCGCAGAGGAGCGGGTCAAGATCATCGCCACGAAGAATAAGGAAGACATCATCGCCCTGGGGTTCCGCGAGGGGATGTTCGAGGCATTCGACGCCAAGTCCACGGGCATGATCAGCGACCTGGTACGGAGGCTCAATCAGCTTGAGCCTGCTGACTGGGCCGAGGCCACGGCTGTATATCAAATCAACCGGTGAGATTCCGGCGCGGCCTGTGGTTGCGGCAAAGGCAAATTGGAAAATGGAAATTGTAAAATTGCGGCATGGCCGGAGGCCATGTGGTTTTAAACAGGCGCCCGACTTTGACCGGTTTCTAAGAGAAAGAGCATGATAATGTCGAGAATAAAAACTACATTCAATCGTCTTAAAAAAAAGAACGAGAAGGCCCTCATCCCCTATATCATGGCAGGGGACCCGGACCTCGCCGTGACAAAGGACCTCATCTTTGAGATGGAGCAGGCGGGTTGTGATATAATTGAGCTTGGCGCGCCCTTCTCAGACCCCCTGGCCGACGGTCCTACGATCCAGCAGGCCGCGATCCGGTCATTGGCAAAGGGCACGACCGTTGCGTCGGTGCTCGGCCTGGTAGCCGATGTCCGGGCAAAAACGAAGATACCGCTCATTCTCATGACCTACTATAATCTCATCTTCAAATATGGAGAGGAGCGGTTCGTTCATGATGCGGTCTCGGCAGGCCTCGACGGCATCATTCTTCCTGACCTGCCGCCTGACGAGGCGGGGACGCTCATACCCCTGGCCAAGAAGGCCGGTCTTGATACGATCTTTCTCCTGGCGCCGACGAGCACTGATGACCGCGTGAAGCTTGTGAGCAAGGTATCGCAGGGCTTTATCTATTATGTATCGCTTACGGGCGTGACCGGATCTGCGCCGGCGAACCAGCAGGGAATAACGGAGTCCATCAGGAAGATCAAGGCGCAAACTGATAAACCCGTCTGTGTCGGCTTTGGAATCTCCACGCCCGATCAGGCAGCGCAAGTTGCTATGGGGGGCGCAGACGGTGTCATCGTGGGAAGCGCCATCGTGAAGCTGGTGGACCAGAATTCTGGCTCTTCCGATCTCGTTCAAACGTGCGGCAGCTTTGTGAAGGCGCTCAAAGAAGGAATACTGGCTGCGCAGCGCTGATGACTGCGCGCCGGATGCGGCGAGGGACGGTATCGCTCAGCGAACAAAGAATACGACGAGGTCGGTCCGGCAACCAGGCACTTCTCCGGCCCGGACAGGACGCGGCAAAGCGCACGTGGATGCGCTGCGTGCGGAATTGCAGGGGCTGAATAAATTTCTGCACCTTGAGAAGGCCAATCTCGACATTCTGCGCGGCAAGCAGGTAGGTCCCGCCGAGGTTGACGGGCTTCTTGCCTACTATCTTAAGACCATCCTCTCTCTCACCCATACGACCGTCGGTTCAATTCTCATCCGCGACGGCGACCAGTTCGTCTTCAGGGCCGCCCGCGGGCCGGGAGCGCAAAAACTGATCGGAAAGCGCATTCCCGAGAGCGAAGGGATCATTGGAGGGGTTGCCAAAAGCGGTAAGGCCCATCTCAGCGTCAATGTACGTGGGAACCGTCGCAGGAGCAGCATCAACGAGAGTACGGGCAATCGCCCCCGAAACATTCTCGCAGCGCCGATCCGGAATACGAACGGCGTGATCGGCGTGATCGAATTGATCAAAAAGTCCGACGGGAATCCCTTCACTGCTGGCGACAAGGCCATGATCGAATTCCTCGCAGGCCGCCTCTCTCTTGACATGGAGTATGCGGACCTTCTTGCGGGAAGTCAGCGGGAAGCCCGGCACCGCGTGATGCAGATGAAGCTCTCAACGGTCCTGAACTCAACGCTCGACCAGCGCGAGGTTCGAAGGCGAGCCATGGAGGCTGCGACGGCGCTCATGGATGCCGACGTCGGATCGCTCCTGCTTGTCGATGAAAAGACCGGGGACCTCTTTTTCGAGGTGGCGCTGGGCGAGAAAGGGTCGCGGCTCAAGGAGATACGGCTTAAAATGGGCGAAGGCATTGCCGGGTGGGTTGCCGCAAAGGACCAGCCGGCCCTGGTGAACGACGTGGAGAACGACCGCCGTTATTTTCGACAAGCAGGCGTAATCACGAAGTTTGTTACCCGGAACATGGTATGCGTGCCTGTACGCTCCAAGGGTAAGGTGGTCGGCGTGCTCCAGGCCATCAATAAAAAAGGCGGCGGGGCCTTCACCGAAGAAGACCTGGAAAACTTTATGACCTTGTCCCACCAGGTGGCTGTTGCGCTCGAGAACGCGCATCTGTACGGAGAGTTGAAAGAGACCTTCGTGAATACCGCTGCAGCTCTCGCCGCTGCCGTGGAGAAGAAGGACCCTTATACGGGCGGGCACATCAAACGCGTGGTGGAGTACAGCAGTGCCATTGCCCGGTGTATCGAGGGAGACGCGGGAGACCTGGAGCAGCTCAGACTCGCTGCAGTGCTTCATGACATCGGCAAGATCGGCATCAGGGACAGCGTGCTGCTGAAGCAGGCGGGATTCACCCCCGACGAGTTGGAGACTATGCGCTCCCATCCCCTTGTGGGCGCCGATATTCTTGCCCATATCGAGCAGATGGGCGAGGTGCGCAGGATCATGCGGTCGCACCACGAGAAGTGGAACGGCAGCGGTTATCCCGACGGGCTGGCCGGCGAAGCGATACCGCTTCACGCGCGGATCATTTCCGTGGCCGATGCCTTTGATGCCATCACGACCGACCGGCCGTACCGCAAGGCCGCAGGCCTCGATGCCGCGAAGGAGGAGATCCGGCGGCATGGGGGAACGGAGTTTGATCCCCTGGTTGTTGCGGCCTTTGTGGAGGCCTGTGAGACGGGGGATATACTTATCAGCAAGGAATGAGGATGGGAAGGTAAGAAGTTGGGAGGATGAGAAACGGCAGGAACGGTTTTTCTCAACTTCTCAACCTCTCATGTTCCGAACTTCTTTTTCTAAGAGGAGGCATTCATGGCGGCAGATGTGCAAACGCAGCTTTATTCCCGATTCGGCAAGAAGTTCCCGGCTGGAACGACGCTATTTAACGAAGGAGATCGCGGCGAGGAGATGTTCATAATCCAGGCCGGGAAGGTAAAGATCAGCAAGAAGATCAGGGGCGTCGAAAAAACGCTTGCAACGCTCGACAAGGGCGAGTTCTTCGGCGAGATGGCCATTCTGAACGACAAGCCCCGTTCCGCATCGGCCGAGACGCTCGAGGAGAGCGAGATGCTGGTCATCGACCGGAAGACCTTCGAGGACATGCTCCGGGGTAACGTGGAGATAGCCATACGCTTCATCAAGCGGATCGCCGAACGCCTGCGGGAGACGGACGAACAAATGGAGTCCCTTATGATCAGGGACAACACGAGCCGGCTCGTGAATATCCTTGCAAAGCAGGTGAAGGGGAGTAAAATGCCCGGCGGATATTCGATCAATATCGACGACCTTGCCGGGATGGCGGGCATCGAGAAGAACCTGGCGCACACGATCATCGGGAAGCTGGCGAACGTGAAGATCGTCGAGGTGGCCGGCGATGTGCTGAGGATACTGAACCAGGAGCAGGTCGATCGGCTTGTGAAATATCTGGAAATGCGGGAGATCTTCGGGGAACTGCTGTAAGAGCAGAGAGCAGAGAGCAGAGAGCAGAGAGCAGAGAGCAGAGAGATTCGAACCCTATGCGCCATGCCCCATGCGCTATGCTCCATGCGGAGTGTGAAGATGAAAGTAAAGAACATAAAGAAGGTCGGGCTGTACATTTCTCTCGCAGTTGCGCTTGTGCTGTCCTTTATGCATATCACGAACGTCCGGTTGTTCGAAGTGCTGGAGGAAAAGTCCCTGGACCTCCGCTTCGCGGTCCGCGGCGTTGTGGCGCCTGGTCCCGAGACGGTGATCGTGGCCATAGATGAGAAGAGCATCAATAAGCTGGGACGCTGGCCCTGGCCCCGATCGGTATGGGGACGCGTGGTGGAGCGGCTGACCGAGGAGGGA
>Ga0154442_1091_pt1 | contig 41063 bp, 35 predicted proteins | sample RifGroC2_FD_115946 | JGI IMG/M metagenome (GOLD analysis project Ga0154442, IMG submission 115946) | Nitrospirae bacterium GWC2_57_13
TAGGTTTAAAACCAGGATAAAGGGTTTCCTTTGCGTCCTTTGCGGGCTTTGCGAGAGACGCCTTTGATTTTGGTTTTGTTTCATCGGTCTGAGGCGAAACCTCGTTAACTATCGAATCCCAAAATGCTTATCAACGCATCACCTGTTCCCTTATAAAAACAGATCCCCTTCACAGATCACCTGCGCCTCGCCGTCAAGCTCTATACCGGCGAACATCCCGTTCTTCAGCGTGAACGAGATAATGAGCGTTTCTCCACCCTTTGTCAAGACTTCAACAGGCGACGATGCGCTGCCGAGCGCCGCTGCGACCAGGGCCGCTGCGACCGCGCCGGTGCCGCAGGCAAGGGTCTCGCCCTCCACGCCGCGCTCGTAGGTCCGAAGCCGAAGCTTTCGCGGACCTTTGACGGAAACGAAGTTTACGTTCGTCCCTGCGGGCAGGAAAAGGTCATGGTAGCGCGTCTCCCTGCCGACGGCCTCCACATTCTCCGCGTCCAGGATTTCGGTGAAGTAAACCAGATGCGGCACACCGGTGTTGATGAAGTGGCCGGTCCTGATGCCGCTGCTGAGCGGCACGGACATGTTAAGCCTGAGGCCGGAAGCGTCAGTGAGCTGAACCCGGACGCGCTCACGCTTCACCTCGGCATGGATCAGTCCGGCCAGTGTCTCGAAGGCCATCTTCTTCGGCGCTATCTTCCTGTTCATCGCGAACCGCGCAGCGCAGCGGGAGCCGTTGCCGCACATCTCCGCCTCACTCCCATCGGCATTGAAAAACCGCCACTTGAAGTTCGCTGTTTTTCGGGACGACGGCGGCACGATCACGATCAAGCCGTCAGCGCCCACGGAGAACCTCCGGTGACAGACGGTCTTCGCCAGGGCGCTGAGGTCCCGCCCCTTAAGGATGCCGCGGCGGTTGTCGATCAGGATGAAGTCGTTGCCGCTTCCCTGCATTTTAGCGAATGGTATCTTTTTCATGATAGTTGCCGCAAAGAGCATGGCGCATGGAGCATAGGGTCTAAATCTCTCTGCTCTCTGCCCTCTGCCCTTGTCAGTCCAGCCACCGGGGCACCTTCTCACCCCGGATGAGCTCGTCATAATTCTCCCGTTCGCGGATGGTGAAGAACTCGCTGCCCTTCACCATCACCTCGGCAACGCGGGGGCGCGAGTTGTAGTTCGACGACATGGAGAACCCGTAGGCGCCGGCGCCCATGATGGCAAGAAGATCGCCCTGGTTCACCGCCGCCAGCCTGCGGTTCTTGGCGAAAAAATCACCGGACTCGCAGATCGGCCCCACCACGTCGAAGGCCTCATGGTCATCGGAGTCCGTCTCGATCACCGGCTTGATCTCGTGATAGGCCTCATAAAGGCTCGGGCGGATCAGATCGTTCATACCCGCATCCACGATCAGAAAGTTTTTGTCCTTCGTCTTCTTGTGATAGAGGGCGCGCGTCACAAGAATTCCCGCATTGCCCGTGATCGCCCTGCCCGGCTCAAGGATGAGCGTGCAGCCCGCTTGTTCGAGCAGGGGCCGGATCGCATCGGCCAGCTCCTGCGGATTGGGGGGCGTTTCGTCCTTATAGGTGATGCCGAGGCCGCCGCCGATGTTCAGATACTTGATCTCGATGCCCGCGGCCCGGAGGTTCCGCACGAATCCGAGCAGCTTACCGAGGGCGTCCACGAAGGGCCGGACCTCGGTGATCTGCGATCCGATATGCTGGTGCACGCCGACCACCTCCACGTTCGGGAGGTCCTTCGCCGTCTGATAATACTCGAGAGCCTGCTCGAAGGGAATGCCGAACTTGTTCTCCTTCATGCCCGTTGAGATATAGGCGTGGGTCCGGGGATCGATGTCGGGGTTAACGCGCAGCGCGATCGGCGCCTTGCAGCGCATCTCGCCGGCGGCGCGGTCGATGGCCAGGAGCTCTTCGCCGGACTCTACGTTGAACATAAGGATGCTCATCTTGAGGGCATACTCGATCTCGTCCCGCCGCTTACCCACACCGGCATACACGATCTTGCCGGGGTCGATGCCGGCGCGCAGGGCGCGAAAAAGGTCGCCGCCCGATACAATGTCCGCTCCCGCTCCTTCCCGGCCCAGAAGCCGAAGCACCGTGCCGTTGGGATTCGCCTTAAGGGCGTAGCAGATCAGGTGCGGCGCGCCGTTGAAGGCGTTCTTGAACGCCCGGATATGGTTCAGGAGGGTATTGCTGCTATAGAGATAGAAAGGCGTGCCTACACGCTGGGCGATGGCCCGCACGGCCACATCCTCGCAATACAGTTCGTTGTTCTTGTAGACAAAATCATGCATGGCCGGTCCCCGCCTCTCTCACCGCAGCTTCTCGGGCTGCGCCTTCTGCTCCTTCGACGGCTTCCCCTCGTTGCCGGCCCGGTCCACGGCCGTCACGATGTAATAATAGGTCATGTCCGCCTGGACCGTCCCGTCCGAATAGGTGGTGCGGATGATGGGCTTGTCCGTCAGCCGCGCATACTCCTTGCCGACCGTAAGGGAGCGGTATACATGGTAGCCGGCAACGTCCCGCTCCCGGTTCTCGTCCCAGGTCAGGAACACCCTGCCCACGCCCGGCACGACCGTGAGACCCGCGGGCGGTGACGGCGGCGTCATGTCCTTTGGCTGGGCAGACGCCTCGTTGGAGTTCAGGCTCTCTCGCCAGGGCTGCGCCGGGCTGTCCACAGCACGCACCACATAATAATAGATCCGATCATTCACCACTGCCGTGTCGCGATAGGAAGTGGCACGCAACGGCTCGCTGTTGACCGGCGTCTCTCCGTACATTCCCTTGTCCTCGCGGCGGTAGACCGTGTAGCCGGTGAACCCGTCGTTCTTGCTGCCGTCGGTCTTAACCGTGACCGGATGCCAGGTGAGCTCCACAGCGCCGTCGCCAGCGGCAGCGCGCAGCTTTTCGGGCGGCATGAGCGTCGGCACCGGCACTGCAAGCACAGCCTCGGAGTAGACGCCTACTCCGCCCCGCCTGCCCAGCGCCCGGATCCGGTAGGCGTATACCTGGCCGTAGCGCAGGTTCCTGTCGCTCCAGAAGACCGTGCCGTTCTTCAGCTCCGCAGGCCCGGGCGCATCGAGAGATATCGCCGCGTGTTCACGGAAACGCGGCCGTTTCTTGTCGCTCTGCACCTCGGCCCGGTAGATGACGAAACCCCCGATCTCCGAGGGATCCATTTTCTTCCCTTCAACGTTCCGGCCCGGCAGAGGCCAGGACAGGAACGCCACATCGGCACGCAACGCTACCTTGATCCCTGCAACCGCCTCGGGCCGCGGGCTGTCAGGGACGATCGGGTCCGTTTTCCTGCCGCAGGAAAACGCGGGCAGCAGCAGCGCCAGCGCGAGAACCGCCGCGGCAGGCCGGAGCGTTCCGTTCTTGTTTAAAGGAACTAGCATGCTGTGCCCATGACGCCTGCCTTCCCGGTCTCAGCGGGCGCTCAGCTCCTTCGCTATCTGCTTCTTCAGCGCCTGCAGCCGCTTCTTCAGATTTGTCGGGGCCGTGCCGCCGTAGGAGGTGCGCCGTCCCACGGATGCTTCGAGCGACAGCGCGTCATAAACGTCATGCCCGATGAGCGGCGTGAGCTTCCGGTACTCGTCGAGGGTAACGTCATGCAGCCCCCGGCCTGCGCCGGAAGCGAGCAGCACGGCACGGCCCACCACCTCGTGGGCCTCCCGGAACGGCATGCCCTTCCGGACCAGATAGTCCGCCAGATCCGTTGCCGTGATGAAACCGTCGTCTGCGGCCCTGCGCATGGCGCCCACATGCACGGTGATACGCTGCAGCATGCCGGCAAAGACGGTCAGCGCGCGGTTCACCGTATCAGCGGCATCGAATACCGGCTCCTTGTCCTCCTGCATGTCTCGGTTATAGGCGAGGGGCAGCCCTTTCATCACCGTTAACAGGGACAGGAGGCTGCCGTAAACTCTGCCGGTCTTGCCGCGCGTCAGCTCCGCCACGTCGGGATTCTTCTTCTGCGGCATGATCGACGATCCCGTGGCGTAGGCGTCGGAAAGGGATATGAACCCGAACTCCGCTGACGACCAGAGCACGAGCTCCTCGGAGAAACGGGACAGATGCATCATGATCTGGGCGCAGGCCGCAGCGAACTCGATGGCAAAATCCCGGTCCGATACGGCGTCAATGCTGTTCTCGGCAACAGCGTCGAACCCGAGCTTCCGGGCGACGAAGGTCCGGTCAATGGGATGCACGGTGCCGGCCAGGGCTCCGGCGCCCAGGGGGAGCACATTCACCCTGCCGAAACAGTCCTCAAGCCGTGCACGGTCGCGATCGAACATCTCGTAGTAGGCAAGCAGATGATGGCCGAAGAGCACCGGCTGGGCGCGCTGCAGGTGCGTATATCCCGGCATCACCGTGCCGGTGTGCTTTTCGGCAAGTCCGACAAGGACCGCCTGGAGCTGCCGCAGAAGCCAGTGGATCTCGGCGATCTCGTCGCGCAGGTACAGGCGGAGGTCCAGCGCCACCTGGTCGTTCCTGCTCCGCGCCGTGTGCAGCTTGCCTCCCAGCGGTCCGATGTTCTCGATCAGCCGGCTCTCGATGTTCATGTGGATGTCTTCAAGCTCGATACGGAATGCGAAATCGCCCGAAGCGATCTCCTTCCGGATGCTCTCGAGCCCGCGGATGATCAGGACCGTCTCTTTCTTCGTGAGTATGCCCGTCTTGCCGAGCATCTCGGCATGGGCAACGCTGCCCGCAATGTCGTAAGGGTAGAGCCGCCAGTCATAGGGGATCGAAGCGGTATACTCGTCCACCAGCTGGTTCGTGGCTTCCGTGAACCGCCCGCCCCATGGCTTTGCGCTTTTCGGCGCGTTCTTTGACGGCTTTGACTTTTTTGTTGTTTTCATCTTCTTTGCCCTGCGAACCGTTATTGACGCGGAGACTTGGCGACAGGGTGACGCGGCGACATGATATCGCTCCCCGTCTCCCTCTCTCCCCGTCACCGTGTCATTTTCCCCCCGCCTTCGCCCCGATCCGCAGCCGCAGTGCATTCAGGCGGATGAAGCCCTCTGCGTCCTTCTGGTTGTAGACCCGGTCGGCCTCGAAGGTGGCCAGTTCCGGATTATACAGTGAAACGGGCGATCTCCGGCCCGCCACGTCGCAATTTCCTTTATACAGCTTGATGCGGGCCGTGCCCGTCACGTTCTTCTGCGAAGCATCGATCGCCGCCTGGAGCATCTCGCGCTCCGGTGCGAACCAGTAGCCATAGTACACCAGCTCGGCGTACCGCGGGATGAAGCCGTCGCGCAGATGCATCACCTCGCGGTCCAGGGTCAGGGACTCGACAGCGCGGTGCGCGGCATGCAGCAGCGTCCCGCCCGGCGTTTCGTAGACGCCCCGGGACTTCATGCCCACGTAGCGGTTCTCCACGAGGTCCACGCGGCCCACGCCGTGGCTGCCGGCGATCCGGTTCGCCTCGGCAAGCAGCGCAGCCGGCGAGAGCATCTTGCCGTTGATGGCAACAGGGTCGCCGGCCTTGTACTCCACTTCAACGTACTCTGACTTGTCCGGCGCCTCTTCGACCGGGACTGCCATGGTGTACATGTCCGCCGTCGATTCTTTCCAGGGATCCTCGAGCACGCCGCCTTCATAGCTGATATGCAGGAGGTTGCGGTCCGTGGAATAGGGCTTGGCCTTTGTGGCTGTCACGGGGATGCCGTGCTTGCCGGCGTAGGCGATCAGCTCTTCGCGGCCCTTCAGGTCCCATTCGCGCCAGGGCGCGATGATCCTGATGTCGGGCTGAAGCGCGAAATAGGTGAGCTCGAAGCGAACCTGGTCGTTGCCCTTGCCCGTGGCGCCGTGGCAGACCGCGTCGGCGCCTTCCTGCCGCGCGATATCGATCTGGCGCTTGGCGATCAGCGGCCGGGCAATGGAGGTGCCCAGGAGATACCGGCCCTCATACACCGCGTTTGCCCGCAGCATGGGGAACACGAAATCGCGGACGAACTCCTCGCGCAGATCATCGATGTAGATCTTGCTCGCTCCGGTCTTAATGGCCTTGTCGCGCAGCGGCTCAAGCTCCTCGCCCTGGCCGATGTCGGCCGTGAAAGCGATGATCTCGGCGCCGTACTGCTCCTTCAGCCACGTGATGATCACCGACGTGTCGAGCCCGCCGGAGTATGCCACCACGATCTTTTTTATGCCTTGTTTCAAATCACTACCCTCGAAAATACTGAAAAAAATGCTCTGCGGTAGAGGACCGCAGAGGATGTCGTTCCGGGCAAACCCGCCTTACCCCGATGGGTTTATTCCGCACTCCGCATTCCGCACTCGATCACTTCCCCTCGATGATCTTCACCTTCATCTCGATCCGCTCGTTCGGGTTGTCGTTCTTGTCTCGGGGCTGGGACACGATCTTGTCCACAACATCCATGCCGCTCTCCACCTCGCCGAAGGCCGTGTACTGCCGGTCAAGGAACGCCGCGTCAGCTGCGCAGATGAAGAACTGCGATCCCGCGCTGTCGGGGTGGCCGGACCGAGCCATGGACAGAACGCCGCGCTTGTGCGGCCGCTCGTTGAACTCGGCCTTGATGGTGTACCCCGGCCCGCCCATGCCGTGCTTGCCCTTGTCGGCTCTCTTTGAATTCGGGTCGCCGCCCTGGATCATGAACCCGGGGATCACGCGATGAAAGACGGTCCCGTCGTAAGACCCCTGCTTCGCGAGATCAATGAAGTTCTTGACGTGGCCCGGCGCGACATCGGAATAGAACTTGAGCGTGATATCGCCGAACTTGGTCTCGATAACGGCTCTGGTTTCGGACATTTTTTTTGTCTCCTTGTTCGTTGAATTCTTGGACAGCTGCTGAGTGCATCCCCCACCGCCTGCAACGACCATTGTTGCGGCGGCAAGAAACATTACGAATTTTCGCATGACCCCTCCTCTGCAATCTGCAAAAAAATCGGGAACTGCTCGGAATAAACGCGGGCACATTCGGGGAAAAGATATATTGTTGTACCAGAAAGCCTGTTGGTTGTCAAACAAAAGGTGATGTTTTTTCAGCAAAAAACGGCGGTGTCAAGCGTTTCCACCGATTGCCGGGCGCCTTGGCGGAACAATGCCTGGAAGCTACAATCCGATTGACTCATGCGGGAGCGTACTGGTATACTTAAGGCGTTTCTTCGAGGTGCACTCATGGAGAACCATCATCAGAACCGGCGGGGCTTCACCCGCATCCCGTTCCATACGGAAGTAGAGGTCAAGACCGGCAACAGCATCGCCCGCTCAAAGAACGGGTTCGATGTGAGCATGAGCGGTCTGAGCCTTGCTGTGGACTCCCTCGACGCGGCGGCCTTCGCTCCCGGCGCTCCCTGCGAGATCAGGATCCTTCTTTCCGCGTCCGCCGAGCAGGTCACGATCGAAGCGCGCGGCGTTGTCATCCGGTCGGCGCCGGGAAACCTTGCCGTGGAGTTCAACGAACTGGACCTCGACAGCTTTCAACACCTTCGCCTGCTCATTCTGAACAATACGGCCGAACCCGAAAAGGCCGAGCGCGAATTCGCCTCCCACTGGGGCATCAAGCCCCGACGAGCATAAGTTCCGCGTTGTATCTGATTTTTTGCCGGATTTCTGCCGGCAGGGAACGTACGGATCACGCAGCCCCATCACGGAAAAGGAGAACACCATGGTACAAAAAGCGAGCTCAAAGTTGACCGACATGCTGAACAAAGCGATCGCCCGGGAGATCCAGGTGAGCGTGCAGTACATGTGGCAGCATGTCATGGCAAAGGGGATGAACTCCGCCGAGGTCGCCGAGGTTTTCGAGGAGGTGGCTATCTCGGAAATGAAGCACGCCGAAAAGATCGCCGAGCGCATCTTCTACTTCGATATCACCCCCACCACCAAGCCCGACCCCATCAAGGTGGGCGGCACGCTCGCCGAGATGCTCGAAGCCGACGCGAAGGCGGAGGAAGAGGCCATCGACCTCTACAAGCAGATCATCAAGCAGGCTGATTCGGAGGGGGACAGCACCACGCGCCTCCTGTTCGAGCAGATCCTCGCCGATGAAGAAGAGCACCACGATCGGTTCACGACGCTGCTGGGGAAATAGCAGCTGGCTGTTGCTGGAAACAATGAACGCCGGAGCTTTCGCTCCGGCGTTCTTTTTGCGTAGAATGTCCTCTGATCCTGGAAACGGCAGATGGCCGCGGATTCACCCCGTTAGAAATAAGAATTTTCTAACGGGGTAAACGCAGCTTTTCGCAGATTAAACCAGGCATTCGGACAGAAAGGGCCTTCACCCCAAAGGTGATTCTTTTTCAACATTAAAAAAATTTCTTGTCTGTTTTTATCCGACCTTATCGGATTTTATCCGCGTCCAAATGCTCTTTTCAGGTTCAATAGAAGAATGAGCGGCACGTCCGCGAAGCGCTGGTCCTTTTTGATCCGCGCACGAAGGCCGGAACCGGTCATGCCCGCCTCGGACACAACTCCGGCAGGCGGCGCCACGGTCATGAATTCGACCTCAGCCGCCGCCGTACGGGAGTTGCACGTACTGCAGCCTAACCCGCATAAAGTGGAAGGGCATGTGGTAAATGGCGGGGCGGACGGGGCTCGAACCCGCGACCTTCCCGACCTGTCGGGACGTTCTACCGCTTGTTCTTTGCCAGCTCTAAAAGAATATCTCTGCTGTGAAACGACTTCAATTCCCGCTCTCTTCTGACTGCCGATGCACGGGTCTCAACCTCTTCACGATACAACAGCCTCCACGGCCTTCGTGCTTTTGTGTATGTCGACCTGCCCTGATTATGCCGCAGAAACCGGTCTTCAAAATTTGAGGTGTGGCCTATGTAGAGTGATTGGTCAGAATCGCTTTGCAGAATATACACGTGGAAGGGCATGTGGTAAATGGCGGGGCGGACGGGGCTCGAACCCGCGACCTCCGGCGTGACAGGCCGGCGTTCTAACCAGCTGAACTACCACCCCAAAAACTGATACTATACTTCCTACTACCGCGATCTTCCCGACCTGTCGGGACGTTCTAACCAGCTGAACTACTACCACAAGAACTGACGTGCAACAGACAACCGACAACTTACAACGGCCCCTCTTGAGAGCACCTGACTCTTTGAAGATCGCATGTGTGAGTTGTGCGTTATAACGCTGGTGGGCGGAACAGGGATCGAACCTGTGACATCAGCCTTGTAAGGGCTGCGCTCTCCCAGCTGAGCTATCCGCCCAGAGCGAAGAGTTGTAATATCTATTATTCCTCATGAAATGTCAAGGGAAAAGTAGTCCATCATACTTCTGACGGGCACCGCGCTGCATGGTGTATAATAGCGATATCTATCGCAGTGTATTCTTCAGCATTGACGCCCCGGCCTCGGCCGCAGCAATCGCCTGAAAGGCGCCCCCATGAAAGCACGCAGGAAAATGAACGAAATAATGCGCTCCCTGGCGGACCAGTTCCCCGGGAAGTTCGCCTCCGAGCAGGCCATCTTCAGCAACATCCATCCCGGCAACAGGATCTTCATCGGCACGGGGTGCGGCGAGCCCCAGTACCTGGTCCGCGCCCTCGTCAACTACGTGCAGTCGCACCCTAAGGCCTTTTTCGACACTGAACTGCTCCAGGTCTGGACCCTGGGGGTGGCGCCCTACGCAAACCTGAAGTTCAAGGACAACTTCCGCTACAACTCCTTCTTCATCGGCGACAACTCCCGTGACGCCGTTAACACTGGCACGGCGGATTACACGCCTGTGTTCCTGTCCCAGGTGCCGGGTATATTCCAGCGCCGGCTCGTTCCCGTGGACGTGGCCCTGATCCAAACATCGCCCCCTGACGACCACGGCTTCATGAGCCTGGGCATCAGCGTTGACATCGTGAAGGCCGCAGTGGAGAGCGCCTCACTCGTGATCGCCCAGGTAAACACCTTCATGCCCCGCGTGCTGGGCGACACCTTCATTAATATGCGGGACGTGCAGTTCGTCGTGCCCCACGACGAACCCCTGATGGAATACACGGGAAGCGTGTCCGACGATATCGCCCAACGCATCGGCACCTCGGTGGCACGCATCGTACGCGACGGCGATACGATCCAGGTTGGCTATGGCAGCATCCCCAATGCCATCCTTGCCCACCTGAAGGACAAGAAGCACCTGGGTGTCCACACGGAATTGATGACCGACGGCATCGTGGACCTCATGAAACGCGGCGTGGTGGACAACACGAGGAAGGACCTGAACCCCGGCAAGACCGTGGCTGCTTTCTGCATGGGCAGCCGCGAGACCTACGAGTTCCTGCATGACAATCCAGCCATCGAATTCCGGCCCGTGAACTACACGAACAACCCCACGGTGCTGGCCCGCCAGCGGAACATGACAGCCATCAACAGCGCCCTGGAGATCGACCTCACCGGCCAGGCCACGGCAGAGTCCATCGGCAAGACCTTCTACAGCGGCGTCGGCGGCCAGGCCGACTTCATGCGCGGCGCCATACTCTCGCCGGGCGGCAAGACGATCCTGACCCTCCAGTCCACGGCCGAGGACGGCAGTGTCTCGCGAATCGTGCCCTTCCTGAAGGAGGGTGCCGGCGTGACGCTCACGCGGGGCGACGTCCACTACGTGGTGACCGAGTTCGGGATCGCCTATCTCCACGGAAAGAACGTGCGCGAGCGCGCCATGGACCTGATCGCCATTGCCCATCCAAAATTCCGCACATGGCTGATCGAAGAGGCGAAAAAGCTGAACTTCATCTACAGCGACCAGGCCTTCATCACCGGCGAGGGCGGCGAGTATCCCGATTTCCTCGAAACGCGCCGCACGACCAAGGCGGGCCTTGACCTCTTTCTCCGGCCTGTCAAGATCAGCGACGAACATCTGCTGAAGGATTTCTTCTACCACCTCTCGACGGACTGCATGTACAGCCGCTTCGTGTCCTCGCGCCAGGACATGCCCCACGAGCGGCTCCAGAGCTTCGTGGTCATCGACTACCGCCGTGAGATGGTGATCCTCGCCGCGGTGGAAAAGGGCGGCGGCGAGGAGGTGGTGGGCATGGGCCAGTACATCATCGACGAGAACACTCATACCGCCGAAGTGGCCTTCGTGGTGCGTGACGACCATCAAGGCAGGGGCATCGGCGCCGAACTCGTCACGTACCTCACCTATCTGGCGAAGCGCGGCGGCCTCCACGGGTTCACGGCCATGGTCCTGCAGGAAAACAAGACCATGCTCCATCTCTTCGAATCCATGGGCTTCGTCATCGACAAACGGCTTGAGTCCGGCATGTACGAGCTGATCATGTCCTTCTGGGAAACGTAAGTCGACACGCGCATACCAGGCATGCCACCCCCGCTCCGTTACCAGTTACTATTGGATGCGGGTCCCGCACCTTTGCCAATAGTAGTGGACGCGGGACTCTCGCCCGCCCCGGATCAAATACTACTATGATGCGGGCCGGGAAAACGGAGACGGAGGAAAACGCGAGGTCTCGAAGAACAGGGACCGCCCCTCTTTGCCTTTGGAGTTTGATCAACTCGAGCATGTCAGCTGTGAAATTCTTTCACCGCAAGATCAGCATCTCGGCTTGACCCTTTTCCTATTCTGGACTACACTAGACCCATGCTCTCCTCGCTCTTTCATCCCCGCTCCATCGCCGTTGTCGGAGCGTCGCGAGACCCCCGCAAGGTCGGCCATGCGATCCTGAACAACCTGATCCGCTTCGGCTACGCCGGCCGGATCCTTCCTGTGAACCCCTCAGGGACCGAGATCCTCGGCCTGCCCTCTATTCCGCGCTTGTCGGACGCTGATTCGGACGTGGACCTTGCCGTGATCGCCGTGCCTGCCCGCGCCGTGCCTTCTGCGATAGCCGACTGCGCCGCGGCAGGCGTCACGTCGGCCGTGGTGGTGAGCGCGGGATTCAAGGAAACAGGCGCCGAGGGCACGCTGCTCGAAGAGGAGCTCAAGGAGACGGCACAGAAGCACGGCATCCGCATTCTGGGGCCCAACTGCCTCGGCGTAATCAACACGGCCAATGACCTGAACGCCACCTTCGCGGCAGGCATGCTGCCGAAGGGGCGAATCGCCTTCTTCTCCCAGTCCGGCGCCCTGGGCATCGCCATCCTCGACTGGGCCATCGGCAACAACATCGGCTTCTCCAAGTTCATCAGCCTGGGCAACAAGGCGGACCTGAGCGAGATCGACTTCATCGAATATTTCGCAGATGATCCCGACACGGATATCATTCTGGGGTACATCGAGGACGTCGTGGACGGCCGGCGCTTTCTCGAGGCCGCGGGCCGGACCACCAAGAAGAAGCCCATCGTGCTGCTCAAGTCCGGCGGCACTGCTGCAGGGGCCCGCGCCGCGTCGTCCCACACGGGCGCCCTGGCCGGCTCGGACACGGCCTTTGACGCGGCCTTCCGGCAGGCGGGTGTGATCCGCGCCCGGGGCATCGAGGATCTCTTCGACACGGCCCTCACCTTCTCGGGCGGGAAGCTCCCGGCCGGCGATCGACTGCTGATCATCACGAACGCCGGCGGCCCCGGCATCCTTGCAGCGGACGCTGCCGAACGGGCCGGGGTGCGGCTGCCGCAGATGGCGGCTGAGACGATCAAGGCCCTGACCACGAAGCTCCCGCCGAACGCATCGCTCTACAACCCCGTTGACCTCATCGGCGACGCTACGTCGGAACGCTACGCAGCGGCCCTTGAGGCCGCTGTTGCCGATCCGAACGTGGACGGCGTGCTCGTGATCCTGACGCCCCAGGCCATGACGGACGTGGACGCCACAGCGGAACTGGTGATCAGGACGGCAAAAAACAGCGACAAACCGGTCCTTGCCTCCTTCATGGGCGCGCAGCGGGTGCGTGGCGCCGTGGAGCGTTTGAAGCAGGAAGCCGTGCCCAACTTCCCCTATCCCGAGACGGCTATCTCGGCCTTCAGGAAGCTCGCCGACCAGAGCGCCTGGCGCAGCATGAAGGACGAGGAGCTGACTGTGGGATGGCACAACTTCGACGCTGCTCAGGAGAAGGTCACTTCCATCCTGCACAGCGGCGCAACGCAGGTGGGAGAAGATGATGCCATTGCCATCCTGAGCTACTACGGCTTCAGCTTTCCCCGCCGCGGCCTTGCGCTGACTTCGCAGGAAGCCGCTGTGGTCTCGGCGTCCATCGGTTTCCCGGTGGTCATGAAGATCTCATCGCCCGACATCCTGCACAAGACCGATGTGGGCGGTGTGAAGCTGAACGTCGGCACCCCGAAAGAGGCGGAGGACGCCTTCCTCGAGATCACGACCAATGCCCGGCGTTTCATGCCCCAGGCTTTCCTCAAAGGCGTGCTGATCTCCGAGATGGTGCGCGGCGGCAAAGAAGTGATTCTGGGCGTGACCCATGACCGCACCTTCGGTCACATGATCATGTTCGGCCTGGGCGGCATCTATGTCGAAGTGCTGAAGGACGTTTCATTCCGCATCGCACCCCTTACCCGGCGCGATGCTCTTGCCATGGTGCAGGAGATCCGGACCGTGGGCCTTCTGCGCGGCGCCCGGGGCGAGCGGCCCGCGGACCTGGAAGCCATTGCTGAGAATATCGTGCGGCTTTCGGTGCTCGTGACCGACTTCCCCGAAATCCAGGAACTGGACATCAACCCCCTTGTGGTCATGGAGAAGGGCGCCGTGGCGCTCGACGCGAGGATCATATTCAAACAACTTTAATTGCGATTGCGGATCGCGCAATTAATGCTTACGCTTGCCGGAAGACAATTCCGCATTCCGAATTCGGCAGTCCGAAATTGAACTAAGGAGGTCGTCATGATCCCCATCTACATAACATCCACTACCGGCCACTCAGGCAAGACCTTCCTCGCCCTGGGACTGGTCCGGAAGCTCATGGCCCGGGGGCACCGGGTGGGCTATATCAAGCCCATCGGCAAGGTGCCGATCAAGGCCGGCACGGAGGTCTATGATGCCGACGCCCTGTTCGTGAAAGAGACCCTGGGACTGGAGGAGCCGCCGGAGGTGATCTCGCCCTTTGTGCTGACCTTCGAGGCCCAGTCCCTGCTGCTCACCGGGAAGCTGCCGGACGTGAAGAAGAAGATCATGGCAGCCTTCCGCAGTCTCAAAAAGAAGGACTTCGTGGTCATCAACGGCTCGGGCAGCCTCTTTGAGGGAGCACTCATGAACATCAGCCCCCTGAGCCTCATGGAGGAGATGGACGCCCGCGCCCTCATGGTTGAGCCCTGGCGCGGCGAGTTCTCGGCAGATTCTCTCTACGGCGTGCACCAACTGCTCGGCACGCGGTTCATCGGCGGAGTGATCAATAAAGTGCCTTCGAGCACGGACAGCCACGTACGCGAGACGCTCCGGCCCTTCCTGGAGAAGAAGGGGGTCCGGATCTTCGGGGTCTTTCCACGGGAGCGGATGCTCGAGGCTGCCACCGTGCGGCAGTTGAACGAGATCCTGCATGGCCGGGTGCTGTGCTGCGAAGAGGGGCTGGACGAATACGTAGAGAACTTTTCCATCGGCGCCATGGACGTGGACAGCGCGCTGAGCTACTTCCGTCGAACGCCGAACAAGGCGGTCATCACCGGAGCCCACCGCTCGGACATCCAGCTCGCGGCCCTGGAGACCTCGACAAAATGCATCATCCTGACCGGCGGGCTGCCGACGAACGATGTAGTGATCGGCAGGGCCAGAGCCAAGGGCATCCCCATCCTCACGGTCACTGACGACACCTTCACGGCCGTCGAACGCATAGAGGCGAACGTGGGCAAAACGAGCATCCGACAGCAGGAAAAGGTGAAGCGCATCGAGGAACTGATGGACCGGGAGTTCGATGTAACGCGGTTACTGAAAGCCTGCGGCAGCTGACGCGAGCTTCGATAGCCGCAGCCTGCCGTTGCACCGGGATCATTCTTGACACCTTGCCGGGTCCATGCTACTGTGCGCCCATGCTCGTCTATCTGAACGGTGAGTTCGTTCCGAAGCAGAATGCCATGGTCTCCGTCTTCGACCACGGATTTCTGTACGGCGACGGCATCTATGAAACGCTGCGCGCCTATGGGGGCTCGCTTTTCCTGGCGGAGAAGCATCTTTTTCGGCTGCAGCATTCCGCCGATGCAATATCCCTCAAACTCCCTCTTCCCCTCGACAGGATCGGCGGCGCCCTCACCGAGACGGTCCGCGTTAACGGCCTGCGCGACGCCTATGTACGCATCCAGATATCCCGCGGCCCCGGCGAAATAGGCCTCGACCCGGCCCTCTGCCCCGCGCCGACCATGGTCATCACAGCAAAGCAGTTCACGGACTACCCGCAGAACTATTATGAGCAGGGCGTGTCCGTGGCCGTCGTGGAGACGCGGCGCAACCATCCTCTGGCGCTTCCTCCCTCCATCAAGGGCACGAATTTTCTGAACAACATCCTGGCCAAGATCGAAGCGATCGAGGCCGGCGCCTACGAGGGCATCATGTTGAACTGGGAGGGCTTCGTTGCCGAGGGAACGATCAGCAATATCTTCAGCGTACGGGACAGCGAACTGTACACGCCGGGTCTCGAAGTGGGCATCCTGGAAGGAGTAACGCGCGGACTGATCCTGGAGCTGGCCGCCCGCGCAGGCATCGCGGTCCGTGAGCGCGCCTTCCCCCCCGAAGAACTGTCAATGGCCGATGAATGCTTTATCACCAACACGACCATGGAGGTCATGCCGGTCACGCGCATCGACGGGCGGCCCGTAGGGACGGGCAGGCCGGGACCAATGACCGCCCGCCTTCTGGCCGCTTACCGGAACGAGGTTGCACGATGTTTGAAAACATAAAGAGCCTCGCCGGGCTCATTGACTCGACCCTCGTCAGACCCGATGCAACGCTCCAGGACCTTGCCGTTGCCTGCGATGATGCGCGGACCTGCGGCTTCGCGGCGCTCATCGTGAGCAGCGGCCTTGTAAAAAAAGCTCAGGAACTGCTTGCAGGCTCTCCGGTTAAGGTCGGAGCCGTCATCGGGTTTCCGCACGGCGCTTGCACCACGACCGTCAAGATCGTCGAAGCAATGGAAGCGTTAAAGAACGGGGCGCAGGAGCTGGATATTATGATCAACGTCGGCCTGCTGCGTTCAGGCGCCGCGGACCGCGTCGAAATCGATGTCAAGAACGTCATCACCATGACGTCCCAGGCCCTCCACAAGGTCATTCTCGAGACCGGATGTCTCACGGCGACCGAGATCGCCGAAGGCAGCCGCATCGCACTGCGCGCCGGAGCGGCCTTCCTCAAGACGTCAACAGGCTTCGGTTTCCGCGGCGCGACCGTGGATGACGTCAAAACGATCCGTGCCGCTGTTGGCTCCGCATGCCGCATCAAGGCTTCCGGCGGGATCCGCGATCTCGCTTCCGCGCAGGCCCTCGTGGAGGCCGGTGCTGACCGGATCGGGACGAGCGCCGGCAGGGCCATCGTGGAAGAATTTCGCCGCACAGAAACAGGTCGTTGAAGACGAACCGCGCAATCTCATTTCTTTTCAAACCTTGACATAATTGCGCGAACGTTTGTGACAGCATGACCTCGGGCCATGCCTTCACTTTGCAATTTGAAATGTGCAATTTTCAATTGCGGCCAGAGGCCGCTTATGGTATGTTCATCGCCTGACCTGCGGAGCGGGATGTCGCGCTCCTTTTGCCCCCCGGGAGATACTGCATGAAAAGAATCGTTCAAAAACTGCTCAGGCCGGGATCGGTCTGGTGGGCCCTTGCTGCTTGCCTTGCGGTCGTCATCGTTGTCGGCTGGATCGCTACGAGGATCGAGCACGGCATCATGCGATCGCGCACCGTCACGAAAGAACAGGTCGCCCAGGGCTGGAGCTCTGCGGGTCTGGAGATGGCGACTCACACCATCTCGCGGGGAGAGAACTTCTGGAAGGTCGCCCGGCAGTACGGGGTAGACATCGATACGGTCGTGGGAGCAAATCAGGGCCTGACCAAGCTTCAGGCCGTCACGGGCCAGAAGATCCGGGTGCCGAACCGCCGGGGCGCTATCCACGTGACCCAAAGCGGCGACCGGCTGCCTGTTGTGGCCGCCGCCTACGGCGTGCCTGACGAGGCCGTCGCCTCGGTGAACAACCTGGGCGAAAAACACATCCTGCCCGATGGACTGGAGCTGTTCATCCCCGGCGCAAAACCGCTTCAGCTCGCCGCCGACATGGACACACGATACCGGCTTCGCGGCATCTTCGGCTCGCCTCTCACCGGCCGGATCACCTCGACGATGGGAATGCGGAAGCACCCGGTCGGCGGATTCCGGGGCAAGCACACGGGCCTCGATCTTGCCGCGCCCTCGGGCACGCGCATCGCCGCCGCTGCCGCGGGCACGGTGACCGAAGCGGGCGAGGGGGAGTACATCGGCAAATACGCCATCATCACCCACAAGGACGGCTATACCACGCTCTACGGCCACTGCTCTGAGGTCCTCGCGCGGTCAGGCCAGCAGGTCAAAAAAGGCCAGATCATTGCCAAGGTGGGTGCAACAGGACGCACGACAGGCCCGCATCTTCACTTTGAAATACGCAAGAACGGGGCGCCCCAGGACCCCCTGGCCTATCTCTGGTAGAACCATCGGACGGCGAATTCGTCATTAGGCTGCTATGACCCGCGCATTGACGCTTATCACTGTGCTCTGCCTCATGTTGCCTGCAGGCGAGGCCGCTGCCCGTGACTGGGGTCCCTGGTCAACGAGTACGGAGGCGCCCGCGCTGCTGTCGCCGGCTGACCAGGAGTCTGCACCGGCGTCTCGGGAGCCGGCCCTGCATTTCGTTGCTGCGACGCCCTTCATCTGGCTGCTCCGGCTCTATCAGAACCATATCACGCATGTGGACGGCGACAGGTGCCCCATGTACCCGACCTGCTCGCAGTACAGCGTTCTTGCGATCCGCAAGCACGGTCCGATCCTGGGGATCATTATGAGCGCCGACCGCCTGATCCACGAGCCCGATGAGCGCGATTACGTCCCTCTCTTGAAGGTCGGCAACCGCTATCGCTACATCGACCCGCTGGACAACAATGACTTCTGGTGGTACCGCCCATGATGCTCCCGAACCGCGCCGCACTTCTCCTTATCACGATGCTGCTCATCGCGCCGTCCGCGCAGGGCGGGGAGCCCTCTGCCGAGTCGATCAAATCCTTTGCCGATCATCTCTACGGAGCCGGAGATTATTACCGCGCCATCACCGAGTATGAACGGCTCCTTTTTTTCTATCCCACCCATACTCTGAGCACTGCGGCACAATACCAGATCGCCATGGCATACCTTGAGGGCGGTAAATATACACAGGCTATCAAACAGCTGCGCGACCTGTCGAACACTTATGCCGGCAGCGAGATCGGCAGGAAGGCCCAGCTTTCACTGGCCGAAGCGTATATCCGGAAAAAGGATCATCACCTTGCCCTCAACATGCTTGAGGAGTTCCTGGCCTCCTATCCCAGGGACCCCCGGGCAGATGCCGTTCGCATCCGTACCGGATGGGTCTACCTGCAGCTGGGGGAATGGCAGCAGGCAGGCGCGGAGTTCCGAAGCGTACCTGCGGGCTCCGCGGAGCGGCGCCAGGCCGAAGCACTGGCCGGCGAGTCCGCCGGATATCCCGGCCTGCAGAAAAAATCTCCCGCCCTCGCGGGTACGCTCTCTGCCGTGCTTCCAGGCGCCGGGCAGCTCTATGTCGGCAGACCCGCTGACGCGACCACCTCCTTCCTGCTGAACAGCCTGTTCATCTGGGCCACCGTGGAAGCTTTTAAGAGCGACAACGACGTGACCGGCGGGATCCTGCTCTTTTTCGAATCAGGCTGGTATTTCGGAAACATCTACAATGCCATGGGCAGCGCCCACAAATATAATCGCCGGGCGGAACAGCGCTATCTCGACGATCTCCAGAGCCGCTACGGCATATCCTATCTTCGCGATGACCGCGGCCGTGATATCCTCGCCTTTACGCTTCGGTTCTGACGACCAGCCCGGCTCCAGCGTGTAAAATAAAAAGCCGGCATCTGATCAACAGATGCCGGCTTCCCGGTGAACACCACGTTATCCGCACATTCCTGCGGAGATCCGCTACAGCGACGCCTGATACTGATAGTGCGCTTCCTGAGGTAGTTCCCTGGTCGCGGCCGGCGAACCGATCACGGTCCAGCATTCGGGATGCTCCAGGAGCTTCTTGACCATGCGGGCGTTCAGGCTGTGGCCCGCCTTATGGGCGACCACATGCCCGATGATCGGCATGCCGGCCAGAGAGAGATCGCCGATGAGATCAAGGATCTTGTGGCGCACGAACTCATCGCGGTGGCGCAGGCCTTCCTTGTTCAGCACCTTTTGTTCGTCCAGAACGACGGCGTTCTCCAGGGAGCCGCCCCTGGCAAGGCCATTGGCCTGCAGCATCTGCACATCGCTCAAAAAGCCGAAGGTGCGTGCGTCGGCAAGCTCACGGAGAAAGCTCTCCTCCGAGACCGGAATATTCATCGCCTGCTCCCTCAGCAAGGGATGATCAAAATCGATGAAATAGGAGATGCTGGGGCTGTCGGCGGGCCACAGGGCGACCTGCTTGCTCCCCTCGCGAACAAAGATCGGCTTGGTGATCTTGATCGTGGAACGCTGCAGGGACTGCATCTGGATGCCCGCTTCGACGATCAGACGCACAAAGGGGGCCGCGCTTCCGTCGAGGATGGGCAGCTCTTCACCGTCGATCTCAATGGTAACATTGTCAATGCCGAGCCCGGCAAGCGCCGCGAGCAGGTGCTCCACGGTCTTGATTGATGCGTTGTTCCGGCTCAGGGTGGTCGCGTAGCTCGTGGCCGAGGTGTTTTCCGCTGCTGCCGCTATCTCGACGCCGCCCAGATCAGTGCGGATGAACACAATACCCTGCCCGGCAGCGGCCGGCTGCAACAGCATCCGCACAGGACGTCCGGAATGGAGCCCGATCCCTTCGACGGCCATTGTGTTCTTGATCGTTCTCTGAAATCTCATCATGAGTGCGATTACCTCTAGCGACATCACTTTGCGAACGAAGAGATACTAAGCAATCTGCATGCCAGCAATGGACCATAAATAACCTGTTGAATTTACTTTATTTTATATCGTTTGCAGCAAAGTATTTGTGGCAGAATTGACCCGTCGCGCTTTCCGCTGTTGCAAGATAACAACACTGGCAAGCCTTAAAACGCACCAGGGCTCCGGGCGCGTCCGCACGGCGTTTCACTTTATTTTACATTGACATGGCTTCGGCCTGTGTGCTAGAGTTCGATTACTATCTGTTGGCAGAAGACTTCTACGAGCGACAAAATTTTCGACAAAAGCACGGAGAGAACATGCGCCAGAAACTGGAAGATGTCTATGAAAACGGCATGGAAGCATTCAGCAAGGGGAACTATGATCTGGCCGAGATCGCCTTCCTCGAGGTCCTGAAAGCGCACCCCAATTTCGCCGACATCCAGAACAAGATGGGCGTGATCTATCATCAGACCAACCGGCCTCAGCTTGCGCTTAAGGCCTTCGAACGGGCGCTGGAACTGAATCCGTCCTATACGGAGGCGGCGCTGAATCTCGCCATCACCTACAGCGACGCGGGGCGCTATGAAAGGGCCCGGGAGGTCTTCGAGAGCGCCGCCAAGGTCACCGCTGCCGCGCCGCGCGCCATCGACCCCTTTGTGCGGGGCAAACTGGCAAATGAACACCTGCGCATCGGAAACCTCTACTATGAACTAGGCATCCTTGACGATGCCATCGACGAATACCGCAAGGCCCTTGCCCTGTCGCCGAACTTCGCCGACATCATCACCGAGCTCGGGATCGCGCTCCGGGACAATGGAAAGCACGATGAGGCGATCAAGCAATTCAACAAGGCAAAGGAGATCAATCCTAGCTTCATTCCGGCTCGCCTGCATCTCGGCGTGACCTATTACTCGGGAGGCTTCTACGGCCTTGCCGAGGAGGAATGGAAGGAAGCGCTCAAGCTCGATCCCGACAACTCCGCCATCAAGACCTACCTCAGCTTCGTCAGGCCGCATAGTTCATGATCGAGGAGCCTGGCCCGGTGGACCTCCTCACCATAACGAACCTGTCAACGCACTTCTTCACCCGCAGGGGCGTTGTCCGCGCCGTCGATGACGTCAGCCTGCGCCTCGGCGCCGGCCGCGTTCTGGGCCTGGTCGGCGAGTCGGGCTGCGGAAAGACCGTCACGGCCCTTTCCATCCTGCGGCTGGTGCCGTTGCCGGGCCGGATCGTTTCCGGGTCCATCGGGTTCGAAGGCCGCGACCTGCTTTCCCTCTCCGACGACCAGATGCGGGCCGTGCGCGGCGCGCGTATCGCCATGATCTTTCAGGAACCCATGACGGCGCTCAACCCCGTCTTCACCGTGGGCAATCAGATCGCCGAGGTGCTTATAGCGCACCAGCGCCTCGACGCGGGCCCGGCCCGCGACGCGGCCGTGCAGCTCCTGCGCGATGTGGGCATTCCTGCCCCGGAAAAGCGCATCCATGAATATCCCCACCAGCTCTCGGGCGGCATGCGCCAGCGCGTCATGATCGCCATGGCCATTGCCTGCCGGCCGTCGCTCATCCTGGCAGACGAGCCGACAACGGCCCTCGACGTCACGATCCAGGCGCATATTCTTGAGCTCCTTGCCCGAATCCAGTCTGAAATGGGAATGGCCATGGTGCTCGTAACGCACGATCTCGGACTGATCGCCGAGCGCGCCGATGACGTGGCCGTGATGTACGCCGGAAGGATCGTGGAGCAGGCCGAGACCGTCGAGCTTTTTGCTCATACCCTGCACCCTTACACGCGGGGGCTGATGGCGTCGATCCCGCAGCCCGGCGCAACGCGGAAAACGCGGCTTCGCACGATCCCCGGATCGGTACCGAAGCTCGAGGACCTCCCGGCGGGATGCGCCTTCGCCCCGAGATGCGAACTCAGGACGCAGCGCTGCGACACACGGCCGGACCTGCTTGAGGTAAGGCCCGGACATCTGGTGCGGTGCTGGGAAGCACGGTAGGAACATGGGGGGACACAGCGGAGGATGCGGAGAAACTTCCTTTTGACTTTATCGGACGTTCCTGATTTGATGGACTCGTAAAAAACGGCTTCACAACTGCGTGAGGTCGGGCACGGAGGAAACCCGTTCATTCTTTTTTTTCGACCTGTCTCAGTGACGACCTGGTAGATTTTTACTTTTTATGAGTGTATCTGATTTGGTCCGCGTCCAGTATTTTTTTGTTTCATTCATGCAAAAAACCATGACGAATCCTTTTCTCCAGATAGAAGACCTGCATAAAACCTTTTCCGTGAAGGCCGGACCGGCCAGGACCGTGGCGGCCCGCGCCGTTGACGGCGTGAGTCTGACCGTCGCCCCCGGCGAGGTGGTGGGGCTGGTGGGCGAGAGCGGGTGCGGTAAATCCACGCTTGGCAGGCTCGTCCTGGGCCTGCTGCCGCCCACGTCGGGTCGCGTGATCGTCGAGGGTCGCGACATCGCGTCGCTGAACAAATCCGCACTGCGCGCGCTCCGCAGGAAGATGCAGGTGATCTTTCAGGATCCCTTTGCATCGCTCAACCCGCGCATGCGCGTGCGGGACATCATAACCGAGCCGCTGGTCATTCACGACCTGGCGAAACGGTCAGACCTCGATGCACGCGCCGTTGAGCTGCTCGGCAAGGTGGGACTGCCGGCAGACGCCGCAATGCGGTATCCCCACGAGTTCTCCGGCGGACAGCGCCAGCGGATCGGCATCGCCCGCGCCCTTGCCTGCCGGCCCTCTTTCATCGTTGCCGACGAACCCGTTTCGGCCCTTGACGTCTCGGTCCAGGCCCAGATCATCAACCTCCTGGAGGAAATTCAGAAGGAAATGGAGCTCTCCTTCCTCTTCATTGCCCACGACCTGAATCTGGTGCGCTATTTTTCCGACCGCGTTGCCGTAATGTATCTGGGAAAGATCGTCGAGATCGCGCCGGCCGAAGAGATCTATAGATCGCCATCCCACCCCTATACGGAGGCACTGCTGGCCGACATACCGGTGCTCGACCCGACGATCAAAAAGAAACGCATCCTGCTGAAAGGGGACATTCCGAGCCCCACGAGCATCCCGCCGGGATGCCGGTTCCATACGCGCTGCCTCTATCGGTTCGAGCCCTGCGACAAGATCGTACCGCGAACAACGGACCTGGGGAACGGACATTTCGTGGACTGTCACTTGCGGGGGTAAGGCGGGAAGAATATCACCGCTTATGCCTCGTAGAGGGTCCCTGCCGGTTCGAGCTGCAGAGCGCCGATCTTCCTGAGCTGCGGCAGGATCCGCGCCTGCATCACGTCGCCGTCCATTTCCTTTCGGAGCAGATCGCAGAATACATCTGATATCCTTCCATCGAACTGGGTGCCGCGGCACCGCCGGATCTCGCGGAAGGCCTCCTCGAGTGTCAGCCGGTCACGGTAGGGCCTGTCGGTCACCATGGCATCAAAGGCGTCGGCAAGGTTCAGGATCTTTGCCCCCTCGCTCAGCTCGCCCTCGCTCAGCGAGTCGGGATACCCGCCGCCATCGATCCGCTCGTGATGGTGCCGTATGAACTGGACCACGTTCTTCCAGGGAAACCGTATCTTCGACAGAATACTGTAGGACACCTGGGGGTGCGTCCTGATCACATCGCGCTCCCTCGTCGTCAGCTCGTCCCGTTTGTTGATAATGCCGCTGTCGATCACGATCTTGCCGATGTCATGCAGCAGTCCCGCGATATAGATCGCCTCGATGTCCTTCTCCTGCCAGCCGAGATCGCCTGCAACCGCGGCGGCATAGGTTGCGACCCGGAGGGAATGGTTCTTCGTGTAATCGTCCTTGAAATCGATGGCAGCGGCAAAGGCCTGGATGGTATCAAGGTAGATCTGGCGCATGTTCTCGTAGAGCCGTTTATTCTCCGCCACCTTTTCCGAGAGCTTCAGGAACAGCCGCGCGTTCTGCAGGGTGATCGCGAGTTGATGGGCTGCCGCTTTCAGGGCATCTTTCTCGCTCCGGAGATAGGCATTCCTGCTCAACCGCTTCCCGAGCGACAGAGCGCCAACGCATTCGTTCTTCGCGAAGAGCGGCACAAAGGTCTTTGTTCCCAGCCGACGGAAGGCCTCGCGGTTGCGCTCATAGAGCGGGCTGCCGGCCAGGTCATCGCATGCAACGAGTTCATTCATCGGAAAGGACTTCAGGTGAACGGCATCGACACAGAGACGAATGTCCGGCGCCGCGTCGACACCTTTTCCCGCCAGGACTTCCATGCACCGCCGCCTCGGGGTATAGGCCAGCAGCGCCGCCCGGGGCACGGAAAACATGCCGGTCACCACATAAAGCGCAGACCGCATCTTCTCCTCAACGTCCTTGGCCGACGAAACTTCCTGTCCCAGGTCGGCAAGGGACGAGATGCTGAACAGCAGCCGCGTGAGGTCCGTTTTTCTTTCCATATCACTCCCCTTCATGCAAGAAGATCAGAGCGTCCCCTTCTTCCCGGAACACCCGCACATGCTTCGTGATGCCCAGCATCTCAAAGACGTCCCTGTGCATTTTCTTCATATTGGTGAAACAGAGCACGGCCTCGCGCTCCAGGTTCTTGTTGACTATCCCGGTGATGACCGACGCGCCGATGCTGTTGATAAAATACATATCGGCGAAATTAATGATGAATTTCCGCGTTCCCTTGTCAAAGTACTGCTCACTCGCCTGCTCTATGCGGACGGCGCCGAGATCGTTTATGTATCCCTTGGGGACAAGGACCACCACGTCATCGACCGCCTTCATGGACAGGGTAAAATTACTTGCCATTCACTGCACCCTCCTTTTGGACCGCCTCGGCCGTTCCGAAGCGCTTCACCAGGACCACCCTCGTCCCGCGCGGAGTCCGCTCGAAGCGCACTTCATCGGTAAATTTCTGCATCAGCTTCAGGCCCCACCCTCTGCTCGCGTCCTCGCGCATCCGCTCCTTGTAAAAGGGCGCGCCGGTTTCGTGCGATACGAACTCCCGGCCCGAGCTTTCGACGGCGATCTCGAACCTGCCGTCGCTGTGGTCAAAGCGGATCAGGACCTGGCGGTCCTCGGAATCGCCATGCTCGAGCGCGTTGATGCAGGCCTCTATCAGCGCGATCTGGAGCTGGCCGATGATCTCTTCATTGACGCCCAGGTTCCTGCCGATCTGGGCGAGGCACTGGGCGGCCACAAGCTCCGCGTCCCGGGACTTTGACAGCGACAGTTCAACGGCGGCGCCCCGCGCAACGGCTGTTCGCCGAGCGCCGAACAGATCCGCGGCGACTTCGCGGGGATGCTTGCCTAGCAGCGATGTGCTGTGGAGCGCCCTGATGAAATCCACCCGTACGCCGTCGTCAGGCGGACGGTACACACCGTACTCACCCTGCACCAGACCCGCGGCGTGAAGCGCCTGCAGCAGCATCGCCGTCTGTTCTTCGCTGATCGAATGGGCGCTTGCGATCTTGGCTGGCGTGAGGGCCTCACCGGCACGACAGACCTCATACGCAACGGCAAGGGCCGTACTGCGCGCGTTCAGTGCGGGCACATGGCGCTTGAACAGGGACGACCAGTAAAGGGAGAGAGCGCCGTCCAGGAGTTCGCGGGCATAGGCTTCCCAAAAGTTGCGTTCGCCTGTCTGCCCCTGCACGGCCGCTGCCACGCACCGGAGATACAGCGGGATCCCGTTGAGGCGCTCGTGGAGCTGGTCAGGTGCGTCGCCGGCGCCGCTGCCGCCGGACAGGGAAGCAACAAGGGCCGAGGCATTCGCTCGGCTGAGCGGAGCAACCTCCAGGCGGGCGATGCCGGCCGTGACCGGGATCTCCACGATCTCGGCGTCGTGGCCTGCTATGAGGCAGGGGGTCTTTCTCGAAGTAAGCAACGGCTCTAAAAGCGACGAGAGGGAGGGGTCGGCGTTTCCGTTGCGGTGCAGAAGGCGTACGTTCTGGAATTCATCAATGAACACTGCCGCCGGCTTGCCCGTGGCCAGAGCGGCGTGGTGGGGTGCGGCAAGGGCGATGCACAGCGCATCAAGGGGATCACTGCTCCGGCCGCGGAAGCGTTCTATCGTTTCCCTGGCCCAGGAGTCGTTCCGCTCTTCAGAACGCTGCGCGAGCTCGTTCAGCGACGGCGCCGAGAGGGTGATCAGACCGCGGTCTTTGCTTTCAAAGGCGAGGCGCTGGTGCAGGAACTGGACGAGGAAATCCCGGGCAAAGTCGGCTGCGGACAGGAAGGCGGGATTGACGGAAAAATAAAAGGGCGCCACGGAATCCTGCTTCCAGAAAAGCCGGTTGAAAAGCTGCTTCAGCAGTTCCGTCTTGCCCACGCCCCGCGGGCCTGACAGCAGTGCGCTGCGGACGAAGGTCTCGTCGGATGTAAGCGCCCGGCGGTACAGCCTCAGCAGATCGTCGCCGCGGCCGATGAATTCCTCTTCTGGTAGTATCCTGAACGGCATAGTAGTCACGTATGCGTTAAATTCTGCCCACCATGGATAGAAAAATTTCCCGGAACGTCACAATAGCCTTATAAGATAGCGGTCAATATATCGGTTTACAAGCTGTCGTTTTTAAAAAATGGCGGCTATTCAGCTTCTTTTCAGCATGGGATAAGCCAAGGCTGAGAAAAAGCCTTCAGTCCACAGATTTCACAGATGGACGCAGATTTTAAAACCAGAATCCGGGTTTGCTATTCTCTGCGAAATCAGCGCAATCTGCGGATAAAAAAGGCTGAGTAGTTACAAAAAATTTGCACTTTCCAGTTTACAATTTAATATTTCCAATTCCGCTTTATGCGGGTCAGGAATACACCTCGATGCGGTTGCGTCCTCCGTGCTTCGCGCGGTAGAGCGCCTTATCTGCGGTCTCCAGGAGCGTCTGGGCCGTCATGCCGTGCTCCGGATAACAGGCGATGCCGATACTCACGGTCATCAGGATCCCGGTCGCCGCGTCCTGTCCGCCCGGCAGCTCGGCGGCAGACGCATCCTTGCGCAGACGTTCCGCGATGATCAGGGCCAGTGCCTTGTCGGTCTCCGGAAGGATCACCACCAGTTCGTCGCCGCCGAAGCGCGCCGCAATGTCCATGGCGCGGATCGAAGTCATCACAGAGTCCGCGATGATGATCAGCGCCTTGTCACCCGTCGCATGCCCGTAGGTGTCGTTGTAGCTCTTGAAACCGTCGATGTCGAGCATCAGGATGCTGAGGGCCCGGCCGTGCCTGCCGGCGCGCGAGATCTCATCCTCCAGCCGGTCGAGGAGATACCGGCGGTTCAGCAGACCCGTGAGCGGATCGGTGATCGAAAGCCGCTTCAGGGTCTCGGACTGGGCGAAGAGCTGATTGCGCTCCATGACGACGGCGGCATGGGTGGCGAAGGACTGCAGGAGCTCCAGGTCCTCGTCGTTGAAGGGCTCCCCGCCTTCCTTGTCCGACAGGTTCAGCACTCCGATCACACGCCCGTCGACCTTGAGCGGAACGCTGACAAAAGACGGCGTCTTATACCGCATCAGGTTCTTCTTCATGATCCGCGGATCGTTCTCAACGTTCCTGACCAGATAGGGTTCGCCCAGTGCGGCCACCGTGCCGGCAATACCTTCGCCCTTCCGGATCTTGAGCTTCTCCGTGATGTCGCCGGCCAGCCCCTTCCACGCCTCCAGCAGCAGCGCCTCGGCCTCCTGGTCCATAAGCAACAGGGAGCCCTGCTCGGCCCTGAGCAGATCAGCCGATCGTTCCAGTATCGTCTGCGCCAGCACGTCAAAGTTGACGATCGACGTAATGCCCTTCGAGACCTCCGAGATAGCCGCGAAGCGGTCAAACTTCCGGTACAGGTCATGATGCAGCCGGTGGTTCTCGATGGAGATCGCTGTTTGTCGGCAGAAGGACGAAATGATATTCATGTCGCCCGGCGACAGCACACTGTCAAAGATCGCGACGATGCCCACAAGCTTCCTGCTGACAACGATGGGGAAGAAGTAGAAGACCGTGGCTTTTCCGGAGAAGTCCTGCCTCCCGGCCGCACAAGCATCGAGATAGGAGACCGAAGGCCTCCCGTTCCCCAGCTCCCGCACGACAGGATCGTGCTCCTTCAGCGTGAGATGGGGCGCGGGGCCGCCGTCCCGCTTCATGCCGTAGAGGCTTGCGTACCGGCCTGACTGCCGGTCCGGTGAAAGGATGGTGATGGACTGGATATCCAGAAGGGCGAGGAGCTGGGTGAGCATGTGCTCGTAGTGGCTCTCGGGTTCTTCCCGGCCGGAAGAGCTCCATCTGCCCATGACGTCCTTCAGCGTCTCGATCTTCTGCTGAAGGGTGAACGATTCCTCGCCCTTATACAGCAGATGGTTCACCGAACTTTCAACGAGCGCACAGACCTTCCGGACATGGTCTGCATCGGTGAACTGCAGGGGAGTGGTCACCGACAGCTGCTCCACGCCGCAGGACTCGATGAGGCCCATGAAGTCCCGAAAATCCTGATAACCGGCGAAGGAACCCTGGCCCAGGATGACAGCGCGCTCCCGCAAATACTCCACGGAGAAGGCAAAGCTCATGATCTTCGCGTAGCATTTGTACACCAGCGGCTGCGTCAGCTTCAGGACGCCCATCATGGCGCTGGTACAGTAGGTGTCGCACTGGCGGCTGAGTTCGGCGCAGGACATCACGCGCGCGCAGAAGGGCGTGTGGCTCCCCACGGACAGGATCTGCTCCCCCTGCTCCGTATAGGCGCTGAGGTGAAAGCCGAGGGTGTCGGAAAGAATGGAAAAATGCTCCCGCCAGCTCTCCGAAACGAAGAGTGTCTGGAGCTGCTTTGACGCACTGCTGTTCAGCATGGCGCACCGGGCCTGCACTGCGGGAATGGTCATGCTCATCCCTTCGAACGAACGCAAGCTGTCCCTGGAAACAGCATCGTGTGCCTTGTCGGATTATACCGGAAGAATAAGAAGGCGCTGGCAACAGCAGGCGGTTGGATGAGACAGCTCGGCGCGGGAAGCCGCGGCCTCTTCAGCCGCAGGCCCGCCGCATACGAACTCGTACACCACAACCGCCCTGCTTATTTCCACAGCTCAGAATGGTCTGACGCTGGGATTGCCCGTGAGGGGAAAGAAAACTGCATCGAATGGCTGGATCGTGCGAAAAATAGCATAAATGGCGCGGGAGGTCAAGGTAAATTCCGGCTGAGCTCGGGGATGCCGCCAGGGGCTGGGATCAGGGGACGGAAACCATTCAGGGACAGAGGCTGCGCGAGCCGTCCTGAAGCTCCCGGGGAGCTTCCTGGTTCCGGCGGCAGTCGGGCGCTCCGGCAGCAGCGGTCTCGACGGTGCCGAGCTTCCAGGTATAGACGCGGCCGCAGGCTTCGCAGGACGCGCCGGCGAGCGACTCTTCGCACAGGGGGCAATAAATAATGTACAGCGGAGAGAGGCGGGCCTCGTGCTCGTCAAGATCGATCTGCTGGCCGCAGCACTTGAACTCCTTTGACAGATCGGCGCCGCAGAGGCAGCGCCGATCGAGCGGCCAGGGCAGCATCTGCTCCAGCTTGTAAATGGCCTTGCTCAGGAGGTCGACCAGGTCGTCTTCCGTGGCATCGCCAAAGAACGTTTCCGTCAGTTTCTCGCGTATGTCGATCATCAGCGGGTCCTCTTTCAGGAACCGGAGTATCAGCGTAAGCCGCTCCTCGCCCTTACCGATCCGCGAGAGGGCGCGCAGGTTCTTGTTGGCCCGGTAATGTTCCTGGAGATACAGAAGCGTCCAGATCTGCGTCATGTCGTAGAAATATTCGAGCACGGGATAGTACCCGTACTTTTCCCTGATCGTCGCCTCCACGGTCCCGCGCTCATCGGGGATCCGGGGAAAAACGGCGACCAGCAGTCCCTCCTCAAAATCCTCATAGAAGAAGGGTGTGCCCGAAAAATGGCGGCAGCCGCAGTTGGTGCACTGAATGTTGTTGAATTCCCAGCGGAGCAGTGTTTTCCGCACCTGGGGCGCACGAGAAACATCGACCCAGGTGATCACCCGGGCCTGGAAGTCCTGGTCGCAGTTGCCGCAGCGGAAGGACTCGATGCTGAACGATTCCGCCTGGCTGGTCGGAAGGGTAACCATATGGTTCTTATTATACACCACTTTTTTGAAAACTCTCTTTAAAAATTCTCTTTCTTTGTGGTACAATACCGCCCCAAGCAGTATCTCTGCAACGCTTTGCATCTGTGCTTTACATTTTCCCGTATGTGAAAGGGGTTGCCTTATGGCGGCAAAAGAAGAAAGCGTGTTGACCACGGCGCTCCACTCGGAGGTGGAGAACCGGTTCCTCACCTACGCCCTCTCCACCATCGTCTCCCGTTCCCTGCCCGACGTGCGCGACGGGTTGAAACCGGTCCACCGCCGCATCCTCTACGCCATGTGGGAGATGGGCCTGGGCCCCACGACCAGGTTCCGGAAGAGCGCGGCTGTCGTGGGCGAGGTGCTCGGAAAATTTCACCCGCACGGCGACCAGGCGGCCTACGATGCGATGGTCAGGATGGCCCAGGAATTCTCTCTGCGCTATCCCCTCGTTGATGGCTCGGGAAACTTCGGGAGCCTCGACGGCGATCCGGCCGCTGCCATGCGGTATACGGAAGCGCGGCTTTCGAAGATCGCCGAAGAGCTCCTCGTCGAGATCGACAAGGAGACCGTGGCATTCCGTCCGAATTACGACAACTCGCTGCAGGAGCCGGTGGTGCTGCCGGCCCGCTTCCCGCAGCTCCTGATGAACGGCACCTCGGGCATCGCCGTGGGCATGAGCTGTTCCTTCCCGCCGCACAACCTGAGCGAAGTGATCGACGGTCTCACGGCCATCATCGACAATTCGAACATCGACCTGAAGGACATCCTGAAGCTCATCAAGGGGCCCGACTTCCCGACGTCCGGCCAGATCCTGAACACCAAGAAGGAGCTGAAGGACATCTACCAGACCGGCAGCGGGGCGGTCCGCGTCCGCGGCGAATACAATGTCGAAGAGCTTCCGCGGGGCAAGCAGGCCATCGTCTTCACCTCCATCCCCTACCAGGTGAACAAGGCGAAGGTGCTGGAGCGGATCATCGGCCTCCTGGACGACCGGAAGCTGCCCCAGGTCACAGCCGTGCGCGACGAGTCCACCGATGTGATCCGGCTGGTCCTGGAGATCAAGGCCGAGACGAGCCCGGAGCTCGTGACCGCCTACCTCTTCAAGCACACGGACCTCGAAAACAGCTTCCCGGTCAACTTCACGGCGCTCAAGCCTAACATGGAGCCTGAACGGCTGTCGCTCAAGGAAGTGATGCGCTACTTCCTGGACTTCCGCTTTGAGATCACCACCAAGCGGCTCAACTACGACCTGAAGCTCCTGAAGGCGCGGCTGCACATCCTGAAGGCCTTCGAGATGCTCTATGACGACCTCGATGCGGCCATCAAGCTCATCCGCAAATCGAAATCGAAAGAAGAAGCTGGCGAGAAGATCAAGAAGCACTTCAAGTTCGATGACGACCAGGTGAAGGCCATCCTTGAGCTGCAGCTCTACAAGCTTGCGGGCCTCGAGATCGAGCGCATCCGCAAGGAGAAAGCCGAAAAGACGAAGCAGAAGAAGGAGATCGACGCGATCCTGGCGAGCCAGAAGAAGATCTGGGGCCTGATCAAGTCAGAACTGCTCTCGATCCGCGAGGAATACGGCGACAAACGGAAGTCGGTGATCAAGGCGGCCGACGATGTGGAATTCTCCCAGGAAGATTTTGTCGTCCACGAGGACACGACGATCATTCTTTCGAAAATGGGCTGGGTCCGGCGCGTCAAGACCGTGGGCGAATCGACCCGCTTCAAGGACGGCGATGAGCTGCTTGCCATGGTGCCGGCGAACACGCGGGATAATATCGGCATATTCTCGTCGACAGGCAAGGCCTACGTCGTCAAGGCCTTTGACCTGCCCGCAGGCTCCGGCTTCGGCGAGCCTGTCCAGCACCTCTTCAAGTTCGGCGATGGTGAGCGGCCCGTCAGCGCCCTGAACATGACCCGCGTGGTGGATGGCACTCCGGAAATCGAGGCGGAACCAGCGCCGAAAAAAGGCAAGCAGCAGAGCCTCTCCCTTGCCGGCGGCTCGGTAACGGCGCTCTCGGTCTCTGCGGGCGGCGTGGGCTTCCTGTTCGACCTCTCGGCCTTCAATACCGTTACAACGCGGGCCGGCAAAAAGTTTGCCGGCGTCAAGGCCGGCGACAGCATCATGGGCGTCTCGGTCGTGAGCGAACCGAACGTGCTCTTCCTGACGTCGGAGGGAAAGGCAGTGGTGCTGGCAACGAAGCACATTCCGGCCCTCTCCGGAGCAGGCAAAGGCGTGAAGCTCGTGAACGTAAAGAAGGGCGAGGTGATCCTCTTCCGCGGCGTCAGAAAAGGCGAGCAGGTGAAGGTGATCGATGAGAAGGGGCGCGAGAAGACCCTTGACCTGAAGAAGTACGGCGTCATGAACCGCGGAGCTGTGGGCCTCAAGGCCGTGAAGGTTCTGAGCTTCGCCTAGAACCGGCAGCCATCACCCTGCAGAACGAAAAAGGCGCTCCCTAAACCGGGAGCGCCTTTTTCCTTAAAACTGCGGTTGTAACCATCGATGAACACGGTTCGAACCAAAAAACAATCCCCTGCCTGGTCCTTTTCTCTGAGGGGAAATCTGCCCGTCCCTAGCTGACCATGTACCGCATGAACCGCGAGTCGATGTAAGCGGACAGTGGAAGAATATTCTCCTTCACCAGTTCCGCGGCATAGGCCAGGCAGGCGCGGATCTCCGCGGTGTTGAGCTGCGGAAAACGCGAACGCACACCGCGGATGCTCCCGCTCCTTGCCAGCTCCTCGAGCACGGTCTCCACCGGGATGTCCTTGTTGCGGATGGAAGCCTTTGCCGGGTGGTAGGCTGAGTCAACAGCTATGAAATTCCTCCAGTCGCTCTTCATGGTGTCTCCTTTCTGCCGGCTGCGCTGCTTCGCACACTCCACGCGAAAACGCGGCCTGCAGTCCCGCCTTGGCGAAACGGGGCATGCACTCACCCAGGAATTCAGGAGTTCCCGCCTTCTGCTGCCTCGTGCTTCCTGGTCTTAGAATAGTAAAATGCGCCTGCCCTGTCAATGGAGCCCTTAGTATTATAGGCCGCTACAAATGAGATTTTTTTCTGGACAGGTCAATTGACAATGAGTAAAATGACGCAAAGTAACAATTTCTTGCAGCTGCGGAGCCCAGGATGATCAAAAAATGTAGTAATGTCGAGTGCAGGCATTCCAGCTATTGCCAGGACAGCGTCAACTGCATGGATGTCACGACCGACTCAAAAAAGGTCATTGCCAATAGCGTCGCGCGCATCTGGTGCCATGATTATGCACTGGTGTCCTTTTCAAGCCTCCTGGAATCAAATGGCCGATTGCTGGAAAAGCATGTCCACGATGAACAGATGTCAAAGGGCTATGACCGCTGCTTCAGGGCTCCCTATTAACTGACCGTCCGAAGGGACGCGGCGAGCTGAAACTCAGCTCATCGCGAGCTTCACGTGGGCCCGCAATTCAACGCGCACACTGATGCCGAGGTCTTTTTATCGTCCTCAGGTAGATGGCACTTCTTGTATTTCTTCCCGCTTCCGCACCAGCAGAGATCATTCCTGCCCGGCTTCGCATCAGGCGCTTCATCGGACCTGCTCCCGAGTGCCTTCATCGTACGTTCTAGTATCCCCATTCTGCTTTCTCCGCCCTTCTTTGCGATATTCTGAATGCCCGGCGATCCTGCCGCGTCCGCGGCAATACCTGGATGCTGCCCTAACCCGCATAAAGCGGAATTGGAAATTGTAAATTTGCGGAAAGCGGCGGTTCAAAAACAGCCGCTTCACCCTTTATTTGCAGGGACTTTATGATTTTCTTGAAAACATTCAACCCATTTGAGAAGCTTTTGATTCCTTAGTTACTAATCCCCCAGCTGCTGCACCTTGCCGACCGGCGCGAGATAGAGGGTGAACTCGTCTTTGCCGTCAAGACCGAGCAGATCGTCCATGAGTTCCTGGTGGTAGGCGGCTATGGCGCAGGTTCCGGCGCTTATCGCTTCACAGGCCAGGTAAAGATTCTGGCACACATGTCCCGCATCAATGGCAATGACCTTATGGGCCGCAATATCATAGCGCCACTCCATGCGGTAGGGCATGACGGTCCAGATGAAGGTCAGCGCCGCCTTTCCCGCAAAGGGCTGTCCCAGGGCCGCGGTCACGACCTTTCCGGCCAGTCCCTCCTCCCGACGCTCCAGAACAAGCTGATGCTCGAGCGGGAGATACCGGTAGATGCCCGGCTCAAGTCCCGTGACATTGAACACACAAAGATAGGTCTCAAGGGCATGACGGCAACCGGCAGAGGGCACCGTCCGGTAGGCGGTGCCTGGTCCGGCCTGCCTGCGGATGCCCTGCGTTGCCCAGAGCAGAAAGGACACTTCCTCGAGGGTCAGCGGCAGGGGCTGAAAACTTCGGCGGCTCTTGCGGTTATTGATCGCAGCCAGCAGGTCGACAGCCGGAACAGATCGCAGCTCTCCTGCAGGCACGAGGTCGATCCGTTTCTGGTCCGGCGCACAGGGCTTTTCAATGGGCGGGGGCGCCGTGCCCCTGCTCTGGTCGGTGATCGAGAAATCGATGGTCCGGCGCACGCTGTCTTTCAGAAAATACCGGTAGAGTTCGATCTCTTTTCTCATGCCAGCACATCCTTCCTCCCTGTCGCCAATTAGAACCATGCAGGGATCTCCAGGTTCCTTACGAGACCCGCTGAGAATAGTAACCGAAAATCAACGACAGCGCAACTGCCATGGAACAGCATGATATACTTTTATCATGACCATACCAAAACGCAGACTCGGCAGCACCGGCGTTGACGTGGCCATCATGGGCCTTGGCGGGGAGGGCGTGCTCAGGACCTTCGGGCACGATATGGTGATCATGAGGAAGGTCAGCTTCGGCACCCGCTCGGACAGCGGGCTCAAGACCCACAGCATCATTCCAACGCTCGTCCAGACCGCCAGACGGCAGGGCGTTCACCCGCGTGAATTTCTGCAGACCCTCCATACGGCCGATACGAAAGCGGCCCAGGCCGCGCTGTACAATAATTCAAGTTGAAAAGAACGTCGTCGGAGAATACAATAACGGCATGACGGCTTCCGGCCTGCAGGGCGCACGGAGCGGTGCACTCTTCTTTCGGAAAACGGCTAAACTGTTACACCTTGACTACCTTGCAATTTACGAGCAGTTATGCTACGCTTTCACAATTGGGAGAAAAACAACGAAGCGGAAGCGGTATTCCCTGGCGGCGAATCCGATTTCAGGATGCACCGAGCATTTCTCTATCGAGAGGACGGAAGAAAAGAGAGGGTCATGGCGATATGCTCGTTCGGCATCAACGGCTCCTCTGTCGTCTCAGGGGGATCATTGCTGTTTTCAGAAGCAAACCATACTTCACGAGGAGGACGACGAACACATGACAGGGAAAACGAGAGGTAAAAGCAGGGTTGTAAAGGCGGCTGTAGCGGTGTTCCTGGCGCTTTTGGCGGTTTCCGGCTGCGCCACGACGATCAAGACCAACGTGCTTATGCCGGGCCGGGTCAGCCAGGCCGCGCAGTTCAAGAGCATTGCGGTGATGCCGCTCGACGGGCCGGACGGCACGGCGTTCACGTCGGTCGTGGAGAGCACGCTCGCGAGCGTGATCATCGACGACAAGCAGTACTTCCAGATCGTCGACCGGGGAAGCCTGGACAAGGCCATGGAAGAGATGAAGCTTTCCATGGCCGGTGTTGTGGACGCCAACACCGCGGCGCAGGTCGGCAAGATGGTCGGGGCCAAGGGAATCTACACCGGCCTCGTCACCTCTTCAGTGGAAGACAGCAGGTATACCGAGAACCGGAAAAAGTGCTCCTCCTACCGCACGGTGACCGACAGCAAGGGGAAAAAATCCCAGGAATGCAGTAGGTGGTACGATTCGACGGTGAACTGCACCAAGAGATCGGCGATGTTCTCGTTCACGCCGAAGCTGGTGGAAGTGGAGTCGAGCAGGATAATATTCTCGAACGTCTATGAAGACACAGCTCAGGCAAAGGGCTGCGCCGGCGAGGCGGCCATCCCGGACCAGCAGCAAATGAAAAAGAAAGTGCAGGAGGCCGCGGTCCAGAAGTTCCGGATGGACGTGGCCCCCTATTACACCGTTATGACGTTCACCTTGAAGGACGGGACTTCGGACATCACGGCAGAGGCGGCAAAGACAAAGCTAAAGGACGGATTGAAGTTCGCCGGTGGCAACCGGATGGACCGGGCCTGTGCGCTCTGGAGCGAGGCGAAGCCCCTTGCCCCGAACGCCATCAGCATCCTGTTCAATCTTGGCATCTGCGCGGAGACCCAAGGCAAGCCGGAAGTGGCCCTGGCCCTGTACCAGCAGATCGACAAGACGCTGACCAAGCCCGATGATTCAGTATCAAAGGCGCTTGCGAGGGTAAACGAATCGATCGAGGGGCGCAAAAAGCTCGGATCGCAGATGGCGAAGTAGCGGCGTGCTTTCCCCTCACCTTAATCCTCTCCCCACCGGGGAAAGGGTTGGGTGAGGGGGATTTCAAGGGACATTTTCAGATGAAAACCATGGAAGATTTCAAACAGTACCAAATCTTTGGGGTCCAAACCTTTTGGGGTTGCGTCTAGAAAAGGCAGTTTCTCATATTTCAAGAGGGTAACCGGGGTAGAGTAGGGAACTGGTTGCTGCCGCTTTAGGCTCTGCTTGTCTGTTCCCGTCCCTTTCGTCTGACGGTGCCTAAATAGCCAAACCATTGCCGCCTTGGCCAGCCCTCCCTCATCAAACCGTGCATGCGGTTTTCCCGCACACGGCTTTCCGATGTTCTTCACCGTCAGACATGCGCTTTCTTCCAACCCGCTGTCGTCGGCACCTTGTAGAGACCAAACCGTTCATACAATACCCCGCTTGTAAAGCGCTTATCCCCTGCCCCTTTATCCCTGATTTTGTACCGCTTGCGGAACTTTGGGGACTGCTTGATTCATCTATGCTCCTTCTACTATATAACGTTGGTTCTCAAGATACTTAATTTTCCTCCGAATCTATTTTTACGGCCTGTCAAGCACAATGCACACTGAGAACCAACGTCCCCTACCTGCCCCTCGAGACCGCACTCTCGCGCGGTAAATGAGAGGTGCGTTAACCAGGTTGAAAGTTACTCTCTCTTCCGCATTTCAACGGCATTCAGCGTCCCAGATTGCACGCTCCTTAGTATCCGTGGGAGGCGGATCTAAACAAGGATTCCGGTAAGCACCCTTGTCAGCAGGGGCGAACTTCCCGGGAGCATTGCTGCGATGCTGTTTCGTGGCGCTTTCGGCGCGCATTCCAGGATACTTCGCTTGAAGGAAATCGCCGATTTGCCAGAGCGCCAGCACATTTACCAGCGTCGCGATACCGATAGCTGCGATACTAGCGATGCCAAAACGCCGCCGAAGCCATTCAACTAATCCGCCGATCAGCGCACATATTCCCGCACCAGCGATCAGGCCGACTAACGCGAAAAAAACGGCAAAACCCCACACGAAAACCGGCGCAAAGGTATCCGTGTTTATGTGTGATAGACGGGAATAGGGACCCCGAAACAAGACCCAAGCGCCCCACGCGCCGCCGAGTAAAGGCCAGAAGATAAGGACGATCCACCAGTAAGGACCCTCGCGCTTCATCGTTTGCCCTCCCCTGGCTGCAATTCGTCAATGACTCTGCGTGCCCGATCAAGGTGATGTTCCGTTGTTCCGATCTTTTGCAGTTGGCAGCCGGCGGGCAATGTGTTCCAGGTCAAACTCAAAGATTGATTGAATCCGCTGCGGAGAACAAATTTTTGCCAATGGCATGATACGTCGTTGGGTTGAGGCTGTTAGCGGGATGATCTTTTCGACCTGAAGCGACTGTTGCCGATTGCGCCATTGTATTCGCGCGCCAAACCAGTCACCCGCCCCGCCATCGATGAGCACCCATCCCCAGCCGTCAGCGCTCAGGTTAAGATAGCAGTAGGCGCCCTGCTCACCGGTCCCTGCCCATTCTCCCGCAAAGAATACTGGAGAGCTGTCAGGAAGAGGCGTTAAGGCATGTGCGGTCCCCAACCAGGCAAATAGTATGACGAGACCGATGAAATATCGCATGTTCTGTCCTTTTCGCCGGATAGGTTGTTTATGCAACGTAGAATACCGACCTAATGCCGCCGTAAGGGGCGCGTCCTTCAGCGACCCTCACTCGGCGTGGTTGAGTTTTTGCCGCGCGTCAGGCCGTGATTTCAATTCTGTTTCCGTCTGGGTCGAGCGCTACGCTTTCATAGTACCCGTCGCCAGTCCGGCGTGGTCCGTCCAGGATAGGAAAACCATCGCCCCTGAGTCTTTGAGTCAACTCGTCAACCAGCTGCTCCGACCCGAGGGAGATGGCGAAGTGTGTCAGTCCCATGCGTTGAGCACCCGGCTCAAACTCTACAGGCGAGTGAGTTGTAGTCTTCATGGCTTCTATACGTGCACCATCTCCGAAGCTAAGAAAACACGATTCGAATCCCTTTGCAGGGTTGACGTACTTTTCTCCAGCTACAGCGCCGAAATAGGAAACATAGAACTGGTTGCAGCGTTCAAGGTCCTTGGTCCAGAGTGCCACGTGGTCAATTCGCATAATCTTGACTCCATGCTTGAGGTGTAAAGGTTTTCATTCAACTCGGGAAACATAGATCAATCCCGGCGGTAACTCGCCCCCGCGCAGCGGGGTGTCGATGTTGACTGCCTGGTTCTCCCCGGAGCGTAGCGGAGGGGTTAGGCAGTCGGGCGAGTTAACGCCGGGATTCTCCCCTCCGCGGAGCGGAGGGGAGAACGACAAGCATAACCCGCGCCTTCAGGCGTCGGCGTATATGCACTTGTTATATTTATAAACTCAAGGAAATATTTACTTGAGACTTATTAGTTTAAATCTTGATTTTTATTGGCCCACACTTTGTCAAGATGTTTACTGATAGATTCTACATATTTTGAATTATCTTTTGAAAAGCCTTTCAGGTTAATTTGTCGTAGATGATTTGCAAACATCATTTTATCCAGATGGCCTATAAAAACAGGGACTTTAACAATTAGTAATAGAGCACATACTGACTCTTCTGATTTAAAACGTTGCATTAGACTCTTTTTATTTTTATCCAACCATTTAGTTGTTTCTTTCTCTAATAACTTTAAACTATCCTCCATAGAGTCACCTTCTTCTAATGCAATAACATTATTACCACCCAAAAGAACATGATCTAAAGATAAAATTAATATTCCAGGATTTTTAGCATCAAGCTGAGAACAGGCTTTCTTAAATGTATTACGGAGAAGATTCTTCGCACTTAACGGTCGTTTTACTTCAAGATCAAAATCTTTATCACCAAATTTTACAGTTAAGTCAGGCGTTTTAATAGGTTGAGTTGGGTTGAAATAACAATCAAGACCTGACATATTTAGAAGTGCTCTCACATACAGCTCAAACTGACTACTTCGGGCTTGAGGATCTTCATCAATATTTTTAATCTGTAAGCCTTTGACCATATCGGTGAGTTTTATAATTATTTCATTGTCAGATAAAATATTATTTTCATTTAAAATGATATCACTGATTTCATCTATTTCTATAAGATCAAACATTAAATCACACAGGTGGCTAGGGTTTTCACCTATCCCCTTAGCCGCCAAGTATTTTATTGACTGCTCATAATTAAATAATCTTGAATCTTTTGGGATCTTGATTTTCCAGTTTTCTAAATATTGCAATGCCTTTTGATATTTAATCAAAATTTTCTCAAATCCAACATGGTTCAGTATTTCTGTAGTCAACATAAATATTCCAATTAAATTCTTCTGTATTTGGAAAAACGCTGAATATAACACGCCGGTCACGCGCCACCCTTTGGCGCGTCGCCGTGGAAGCGCCTGTTGGATCAGGGTTTATTGTTAGGTAATGTTCTCAATGGCTTAATGCGCACCCAATGACTTTGAAAATGTGTATGGCGTTTTTATTTAGAGAAACTACGCCTTCATCTGATATATCCATATATACTGGGTATGTATTTCCTTTTTCATCTTTTATGTTTCCGGCTTTTAAGTCAAACATGTAGTCTCTTAACCTTTTTCTTCATGCTCAGTATATGTATTAAGATCACGTATATGGCTATTACTGTGAATGAACGCATTTCTTATAAACCTAAGCATTTCCAATTCTGATTCTTTTCTGCCTCCACACCGTGAGATCCATTTGCGGCCTAATGTACTTTCAAGATATGCAAAAAGAGAAACCAACATTATTCCAGCATATAAATGTTCATTGTTTTCAATGAATTCTTTTCTATCATCTGTATCTTCTCCAAAGTGACTCACCCCATAAGTGAGTGCATGTTCTAGTGAGAAAAAAAAGAGCGCACCTGCTTGTTTATGTTTTGATGGTTCGGTCATCATTCACCTAATTCCCATGCAGCGCAGTGTTGGTGCGACTTCATGGTAGAACTGCCCGAATTTGAACGATACATTTAATTGGTGTGTGAGTGTTGCAACCCGACAAGTTAAGCCTTCCGCTTTTTTCTAAGATCACTCCTGGAATATGGAGATGAGCATTTTGGGCGAATGCTTTATTCGTTGGATTGCTAATGAGATTCGTATCTCCATCGGCATGTGTAAAGGCAATGCGTATACCCCAAAGTGCCTCTGCTCGCTGTTTGAGCGATGAACTGGGCTTCGGCATGATATACGTATCCCAGTTCGGATCATCTACAGCAGGCAAAGCATCAATCACAGCGGTACGAAACGTTGCGTCGGCATTCATGTTTTGAAGCCGCGCTTCTTCACATGCCGTGAGCCAACAAATGAACATCCCCACAATTCGAGATACAACCTCATCTGGTGATTCGTGCAAATAGCCAAAAGCCTCCACCCGGCTTCGTGCATCACTTATCGCGACCGCAATGTTATTGGCGCGCATTTCGAAATCGGTCATTTCACTCAAGTGAGCCTCCGTCAAGTGAGCACCTAACACCCGGGGCAATGGCCCGTGCGAAGCGCGGCCACGGCTCGGCTGAGGG
>Ga0154442_1092_pt2 | contig 40882 bp, 40 predicted proteins | sample RifGroC2_FD_115946 | JGI IMG/M metagenome (GOLD analysis project Ga0154442, IMG submission 115946) | Nitrospirae bacterium GWC2_57_13
AGAGCAGAGAGCAGAGAGCAGAGAGCAGAGAGCAGAGAGCAGAGAGCAGAGAGCAGAGAGCAGAGAGCTTCATACCCTATGCGCCATGCCCCATGCGCTATGCTTTCTCTATGCCCCATGCCCTTTAAAGTAAAGACCAGAGGTGATGGAGACCCATGCAGGAAGCACGTGTGCTGATAATGGATGACGAGGATAGGGATCGGAAGAGGATCGAGCAGTACCTCACGCGGAAGGGACATGACGTGCTCGGCGTCGGAACCGTTGAGGAAGCGGTCGATGCCATCAGGCGCGAACGGTTCGACGCCTTCCTGACGGACTGCAATATCCCGGGTGTTGACGCTCTCAAGACGTCCAGCGAAGCGCGGAAGATCAATCCTGACATGGCCGTGATCATCATGACCGCCTTCGGCACCATAGAAACGGCGGTGAAGGCCATCAAGGCAGGCGCCTATGATTATCTGCCCAAGCCCATCGACCTGGACCAGCTTGCTCTGCTCATCGAACGCATCTCGGAGCGTCAGAACCTGATCCGCGAGAACACGGAGCTGAAAGAACAGCTTCGGGAGCGCTACAAGTTCAAGGAGATCGTGAGTACCAGCCAGGCCATGGAAGACGCGCTGAACATGGCGGGCCGCGTTGCGGGAAGCACGGCCACGGTCCTGCTGCGCGGCGAAAGCGGCACAGGCAAGGAACTCGTGGCCAAGGCGATCCACTTTCACAGCCCCCGGGCCGAAGCCCCTCTCGTGAAAGTCAATTGCGCGGCCCTTCCGGAAACGCTGCTCGAGAGCGAACTATTCGGCCATGAGAAGGGCGCCTTTACGGGCGCGGCGGCGAGGCGGATCGGCAGGTTCGAGGCTGCTGACGGCGGCACCCTGTTCCTGGACGAGATCGGCGAACTGACGCCGGGCATGCAGGCGAAGCTGCTCCGGGCGCTGCAGGAGAAGGAGTTCGAACGGCTTGGCGGCAACCAGACGATCAAGGTCGACGTTCGGGTGATCGCAGCCACCAACCGGGACCTGGAGCAGGCGATGGGCGATGGAAAGTTTCGCGAAGACCTGTATTATCGCCTGAACGTGGTCTCCATCGTCATTCCGCCTCTCCGGGACCGCAAAGAGGACGTTCCCGCTCTCATCGACCATTTTGTTCAGAAGTACCGCGAGGAGAACCGGAAAAAGATCAGCGGCGTGTCCGCCGAGGCGCGAGATGTGCTGATGCGGTATGCGTATCCGGGAAATGTGCGCGAACTGGAGAATATCATCGAGCGGGCCGTGGTGCTGGCAAAAGGCGGGCTGATCGCCACTGTTGATCTGCCGCTCCATCTGCGCTCAGCGGAAGGCGAGAAGAAGCTCACCTGCTGGAAGGCAGGCGGTTCGTTGAACGAGACCCTGGATACGGTGGAGCGGGGGCTGATCCTGGAAGCGCTCAAGGATGCGGGCGACGTCCAGACGCGGGCCGCCGAAAAGCTCGGCATCAGCGAGCGGGTGCTGCGGTACAAGATCAAGAAGCATCGGATCCGTTCGCCTGAGTAAGGTTTCGGAGCGGGGCTTCAGCGGCTCCGTTGCGGAAGATGGCAGCGGGTGCAGTTCTTTGTTGACTGGGCGTCGAAGCCTTTCATGCCGTTGTGGCAGTGTTCGCAGAAATCCTTTTTTGTCAGCTTCTCGCGCTTCATCTGGTAGCTTTTTCCGGTTTTCTCGAACATCTGGAAGTGGCAGGCCATGCATCTTACGCCTTTGACCTTGGTATGGTGATCGTGGCTGAAGATAATGGGGTCCATGCCGGACGGCGTGAAGCGCAGGTCACCTCCACTCTGGGCGATGATTACGTCGGGAATGCAGAGCATCGCAAACAGCACGAGAAAACCGAGTTTTCTAACCATCATTCAATCTGTCCTCCTGGTCCTTCTATTTATGGCATCGCGCGCAATGCTGTTCGTCCGTCGCATCGAAGGCCTTGATGCCGTTGTGGCATTTGCCGCAGAAATCGCCTTTTGTGATTTTGCTCATTTGCATTTTGTACGAACCCTTGGTCATCTGGAAAATCTGGTAGTGACAGCCGGTGCATTTAAGACCCTTATCATGAACGTGTTTTTCGTGGCTGAAGATCACTTCCTTGGCGTTTTTCGGCGTGAATATGATGTCGCCGCCGCCGATCGTGTCTGCCGCCGCTGTTACGCCGAGCATGATCACCAGCAGGCAGGCAACTACTGCGCTGTTTCCAGGTACGTTTCTCATGGCGTTCCCTCCCCCTGACTTCTGATGGTACGTTGCGCACATTATAACAGTGAATGCATAGGAGCGCAAGGGGCTTGACTGGGGCGCTGAGATTTACCGTATCATTGCAGCCGTTGTATTTGATATACTTATATATATTCCGTTCACTGTTGAGGATGCGATGATCACCGAAACAGACCGATCGTACATGAAAGATGCCTTCGCGCAGCTCCGGGATCCCGTGCGGCTCGTGGTATTTACGAGCGCCCTGGGGTGCGCCTCCTGTCAGGCCGCCGTGGAAACGGCGAAAGCGATCCGCACTCAGTCACCCCGGATCGGTCTGGAACCCTATGATCTGACCATGGACCGGGACAAAACCGACCAGTACGGCGTGCAGCGCGCCCCCTGCATCATTGTCCAGGGCGGAGACGGAAGGCTGATCAAGTTTTATGGTACGCCGAAGGACGTCTTCTTTCGCGTGCTTGTCGACTGCATTGCAGCGGTCTCTACTGGCAAGGACTGGTTTCCCGAAGAGGTGCGTGCTCCGCTCGCCATGCTCACATCGGACGTTTCGATCCAGGTGTTCGTTGAAAACGGCTGCGAGGCTTGCCGGCCTGTTGCTGAAACGGCGATCGGACTCGGATTATCTAGCAACTACATCTATGCGGATGTTGTTATTGCCGAAGATTTTCCCGATCTCATGAAGAAACACCTGATCGGCAGCCTGCCCAAGACGGTGTTCGGCGGCAACCTCCATCTGGATGGCCATGTGACGGAAATCCTGTTCCTGGAGATGATCTTTCAGGCCGAAGGCCTGAAGCCGGGGCTCGGCAAACACTGTGTCGTGTGCGGGAATCCTTCGTCTGATGTCATTTGTACAACTTGCAAGACGAAGATCCAGGCGGAAGCGGTGGACCACAAGCTGCGGTCGGAGAAGCTCGGGAAGTCCGATTCCCGTCGAAGCTGAACATCGCGTCCTGCGCATCGGCTGTTGTCTCTCCGTTCTTATCCGCATTCGCTTATGCGTCTTCATCTTTTTCCGCGATAACGATCCTGATGCTGCGCTTGTCAGGCAGAGGAGACAGATATGAAGCAGGCGATGTTCCAGGAACCGAAGGAACAGCAGCAGGTGCAATGCAGCCTCTGCAGCCACCGTTGCCTGATCGCCGAGGGCAAGCGGGGGATATGCGCGGTGCGGGAGAACCAGGGCGGAATCCTCTACACCCTGGTGTATGACAAGATCATAGCGCGGAACATCGATCCCATCGAGAAAAAGCCGCTGTTCCACTTCCACCCCGGCAGTCTTTCCTACTCCATCGCCACTCCCGGCTGCAATTTCCGGTGCCGCCATTGCCAGAACGCCGACATCTCCCAGCTTCCCCGCGATCAGGGCGGTATGGTCCTCGGTGAAGAATTCACGCCGGAGCAGATCGTGCGGTCCGCGCGGGGACGGAGGTGCGCCAGTATTTCCTACACCTATACGGAGCCGACGATCTACTTTGAGCTGGCCTACGACACGGCTAGGCTTGCCGCCGAGGTCGGCCTGCGGAACGTCTTTGTCACGAACGGCTACATCACTCCCGAGGCACTTGAAACGATCCGGCCCTATCTGCACGCGGCGAACATCGACCTCAAGGGCTTCAGCGACAACTTTTACCGCAAGGTTTGCGGCGCGCGGCTTGAACCGGTGCTGGACGCGATCAGGCTGTACAAGCAGTTCGGCATCTGGATCGAGATCACGACGCTGGTCATTCCCGGCCATAACGATTCCGATTCACAGCTCCGTGATATCGCCCGCTTTATCGTTTCCCTGGGGAAGGACATTCCCTGGCACGTCTCGCGGTTCCACCCTACGTATAAGCTCACTGACCAGCCGAGTACGCCCCTCGAGACGCTGCGACGAGCCAGGGAGATCGGCCTGGAGGAAGGCCTGCGGTATGTCTATGAAGGCAATATCCCCGGCGAAGGCGAGGACACGGCCTGCTGGAGCTGCGGCAGGACGCTCGTGAAGCGGACGGGTTTTCATGTTGAAGAGAACAGGGTAAAAGAGGGAAAATGTTCTTACTGCGGAGTGCTGATGGACGGGGTGTGGGACTAAAGCGACGAGAAGTTAAGAAGGTAAGAAGGTGGGCGCAATACAATATGAAACCTTTGAGCATGAGGCTGATATCGGCATCAGGGGCTTCGGCAGGACCGTCGAGGAAGCCTTCGAGAACGCCGCCTCATCCCTCTACTCCGTCATGGTGGATGTCGAGGCGGTCGAGCCTCGTGAACGCCGGGAGGTGAGGGTAGAGGCTGGTGACCCGGAGCTGCTGCTGCTGGAATGGCTGAACGGGCTGCTGGCTCTTTCAGATATCGAGCGCATGGTCTTTTCGCGGTTCCAGGTCCGCATAGCAGGTTCGTCCCTTGAGGGCGAGGTCTGGGGCGAACAGCTTGACCTGGACAGGCACAGGGCGCATGTTGAGGTCAAGGCCGCGACGCTGCATATGCTTCGTGTTGCGGAGGAACAGGGGCGCTTTGTGGCGCAGTGCGTGGTAGATGTGTAGAAATGCGGAGTGCGGAATGAACTGCGTTGAAAAGCAAATGCGGCATTGCCAGCGCAGGCGCATTGAAGGCAGATAGCCGCTAAAAGGCGCAAGATGCGCAAGAAAGATAAACACTTTTGCGAATTTTGTGCATCTTTGCGGCTGATAGGGAAGTGTTTGTTTAAAGAGCAGGGGAAGTATCGTGGATGTTAATTCGCTGCATAAAATAAACGACTATCTCTGGGAGATCCCGCAGCAAGGGGGGATGCAGGTCCCGGGCAGGATCTTCGCAAGCGAGAAGCTGGTCAAAGAGATGGACGAGAAGGTGCGGGAGCAGGTCACGAACGTGGCCATGCTGCCGGGCATCCAGATCGCTTCCCTGGCCATGCCCGACGCCCACTGGGGCTACGGGTTCCCCATCGGCGGCGTGGCGGCCTTTGATCCTGACGAAGGCGGCATCATCTCCATGGGCGGCGTGGGGTTCGACATCTCCTGCGGCGTGCGCACGGTCAAAACAGGCATGACTCGCGAGCAAATGGAGCCGCAGCTCACGAAACTCGTTGACGAACTCTTCCGGCGCGTGCCCGCAGGCGTTGGGTCCGAAGGCCTGATCAAACTCACTACGAGTCAACTTGACGAGATGCTTCTGGGCGGCGCGGAATGGGCCGTGCAGAAGGGTTATGGTTTGAAGCAGGACCTGGAATATATCGAGGAGCACGGCAGGGTGAGCGGCGCTCAGCCTGAGCACGTCTCTCCAACAGCCAAGAAGCGGCAGGAGCGCGAGATGGGCACCCTCGGATCGGGCAACCATTATCTCGAAGCGCAGGTTGTCGATGAAATATTCGACAAAGAGGGGGCCCTTGCCATGGGGCTTAAAAAGGACGACGTGGTCATATCGATCCATTGCGGCTCCCGCGGCCTGGGCCATCAGGTCGGGACGGATTATATTAAAAGCCTGGCCGGTGCGGCATCAAAGTACAATCTCCCGATCAGAGACCGTGAACTTGCATCAGCGCCGATCGATTCCCCTGAGGGCAGAAAGTACTTCGGCGCCATGTCGGCAGGCATCAACTGCGCCCTGGCCAATCGCCAGATCATCACCCATCTGGTGCGCGAGATCGTGCAGGATATCTTTCCTGAAGCAAAGGTCAGCATGCTCTACGACATCAGCCACAATACCTGCAAGGTCGAGACGCACATGGTGAAGGGGAAGAAGAAGCGGCTGTACGTGCATCGCAAGGGGGCCACGCGTGCCTTCGGGCCCGGGCAGATCGACCTGCCGAAGGAGTATCAGCACGTGGGTCAGCCCGTGCTGATCGGCGGCACCATGGGCACGGCATCATATATCCTTGCAGGCACGGACGAGGGGATGAAGGTCGCTTTCGGGTCTGCCTGCCACGGCGCAGGCAGGGCCATGTCGCGCACGCAGGCGAAGCGGCAATGGAAAGGTCGGGAGGTGATCGACCAGCTTGCGGCACAAGGCGTCGTCGTGCGCGGCCACTCCTATTCCGGCATCGCTGAAGAAGCGCCGGAATCCTACAAGGACGTGACCGAGGTGGTGGATGCAGCCCACTACGCCGGACTGGCGCGGAAGGTGGCGAAGGTGAAGCCCTGGGCCTGCGTGAAGGGGTGATGTTGTTCTGCTACCATGATGAACGGTATTCGCCCTTCGCTCGTCCTGTATACTTATCGTGTCTGTTTTTTCTTTGATCTGTTTCTGTTCATGAACTACCTTGCACTGCTTTTACAGGCCTCGTGAGTTTCGAAACACTCCCCGTTTATCATGCTTTTCTCTCATCATTTTCACTCATCACAATTCTTCAAAAAAAACAATAAGCTGATTTTCACTTTAATAGCATAGTACTTTTGTAATTAAAGCGAGTACTTTTTCATCACAAAACATTTCCCGAATATTCAAGGAATTGACGCTCCGCGCAGCAACTATTTGCAGCTTTGGATTTTGTTATACTGACAGCTATATGAGCGGGAAAGGAGGTGCGTCATCATCGGAGCGCTCGAGCAACCATCCAATGCAGAAGGAGGTGGTATATCATGAGTTACCAGAAGCGGAACAGCATACTGGTCGTACTGGGCATTCTTGTCTTTTCCGGAGCGCTCATCGTTTCCTTTAGTGCGCCTGCTGTCGCCCTGAACGAAGGGTGCGCCTCGTGCCATCAGGGTAAGGTGAGCAGCATTGCTACATCGCTTCATGCGACACTGGCATGCGAGACCTGCCACGATGGCGCCGCCGGCCATGCCTCGAACACAGCGATCAGGCCCGCCGTTCATTTCGACCTGCAGCTCTGCGGATCCTGCCATCCTGATCAGTACACGACCTACATCAAGGACGTGCCGATGAAGACGCTCTTCGGCGGCAGCGTGAACCCCCCGACGGATTGGGCGAAGACGAAGGATTTCCCCTACTACAACACGATCATCGACGGATACGGGTTCGTCAAGGAATATAATGAAGAGCGGGCGCACGCGTATATGCTGAAGGACCACCAGGAGGTGACGCGGTTCAAGTACGACACCTGCATGCAGTGCAAATCAACGAAGGTGGCATACTACTGGGACAGCGGTAAGGCGCGCACACTGGAGAATGATGTTCATGTTGAAGCCGGACACTTCGATGCCGGTGAGACCATCACGGTGCCTGAAGGAACCACCATATCGCTCTCCACGGACAGGATAACGCCATACAGCGCGACCGGACGGCCCAACCACGAGGTGAAGGTGCTGGCCGCGCTGCCGGACGGGACCCTGTATGCGAGCTATGCGTACCCGGGTGCGATCACCGGCGTCGACCCTGACCCCGCAATAGCGAAGAAAGCCCGGAAATGGACCTGGGCGGCGGTGTATGCCCTCTTCCGCGATGGTTTGAGCGTCGGGTCGCCCACGGTGGATGCAGGCGTCGCCTGCAACCATTGTCATGATCCGCACACGGTGAAGCCGCGCATCATACGAAAGTCCCTTATCGACGCCATAAGCAGGAACGGTATCAATCCCTATGCGCGCAGGAAGGTCTATGCGTTCGATAGCGCATCCCGGCAGGACAAATTGAACACGCTCTGCGCCCAGTGCCACGTGGAGTACGTATGCGGCAACAGCGCTCTCGACGTGTATGACCGGGATTACTTCCCCTGGGCCAAGGTCAGCGCGCTTGAATCCATCTACTCGACGATGTTCGATTATAATGTTGACTGGAAGCATGGCATCGGCATGCGGCCGTGGCAGAGCGTCGATCCGGCGCTAGCCGGGTATTATCCGCCGGGCGCCCTGTACCCCATCACGGAAAAACTGATCAAGAGCCAGCATCCGGAGACGGAGACCTACTGGTCGAGCATGCACTATCAGGAGCGCGCAAGCTGCGCTGACTGTCATATGCCCAGGACCGTGAATGCGGAGGGAGAGGCGTTCACCAGCCACTGGTTCACGTCGCCCGTGAAGCTGCTGAAACTGGGTGTCAACCCCTGCCTGTCCTGCCACCGGGAGGAATCCATCAGCAGGAAGCTCGAGCAGATCGAGAGCCGGCAAAAGGGCATCTTCAGCCTCCAGGCCGAGGTGCAGCAGGCGCTGGTAGAGTCGCTCAAGGCCATTCAGGCAGCAAAGGCGCTGGGCAGGAACGTGGACTCAGCGGTGTCGTACCACCAGATGGCCCATATTCGGTGGGAGAACCTGGTCGTGTCCGAGAACAGCATGGGATTCCACAATTGGGACGAAGTGGAGCGTGAACTTGAAGCGGCCCGGTCCTATGCGCGGACCGCCAGGTCACTTGCACACTGACGCATTTCGATCGCAGGGGAGGCGGCGAAGCCGTCTCTCCTGGTCATTTGCTTCTTTCGTTCTTCTTCGAGCCATCGTGTGAACCGTGAGACGGCCGCCTGATCATAATCATTCCATAGCTGCGCGAAGCGCAAATAACGGTTGCAGAAAAGATCCTTGACAAAAAACGCTGCGACCAGTAGAATGTAAGTAAATACTCACTTAAAAGGAGCGCATGCATGGGGCGGAATGGTGGTGCAAAGATACGCGGAGAGGTCAGGCGCGAACAGGTGGTTACCGCAACGCTCCGAATCATCGGAAAGAAGGGTGTGAGCGGCCTGACCACGGCCGCAATCGCCAGGGAAGTGGGCATGTCGGAGGCAAACATCTATCGTCACTTCAAGAACAAGGAAGAAATACTCTACGAGACAGGGAAGAGCATCGGTCGGTCCCTCAGCAGTAATCTTGATGCTGTGTGGAAAATGGAAATACAACCTATTGCGAAACTGAAAAAAATCTTTCAACTTCATCTCGAATTTCTTAAGGCGAATGACGGGATACCCCGCCTGGCCTTCTCCGAGGAAATGCATGTGAACAACGCACGGCTGCGCAAATTATTTTTACAGAATATCCAGGCATACTCCACGGGCCTTGAGGAAATTATCGGACATGGTGTGCGTTCGGGGATCATCAGGAAGAACGTCGATCCTCAAGGAGCGGCACTTATGATGATCGGTATGATACAGGTCACGCTGATGCGTTGGTCGCTTTCCGGACGCGCCTTCGATCTTGTAACGGAAGGCATGAAATTATGGACGAATTGTGAGCGCTACCTTTCCGAAGGGTAGCGCAGAAAGAGAGGGTCGAGCTATGCGAGTGGTAATCGCTCTCGTCTGTCTGCTGATGCCTGGTATGGCCTGGTCCTCCGGGAAAAATGATGTATTTACTCTGGACGAGGTCATCGCCTATGGCATGGAAAACAGCGCGGTTGTCAGATCGGCACAGGCCGATGTTGCAGCGGAGTCCACGGGTGTCAGGGCGGCAGAGGCCGCCAGGATGCCGAAATTCGACCTTCAAGGCGGCGTGACGAAGTACAGCTATCCGTCGCCGGTGACGCCGATTGCAGGTTCTCCAACTGCCGGTCTGGCGTTCCCGGAATTCGATAGGACGATCTACAACGCCGGGCTGACCTTCAACCTGCCGCTGTTCCAGGGCGGAAGGCTCATCCGCGGCGTAACGATCGCGAAATTGAGACGATCGATAGCTGAAGACACGTTTCTCATGAGCAGGCAGGATCTTATCTACAATCTTACGAGCACCTATTATAAAATCCTTCAGCTTGATAAAATGCTGCAAGCACATGAGGCGTCCGTACGGCAGCTCGAAGCGCATAAAAGGGACGTTGAAGTCGCCCTTGTGGCGGGCACGGTTGCGAAGGTGCAGTTGCTCAAGGCAGAAACAGAACTGGCCCACGCTCGACAGGCGGCGCTCATCAGCAAGAATAACCTTGAAAGCGCCTACGAGCTGTTAAAAGCTCTCATGGGTATCGAAGACAGTAATCGGTCCATCACGGTCATTGAGGCGCCGCAGGCACACGACCCGCATCTTTCTCTCGAGGAGAGCATGCCATTGGCTCTCAGGCAAAGGCATGATTACCAGGCGTCCAGGAAGAAGCTCGAAATGCATGAGGAGCGGGTAAAGCGGACGGAAGGAAAGAAGCTTCCCTCGCTGAGCGTCACGGGCGAATATGCCGATACCGCCGGAACGGACCTTGAGTTAAATGAAAACTGGGCGATCGGTCTCCGTTTGACCATTCCTCTCTTCGACGGCGGCGCCGTCGCGGCGGAGATAGGCCGGGAAAAGGCGGAGCTGCTGAAGGCAAAGGAGAATGAGCGGGCCTTGAGGATCGACATCTTTCGCGAGGTGAGGATCGCCCACCTGAGCATAGAAAACGCGGCCGACAGAATAGACGCAGCAGGCACATCGATTGAATCGGCGAAGGAGAATCTGCGGATCGAGCGGTTGAAGTATAAGGCCGGGGGAGGGACGAGTACGGACGTGATCGATGCCCAGGAAGCTCTTCTCCGGGCTGAGACGGATTACTACCAGGCGCTGTTCGATAAAAAGATCGCTCTGGCTTCCTTGCGGAAGGCGATAGGAAAAGAGTTCATTGGCGAGGAGGGGGAGAAATGAAAAAGAGAGCTTTGATCGCGGGTATCGTCGTCCTTATCGGAACGACTGTTTTTCTGATACGACATTTCGGCGGCGAGCACGATGACCATACGCTGATCGTGTCGGGAAACGTTGAAGTAACCGAGATTAACATGGGGTTCAAGAGCTCCGGCCGCGTGATCTCGCTTCTCACCGATGAGGGCCGCACGGTCAAGAAGGGAGAAAAGCTCGCAATTCTCGACAACGACGAATACGAAAGCCAGGTGGCGCAGCTCAGGGCGGGACTGAGGAACGCAGAGGCGGAGCTCGAGAAGGCGAAAAAGGATCATGAGCGGGCCGCTTTTTTGTATGAAAATGGAGCCATATCGGCCCAGTTGATGGACAACGCACAGAAAGCGTACGACGTTGGCCGTTATCGCGTCCAGGAAGCGACGGCGGCGCTCAGGACTTCCGAGGCGCGATTGCACGATACGGCGATCCATGCCCCGGTCTCCGGGGTGGTCCTTCGGAAAAGCATCGAGGCCGGAGAGACCGTTGGAGCCGGAACGCCGGTCTTGGCCATCGGTGATCTCGAAAATCCGTGGATCAAGGTGTACGTGAAGGAAGATAAACTTGGTCTCGTGAAACTTGGCCAGAAGGCGGAGGTAACGGTGGATTCCTACCCTGGAAAAGTGTACGACGGTACGGTCACTTACATATCCTCGGAGGCTGAATTCACCCCGAAGAACGTACAGACGCAGGAAGAGCGGGTCAAACTCGTGTTCGGCGTGAAGGTAAGCGTCAAGAATGAAAAGGACGAACTCAAGCCGGGCATGCCGGCGGATGTGAAGATACTGCTGCAGCCGGCAGTCAGCAGCCAGGAGTCAAGAGTCAGGAGTCAGGAGTGAACGAGTCAATTGCCATCAAAACAGCAGGTCTTACCAAGTCCTTTGGGGACAATATTGCCGTCGATCGTCTCAATCTCGAGATCCGGAAAGGCGAGCTCTTCGGGCTGGTTGGGCCTGACGGCGCAGGCAAGACCACGACCATGCGGCTGCTCACGGCGATCCTGGAGCCCACGTCGGGCGAGGCATGGGTGTCCGGCAGTTCGATCCAGACGGACGGTGAGCGCATCAAGGAAAAGATCGGCTACATGTCGCAGCGCTTCGGCCTCTACGAGGACCTGACGGTGATAGAGAATATCAATTTCTACGCCGATCTTTATGAGGTGCCGAAAAAAGAACGGCCGTCGCGGATCGAGCGACTGCTCGGCTTCAGCAACCTTATGCCGTTCAAAGAGCGGCTCGCCGGCAAGCTCTCGGGCGGCATGAAGCAGAAGCTCGGCCTGGCCTGCGCGCTCATCCACACGCCGGAGGTCCTCTTTCTGGACGAACCGACGAACGGCGTCGACCCCGTTTCGCGAAGGGATTTTTGGCGGATACTTTATGATCTTTTGCGGGAGGAGGTGACTATCTTCGTCTCAACCGCATATCTGGATGAGGCTGAACGCTGCACAAGGATCGGGCTCCTGCATAGGGGGAAAATCCTGATAGAAGGCATGCCGGTGAATGTGAAGAATTCCCTCGGCCTGCCCATGATCGAGGTGTGGTCAGACGATTCGCGGACTGCGCAGGAGATCGTCAAAGGGATAGCAGGCGTCAAGGGAGTGAGCATCTATGGCGACAAGCTCCATGTTACTCTCGATGCAAAAGAAACCGCAGAAAAGGTCGTGAATACGCTGAAAAGCGAGGGGGGGACGATTAAAGATTACCGGGAAATAACGCCGTCCCTTGAAGATGTGTTCATTTCCATGGTGGAGAAGTAAGAGAGCAGAGAGCAGAGAGCAGAGAGCCTCATACCCTATGCGCTATGCTCTATGCGCTTTGCGTAAGGTAAGTGCCTGCACCAAAAAACGAGGATTCTATCTTGAAGGATGACATAGCCGTCAAAGTAGAAGAGCTCACCCGCACGTTCGGTGATTTTACGGCCGTGGACCATATCGACCTCGAGGTCAAAAAGGGCCAGATCTTCGGTTTCCTGGGTCCTAACGGCGCAGGAAAATCAACAACGATCAAGATGCTCTGCGGTCTTCTGCTGCCCACGAGCGGCAGCGGCTTAGTGGCCGGGTACGATGTTATGCGTGAATCCGAAGAGATAAAGAAAACCATCGGCTACATGTCACAGAAGTTTTCACTCTACGATGATCTCACGGTAGAGGAAAATATCAACTTCTTCAGCGGCATCTACAACGTCAGGCAGGATAAAAAAGAGGGGCGCAAGGAATGGGCGCTGGAAATGGCGGGGCTGAAGGATAAGAGAGGCGTTCTGACGAGGACCCTCCCTGGCGGATTCAAGCAGAGGCTTGCCCTGGGCTGTGCAATTTTACACGAGCCGCCGATCCTGTTCCTCGACGAGCCAACATCCGGCGTGGACCCCATATCTCGCCGGAACTTCTGGACGCTGATCTACGAAATGTCGCAGACGGGTACCACGATATTTGTTACGACGCATTACATGGATGAAGCGGATTACTGCGACCGGCTTGCGCTCATCTATCGAGGAAAGATCATTGCTGAAGGCACGCCGGACGAACTCAAGCAGAAACACATGGTCAAGACCGTGCTTGAGATCGACGTTGACAGGGTGGTCGAGGCCATGGAGGCGCTCTACAAGAATAAGATCGAGACCGCGATCTTCGGCAGTCTGCTCCATGCGACGGTGGATGAAGCCGGGACAGCGGTTCCGGAGATCAGAAGAATACTTGGAGAATCGAACATCACGATCAATAAGATTGAAAAGATCGTCCCGTCGCTGGAGGACGTGTTCGTGACGCTGATCGAGGTGTCGTAAATGCAGGAGACAGTAGTCTAAACATAGTAGACAGAAGACAGCATGCAGTAGACAGCACTTGGACTTCACCATGAAATTATTGCGAATAAAAGCCATAGCAAAAAAAGAGCTGATCCAGGTATGGCGCGATCCCCTTAGTCTCGCCATGGCGTTCCTGATGCCCGTCATGCTGCTGTTCCTGTTCGGTTACGCGATCACACTTGATGTAAATAACCTTACGACACTCGTCTATGATCTTGACAAGAGCAGCTTCAGCAGGGAACTCGTCGCTCAGTTTCGGGAGTCGGGGTACTTTACGGTCGTAGAGCATGTACATGAACATCGGGAGATCGACAGATACCTCGATACGGGCAGAGCCCAGGTGGCGCTATCCATACCGGAAGACTTCTCGGAAAACATCCGAGCGGACAGAAAAGCCCAGTTTCAGGTGATCGTCGATGGGAGCGACTCGAACACGGCGACGATAGCCCTGGGTTACATAACCGCAATTACGGAACGCTATTCCCAGAGCGTAAAGGGTATTCATATAACGCCGCTGATCGATGCGCGATCGAGGGTCTGGTATAATCCCGAACTTGAGTCGAGAAACTACATCATACCAGGGCTGATCGCAGTGATCATGGCGGTGATTGCCGCCCTTCTCACCTCGCTTACCATAGCGCGGGAGTGGGAGCGGGGCACGATGGAACAGCTCATCTCCACGCCGGTAAAAACACCTGAGCTGATCACGGGAAAGCTGATACCCTATTTCCTCATCGGCTTCATAGACATGATCCTGTCCATTCTCATGACCGTCTTCGTTTTTGGCGTCCCCCTGAAGGGAAATGTCCTTCTGCTCATGGCGCTTTCGAGCGTATTTCTTTTCGGCGGCCTCAGTCTGGGGATACTCATATCGGTCGCGGCCAAGTCCCAGCTTGTGGCGAGCCAGTTCGCCATGGTGGCAACGTTTCTTCCGGCGTTCCTGCTTTCCGGCTTCATGTATGCCATATCGAATATGCCCCAGGCGCTCCAGATTGTTACGTATTTCATCCCTGCCCGGTATTTTGTGACCATCCTCAAGGGGATATTCTTAAAGGCGAACACGCTCGGTTTCCTGATGTTCGAGACCGTGCTCCTGACCGTATTCGGGTTGGCGGTATTTGCGCTGGCAAACATGAAATTCAAAAAGAAGGTCCAGTAACCATGTGGGAACGCATCAAACAGATGATCATAAAGGAATTCATCCAGGTCTTCAGAGACAGGAGGATGAAGGCCATTATCTTCGCGACGCCCATCATGCAGCTTCTTATGTTCGGTTACGCGGTCACGACAGACGTAAACAATATATCGACGGCATTCTACGACCTCGACAGGTCCTATGAAAGCCGGGAGCTGGCGCGAAGGCTCGAATCGTCAGGATACTTCAACATTGCATATACTCCCGCGTCTCCGAATGAAGTTCAGGAACTGGTCGACAGGGGAAAAGTGACCATGGCCCTTCAGGTCAACCGGGGATTTTCCAAGGATTTGAAAAGGAATATTCCCACCGAGGTCCAGATAATCGTGGACGGATCCGACTCAAATACGGCCACTGTTGCCATGGATTATGCGAACAAGATCATCATGCAGTACACAAAGGATAGGGGCCTGCAGACCGGCAAGATATCGCCCGCAAAGATCGACCTCCGCACGCGGGCATGGTACAATCCCGAACTCAGGAGCAAAAACTACAACGTACCGGGTGTGATCGCCATCATTATCATGCTCACCTGTCTGCTTCTCACCGCCATGGCGGTGGTGCGGGAACGGGAGATCGGCACCATGGAGCAGCTTATGGTCACGCCGCTCAGGCCGGTCGAGCTGGTTCTCGGGAAGACCCTGCCCTTCGCCGCCATAAGTTTTTTCGATATGGCCCTGGTAACGCTGGTCGGCGTATTCTGGTTTGCGATTCCGATAAAGGGATCAGTCGTGCTCCTTACGGCGAGCACGGCGATATACCTTTTGTCCGTGCTGGGCGTGGGACTGTTTATCTCCACGATCTCAAGAACGCAGCAGCAGGCCATGATGGCGACTTTCCTTTTTTATATTCCGGCGGTGCTGCTATCGGGGTTCATGTTTCCCATCGCCAACATGCCCCAAGTGATCCAGTACGGGACATACCTGAATCCTCTGCGGTATTTTCTGGTCATCATCAGGGGGATATTCCTGAAAGGCAACGGCCCCGACGTTCTTTGGCCGCAAATGGCGGCGTTGCTGGCTCTTGGCGTGGTGGTGCTTACCTTCAGCACGCTCCGGTTTAGAAAGAGGCTGGGATGAGATAAGGGAGATTGAAACCGAAATCAGAAAGGAGAAAACATATGATCGGAAGAGCAAACGCAGTAAGAATGGTTATTCTGTTGGCATTGGCAGGGAGTATCTGGTTTTTACCGCAAATGGCGGTCGCGCATTGCGACACGCTCGACGGGCCGGTGGTGGCGGATGCGAGGAAGGCATTGGATAAGGGTGATGTCACGCCTGTGCTCAAGTGGGTGCGACAGGATGATGAAAAGGAAATACGGGAGCTTTTTACGAAGACCCTGGTCGTCAGAAAAAAAGGGAAAGAAGCAAGGGAGCTGGCTGACCTGTACTTTTTCGAGACCCTCGTCCGCATCCACCGGGCCGGAGAAGGAGCGCCCTACACCGGCCTGAAGCACGAAGCTGCCGAGCCGATCATTCTGGCCGTTGACAAGGCGCTCGATACAGGGTCCGCGGCTCACGTGGTGAGGCATGTTTCGGGAACCGTCGCATCAGGCATCCAGGAGCGATATGATCGGACCAGGGAGGCGCTGAAACACGCTCAGGAGAGCGTCGAGGCTGGCAGGAAATACGTCGAGGCCTATGTTGAGTTGACGCATTATGTAGAGCGGCTGTTTCATGACGCGTCGCACAGCGCCCATGGGGGAGGCAAAGAGTCCTCTTCGCTCAAACAGCCTGCTGCGCACGGGCATTGACGCACTGGGAGATGCTGGCGGGATCATGGTCTCAAGGTTTTTCTTCATGGCTTTTTGACTTCGTGGTACAATGACGTCTCGGCTCACCGCTCTGTGAGCCGCGCGAAAAGGATGTCTTGACTCCATGATCCCGCTTTTCTTTCAAAAAGAGATCATTCTGCCTGCCGCAACGGACGACGACCGGCGTGCCGACGACCAGCGTATTCGCGACAGCCTGGATCTGCATCCGCTTGCGATCCCCCTTGGAGTGCTTCGCAAGGTCCCGCAGACGGTGCGGGGCAAGGACCGGATCTCGTGCATCATCGGCAGGGACAGTGCCGGGTTTCGGCTGATCAGCATCGGGACCGGACGGTCCTGCTCCGTGGCTCTTGATATCGGGACTACGAATCTCGTGGCCACGCTCTGCGACAATGTGACGGGCCGCGACCTTTCGACCTTGCATGTTGAGAATCCCCAGATCGCCTTCGGCTCCGACATCCTGACCCGCCTGCATCACGCCATGTCAGGCCGGGCAGAGGAGCTATTCAGCGTATTAGTCACGGGCATCAATGGGCTTATTGCACGGCTTTGCAGTGACGTCGGCGTTGACCAGCAGGACGTGCATGGCCTGGCCGTGGCAGGCAACACAGTCATGAGCCACTTTTTCCTCGGCCTCGACGTCAGCACCATCCCCGTGGACCCTTTCGTTCCTGTGGTCAGGACGCCGGGGTTCTTCGATGCCTCGGAACTGGGGCTGGCAATCCACCCCCAGGCCCTGGTCTATGTCTTTCCGAACGCAGGCAGCTACGTGGGCGGGGACATCGTGGCAGGCATCGTGGCCTCAGGTCTTGCGTCGTCAGCGGAAACATCCATCCTGATCGATGTGGGCACGAACGCCGAGGTGGTAATCGGGAACAAAGACTGGATGCTGGTCGGAGCAGGGGCTGCGGGTCCGGCGCTGGAGGAAGGAATATCCCTGATCGGCAAGCGCGCCAGCAAGGGGATCATCTACGACGTGGCGATCACGGGCAAAGGCATTGCCTGCTCCACCTTCGACAACGCTGCGCCTGAAGGCATCTGCGGCTCAGGTATGGTGAGCCTGCTGCATGAACTGTATGCAGCCGATATCGTGGATAAAAGCGGTGCCTTCAAGTCCGGGGCGAAGAACGTGGAAACGATGAACGGCGAGCAGGCCTTCCGGATCAATTGTTCCGGAGGGGAGGGCCTGGCGATCACGCAGAGCGAGATCAGCAACTTCATGAAATCCAAGGCAGCCATGTTCACGCTGCTGCTGGTGCTGACGCGCGCTGTGGGGATAAGCTTCAGGGATATCCGGCGCGTTTTCGTTGCCGGAGCACTCGGCACGGGCATTGATGTCAGGAAGGCGGCAGGCATCGGCATGCTTCCCGGCTGGGAGCCGGGCATCATCACGCCCCTTGGGAATGCCTCGCTTACGGGGGCGCGGATGCTGCTTGCAAAGGGCGATCTGCTGAGAACGATCGATGCGATCAGCGACAGGATCACCTATAAACACATGCACGATGACCCGGAGTTCATGAAGGAGTTCCTCGGCGCCGTGTTCATCCCCCATACGGACCCGTCGCTTTTGAAGGTCTGAGACGCAGAGGCCGCAGAGAAAAGCAAAACAAGATGGTTTCTCGCCAAGGCGCCAAGGTCGCAAAGAAAGGCTATAGCCTCTGGTTTTAAAACCAGGAGGAAAAGGTTTCCTTTGCGAACTTTGGAGCTTTGCGAGAGACGCCTTTGGGTTCCGATCTGTCCGGGTCAGGCCAACTGACTCCTCAACTTCTCAAACGACTCGCGCCAGGAAGCGGAGAGTGCAGGGGCCGACAGGACACGCTCGATGCCGTCGCTGTCCTTCCTGTTGTGGTGAAATACGCTGTTTGCGAATGCGACGGTGATGGCGTGATCGTCCTTTTTGACAAGGCTGAGTGCATCACCCTGTTTCACGACCCCTTCTTTCAGCATCCGCATATAGAATCCGGTCCTGCCTGCATCCACCACGAGCTTCACCATGTCGCTTCTGCCGAACCGGGCCGCGAGCGTGTTGCAGGGCTGGCGGGGCTGGCTCACCTGGACCAGCGCGGTCCCGAGCTGGAAGATATCTCCGATGTTGACATCGGCCTCCTGCAGTCCGGAGACCGTCAAATTTTCACCAAAGGCCGCGTCAGGCAGCTTCGTGCCAAGCGTCCGTTCCCAGTACTGGTAATGCTCCAGGCTGTAGACGCAGACCGCTTTGTCCGGGCCGCCGTGGTGTTTCGTGTCGCCGACGCCGTCGCCTTCGAAGCCGTTCATGGTGAGCCTGACCGGTCCTGATGCTGACTTCTTGACGATCCCCGTAAAATATTCCTTGCCCTGGAGCAGTTCTTTGCGGGGCAGTCCGATATTGAGTGATTCAATGAGTGGCAGGGTCATGAGTCGCCTTTAGGCGCTTAGGCCTATATTATCGATAAAAGAGATGTTTTCTCGCCAAGGAGCAAAGAGCGCCAAGAAATGCATAGTCTTTTGGATTTAAACCCTGGACTTAAAGGTTTCCGTTGCGTCCTTTGCGAGCTTTGCGAGAGACGCTTTTTGGTTCCCGCTTTTCCGGATCAAGATTCAATACCAGAATTCGGGATACCTGCGGTTCCTGGGAATATTGTTCACCAGCAGGGCTATGAGCAGCATAACTAAAGCGCCGGCGCCGGCAGGGACCAGGGCATAGAGATAGCCCAGACTGTGGATATTCTCGCCGCCGATCACGGCGATGAGCGCTGTGGCGCCGCCGGGAGGATGGAGCGTCTTGGTGGCGTGCATCAGGGCGATGGCCGTTGCAACAGCAGCGGCCCCGGCCAGCCAGAGGTTCGGACCGAAGAGCTGAAAGCAGGCCACGCCGATGATCGCCGAGAGCACGTGGCCTCCGAGAAGGTTCCGCGGCTGGGCGAGGGGGCTTTTGACGGCGCCGTAGATCAGGACAGCCGAGGCGCCGAAGGAACCGATGATCATCACCGCGCCTGTGCCGTCGATAAGCGTGAAGTTGATCAGCCCTACGGCCGCAATGCCCAGGAACGCTCCCACCCAGGACCAGAATATTTCCAAAGCGCTCACGCCCGGCGGGCTCTTGGTGATACCTTTCATCTTGGCGATGTAGTCGGTTATCATTAGTTCCTTATACAATGCATGATGGTCTTTGTGAAATTCGTGGTTCAAGTCTTTGATCGCGGTTCGGGTTTTCCCTTGTGTGTGGCCATGATGATATCTTCCCTGGACACGATCCCGATGATCTCTCCCGTTTCTCCCACTACCGGCACACGATTTATCCGTCTCTCCGTAAGGAGCGTCGCGATCTCGAGCAGGGTGGTTCCCGGAGAGATCGTGACAGGCGGAATGGACATGATGTCTTCCGCTTTCTTTGCGCGGATAGGAAGAGCTACGCACCCGGAGCCTTTGAGGCAGTCGGCGATCACGGCCATGAAGGTCGTTCGGCCGCTTGAGCCCATATGGGCAAGAAAATCCTTCTCGGAAATTACACCTGCCACCTTGTTGTCGTTGTCCAGCACCGGCAGGCCGGAGATGCCTTTGTCCGCCATGAGCAGGGCCACATCGCGAAGAGGCATGGACCGCTTCGCCGTGACCACGGGAGCGGTCATGATGTCACGGGCCGTGATCGATCGATTGATGCGATCAGTCGCGTGGCGGAAGGCAAGGCGGTATACCTCGCGGAAATCCGCGGCCGTGATGTCCAGATAGCCCTGGATCTCCTTCATGGCCTCGTGGACATCGTCGTCGGTCATCTCCAGACCCCGGGGAAACCCCAGATCGCTGTTCTCGCTCCTTTTCACGAATGCTCCTTAGCTTGAGATATCTGCACTTGCTGACGATTGTATGCTTTACAGTATAGCATGAGATATGATCTGGATCATAATTCTGAAAATAGTGATGGAATGTAATGAGCCCTCTTTGCTATACTGACATATATCACCTGAAAAAGCATACTACCAACGTAGCAGAATATTGACAAAGGAGCCCCCATGCCTGTCCGATCGTTCAGGGAGATAAAACACGATTACCGGTTCACCGACGAAGATGAACAACGCCTCGCAGGGCTCAAGACCGTCATGGATGACCACGCTGACATGGTGATGAGCACGCTCAGCCTCTGGATCATGGGCACCAAGGGCGCTGCGCAGTTCTTTACCGACGAAACGCGTCAGAAGCACGTGTTCGAGGCCCAGCGGCGGTGGTTCCTGGAGCTGTTCTCAGGCGTCTATGACAACAGCTTTTACGAGAAACTGATCAAGATCGGCAGAGTGCACGTGAAGTTCAACGTGGACGCCCACTACATGAACCGGGCCATGAACATCGTGAAGAACTCCTGCATTGACGTTCTGCAGCGCACGGAAGAAGTGAAGGAGGAGTACACGAACAAGATCATCTCTCTCGGCAAGCTGCTTGACATCAGTCTGGACGTTATAACCACGGCCTATATCGACGAAGAGCTCAAGACCTATTCGCCGGCCTATAAGGTCAAGAGCGCGCTCATCGCCTTTGCAGAGCGCTTCTCGCAATCCATGAACCTCGTGCTGGTGCTGGCGCTGATCGGGCTGACCATTGGCGTGGTCTGGCTCTTTGTGATCGACGTGGGCAAGCTGATCAACGGCGATCTGGAGCGGGGCATTATCGGCGCATTGGGCTCGCTCCTGCTCCTGTGGGTGATCATCGAACTGATGAACACCGAGATATCCCATCTTAAGGGCGGGAAGTTCCATATCAGCGTGTTCATCGGCGTGGCCCTGGTCACGACGATCCGGGAGACCATGATCGCGACGTTGAAGCACGAGAAAGCCGAAATGATCTATTACCTCGTGGCCGCCATTCTGGTGATCGGCGTGGTCTACTGGCTCGTGGTCCGGACCGAGGACAGGACGCGATGATCCTTATGATATAGACCATATCGTTTGAGAGCGATCTGTCCAACTCTTTCACTAACCCGCATAAAGCGGAATTGAAAATTGTAAATTGGAAAGTGCAAATTTGCGGAAAACGGCGGTCCAAAAACAGCCGTTTCATCCTTTGTTTGCAGGGCCTTTATGATTTTAGTAAATATATTCAACCCGTTTTGAGAAGCTTTTGATTCCTTAGTTATTAAAGCAATGCGTCACCAGGCGGATGTACGAGATCGATGGCTGAGGAGGTGGTGGCCAATGAGATGATCGTCCGTGGTGCCCGTCTTATTTTCCTTCCGTAACAGCATTCGCCTTTATTCAGTTCGAACACAGGAGGTGCGGTATGACCAAGAAGGTTGCGTTATGGATCTTTCTTGTCGGCACCATCTCCTCGTCGGCCCTGTTCCTGTGGCTCACCTGGGACACGCACCGCCAGGTGGAGTTCCTTGCCAACGTGGACAAGCTATCCGACGATGTGGTGGCCGGAAAGAGGGTATTCGAGAAGTACAACTGCAATGACTGCCATACCATTCTCGGCTTCGGTGCTTACTATGCGCCGGACATGACAAAGGTCGTGAAGCGCATCGGCGTCGACGGTATCCGCTACCGGGTGAAGAGCCCGGAAAAGGCCTTCGCGAACTCCTCGCGCAAGATGCCGCAACAGAACCTCACGGACGATGAGATCGAGAAGCTCATCGCCTTCTTTACCTGGGTGGGCGAAATCGACAACAATGACTGGCCCCCCCAGGACAGCGCGAAGCGGCTGACCCGGAGCGAAGAGGTGATGGTCGCCTCGGCAGGTCTTTCGCCCGGTGCGGCCGTGTACCAGCGCCGGGGATGCATGAACTGTCATTCCCTGCAGGGGAAGGGCGGTTCCGTGGGGCCGGCCCTGGACAAGGTCGGCAAGCGATTGAAGCAGGCCGAGATCCGGCGGTACATCCGGGACCCGAAAGCGGTGAATGCGAAGGCTATCATGCCGGCGCAGAAGGACCTTTCCAACAAGGAACTGGATGAGGTCGCCAGGTTCCTGGCGAATTTGAAATGAGGAGGCTGCCATGACATACCAATCCCAACGGATATCGCACTGGTACTTCAAGGCCGCCCTGCTTCTCTTTGCGCTGCAGGTGGTCCTGGGGCTCTGGCTCGCGATCAACTACAGTTATACACTCCCCCAGTCGATTGTAAACGTGTTTTCCTTTGCCACGGCGCGGGCCATCCATACGAACCTGCTCGTGCTCTGGATGCTTCTGGGGTTCATGGGAGGTACGTACTATATCGTACCTGAGGAGACGCAGAGCGAGATATACTCTCCGGCCATCGCCTGGTTCCAGCTCATTGCCTTAGTCGTGACCGGCGTAGTGGCCATTGTGGGCTTCGTGTTCGGCTGGACCCAGGGAAGACCGCTCCTGGAGATCCCCCGGCCCCTGGACGCAGTTGTGGTCATCGGCGCCCTGCTGTTCCTGTTCAACGTGGGCATGACCATGTTCAAGGCCAATCGGTGGACAGTGGTGCAGGGAACGCTCCTGGGCGGGCTGCTGTTTCTGGCCCTGCTGTACCTCTTCGGCATTCCGTTCTATAAGAACGTTGTCATCGACTGGTACTACTGGTGGTGGGTGATCCACCTCTGGGTGGAGGGTGCCTGGGAGCTGGTGACCGGAGCGATCCTGGCCTTCATCCTGATCAAGACCACCGGCGTTGACCGCCACGTGGTTGAAAAGTGGCTCTATGTGGAGATCGGGCTGTTCCTCTTCACGGGCATCGTGGGAACGGGCCATCACTACTACTGGATCGGCGCTCCGAAGTACTGGCTCTGGTTCGGCGGCATCTTCTCGGCTTTGGAGCCGCTCCCGATCCTGCTGATGATGATCGACACGATCATGCACGTGAAGAAACGGAAGCTGGAGATCAAGAACCCCTTTACGTTCACCCTCGCCGTGGGCTGTGCCGTGCTGCATATGATCGGCGCTGGCGTGCTGGGGCTGCTGCACACCCTTCCGCAGATCAACTACTATACGCACGGCTCCCAGGTCACCGTGGCCCACGGCCACCTGGCCTTCTACGGCGCCTATGCACTGCTGAACTTCCTGGTCTTCTACTACGCCATGCCGAAGTTGAAGGGTATCGAGGTCTACAACGATACGAAGGGCAAGATCGCGTTCTGGACCATGTCGAGCGCCATGTCGCTGATGGCTGTCACCTTCGGCATCGCGGGTGTGGTGCAATCCTACGTGGAGCGCATGCTCGGCATGGGCTACATGACGGCCCAGCACTACATGCGGCTCTGGTTCGAGGTAACGCTCGTTCTTGGTATTTTTTTCTTCATCGGCATGCTGTTCATGGTATATGATCTGTTCACGCTCAAGCCGGCAAAAGTAAAGAAGTAGTGTGCATAGAAAATGCAAAGACCGGAGGGGTTTACCCTCCGGTCTTTTTTGTTGTTCAGTCTGGACAAGCCTCGAAACAGCCGCGCAGGCAAGAACGGAAGTTTTTTTGACCGACCCTAAAAAGAGCAGTTGGGACGCGGAAAAATCGGATAAACGCAGATAACGGCCGGAACAAGAGACCTTCTTGGAATACCATAAGATTCATCAGCAGAGTGAACCGTCTTTCACGGAGAATGCTTTTGAATTATTCGCTCGTATCTGCCTCCAAAAAGCCGCTTCTCGGCCTGCCTGATACAAATCGAAAATCGGCATTCCAAAAGCCGAAATCGAGTTACTCCACCGGCGTCACCACGGCCATGACCACCAGCCGTTCGCCCTGGTCCGCGGCAAACCCATGGAGTACGCCGGGGTCGCAGGGGATGCAGGTCTTCTCGCCGGCAACGATCTTTTCGTCACCGACCGTGAAGGTCCCTTTTCCTTCCACGCAGTACATCAACAGCCGGAGCGGCGCCTTGTGCGGTTCGAGCTTCTGCCCCTTCTCCAGACACATGAGCGCGATGCGCATCTCAGGCTTGTCGGACAGCATTTCGCGGGAGATGCGGTCAGGCAAGAACTTAATAAGTTTTTTCAGGTCAAGGGTTTCCATGGCTGCCTCCTTTTTTCTGGGAACACATGAGATCATTGAGCTTGCATCTGGGGACATTATGCCACAAGCGAAAAGAGAATGGTATGATCTGCGTCACACGGCCAGCTACCACCAGCGCCACAGGGCGATGACGAAGGTGATCACGAAGACCAGTGTAAGGTTCATGTAGGCGAAGAAATAGAAGAGCCGCACATGGAAGGGGCGGTGTGGCTGCTCGCCTGTGGACAGGCGCTTGCTGACGACCGTCATGGCTTTGACCTTGTCCTCGCCGTGCGGGGCCGTGGATAGCAGGGACGTAAGGTCATGACCTGCCGCGTGCTTCATCATGTGAGATCCGTTCTTCCAGAGCCTGCTGCCGGTGACATCATATATGCGTCCCTGATAGGCAATGTAGGCGGGTCGGCCATCCTTCCCGTCAAAGTGCGGGAGCTGTTCGGGCGTGATTCCTCCAGCGATGTTCAGGGCCGCAGGCCCGCCCCGTTTCCTGAGCCGCGGTCCGATATAGATAGTCACGATAATGGCGCTCGAGAACATGACCAGGAAGAGCAGGATCTTGATGCCAAGCAATGCGCCGTAGCGGGTGGAGAAGAACAGGTCCCAGGAGGGGACCTTCCAGAAGGTCAGATAGGTCCCGGTGAGCAGGACCACGATCATCGAAAGCCAGCCAAGGCGCAGTTCGCCTTTGGGAAGCCCCTTTGATGCATAGGCAGGCTTGAGCAGAACATGGACATAGAGGATCGTGCCGAACCAGACGATAGAGGCAAGCAGATGGAAATAGCCCATGATGATTCGCAGAAGCGTCTTTGTCACGGGCGTAGTGTGCCCGCCGGAGTGCTGCAGTGCCGGCAGGAATTTTGATCCCGCCGCGGTCAGTTCCCTGCCGCCGCCGGGACTTACGTGGCAGTGCGAGCATGCTTGCCCGGACTGCAGGGCGAATTCCGGTGTGGCGGCAGCTTGGCGGGGGAATAGCGCGAGCATGCAGAAGAGAAGGGTCGCGCAGCAGGCCACGGTGATGGAAACGCGAGAGAACATGGCCGTTATTATAGTGGAACGGGGCCGGTATTTCAAGGGGTGGAGATCCCGCTGCTGCCATCCAGCTTTAGTTTGACAAAATGCAGCAGGCGCCTGCAGCACGGATGGCAGGGTTTTACTATTCAGCAGGCTGGTCGGCAGACGACGTGAGCACCGCATGCAGCACCCGGCTCATTTCGTGGATGCCGCATGGTTTGGTTACGACGCCGCTGAATCCGTGCAGCCGAAAGTCTGCCATGACAGGATCGTTCGAATATCCACTCGAGACGATGGCCTTGACCGCGGGATCGATGCTTTGCATGGCCCTGATGGCGTCCTTGCCGCCTTGTCCACCGGGAACCGTCAGGTCCATGATCACCGCATCGAAGGGCCGGCCTGATTGACGATGCTTCCGGTAGATATCAACGGCCTCGTCGCCGTCCTTTGCGAACTCCACTTCATAGCCGAGTCGCCGCAGGATCTCGCCGGTCACGTCGCGCACGGCCTCTTCGTCGTCCATGATCAGGATCCTGCCTTTTCCGCTCATCAGGGCGCCGTTCTCCACTCGCTCCATGCGCGTTTTTTTGCGGGATGGCGGCAGATAGATATGGATCTGCGTTCCCTTGCCGACAATCGATTCGGCGACGATATGTCCGTCGTGCTTCGTGATGATGGAATAGGACGTGGCGAGGCCCAGCCCGCTGCCCTTTTTTTTGGTTGTGAAGTAGGGGTCGAAGATATTGCCAAGATGTTCCTCAGGGATGCCGACACCTTCATCTTCAACGGTGATCTTGACGAACTTTCCTTTTCGTTCCAGTTCAGGCTGTTTCCGGGTGAAGGTGACGTTTTCGACGGTGATGCGTATGGTACCACCTTTCGGCATCGCCTGATCAGCGTTGATGATCAGATTGTTCAACACCTGGGTGATCTGTCCGGGGTCTATCTCGACGGGCCAGAGGTCTTCGCTGATCCTGCAATCGCACCGCACGTCGGCACCCCGCAGAGCGAAGGAGGATGATTCATTTACGATATCCGCAACGGACATGGTTTTTTTGATCGGGACGCCGCCCTTGGAAAAGGTGAGAAGCTGCTGGGTCAGGTCACGGGCGCGGAGCGACGCTTTTTCAGCCTCGTCAAGCCGGGAGGTTACGGTATCATGGCCGTCGGCATGGAGTTTGGCCAGGCTGACATTGCCGAGGATCGCGGCGAGCAGATTATTGAAGTCATGGGCGATGCCGCCGGCGAGGATCCCCAGGGATTCGAGCTTCTGTCCCTTGAGGAGCTCGCGCTCCATCCGGAGGCGTTCTGAAATGTCGCGGGCTATGGTGCGTGTGCGCACGAGGCTGCGGGTTTCATTGAATTCAGCATAGACGTTGAGGCTTGCCGGGAAGGTCGTGCCGTCTTTCCGGACGAACTCCCGTTCAACAGTGATCAGGGCGTTTTCGGGGGTGAGGGCCTCGAACTGCTCGCGGAATTGTTTCCGAGATTTTCCAGTCAGGAAGTCCACGAATCGCCGTCCGATGATCTCATGCTTGCTGCAGCCGAGCATCCGCGCCTCTGTTTCATTGCAGTCAATGATGATCCCGTTCCGGTCGAGGGAGTGGTACATGTCGGGGGCATTGTCAAAGAAGTCCCGGTGCTTCCGCTCCGACTCTTCAAGGGCCTGCAGGTTCTTGGAATTGGCGATGGCGAGTGCCGCCTGGTTGGCAATGTTCTGATATACCGCGATGTCTTCATCTGAGAAGGCGCGCCGTTCGCGGGTATGCCCGATCAGCACGCCGAGCACTTCGTGCTCCGTCATAATGGGAACACAGACGCCGGAGGTGATATGGTTTTCAAAGACCATCGGCGGTACTTCGAAGCGAGATTCATTCTGGAAATCCGCGACTGTTCCCGCGGTCCTCTGTGCCATGACATAAGATGCAAGCCCCTGCCCGCTGACGAGACTGAACGTGCTGATCGCGGACTCCGGAAATCCGATCGTATCCTGAATGATGAGGCGGTCCTTTGAACCGCTCAGGAGCATGAGGGTGGAATAATCGAACCGAAGCAGCTCCCGGGCGGTCGTGATGATCTTTCTGAACAGGAGCGGCAGCTGCGGGGTTGTGACAATGTCGCGGGAAACGATGAGCAGTTTTTCCAGGAATTGTGCACGCCGGGTCAGTTCTTCCTCAGACCGTACACGGTCTGCAATGTCCCTGATGATTGCGAGCATGATCTTTCGGTCTCCCAGTTCCGTTACAGCTGCGCTGATCTCGACGGGGACCCTTACGCCCCGTGCCGTGATAAGAACCAGGTCCCGGATGCATGATGACTGCGAGCTGCAGGTCCTGAGGAGTTTTTCGTGATATCCCCCTGCCTCTTCGGGGGGATAGAGCTGCGTCAGAGATGAGCCGACGATCCGGTCTACGGGAGTGCCGAGCAGATCACTCATCTTTTTATTGGCATCGATCACCAGGCCTGTCTCGATATCCGCCGCGATGATGGCATCGTTTGCGGTGTCGAGCAGCTTCCGGTACTTGATGTCCGACTCCCGCAGGGCGCGCTCTGAACGCCTGAGCGAGAGATATATGATGGATATCCAGCTGATGCCGACAGCGAGGAATATCGAGATGGTCAGCGCAATGAGCTCAGCGGACAGGTCCGGGTGCTGGAAGAGGCTTTCATAATGTATGAGGGTGAACGATCGTTGGACGGCCATGAGCAGGATCGCAGACGCGATCAGCAACCATGCGGTCTTTCTGGTGGTGACGAGAGCGAGGCGGAAGGAAAAGAAGGCAGCGACGAACTGGAGAAGGATGGACAGGACCAGCACCAGGGTAACGAGCATTGCGGGTAGACCTCATCAGGAGATGTTATTCAGCGCCAAAAGAGACGACCGTCATGGCCGGGAATACGCTCATAAGTTTATCATACTTTAGTGCGACCTTCCCGAAAATTATAATTTTTATCAAAACTGCCAGAAAACCCCTGCCTTTTAAGGCTGGGGATGAATGGCAGCCCGGAGCGAGGCGGAGGCAGAAGTGCCTTTGCTTGAACCGGAAACCACGGGCTTTAGCCCGTGGTAGTTCATTTGATTTTTTTTGGGATTTATTATGATCGACGGATCAGCAAACGATCATGCAGATCAACGATGAGGGGCGGACGCCACGATAACTTCCGAGCTGATACTGAAGGAGGAGACGATGGACCGGTGTTCGATGGACCAGGCGTTCCGATCGATGAACTCGAGGAGTTCCACGGGCCGGCATCCTCCGACGAGGGCTGGTCTGAAGGAATGGACGCGTTTCCAAAGTCCCGACACTATCCTGCCTGAGAGAGTCTGTCCCGCACCCAAGCTCGAAGACGGCCTGAGCGTGCTCAAACCCGGCATAGGAAAGGAGGCGTTCGATCGCGGGATTTTCGTAAAAGGCCTGCGCATCCTGCCGCGAGCCGAATCGGTCATGAAATTTCCTGGCGTCTTCGGGCCTGAACTCATGAGACATCGCGGTTACCGGCGTAAATGCAGGTCACTTTTGCCGCTCGTCACGTGACGGGGCAGGGATCTGAAAATCGGGGCGTGCTTCCTGGTGGCGTATCTGGCCGCCGAGATTGGCAGTGAGCCCGGCCACACCGGCGCCTGACAGGGACAGGATCAAGGCAACGAGCATGAACCATCGAGGAATGCTTTTCGTACCCCGAAAGGTGAAGAGGCCTGCTGCTGCGACAGCGCCCATCAGCAGCAGCGTGGTGAGGGCAACGGACGCCATCTCTTCGTGCTGTTCAACATGGTTCTTGTTGACGCCAGGAAGCCTTTCAACCATGTCTTCAGCAGCTCCACCCGTGAAGTAGGCGGGCAGGGCCGCGAGGGCGACGAGGACGAGGAAGATCAGAGCGAGCCGGTTCACTTCATCGTTCTTGCGCACAAAGGCATAGAGGGCCAGCAGAAGGCCGAACAGGATGCCGATGACGGGAAGGTGGTTGACCATGAGATGCAGATGGGCCCAGTTCATGTTATGTTTCCTCCGAGAGAGATAGGCGCTGCGACAAACGTTTTCTGCAAGAGCCGCGAATGTTTTATTAACATCATGGCCTTCGGCCAGGCATCAAGTTTGCAATTTGAAATTTCCAATTGCCACGCGAGGCCGCGCTATGGATTGATCCATTTTCTCACAGTGCGAGAAGGCGAAATGCGAAATGAAATTATCCTTGATTCATAATATCACAACAAGGAACGCTTATCAACCGGTCGCCACGGGTGCAGAAGGTGACAAAAAGATGGCTTTCCGGTACTATGGTCCCATGGGCAAAGGAGTGAATAGTGAAGGTATGGAGTTATTCGACGATCTGAAAGAGGGCATTTTCCAAACCAGGCCGAACAGGTTCGTAGTCGAATGCACGGTAGAGGGCAGGAATGTTCGTGCTTATCTTCCGAACCCGGGAAGGCTGACAGAGCTTTTTTTGCCCGACAGCAGGCTGCTGCTCGTGAAGCATGATCCGGCTTCCGGCAGAAAGCTGGCCTACACGGTCGTGGCAGTGGAAAAGGACGGGGTCCCCGTCATGCTCCATACTCATAGCACGAACGATGTGGCGCGGGTCCTTATCGAACATGACAGGATATCGGGCCTCGAAGGAGCCCGGATTGTGAAGACCGAGCACACGATCGGGCATAGCAGATTCGACTTCCTGCTGAGCAGGGAGGGACGGGAGCTGGTGCTGGAGGTCAAGTCCTGTACGCTTTTCAGCGGCCGGATAGCCATGTTCCCTGATGCGATCACGGACCGGGGGCGTCGGCACCTGATGGAGCTGGCGGAACTGTCCCGCACGGGAATGCAGACAGCAGTCTTGTTTATTGTACACTCGCCTTCTGTAGATTATTTCATGCCCGAGCACCACACGGACCTTGCCTTCTCGCGCACGCTCTTTGACGTGCGTCATGATGTCATGGTCAAGGCGGTCGGGGTCACGTGGGCGCAGGACCTGCGTCTCGGCAGCGCAGTACGGGAACTTTCGATCCCCTGGGACCTTGTTGACCGCGAGTCCCATGATCGAGGGAGCTACATCGTGGTCCTGCGGCTGTCGCGTGACCGGGTGATGGAGATCGGCGATCTCGGGAAGATGCGGTTCCGGAAAGGCTATTATCTGTATACAGGTTCAGCCAAGGCTGATCTCACGCAGCGCATCGAACGGCATCGTCGGATAACAACGAAAGTCCAGGGGCATATCGATTATCTTCGTCGGTGCGCTGAGTGGCACGCTTCCTTTCCCATCCGGACTTCCGATGAACTTGAATGCGACCTTGCATCAGCCCTTGGCAGCATCGCTGAGTGGTCCGTTCCGGGCTTCAGTGCTATTGATTGCGCCTGCGCCACTCATCTTTTCGGCATGGCAGGTGATCCATTGCACAATGCGGCGTTCATAGATATATTGATGGACTTCAGGATCAGGAGGTTGGAGAAGAAAATCGAGGCGTGAGACGGGGGCAACGCTTTTCCCGTTGTATGATGCATGCTGAATGAAGATTTAGGAAGCATCTCCGCCGATAAACGAAAGAGCTGGTATGCGGTTCAATCGCTCGCACTGGCCGGAGAACGTTCCCTCATCGTGAAACTGCCAGGGTCACCCATTTCCCGTCATGGAGGGAATCCATGACGCCCAGTCCTGCCTTGTTAAAAGCAGTGATCACATCCTGTTCCTGCCCTTCGATCATCCCTGAGAGTATCACGCTGCCGCCTGGCGCCACATGCAGAGCGATATCATGCGCGATATGAATAAGAATGCCGGAAAAGAGATTGGCGGTGATGAGCGGGAAAGTGCCCTCCACATCATCGATGGTGCCATTGCGAAAGGTTATGTTGCCGAGAGCGTTCAGTTCAGCGTTCCTGCGCGATGCGTCGACGGCCAGGGGGTCTGTATCCACGGCGTTGATTTCCCGGAACCCGAGATGAGCGGCTGCGATGGCAAGGATGCCTGTGCCTGTACCGACGTCAAGGAACCGGTCCTTCGGCTGCCCGGCAGCGAGCTTCTCCATCAAAAGAAGGCATGAGCGCGTTGTTTCGTGGTGGCCCGTGCCGAAGGCCATGCCCGGGTCGATGATGATGTTCGTTCTGCTGCTGTGCGGTTCTTCCCAGGGCGGGAGGATAGTGAACCGTGCACCTACATCAAGGGCAGTGAATGCTTTTTTCCATGCCTCGTTCCAGTCCGTGTCAGGTAGCCGCGAATAGCGGTATGTCAGGCCCTGTCCTGCGCCCGTCTTATCGAGCAGCGCCTTTGCCAGGTCCAGTTCAAGCAGCAGTGTGGGCAGATCAAAGGACGCCGGGAAATACGCGACAAGGTCGTTCTCCCTCTCGTTGAGGCCGAGCGTTCCCGCCTCGGACAGCTTCTGGATAAGACTGTCCCTGACGACGTCGGGAACGGTTATGGTGAGCTCGTAATACTCCATGCTTGTACCTGTATTTCTTAGTGCCTTCGCGCCGACCTGGTATATTCGACTCCAGCTTGTACAGTTCAGGATGCTCGTAAAAAAATCTCAGGCACTAAAGTACCACAAAATGCCACGTCAGAGCAAAATCTTTCCTTCGTTTAGACGATTCTATCCGAAATCCGGTCTTCCTGTGAAACAAATATCCATTTCGACCGTCTAAAGAACAAAGATATGATTTGTGTGCGCCGACTTTGTTTCAGGGGGCTTCGTTGAGCATGCATCAACCCGGTGAGCGCCGGGCAAGAGGATGAGCAGCAGGCAGCCATACGTTCCTTCTGAATGGAGAGGTGCGCACGATGAGCGGACGAGAGGTGCTATCGCGAAATTCGTCAGGCAATGTGCAGGAAGACTACGAGTGCTCCTATCCGGAGACGGCATGCAATGAAGAGCAGAAAGAGCATGATGAGACAGGGAAGAGTCGATCAACGGTCCGGTTCAAACCGGCGGAGCAGGATGCTGTATCGCATTACCTCAAGGATATACGAAAGACGAACCTGCTGACAAGGGACGAGGAACGGGAGCTTGCGTGCCGGGTCGCCCGCGGAGATGCCGAAGCGCGGCAGCGGATGATCGAGGCAAATCTGCGGCTTGTTGTGTCCATCGCGAGACGATATCTCTACGCAGGGCTTGAGTTTTCTGACCTCATCGAGGAAGGGAATATCGGCCTCATACGGGCGGTCGAGAAATTTCAATGTGAGAGAGGCTTCAAGTTCAGCACCTATGCGACCTGGTGGATACGGCAGGCCATTGAACGGGCGATCGTGAACCAGGCGAGGACCATCCGCCTGCCTGTGCACGTTGCAACGACCGTCAACGCCTACACCCGGGCAGTACGGCGGCTGACGCAGCAGGACAGCAGGGAGCCGCGCATCGAGGAGATCGCGGAACTGATGCAGGTGTCCGTGACGACGGCGCGGAGGGTGTCGCAGGTCGTTCGGGAAACAACGTCGCTTGATGTGCTTATCGGCGAGCATGAGGAAGATACGCTGAAGGACATGCTGCAGGACAGGAGCGCTGTATCGCCCGACGTTGCTGCGACTTTCGCCCGCAGGAATAAAGACATTCAGGAATGGCTCTCGCATCTCACGGCGATCGAACGCAGGGTCATCGAGTTGCGGTATGGGCTGTATGACGGCGATGACCGGACATTGGAAAGCATCGGCAGGGAGTTCGGGGTCACGCGGGAACGGGTGCGGCAGAAAGAGGTGCAGGCGCTCAACAAGCTCCGGGCGATCTCAAGAGAAAGGAACGTCGAACTGGCAAGCATGCTGTAGCAGGTCGGGAAAGGGGGGCGTGATGAAATGTCGGTTCCTGACAGGGCGGTATATGCTGTCTTGCACGGCCATACGGATCGGTTACGTACCGAGCCGCTTTGAACTGGATGAATATTGCACCAGCCGGCGGCATACGATGTGCCCGTTTTTTCGCGGTTTAGCCGGCGAACAGGGACAGGCCGGTCCCGTCGGCAGCGACGGGCCACGCTGCATCGGGTAGTGCCCGCCTATATGCGAGGCAGGACTACAGGGATGGACCAGCAGCCCTATCCTGCGTTTTTTCCCTTGACAACTCCGCAACTTACATGGTATTGTAAGCCCCTTGTCACAGGGCTTCATACTTATCAGGAGGCAGAGAAATGTACGCAGTCATTAAGACGGGGGGCAAGCAGTATAAAGTGTCGCCCGGAGACATGGTAAAGGTTGAGACGCTCGAAGCAAAGCTTGGCGACACCGTCGAGTTCAAGGACGTATTCATGGTCGCCGACGGCGACAACATGAGCGTGGGCAAACCAATGCTGGCATCGGCGATGGTCACGGCCGAGGTCATGGAGCAGGGCAGGGGTGAGAAGCTTCTCATCTTCAAACACCGGCGGCGCAAGAACTTCCGCAAGACCATCGGGCACCGGCAGAACTACACGGCGCTCAGGATCAAGGAAATCAAGGCGTAACGGGTACAGCAAGCACGAAATTCGAAGTTCTAAACGATAGCAGACCAAAGCCTGTGGTCATCTGAGGCTGTTTCGAATTTTGATAATGATAGTTCGAGATTGTTTAGGGTTTCGGTATTCGGATGTAGAATTTTTTCGGAGGAATAAGCAATGGCTCATAAAAAAGGCGTTGGCAGTTCAAGGAACGGTCGTGACAGCAATCCCCAGTACCTGGGCGTAAAGCGTTATGCGGGAGAGAAGGTGAACGCAGGCACGATCATCGTGCGGCAGCGGGGCACCAAGATCCACCCGGGCACGAACGTGGGCAAAGGGAGCGATGACACACTCTTCGCCAAGATCAACGGCGTGGTGAAGTTCGAGCGCAAGGACAAGACCCGCAAGAAGGTGAGCGTCTACGCAGAGGCGTAAGCGATCACTCATCGGACCATTGATCGAAAGGCGGCATGGTAACACCATGACCGCCTTTTTTGTTTACCTGGTACGGATTTCTCGATCCAACAATACGTAGTGCCTTCCCCGTCCCGCATCCTATTTTTTTATGAGACGGGGCGGGGCGTGATTTTCTCCGTCTCCTTCCCGCATCGATAAGATGTATAACTCGGAGCGGGGCCCGCATCCAATAGTAAATGGTAACGCCCGCCCCGGATTCAATAAAGAGTGGGCACGGGTCCCGCACCTTTGCCAATAGTAGTGGACGCGGGACTCTCGCCCGCCCCGGATCAAATGCTACTATGACGAGGGCCGGGGAAACGGAGCCGTGGGAGCGGGGGTGGTGGATTTTGATCCGGCCTTGTCCCGCTTGCGGGGCTTGTCCGGGCTAGGAGGGAATGGCGACATGAGATCATTGGCGAACAGATTGTCCGCATTTTTTCTTGTTTTAGCTTTTGCCCTGTCCGCAGCGGGCTGCGCAAGTAAGGCAGCATTTTCCGACGTTTCAGCTCCTGTCGGGGAGCGAGCGCAGCAGGCGGAATTTGAGGCTGCCAGGCCCGACCGCATGCTGGTCTGGCGGGCAAGCATGAAGCTTGAGGTCAAGGACGTGGAGGACGCCGCCGGAAAAGCGGACTCCGCGGTCAGGCAGGCCGGCGGTCATGTGGACGATTCGAACGTGAACGCGCCGGAGAGAGCGACCCTCAGGATCAGGGTTCCTGCCGATCGGCTCAACGCAACATTGGACACGCTCGCGGCGCTCGGTGCGGAAAAAAACCGGTCTGTTTCGTCTCAGGACGTGACGGAGTCAATGATCGACATGGAGGCGCGGCTCAAGAACGCCATCGCGTTGCGCGACCGGCTTCGAACTCTGCTCGACCGGGCAAAGGACGTGAAGGACGTTCTTGATATCGAACGGGAGCTGGTGCGGGTCCAGAGCGAGATCGATTCCATGGACGGCAGGCTGAAGAATCTACGGTCCCAGGTGCAATACGCCACCGTGAGTCTGTATTTGGAGCGGAAAACGATTCTGGGGCCGCTGGGGTATATCGGAAATGGCATCATGTGGGTCATTGAAAAACTCTTTGTTATCCAGTAAGACTCGGAACCCGATACCGGCGTTTTCGAAGCGAGATCATAATGCAGGAGATGGATACGATGCCGGCGGTGTGGAGCAATAGATGCGCTACCCGCCGGTTTTATTTCCAGGGCTTGCAATTTCTCGACAAAATCTGTATAGTTCCCACTACTTAGCCAGCTATGTCTAATTTTATCGACAGAGTCAAGATCTACGTCAAGTCCGGCCATGGTGGCAAAGGCTGCATGTCCTTCCGGCGTGAGGCCTATGTTCCCAAAGGCGGACCAGACGGCGGCGACGGCGGCAAGGGCGCCGACGTGATCATCCGCGCCGACAAGCAGCTCGGCACGCTGATCGACCTCAAGTACCAGCAGAACTATTTTGCCCGGAGCGGCGAACAGGGCCGGGGCAAACAACAGACGGGCGCTGATGCCGCGGACGTGATTATCCGTGTGCCGATGGGCACCGTGGTGCATCTGGTCGAGACGGGCGAGGTGATCGCCGACATGGACCAGGACGGCATGGACTTCGTGGCAGCCCATGGCGGCCGCGGCGGCAAAGGGAATGCCTTTTTCAAAACCGCCACGAATCAGGCGCCGCGTCATGCCCAGCCCGGCGAGGATGGCGAGGAGATCACCCTTTTTCTGGAGCTGAAGCTCCTGGCCGACGTGGGGCTCGTGGGATTCCCCAACGCGGGCAAGTCCACGCTCATTTCGCGCATTTCCGCGGCAAAGCCGAAGATTGCCGACTATCCCTTCACCACGCTCACACCCGTGCTCGGGATGGTGAAGCCTGAAGGCAGGCCGGGTTTTGTGGTTGCCGATATCCCCGGCCTGATCGAGAATGCCCATAAGGGAGCTGGCCTTGGTTTCGAGTTCCTGCGCCACGTGGAGCGCACAACCATCCTGCTGCACCTCGTGGACGTATCGGGCATCGTGCCTGGCGATCCTGTCGAGAATTTCCGCAAGATCAACCAGGAGCTTGAGCTCTATAGCCCCGAACTTATCAAAAAGTACATGGCCGTGGCGGCAACGAAGATCGATGCCGTCATCCCTGAGCATCTCGCGGCCCTCGAGAAACATTGCCGCGGCGCAGGCTATGAGTTTTTCCCCATCTCTGCCGTGGCAGGCGAAGGCCTGGACCAGCTGCTTTCCTTTCTTTCCGATCGGGTGGAGGAAGGGAGGAAGCTGAGAAGAGGCGAAGATGAGAAGATGGGAAGTTGAGAAGGTAGGAAGGCGTCGTAACACTATGCGCCAGGCCCTATGCTCTATGCAAAGTTCTCATACAGCAATCATAAGCCCAAATAAATATGAGCATCAATAGAAAAGAACTATTCTCCAAGTCCCGCCGTATCGTGATCAAGATCGGCAGCGCCGTGCTTACGTCATCGGGCATCGGTCTGGACCAGGAGCGCATCGGCAAGCTTGCGGGTGAGATATCGGATATCATTGCGTCAGGCCGTGAGGCCCTCGTGGTCTCTTCAGGTGCCATTGCCGCCGGTTTCGCCAAGCTGGGCATCGAGAAGAAGCCCCGGGGCATGCCCCTGCCTCTGAAGCAGGCCGCTGCTGCTGTCGGACAGTCCAGCCTTATGTGGATCTACGAAAAGAGTTTCGGTGAATGCGGCCGGAAAGTGGCCCAGGTGCTGCTGACAGGGGAGGACCTCTCGAACCGCGAGAGATTCCTGAACGCGCGCAACACGCTTCACACGCTGCTTGAGTACGGCGTGGTGCCTATTATCAATGAAAACGACACCGTTGCTGTCGATGAGATCAGATTCGGCGACAACGACAACCTTTCGGGCATGGTGGCGCATCTGGTAGATGCCGACCTGCTCGTTATCCTGTCGGACATTGACGGCCTCTACAGCGCAGATCCCCGCCTGAACCCCGCTGCGAAGCTCATTCCCCTGGTCGAGAAGATCACACCCGAGATGGAGCAGGCAGCAGGCGACGCCCTTTCCGCTGTCGGCACGGGAGGCATGCGGTCCAAGATCATGGCGGCCAGGAAGGTCGGCGCCTATGGCGTGCCCATGGTGATCATCGACGGCAAACGCGAGGGTGTTCTTGCCGAGTTGTTCGAAGGCGGCGACGTGGGAACGCTCTTCCTTCCCAAGGAGCACAAGAACCGCAGCCGCAAGCACTGGATCGCCTACACGGCCTGTGCAACGGGAAGGATCGTGGTCGACGATGGCGGCAGAACGGCCCTTGTGGAAAAGAACAAAAGCCTCCTGCCCGGCGGCGTCGTAACAGTGGAAGGGACGTTCAAGGCAGGTGACTGCGTGACCTGCTTTGACAAGGCGGGGAATTCCTTTGCCCGGGGACTCACGAACTATTCGGCAACAGACCTGGAGCGGATAAAGGGTCACAAGACAATTGAGATCGAGAGCATCCTGGGCCGGAAGGATTATGATGAAGTGATCCATAGGGACGATTTGGTGATATTGTAATAGGGACAGTCCCCCTTGTTTTTAAGGGGACTGTCCCTGTGTGCAGGAGGTATCCATGGACATCAAACACTATGTGACCGACAAAACGAAAAAAGCCAAGCAGGCGTCGCGGCTTCTGGCGAACGTTTCCACGGAGATCAAGAACAATGCCCTGTTCAAGATGGCTGCTGGTCTTGAGAAGGATATGGACCGGCTGATCACCGAGAACAGAAAGGACCTGGACGAGGGTGGGAAGAAGGGCCTTTCCGCGGCCATGCTGGACCGTCTGAAGCTTACGCCGGAGCGCATCAAGGCCATGGCCGATGGTCTGCGCGAAGTTGCGGCCCTTCCCGATCCCGTGGGCGACGTTATCAAGATGTGGCGCAGGCCGAACGGCATGCAGGTGGGCAGGATCCGCGTGCCGATCGGTCTTATCGGCATCATCTACGAGTCCCGGCCGAACGTTACAGCCGATTCGGCGGCACTCTGCCTCAAGTCCGGCAACGGCGTACTGCTGCGCGGCGGGTCCGAGGCGGTCCATTCGAACACAGCCATCGCGGCGATCCTGAACCGGGCAGGGACCGAAGCGGGCATCCCTGACGGTTCGGTCACTTTTATCGATAATCCCGACCGTGCCTGCGTCATGGAGATGCTGAAGGCGAACCACTCCGTGGACCTCATCATTCCGCGAGGCGGCGAGGGTCTTATCAAAATGGTGACGGAGAACTCCACCATCCCCGTAATAAAACACGACAAGGGCATGTGCCACACCTATGTGGACTGCGCTGCAGACCCGACAATGGCCGAGGATATCTGCTTTAATGCCAAGGTGCAGCGTCCCGGGACCTGCAACGCCATGGAGACCATGCTGGTGCACAAGGACCTGTCGTCGTCCTTCCTCCCGGCCATGGCGGCAAAATTCAAGAAGGCCGGCGTGGAACTCCGGGGGTGCCCGAGAACGAAAGTGCTGGTCCCGGACGCGAAAGAAGCAACGGACAAGGACTGGGACACGGAATATAATGATATGATCCTGAACGTGAAGGTGGTGGAAGGGATCGATGACGCCATGGCGCACATCGCTCGCCACGGGTCCCAGCATTCCGAGGCCATCGTCACCCGGGACTACGAGACGGCCATGCGGTTTTTGCGGGAAGTGGACGCTTCCGGCGTTTTCGTGAACGCCTCGACACGTCTGAACGACGGCTTTGAGTTCGGACTTGGCGCCGAGATCGGTATCTCGACCACGCGCATCCATGCCCGGGGGCCCATGGGGCTCGAAGAGCTCACGTCAACCAAGTTCATTGTCTTCGGGAACGGGCAGATAAGGAAATAAGGCAGAGAGCAGAGAGCAGAGAGCAGAGAGCAGAGAGCAGAGAGATTCTTACTCTATGCACCATGCTCCATGCGCTATGCCCTCGATGGAGGTCTATTGGCACAGAAGATCGGCATTCTCGGCGGCACCTTCAACCCCGTCCACTACGGGCACCTCGCCGCTGCTGAAGAGGTGCGGGACCGGCTGAAGCTCGACCGTGTGCTCTTTGTCCCGTCCTTTCTCCCGCCCCATAAGAACGAGGAGGACATGCCGTCCGCGGCCCAGCGGCTCGAGATGGTGCGGCTGGCTGTGGCGGGAAGTCGAAATTTCCGGCCATCGGACATAGAAGTCCGGCGGGGCGGCAAGTCCTTTACCATTGACACCATCGAGGAATTGCAGGAGTCCCATCCCGGCGCAGAGCTCTATTTCATTACGGGACTGGACTCTTTTCTTGAGATCCGGAGCTGGAAGGACTGGGAGCGCCTGCTCCGGAAGTGTAGTTTTGTGGTGCTATCGCGTCCTGGTTTCCGGTTTCAGGACCTGGAAGAGCTGCCTTTTCTGGCCGGCTCAGGCAAGGAATTAGCCGCCCTCGACAATGGCGAACATATTCAGGCCATCGTGGAGCCCGACGGGTTCAGGATCTGCCTCGAGGTGGTCCCGCATTACGATATTTCGTCCACAGACATCAGAACGAGGGTCAAGCGCAGCGCTACGATCAAATATCACTTGCCTGATGCAGTGGAAACCTATATAATTGCAAACAAGTTATATGCTTAATTCACTCGAGACCGCCCTGCTCTGCGCCGAGGCAGCGGACGGAAAGAAAGCCTACAATATCGAGGTCCTCGATCTTCGGGGTCTCACCTTTATAGCCGATTATTTCGTGATCTGTTCCTGCGACAATACCACACAGATCGGGGCGGTGATCGACGGGATCGAGGAGTCACTCGCCCAGGCGGGGATACGGGCGCTGCACATCGAAGGGAAGAACGAAACGAACTGGGTGCTCATGGATATCGGGGACGTGGTGGTACATGTCTTCGATGAACAGACAAGGGCCTACTATAGTATAGAGCGCCTTTGGGGCGACGCTCCCCGGGTACTGCTGCCGATGCAGGCGAGAACAGGGAAGGGATGAGGATCTTTCCGGCCCCGGAAGGGATGCTGTTTCCCGCTGGTGGCATGCAGTGAAGATCACCGTCCTGTGCGTCGGCAAGACAAAAGAGCGGTTCCTGCAAGAGGGGATCGCGAAATACCTGAAGTATCTCAAGCACTATGCCGATGTAGAGGTCCGGGAGATCAAAGAGGAGAAGATTCGCGATCTCCGGGAGGCTCCGACGGTCAGGAAGAAAGAGGCGGAGCGGATCCTGAAGGCCCTTCCGCCGGGCGCCTTCGTGGCTGCCCTGGACGAGCGGGGTCAGTCGTTCACGTCCCATGAGTTCGCGGACTTCGTGAACGGCCTCCAGGAGTCTGGCGTGCGGCAGGCGGTCTTCGTCCTCGGCGGGGCCATGGGGCTTGAAGAGACCGTGACGGAGCGCGCCGACAAGGTCGTTGCCATGTCGCGGTGGACCTTCACACACGAGATGGCGCGGCTTGCATTGCTGGAACAGCTGTACCGGGCATTCACGATCATCACAGGCAAGACGTACCATTATTGAACCCCGCGGGTCACGGGAAGAGCGCGCGGCAGGGGGCAGGGAAGCGGGCATTGCAGTTCAGTATCTCATGAGAAAGGGAGCATGAATGCGGATTATCGTCTCAGTCATTGTGATCGCCGTCTCGGTATTCATGGTGCTGCTC
>Ga0154442_1094_pt1 | contig 40248 bp, 44 predicted proteins | sample RifGroC2_FD_115946 | JGI IMG/M metagenome (GOLD analysis project Ga0154442, IMG submission 115946) | Nitrospirae bacterium GWC2_57_13
AAACAGGGCTCAGCCAGGCTGCGAGGGGGATCACCCATTTGCCGTTCGAAAAGAGGAGCAGCACAGCGCCGATCGCCAGCCAACAATATGGCCGGAGGTGCGGCCTGTTCTTGATATATGAGGATGTCGCTGTCATGCTGGCCCCGCCACTATCCGCTCTTGCCACAGAATGCGCATTCCCCTTATGCAGCACTGTTGTTCTGAATGCACAGCCTGACACGCTCACGAACTTTGCATCACATCAGAAGCTGTTGCCGAAACCGACGACAAGGTTCGTTCCTTCAGAGGAGAAACCGACATCAGCCCGGAACAGGGCCATACGCTCGAGGGTAAAGCGGAAGCTGAGTCCGTAGCTGATATAGGTCTCGGCAGAAGTCAGCGCGTGCAGCGCCGGCGCCACGGTGCCGGCATCGTAAAACAGGGCGAGACCGAGGCGTTCTGCCCGGATCGAATCGTTCAACGAGAACCCGCGGGGAAAGACCCAGAACCGGTATTCAGCGCTAACGTGCCAAAGCGCCCGGTCCGTAAAGCGGTTGGCAATGTATCCGCGCAGCGTCTGCGAACCGCCGAGGGTCGGGAGCGCCCAGAACGGGAGATCACCCTCTGTCCAGTGTACGTGCCCTCCCAGGGCAAGGACATCGGTCGGCGGATGTTCCTCGTTGGCGTCGCCTCCGTCATGAAAGAGGCCCGGAACTTTTTTCACCATGTTGCCGCTTACTTTATAGATCGCCGCTGTTCCCCTTCCTGTCTTGGTGGGCGCCCCGTCGACACTTGCTTCGATCATCCATCCCTTGTAGGGCGTATGCTGGCTGTCACGCGTATCGTAGCGCAGCATGCCATTGACCCACAGAATGTCGAAACTGTCCGCTGCGTTGAAAAGGCCGGGAAATGCCGCATCCGTCGTCGGCCGGTCGCTCACGCGCCCGGGAGAAAGATTGTGACGATAGCCGGTAAGGCCCAGGCTGAACAGAAGATCATCTCCTGGATCAGGCAGCGTCTTCTGCAGGCTGACGATAAAGCCGCTGGCTTCGTCGGTATAACTCGTTTCATTATCAGCCGTGGTATCAGGCCCGATGCCGAAAAACCGCCGCGTCAGGGTCCGGCTGTAACCGACCCCTGCCTGGACCATGCTCCGTTCTTCCAGGATCACCCCGCCGTTCTCCAACTCGCGGTGGTTCAGGTACCGCCGCCATCCGATCCCGACGGCCTTCTGTCCTTCCGTCGTATAGGTGAAGCCCGTACCGGCGAATTCCCGACGCCGCTGCTGCCGGAAATCACTGTCAAATAGCAGAATGCCGGCTCCAGCGCCGATATCCTGCTCGTAAAAAACAGAGGGTATGATGAAGTTGCTGACGGTGAACCGTTGCAGGATCGTGCCGGGCTTGATCCTGCCTTCGGGGACATAGCGCCACCGCTCCGGATTCTTAATGCCTTCAGGCAGTTCCGGCCGCGGAATGCGCCCGTCCTTCCCCAACCCCTCATGGGGGTTAAAGCTGGAGAGCGAGGCGACCTCGTGAGATCGCTCTTCGGGGTCTGCTGCGCCGGGCTTTTCTTCCTGACCGCGGGACAGCGAAGAAGAGAAGAGGCACAGAATGATTACTATGGCCATGAAAAGCGTTTGTTTCATCTATCCACCCATACGAACAAATCGCATGCAGGTCCGCTGCATCGAGAGCGTACAACCATACTATAACGAGTTCGCTGCAATAGTCAATCAGGAGGCGATGAAAGCGCGAAAAAGGGGGATGGACGGCACCTGCGCGGGAGGAACTGCAATGGTCTACATTTGCTTGAAGAGATGGGAGTAGGCGCGGCTTACGGGGAGGAGGTCTTTGATGTCCTTGAACCGGATTGTCTGCGTGCCTCCCAGGGAACGATCTATACGGTGAACAGCGTTTATGTTGACGATTGACGACCGGTGAACGCGCCGAAACTGTTCGGGATCAAGTTCGTCGCCCAGCGCCGCGATGGTCTTCCGGATCAGGAATTCACCGTCTCGGGTCCGAACGATGGTATATTTATCCGATGCCTTGAAATAACATACCTCGGCTACAGGGATGAGCTGGACGTCGTTCTTATGCTTCACGTTTATCCATTGCAGAAAGCCGGCTGATTGCTGCAGTGTCTTCAGAATCTTATCGAGGACACCCGGCAGGTCGGGCTGCGGCAGCGAAGCGAGAATACGTTCCTTCATGCGCTTGACTGTTTTTTTCAGCCGTTCGCTCGTAACAGGCTTTACCAGATAGTCCAGGGCCTCGTTCTCGAAGGCATCTACCGCATAGCGGTTATAGGCGGTGATGAAAACTACCATGGCCGTCCCTGCTGTTTTTCTCGCGACTTCTATCCCCGAGAGCCCCGGCATTTTTATATCCAGAAAGACAATGTCCGGCCGCCTCTCCTCAATGAGGCGCAGCGCAGCATCTCCGTCGCCGGCCTCGCCGCTGATGAGCAGCTCGGGCCAGAGCGTAGACAATTGTTTCTTCAGGTACGTCCGCAGGGCTTCTTCATCATCAGCGATGACTGCCGTTATTTGTCTCATAGGGAATGTCGATGACCGCCTTTATTCCTCTTGGTTTATTTTTAAAAAGAGTTACACGTGTGCCTCCACCATACAGCAACTGCAGGCGTTTCCTGATGTTGTCGAGACCGACACCCTTCCTGCCGTCATTTTCGTTCATTCCCTGCCCGGTATCAGCCACCGTGATCCTGACGACATCGCTCTCCGGCTCGCAACGAATCGATAGTTCGCCGCCCTCTATCAAGGGCTCCAGGCCGTGCTTTATGGCATTTTCCACCAGGGGTTGGATCAGCAGCGGTGGAACCTGGACGTCACGGACGCGCTCGGGCAGTTCGATCGTGTAGCGCAGCCGGCTGCTCATCCGCACCGCGCAGATCTCGAGGTAGTTTTTGACAATGTCCATCTCCCGGGAAAGAGGTATGGTTTCGTCCAGCGCCGTTTCGAACGACACCCGGAGCAGCGCGGTAAAGGATTCGAGCATGCGCCTGGCCCTCTCCGGTTCTCCATCGATCAGGCTGATGACGGTCGAAAGTGTGTTGAACAGAAAGTGCGGTTCCATCTGCGCCTGGAGCAGTTTGAGTTCCGTTACGACGGCGTTCTTTTCCGCTTCCAGCCGCTGTACCCGTTCGTCCGATATCCGCTGGAGGGAAAGGAGCAGGTAGCTGATGACCGATCCGAAAAGGCCGCTGTAGAGCAGGGTGAACCGGAAAGCCTGCCAGCTGTTGCCGGAAAGGGCCGGCGGCATGTTCCCGTACAGCGCGAAGCTGAGAACGATTGAGCCCGCCGTCATGCCGACTACGGAGCCCGCAATCACGGCTGTCGTGATAAAGGCGACCTGGAGGACCAGCTTCGGGGTCTTGATGACATGGACGGCAGTGAAGACGGCGAGGGCGATGGAGATCCCAATGCACTGAGAAAGGATGAAGTTCTCGAGAAACCTGTTCCCGGAGTGGGCCAGGAAAATAAAAAGGGCAATAAGCGTGTTCGCGACGAGAATGAAGAATGTTTTTTTCAGGGTGAGCTTAAAATGAATAGGCGAGTCATATTTTGGCAAGGCGAACTGGTGCTTCAGCATACTTCATCCCTTCGGGCCGACACCGTCAGTTGAGGATGAACTATACTATCACTAACCAAGCCAGGGCTGCAAGTCGTTCTTTCCTACTCCCGCACCCATTCCACCCTGATCAGCTTGTTGTCATGGGACCAGTGGTATGCAACGTCGCCGCTGAAGGCCTTCTTCACGGCCTTGCCGATCCGCTGGGCCATCTTCTCGTTCGTGGTGCTCACAACGATGTTTCCGCTCCCGTTCTCCTTTACCGAGATGATCCGCTCGAGGGGATTGAACCCCCGGGCCCGCTCTTCCTCGTTCTTTATGAGATTCATCAGGTCCTGCTTGTGCTCCAGTATAAAATCACCGCGCAGCGTAACGATGCCGCCGGCAAAATTGTCCCTGATCTTCCGGCATCCCGGGCAGACCGTCTGCTTTGTCTCGGGGTCTTTCCGGACCTCCGCGGTCATGCCCTCGTCGGCGTACCATCGCTTGTTCCGGTACACGGCGCCGCAGTCCCCGCACAGCGCGGACTTCTTGCTCGCGCCCCGGGGAAGATAGGGATCATCGGACGCTGTTTTCTTGCGATAGGTTAGATTATAGCGCTTGCCCGTTCGTTTTACCGCTTTCATGATCGATGCCTCCTCTCGCGGCCATGATGCCCTGCGGGCAGTTCGTTATGCCCGTCATTTGACCTTGCGCTGGATCTCGGGAAACCGCTCCTTGAATTCCGGATGATATCGCGCCAGGAAGAGCGTCAGCGCCTTGACCTCCTTTTGGAGGTCGGCCACCTCCTCCTCCACCGTAGCGTCGTGCTTTCTGCTCTTGTCTGCCAGGTTCGACAGCGCTTTTTCCTGTATTCTGACACGTTCGGAAATATTATTCGTCATTTTTGCGTTCATCCGCTCGCCCCCCTTATTTTTTCAGCTCCCTGCCCAGCTTCTGTTCCACTGACGCGACCTTCTTCTCCAGCCGGTTGTCCATTCCCTTCCGGTCATCGATAGAGACCGAGGTCAACACCCGCTCGGAGCTCTTCAGCACCTCCTGATGGCACTGTTTCACCACGGCCATCACCGCATCCCACTCACCCTCCAGCACTGTGCCCATGGGTGTGGCCTTGTAGGCGATTCCGCTTTCTACCACGATCCTGAGAGCCTTTGCAACGGCAGGACTGACGCTGGCGCCCTGACCCAGGGGAACTACGCTGAACTGCACAAGCACGCTCATGAAACCTCCCTGGATTGTCTTCTGGATGGCGTGACAACCTCTATTTTTTCAGTACGCTAACAGGCGGGCCTGCAGACGGTGGAGCCCCTCCAGCAATCCCGCGAGGCGCGGGACGTCCATGGGGCTCATTCGTTCTGCTGATCTAAGTATAGCTCCGGCGGGGAATCATGGCAAGAAATCGCGGTGTGCGCTGACGCGGCTTTGAAGCCCGGAACATCATCACAAAGTCGCAGCCTTCACCGCACCAGGCATCTGGCTCTGACAAACGTGTGCCTTGCCTGCCGATGGCAGATCATTTTGAACATTCCTGCTGCATTGATAATTCTTTCCTCCTATGTCATAATGCGACACGTAATCTGGATCGAGCGGCTGATAACCCGTTCAGCGCGAGCTGAACCGCAAAGCATGCAGCCTCGATCTCAACGCTATCCAGGTCTTGAGACTGCAACATCGAAAAATCACTTCCCTTATGACAAGTGCTGCATTAAAAATCCTGGGCGCAGTGCTGATCGGTTTCGCCTATTTCATTTCATCTCTGATGATCGCCATTGGCTCCTTCACCGGGAAGTCCCGGCGCAGGCGGCTCAGCCGAAACGTGTCCTTCTTCGCGCGCTTTGCGCTTCGCCTGCTCGTCGTCCGGGTGCGGGTGCGCAGCCGCTCGCGGCTGCCAAAGGCGCCTGCGGGAAGATTGATCGTCTCAAACCATCTCTCCTCCCTCGACATCCTCGTCCTGGCGTCCCTCATGCCGGTGGTGTTCATCACCTCCGTCGAACTGCGCCGCAGCGGCCTTCCCGGCCTGTTCGCCCTTGCTGCCGGCAGCCTCTTCGTTGAACGGCAACGGGCCATTGCCCTGCGCGGGGAAATAACAACGATCTCCCGTGCGATAACTCAGGGCTTTTCTGTTGTACTCTTTCCGGAAGGGACATCCTCTGATGGGTCCGGCGTCCAGCCTTTCAAGAACGCCTTGTTCGATGCGGCGATCCGGGCCGGGGCTGAGGTGCTGCCGCTCTGCATACGATACTCAAAGGCGAATGGAAAGAAGATCACGATAGGGGACGGCCATGCCGTCTTTTACCACGGCATCCCGTTCCTCAGGCATGTGCAGACGATCCTCGCGCTTCAGACGCTTGAGGCCGAGGTGGCGGTACTGGAACGCATTCCGGCAGGAACGGTCGGGAGCAGAAAAAAAATGGCCTCGCTGCTGCACAAGGCAATCAGCGAGGCCTATCATCGTTGAACATCACGATCTGGAAATGCTCGTTACTTCCCCTTCGCCCCCGGCGCCTTTTTCCGCCCTTCCTTCACCAGCGCTTCCCATGTGGCATAGCGCGGAAAATATACGAGAAAGAATAAAAGCGAAAGACCCATGAAAAGATAGAAATCCAGCGCCTGTCCTCCGAGAAAGAACAGCACAAGGCCGTAGATCGCCACCGATTCGCACAACGCGTAGGAAATGACCGCCCCGGTGATAAAATGCTGAACAGCACTTCCCTGCTTCGCCGCCTTTCCGGACAAAAACAGCTTCTGCAGATATCCGGTGGCGAAGAACAGCACTGTTGTCACACCGAGCAGCGTATACCGCATGATCTCTACTGTCTCGGCCGGCATGCGCGGCCTGGCAATTGACGGATCGTCCTTGAAGAACTCGACGACGGCCGCGTAGATAAAGAGGGAAAGGATCATCACCGCGCCGATCAGCGCGGCGATCCTGTAGGCTGCCTTCAAGTCCTGCTGAGAACGATCTTCATAGGATATCTTGGTGTCTACCATGTGCTTCTTCCTTTCGACCGGTACGGCCGGCGATGCCCCTTCCGCCGTTCCCGGAACTGCTCCTTTCAGTCTTACTGTACCAGCTTCGCAAGGTCCTCATCCGGGATCGGACGGAATGCGTACTTGTATCCAACATAGATGGCCAGGCCATAAAAGAGCACATCCATGGGCTGGAACGTGGAGACCATGATATCCATGGCCAGCTCGGGCGTCAACCTGCCAAAGAGTTCGAGTAGGGGGATTTCTTTTTCACGTGATACCATAAGCAGCACAGTCAGGAAATTTCCCATTGCGCAGCCGAGCAACGCGATCGCGCCTCCAGCAATGCCGAAGGGCTGGTCAATACCCTTGCCGAGCAGCCGCACAGCATAGCCCACGAGGAAACCGACTCCTATGGCCATCCATCCGATCTGATAGTTGGTCAGCACGGTGACGTAGGCCCAGATTCCCGCCGCGACCGCAGCAGCAGCAAACCCGCCGAGCACGGCCAGGGGGAGGCTCTGGCTGTCCCGTACTTCCTGGAGATAGCTCTGCAGCCGACGGGGATCGATTTGCGGGACGTTCTGCTTGCCTGCATCCTGAGAAGTGTCCTGTTTTTCCATTCGTTCCTCCTGTAAAGATAGATATGTTCTCACGTCAGACAACGAAAGTATAGCATGAAATTCGGCGCGTCAGGAGTGGCCATGCTTTAGAAGATAGCAGAAAGCGACAGGATAAATCAAGGCGAAATCGATCATCGTTGCGGAGGACGCCTCCGGCTTGACAAGAACGATGCTTTATCCAGTTATGCGTCCTCTACCGCTTGACTCTCCCCGTCTCATTTGTTACAGTGCTCTTGAAATATGCTTTAACAAATCCTGCTGTGATCACAATTTATCGTTCTCAGCATGCCACTATGAAGACGCAAAAATATCCATTGATCATAAAATGCGGTGATGAGCATTTCCCTGCCATTCACTCCATCATCAACGACGCATCACGGGCATACAAAGGCGTGATCCCCCCGGACTGCTGGCATGATCCGTACATGAGCAGGGAGCACCTGCGGCAGGAGCTGGATGCGGGCATCGTGTTCTGGGGGTATGAGCAGGATGGCGAGATTGTGGGGGTCATGGGCATCCAGGAGGTGCAGGATGTTACGCTCATCCGCCATGCTTATGTGCGCACTGACTTCCGCAACTCGGGCATCGGCGGAAAGCTTCTTTCTCATCTCCTGTCCTTGGCCACAAGGCCGATGCTCGTGGGCACCTGGGCAGCAGCGACCTGGGCGATCCGCTTTTACGAAAAGCATGGATTCGGGCTGGTCACCTGGGAGGAGAAGGAACGACTGCTCAGGAAATACTGGTCCATCCCGGCACGCCAGACCGAGACGTCCGTTGTTCTTGCTGATAAGAGGTGGCTTGCAGCATTAGGTTCCAGCGCCGCTACTTCATTCTTCCCTTGACCACGACGGGTAGAAGCAACGATGACTCGAACATTGCTGCCGGCGAGATGACCGGTTCGTCGAGCGGCACATGGTCGCCATATCGTTCGCGTAATTTCTTTTTAACTTCGGCATGCGACAGGTCGAAGTCCCCCAGGCGCTGCAGGCTCCCGATCTCGATCCCTGCAACCCGCTGATATACCTTCCAGACCAGCTCGGAACAGTAGATGCGTTCGTCGGACCAGCCAAAGGCGAGATCATAGTTCCTTCCCAGGAAGGACATTCCCAGGGCCTTCATTTTCTTCAGCACCGCCAGCGTCAACACTTGATCCGCATCCTTCAGCCGCTTGACCACATAATGCCCCTTTTCTCCGCGCCGGACCCATTCCGAAAAAGGTGTGAGCTTCACCGGCTGCACAGCCTCGAGCACCACAGGCTTTCCACGCAGGATGAAGATGATCCCCATATGGCTGTACCGGGATCCTGTTGCGAGCTGGATCGCCCTGCTCTGGGACGAACGCGACGCCTGAAAGATGATGTCCCCGTCCCTGAATGTTCCTTCGACTGCTGATGCGGCAACGGGAGAGAGAAGGAGGATGGCGGAGAGGACGATGCGCAGGAGCCGGACTGAATGGACGGCCGAACTCATCGCATGATCCCATCAAAGATCATTACAACGAGGGCGATGGGAAGGATGACGATCAAGGCGGCAATGCTCGTGGTGGCCAGGGCCTTCCAGGCAGAGAACCGGTGGGCTTCGCCAAGGCATTTGAGATAGACGATCAATGCCCAGAAGGCCATAACGATCTCGACCAGGTAGAACCCGATAACGGTGAAGGACAGGGAAAGGCTTTCGTCAAGGATGGGCGTTTCGCTCGTGAAGAGCTCGCGTCCGAACAGGAGATACTCTGGCACCCAAAGAAGCAGCGCCCAGATAATGGGGATGTTGGACCAGGCCACGGCTGAGCGAACCTCGGCCTGCCCGGCCTGCCCGCCGAGCCATGTGCCGGTCCAGGAAAGAACAAGACCGCTCAGGTAGAGCGTGATGAGTCCGCTGATCGGACCGAACATCGCGCAGACGGCAAAGACCGCGGCGGTCGACAGCTTGTCACCCAGGCTGAAGAGCGAGGCATTGTCCAGGGCCTGCGACAGGCCTCCGAGCATGGCCAGGACCAGCACGAGCCGCGCCGGGTCCGTCTCGAGCACCTGCCGCATCGTATAACGCGGCCTGGTCCAGATCGAAAGCCACGGATTGAGATAGCTGTCAGGCTTCGTCAATGAACGGCTCCTTGTTCCCTGCGGATCATGCGCGCCCTGCCCGCTGCTGCGCTTGAAGATCTGCGCCCGGAAATCCCTTCCAGCCCATCAGCTCTTGTCATATCTTCGGCAGCCTGGCCAGCGCTTCCCTGATCTTCGCTTCGGGATATTCGTAGTCCGTGAGCTTTCCTTCGTGGTAGTCTGCATAGGCCTGGAGGTCCAGGTACCCATGGCCGCTCAGGTTGAAGAGGATGGTTTTCTGCTTGCCTTCCTCCTTCGCCCTGATCGCCTCGTCAATTGCCGCCCGTATGGCATGGGCGCTCTCGGGCGCAGGGATGATCGCCTCGGTATTGGCGAACTGGATCGCGGCTTCGAACACCGTGGTCTGGGGATAGGCAACAGCCTCGATGAGCTTGTCATGATAGAGCTGGGATACGAGCTGCGAATCGCCGTGGTACCGCAGGCCGCCGGCGTGAATGCCCGGAGGCATGAAGTCATGGCCCAGCGTATACATGGTCATATAGGGGGTGAGCCCGGCCACGTCGCCGAAATCATAGCGGAACTCGCCCTTGGTGAGCGTGGGGCACGAGGCCGGCTCCACAGCGACGATGCGGACGTTTTTCTTCTTTCCCGCCAGCTTATCATGCAAAAAGGGAAATCCGATACCGGCCAGGTTGCTTCCGCCTCCGCAGCAGCCGATCACCACATCGGGATAGTCGCCGACGATCTCCATCTGCTTCTGCGCCTCGAGGCCGATCACGGTCTGGTGCAGACAGACATGGTTCAGCACGGATCCGAGAGCATAGTTTGTGTCATCGTGTGTGGCTGCGTCCTCCACGGCCTCGGAGATCGCGATGCCCAGGCTGCCGGGGCTGTCGGGGTCGAGCTCGAGGATCTTGCGGCCCGAGTTCGTGAGCTTGGTGGGGCTTGCGTGGACCGTTGCCCCCCAGGTCTCCATGGCGATCCTCCGGTAGGGCTTCTGGGAAAAGCTCACCTTCACCATATAGACAGTCACATCGAGGCCGAAGAGTCTCCCGGCCAGTGCCATGGCCGTGCCCCACTGGCCCGCGCCGGTCTCGGTGGCTATGCGCTTGACACCCGCCTTCTTGTTGTAGTAGGCCTGGGGAATGGCGGTGTTTGGCTTGTGGCTTCCTGCGGGACTGACGCCTTCATATTTGTAGTAGATCTTCGCCGGTGTCTTGAGCGCCGCCTCGAGCCGGTGTGCCCGAAACAAGGGCGCCGGCCGCCAGAGGGTATAAATGTCCAGGACCTCCTGGGGAATGTCGATCCACCGCTCCTGGCTCACTTCCTGCTCGATCAGCGCCATCGGGAAAATCGGCGTAAGGTCCTGGGGGCCGATAGGCTGCTGCGTTGCCGGATGGAGCGGCGGCTTCGGCAGGTTCGGCATATCAGCCATGATGTTATACCACTTGGAGGGTATCTCCTTGTCGGAAAGCAAGATCTTGGTCTGTCTCATGCACTTCCTCCTGCAAAAAATTTAAGCTGACCCGGGGCAGCAGCCAGCGGGCAGAACAGAGGGACTGCCGCGCCCAAGCAGCGCACGCTGCGGCCTGTAAAAACAGCCGTAGACTAACACACTTTTCGGCCAAACGCAATATTATGTAAAGCCTTTCTAAAACCATTATCAAGGCTTTTTGTGCAAGACTCCAGGGTCATCAACAAAGCAGCGGGGGTCAGGCGCAGCAAGGTCTCCTGCCAAAAGGAATCCATGGGCCGGACATCCGCCGTGGCACTGTTCGTGGAGCCTGCATGTTTTTTTCGGACAGGCATTGCCCTGGAACTGCCGGAAGAAATCAAGTTTCTGATCATGCCAGATCGCATCAAAAGGATCTTCAAGGATATTGCCGAGCCGGAATTCCTCTGTCCCGAAGAACAGATTGCAGGGATAGACGGACCCGTCAGGCATCACTCCGAGCTTCGTGGTGCCTGCAGGGCACCGGACCCGGGCAAGATGCGGATAGTGTTCCACATCAGGCAGGAATCCCGAGCAGTAGACTCCGCCCGCTCCATCGCCATGAAGGCCGAGCGCGTCAAGGTAGCTCGGAAACGGCACTGCCTGCGGAAGTTCCTGTATAGTGAGAGCATCGCGGTAGATAAGATAGAAGCGGGAAGGACCGAGCAGCAGGATCTCCCGGACAAGTCTCCGGTCCAGACTGTCGTGAAAGACCGACTTTACCACCGGCCGGTGCTGTTTCACAAAGCTTTTGACCGCCTCAAGCTCCTTGCGGTCATTGACTGAAAGGCCGAGCACAATACTGCTGCCTGACGAGGCGAGCTCGGAAAGCAGGGAAAGATTAGAGCCGTTCGAACTGAGATTGACCCTGAGGCTTGCTGCCAGGGTCTCGCTGGTCATATCGAGAATGTCCGGATGCAGTGTCGGTTCGCCGCCCATGATGTCAATGGTCCTTACGCCCTGCTGACGGCAGATCTGGAGCAAAGCGCGAAACCGGTCCATGGACATGTCAGGCATCGGCGGCATATCTTTGTTGAAACAGAAAGCGCAGGCGCGGTTGCACCGCAGCGTGGGGTAGAGCTGGATGTAGTCAGGAGCTGAGATCATGAACACTCCAAAATAGTTTTACACCACGGATGAACACGGATTCACACGGATATAAATCATTAAAACTTTTTTAGCCGCGAATGGCCGCACATTATCACGAATAACCGCTGAAATGTTTTATTTGTGTTCTGGTTTCAAATCCGTGTCCATCCGTGTAAATCCGTGGCTAAATAATGACGTATGTCCTCCCCACCTTCTTAATAAACCCCTCCTTCCCCAGTTGAGCCAGGTTCTTCTTCACCTGCTCCCGGTCCATGCCGACGGCCTTCGTGATCTGCGGTCCGGTGAGCGGCTCACCTCCCACCAGGGCCTTCAATATCCTGCCCCGGACCTGGCGGTTCGAGTTCTCAAAGGGACTCTGGCGTGTGTAGTGGGCGCTGCGACGGTTCGGGTTTCCTTCTTTGCTCTTGAGCATGGCGCCGAAGTCCATCAATGCATTGTACCACCTTCCAGCGTGCTTCCTGTCCAGTGTCTCTTCGACGAGCGGGAGGATATCGACGTCCCGGACGCCCTTCTTGTCCTGAAAAAACTCATGGATAAACACGCGCCGGATGTTCGTATCCATGACGACCACAGGCTTGTTGAAGGCAAAAGCCGCCACAGCGCCCGCAGTATAGGGCCCGATCCCGGGAAGCTTGATCAGTTCAGCGGGATCGGCGGGCAGCTTGCCCTGATGCCCGGCCACCACCTGCTGCGCCAGCCTCTTGAGAGAAAGTGCGCGGCGGTTGTAGCCCATGCCGGACCATATCCTGAGCAGCCGCGCCAGGGGCGCCCGTGCCAGGGAGGCAAGATTCGGAAAGGCTCTCAGGAACTCCCGGTACTTTCCCGTCACGCGCTCCACCTGGGTCTGCTGCAGCATGATCTCGGACACGAGGATATGGTAGGGATCATCGGTCTTGCGCCAGGGAAGGTCGCGGCCCTGTTTGCGGTAGTGATCGTATACCTTTCTCCGAAACGATCGGATTGTGGACGGCGTCAGTCGCTTCATGCCTTAGTATTCAACAGTCGCACACCCAGTGCCGTAAGATTACCATTTGCCGGGCTTTCGAGTGTCGCAACCGGCTTGCCCCAGGAAAGAATCTCGCGACAAAGCATTTCGGTCTTGCCTCCCGGCGCGGCAGAGGCGACAAAAATCTTATCCGCTAGCGCAGCCACGAAACGATTCCTGATCAATGCCGTCTCAGCCGTCATTCGCTTCTCTCTGGAGGGGAACGGGGAGAGAAAGAGCAGACGGCTCTCGGCGAGCGGGGTCCTGTGCTCCGTTTTGAGCCGCATGGTCTCGATGCTCCTGGCCGGGCAAAGGATGACCGGCTGCTTCCCCCGGAGCAGAATATTCAGACATTCCTGCTCCATGGGCGAATGAAACCCGCCGATCACCGTCACACCGTCATCACGCCATTTCTTTGCAAGGTCATAGGTTTTGATGATCAGATCGCCGGGGCACTTGGATGAGCAGAAAAAGGCCATTTTTTTCTCTTTGAGGATGTCGAGGCTTCCCAGTACGGCGATCCTTTCTGGTGCATGCTCGGCGAGATAGTTTCTCAGGCCCGCCGGATAATGTAAGTCGCCCTGATTAATGTATTGAATGCCCATGCCGGCTTTACCCTTGGAAAAATCAGCTTGATAATCATTACGCTGTGCGGCTAGATTAATGCAGCTCATCCACCGCGTGTGGAAGTAAAGAATCAAGAAGCTCCTGATCAGTTGCAATATGGTTGCAATCGCAACCGCTTGTGTTTCCAGGGGTTATCAGCCTGCTACGCCCGACAATTGCTTTTATTCTTGTGGATGGTTGCAATCCGGCTGTTCGGGACCGGGATACCATCGTGCCGCCTTGGTAGCACCGTGAACATGGACGACCTTTTCTTTTACCAGCTCACGCAACAATACCTGTATCTCACTTCGCGAGTTAGACGGAAGCACCTGCCTCAATTCCTTCATTCTCGAACCTGTTATCTCGTTGGCTCTTATGTGTTTGACGAGAAGCGCCTTGTTTGTTTCCCGGTCCAGTCCCTTCTTTCGGGTATGCACCCCTTTTGCGCCAATCGCCGCGTAAAGACTATGTGACAGCAGGTAGCGTGTACCCTTACCCCGCCCTATTGACTCCACAATGCCGGACTCGATCAGTCCTGGCAAACGATCTCTCAGATAATCCGGCAATGGCAGTTCCCGATGCAGATAATCCAAGGCAAGAAAATCGTACGTGGAAAAAGATCGGAGCCGCTCCTCTCCAAGCCGCTCCATAAAGCGAACAAAATTCGGATTCTTCACAACGCCTTCCAGCGTCAGTCGCACTTCGTGCGCGGACGTCCCGGAAAAGCTCGGCAACGCTTTCCCCTGTCGAATTGCGCTTTCAAACATCAGGTTCATGCCCTGGCCGGATCTCTCGATCAATCCGCACTTGGCCAGAGCTTCCGCAAGGCGACGGTTGCGGGGATTTTGCTGATCAAGAATATTCTCCGGAGAGATTCCAGGGGGGAAGCCGCCGGGGCTCACGACCTCAAGCCTGTGCATAAACTGTCTGATGAATATAGAACCACCCAGTCGGTAATCACGATGCGCCACGGCATTCAAGAGGGCTTCCCGGACAGACACTTCGTCGAACGTCGGCAGGTCCATCCGGAACAGACCGTCCTGATAGCTTTGGCGGTCATTGCGCAGGTTGATCTTGTTCCATATTGCATCCTGCCAAAGAAAGAAGCCTTCCCGCAACTCCTCACGGTCCGCAGCGGGACCGGAAGCATCAGAAGAGCGGTACTCGAAAACCAATTCAGCCTGCGCGAGCCAACGCCCCAGGGCTGCGCGGGTGCCGAACAGGATCAATGCCGCATAGGTAACCTGTTCATCCACCAGCAATTCAGCATTGGTCAACGTTTCGTTGTCGGTCCAGCCGGCCTTCCGCTCGTCACGCGTTTTTTTCGCCCAGCGGGCGCGGAACGTTGAAATAGCCTCCGATGACAAATCCGCAAGGACTGCGCCGGAGCAGGGCTCTGCCGAAAAATCCGGGCCCGTCTCGGCGAAGATGGTTTTCAACTCCGCATCAGCCATGCTGATGAGCTCATCCCCTGCGCGCTTCAGAAAACGCCCGTCGATCTGCCAGACTGTGCCGGGCAGTCGTGGCGGCACATGTACTACCAACACGCGACCTTCAGTAGTATGGATTTCCTCAACCGGTATGCGATGCGATAGACGATCGTGCAAGCCCGCCTCGGTACGTCCGGGTTCTGCAAAGGCGGTTGTCCCGACGATCCGGCGCGGACGCAGATCCGTCACGCCAAGAATGATCTTGCCGCCGCCCTCATTTGCGAGGGCCACGCAATACTGTACCAGTTTCTCGAAATGGAAGTTGTTTTTGGCTTCCTTGAATTCGAGGTTCGCGCCCTCCGGTTCGCCGAGCCATTGCTGCAACTGTTCGAGGCTTGTGTTCAAGATACTCACTGCACCGTCCCCTTCTTCCTCTCCACAATCTTTATCTCTTCTTTCGTGAGGTAGGAGAGCTTATATACCTGCGGTGGCTTGTTAGTGTGAGCCGGGCTGCAAATTTACCATGACGCGCCTGCTGTATTCTGCCCTTGATGTCGTGCAGTTCTTACTGCGCATTTCATTCCGCAATCCGCAATCTGAATGCCATCTTTTCACATCTCACAGGATCAATTCAATGTCGCGTGCAAAGAAACTGGCCTTTAATCCATCCCGCCGCAATACGCTCGGGGAACAAGCCTCCCCAAAAGTGCCAAAAATTTCTTCCACCCTCTCGTCGTCAACTGTGAGTGCGTTTGCCGAGTACCGCGCAAATGAGGTTATAAAGCTGTTCCTGTAAATCCTCCGCCGTTTTCCAGACAACGTGATTGTATTGTCGGGTATCGAAGTGAACGTTATCTAAGTCGTCCTCGCGTACGCACCAGATGATCGGCCGCTTGAGGCCGAGAGCATAACCAGCTTCAAAATAAACGCCCTGTTTCTGCTGCGTCACATCCGCAATCATGAACGCTGAATCCTTGATGTCGGCGATGATCTTAGCATCAATACGGTCTAAGTGCGGCTCTTTATCCACTCGATGAGGTTTGTAACCGGCCCTCTCCACGGCGATCTTGATGCCGTTTTCCCAAAGGGCATCGAGTGACTTATCGAATGACATCGCGATAAAAGCCCGATCCTTAAAAGCTGATTTAGTTGCATGACTGTCAAGATAGACCCACCCATCTGTTAAAATTACGACGTTTAAGACGGAAGTTCCTATGGTCTTATCTTGTGCGACGAACCGCCTATCTTCCAAAGACTTTACAAGATACCGGAGTTCATCAGGATTGCTCGCCCATGCCAGCGGGTAATCATGAGTCAGATTCAAGGATACTTTCGCACCGGGATAATCTGTTCTCTTCTCTATTGCTCGCAACAGCAGAAGTTGCTTTTCCAAAGGGCTGCGATTCGTGATGTTTTTCAATACATCTTCGAGAATATCACTACTTATTTCAGGAGGACTCAGATTACTTTCATAGTGGTCCCTGATCCATGAAGACAGCATTGAGCCTCGCGGCTTACCCTGCACCATAGCCTCGGCAGTGCTCGTAATGAAATAAGGGCCGCATACGGGACATTTGTAACCTTTGTGGCGGCCAAAGTCCGCCGCTTCAATAATCGCGGCTTTCGTTTGGCAAATTCGGCAGTTAACATCTATCATTGGTTTCTCCGCTATATTTTACTGACAACAACAGGCCCCATAAGGCCCATTGACTCATATCTTTTCTTTGCTTTCTGATAGCAATCATTCTTCGTCAATATGTCGTTTCTCAATCTGCGATAAGCTTCCCGTAAGTCTGCACAAAAGTCCTCAAGGTTAAGAATAATGTGCCCTGTTGCTGTAGTATTGAAATGATATCCTGCTTTGTTGGCATCAGTAAAAACATACGTTCCGCCCTCTGCATAGGAGTGCACAAGACCACAGCGCAGATCGGCCCACAGTTTCTCGGCATCATAGTGCGGCAAATATTCTGTGACAAATCGCTTGAATCGATCTCCTGATCTATGTTTGGATTCGTCCTTGTCAATCCCCGCATAAAAGCCGGCCATTGCGTCAATAAAGCAAGCGCCTAAAACAAACCCCGCCAATTTCGCTTCACCATGAACGGAGGCTCTTTCGATATCTTTATAAGCCCAACCGAATAGATTTTGATCCAAAATAGAAACTAATTCTTCTTTTGTCATAACTTACCTCTTGCCGTCGCCGGCTGACATAGCAAGCGATCATGCGTCAAGATCATCACTATCCCGGCCCATACGATACTTGATGTCGTAGTTGATGATTAAGTCCAGCTACTCGTCCGTAAAGCCGTAATGCTTCGCCAGTACAAGGTCGATTTCGTCGATGATATACTTGGATCTGAATGCATCTACGAGTCAAGCTGCTTCCAGCCGCGCAGATTGAAATAACCCACGCAGAAATCGGCCCGGTTCGAGACGTGCAGAGTCTCCTGAAGGGCGCCAAGCAGGTCCTGGTCTATGTTGTCGAAGATACGGGGCATGGGATCATCTCATATGCCGGGCCATGCGAATAGGTCCGTCGGAAAGGCTTACCGGGAAAACATAGTATAAATTCGGAGAAAAGGCAAGGAGAAGCTGGGGCCGTGTCGTTCGTTGTGGAGCCGGGACGGATGGTGCGCGCCACAACAAAGCCCATGCCGGATAACCGGCATGGGCTGAAATAGAAAAAGATCAGAGCGGGCCGTAAGCCGAGTTCTGTCTCCTCCGGTTGCCCGGAGGCGATGACCATTTATCTGGGCCGCTGATTGCTCAACGGCACAAGCGACCTACCCGGAAGTCTCGGACGGGCCGTCCTTACCCCCGACAAGCGGGGGACGCTTCCCTATGTGGTCTTGCTCCAGGCGGGGTTTTCCAAGCATCCCGCCTCGCAGCGGGACCTGGTGAGCTCTTACCTCACCGTTTCACCCTTGCCCCGGAGATCCGGGGCGGTCTTCTTTTCTGTGGCACTGTCCATGGGGTCGCCCCCTGTCCCGTTTCGGGACCGCCTTGCCCTGCGGAGCTCGGACTTTCCTCCCCCCGTTGCCGGGGAGCGATCATCTCACCCGCTCTGAATCAAAGAACTATTGAACATTGGAAATTGAAAAATGGAGATTGAAAATTTTCAACTTCCAATTTCCAATCCTCACTTTTCAACAAGCTTTTCATCTATCGCCCTGTTCGCCAGGGCATCCGCTTCCTTGTTCTTCGCCCTCGGTATATATTGTACCTCAACACGGCCGATCGAGGCAATCAGTTCCTTTGCCCGCCGGTAGAGCGGGAGCAGACCGCTGTTCTTCACCCGATACTGACCGTTCAACTGCTTGACGAGAAGCTCCGAGTCGGCAAAGAGGCTGACGCGCGAGGCCCCGCGCTCAAGCGCATACTCCAGGCCCATGATCGCGGCTTGATACTCGGCCACGTTGTTCGTAGTCGTGCCGAGATAGCGGGCGAGCGCAGCGACCTGCTCTCCCTTGCACAGGATGACCACGCCGGCCCCGGCCTCACCCGGATTGTTCCGGGATGCGCCGTCGCTATAGATCGAAAATTCCTCCACTGATGGACCTCTCACTCAGTAAATTGCAGGCAGCCGCGGATCGAACATCTCCGCACAGCGGTGTGCGTTCCTTGGGAATGTCATCCGACCTTCGTCGGGGGTACACCTTCCGGCAGTGGGCCTCTGATATTCAGGATGGACGGACACCTTCACGCTTTGTAGAAGAGGATGCGGCTGCACTGGGGGCAGGGGATGAGCGCGCTGTTCTTCTTGACGTTCACGTACACCTGGGGCGGGATCCGCATGAAGCAGCCGGAGCAGGTCTCGTTCATCGCCTCGACAACGGCCGTTCCCGCCCGGGTCCTGTGCAGTTTCTCGTATTCGGCCATGGCGGCCGAATCAATGCGCCCGGCGGCATCGTGCCGTTCACGCTCCAGGGCCTGCAGGTCCTTGTTCAGCCTGGCCACTGTTGCCTCAAGTTCCTTCTGCTCCGCATCGATGGCAGCGGACTCCGCAGCGGAGCGCAGCTCCGCATCCTTGATCTTCACCGCCGTGGCCTCGGCCGTCTCCATCAACCGGAGAATATCATCCTCCACGGTCTTGTTGTCCTGCTCGGCCGTTTCGATCTCCTTCAGCAGCGCCTGATATTCCTTGTTCGTCTTGATATCCCCTGTGCGGGTCTTCAGCTTGTCCACTTTTTGCACGCCCGACTCAAGGTCGCGATCGCGGTCGCGCTTTTTTTTCTGCGCTTCTTCGAGCGCGGCGCGAGCCCCGGCGAGCTCCTCGGCATTCGCCTCCCGCTTCCGCGCCAGAACATCGAGCATCCCGGGAAGCTTGCCTCGCTCGGCCATAAGGGCATGGATCTTTTTGTCCACGTGCTGGAGTTCAATAAGGAGGTTCAGCTGATCGTCCATCGTTCCGCCCTTCAAATAAAAAATGCGCCGAGAGGCGCATTATTGTTCTTACCCGATTTGGAAAGCCGTAAAGCATTCTGTCCTGTGCCTGAGTTCCATGAACGGCTCTCCCCCAAATCGAAAATCACGTGGTGGGCCCACCAGGACTCGAACCTGGGACCAACCGGTTATGAGCCGGTAGCTCTACCAGCTGAGCTATGGGCCCTGCATGTCGCTGCAAGGTCGTTGCGGCGACCATATTCTCACAACGGCCCGGAAATGTCAAGCCGGCTGTTCCGTTCTGTGCATTAGACTGAAGACGAACCGGATGCCACGATCCGGCGGTTACTCCATGAAGCTCTTAAGCTGCTTGCTTCTGCTGGGATGCCGGAGCTTCCGGAGCGCCTTGGCCTCGATCTGACGGATGCGTTCGCGCGTTACGTCGAACTCCTGGCCCACTTCCTCCAGGGTATGGTCCGTATGCTCGCCGACGCCGAACCGCCATCGCAGCACCTTCTCCTCGCGGTCCGTCAGCGAGTTCAGCACCCGGCCGACCTGATGCTGCAGGTTCTTGCGGATAGCTGAATCGAGCGGCGACATGACCTTCTTGTCCTCGATGAAATCGCCAAGATGGCTGTCCTCTTCTTCGCCGATCGGCGTTTCGAGCGAGATGGGCTCCTTGGCGATCTTCATGATCTTGCGGACCTTCTCGACGGGCAGCTTCATCGTTGCCGCGATCTCCTCGGTGCTCGGCTCCCGTCCCAGTTCCTGCACGAGCCCGCGTGACGTGCGGATAAGCTTGTTCATAGTTTCTATCATGTGCACGGGGATCCGGATCGTGCGCGCCTGGTCGGCGATGGCCCGCGTGATCGCCTGCCGGATCCACCACGTGGCATAAGTGCTGAACTTGTACCCCCGCTGCCATTCGAACTTGTCCACGGCCTTCATCAGGCCGATATTGCCCTCCTGGATCAGATCCAGGAACTGCAATCCCCGGTTCGTATATTTCTTGGCGATGGAGACCACAAGCCGCAAATTGGCCTCCACCAGCTCGCTTTTCGCGATCTTGGCCCGCTCCTCGGAGCGCTCAAAGGCCCACAGCGTCTTTTTCAGCTGCTCTGCCGCGATCCCGCATTCGCCCTCGATCTTTCTGACGCGTTTGCAGGAATCACGATAGATCTTCGCCACATCGACGAGATCGGCCTGGCGCATTTCGAGCCGCCGCGCGGCGTTCTTGAGCTCGCGCTCTCCGCTCCTGATCTTCCGGAAGACGTCCTTCAGCTCGGCGATGCTCAGCCCCGTCTTTTTCTCAAGCCGCCGCACATCGCTCTCGCACTGCAGCACCTCGCCCACCTGCTCCCGCAGCCGGGCGACGATGCGGTCCGTCTGCCGGCATTGGATGTTCAATTCCTCCAGCTTGTCATACAGCGCATACCGGACGATCTGGGCCTTTTCCCGCAGCCCCTTGCGCTTTGCATCACTGCACCGGGGGCTGTTGATATGATTCATCAGGGTTGCATGGTTCGCGCTGTGCCGGTCGACCTCGGTGATGAGCTTCAGCACGCGGGCCTGGAGGTCCTCCTCGTTCTGTCCCTGGAGGTCCTCCATTTCATCCTCGGCCGTGTGGACCACCTCATGAATGCTGATCTTTCCCTTTCGCAGTTTGTCGCCGAGATCGCGCACCTCTTGGAGAGAAAAGGGGAGATTGTAAACGATCTGGGCCGCATCACGCTTTCCTTCCTCGATGCGCTTCGCAATGGCCACTTCGCCTTCCTTGGAAAGGAGCGGCACGGTGCCCATTTCCTTGAGGTACATGCGGACAGGGTCGTCGGACTTTCCGACGCCTACCTCAACGTCTGCTTCCTCGGCATCCTCTTCTGCGGCCTCTTCTCCGGCCTCGTCTCCGGAAGCGTCATCATCGCCATGGGCCTCGGCGGCCGGAGGGTTCGCCTTGCCGTCGCCGCGGGCGCTCACGAACTCCATGTCGAGCTCGCCGTCACCGAAAAAGGACAGGATGCTGTCGATCTGCTCCGGCTGGCTGTCGTCGTGCGCGGCGCCTTCTCCCTGCTCCTCATACGGCACGTACTGGCTCTTTCGGGCCGAGCCGTTCGATTTTTTTGGATCGCCTGTATTGCCCCGTTTTGACATACCCTGGTGCTCCTTGTCGAGATGCGGCGTAATCGTTCGCAGCGTCGGTATCGCTTCTGCATCCGGGGCGCTCCCCGGAACGCCTTCAGCTTCCCGCGGCGTCTGGTCGGTCTTCTCTCGTTCTTCGCTCTGCAAGCCGTCGCTGTTCGTCCAGAAGGCTGCGCAGACGCTCCTGATCTCCCCGCGCCTCGGCTTCTTTGACCGCTGCGCCGATCTCCTTCATTTTCCGCGCGAGCCCCTGCTGCCGGAGCCGCTCCACGCAGTCGCGCTGCGCCCGGCCGGGATCTTGATATTCCAGATCTAGCACGGAATAATGCGAGATCAGATGATTCAGTTCCTCGTCATCGCCCTGAAGCAATGCAGCGCTCTCGAGCCGCCCGGTCAGCGCCACCACCGAGAAGATGCGTTCGGCAGCGCGACGATACAGAGGATCGGTAAAATCGTCGGTACTGAGCTGGCCCTGAAGGTCCCGGGCGATACCGTCTTCGCGCAGCATCAGGTGGATCAGCATCTCCTCCGCCCTGGGGCGCTGATGCGCAGGGACCGCTGAACGGGGCTGGTCAGCCGTCTGCCGCGTCGGCCCGCCTGACGGCATTTCCCTGCGCAGCAGGCCCTCATCGAGATCAAAGGCCTCGGCCGTGCGCTTGAGGTAATGATCCCGTTCAATGGCGCTCGGCAGCTTGGCGATGAAGCCGAGCATCTCTCCGGCCCGCTCCACCTTCTCATCGATCGGCGCTTTCCTGCCGCCCCGCGCTACCTGGCCAAGTACGAATTCCATGAACTTCACGGACCCGCGCAGCTGTTCGGTGAAGGCATCGCGGCCCCGGCGATGCAGGAACGTGTCTGGGTCCTCACCGTCGGGCAGTGATACTACATTGACCTTCATCCCGCTCGTTGCAAAGAGATCAAGGCCCCTCAGGGCGGCCTTCACTCCTGCAGGGTCGGGGTCGAAGATCAGCACCACCTTCTTCGCAAACCGCCTGAGCAGCCGGAGATGGCCCTCGGTGAGCGCCGTGCCGAGGGTGGCCACGGCATTCTGCACACCGAACTGATGGCAGGCGAGCGCATCGAGGTAACCTTCAACGATGATGAAGTAGCCGAGCTTCCGACCCGCCTCCTTCGCCCGGTCCAGACCGAAGAGCACGTTGCTTTTGCTGTAGAGCGGCGTCTCGGGCGAGTTCAGATACTTGGGCAGCGTGTCGTCCATCACCCGGCCGCCGAATGCGATCACCGTTCCTGAGACGTCGCGGATCGGGAAAATGATCCTGCCTCGAAAGCGATCATAGTATCCGTCGCCGCTGCTTCGCTGCACCACAAGCCCGGCCTTCTCCAGGAGTGCGGGAGCAATGCCCTTCTGCGTCAGATGTCGCAGCAGACCGTCCCACTCGGGCCGGGCATAGCCCAGCGAGAAATCCTTTGCCGCGACTTCGCTCACGCCGCGCCGCTTGAGATAGTCGCTGGCAGCCGCACCGGCAGGACCTTCGAGCTCGCGGCGGAAATAAAATTCTGCCTCGGCAATGGCGGAGCGGAGAACTTCCCGCTCTTCCCTGTCGCCGGCATCTTCCTGCCTGCTTCGCTGGTCCTCCGGAAGGGCGACACCGCTCCGCTCTGCCAGTCGCCGCATGGCCTCGGGAAAGTTGAGCCCCTCCTGGGTCCCGATGAACTTGAAAGCATCGCCGCCGGCGCCGCACCCGAAGCAATGAAAGATCTGCTTATCCGGATTCACGGTAAAGGACGGCGTTTTTTCCGTATGGAACGGGCAGAGGCCGACATAATTCTTGCCCGTTTTTTTGAGGGAGACATAGCCCGACACCAGATCGACGATGTCGACGCTGTCCCGTACCCTGTGTATGACGTCTTCGGAGTACAATTTACTTCTTCAGCTCCGCCACCGTCACGCCTGCGCCGCCTTCAAACTGGCCTCCGGGCCGGCAGGCCGCCACGAGCGGATGGCCCTTCAGAAAATCGTTAACCGCGGCCCTGAGCGCTCCGGTGCCGTGGCCGTGAATGACGACCACCGACGATAATCCGTGCAGCGCAGCCCGGTTGAGCATGCGCTCCACTTCGGCCAGCCCCTCTGGCACGTGGTAACCGATGATGTCCACACGGTCAGGGGCGGTCTCATCCTCCAGCAGGTCGACACTCCAGCCCGGTCCTTTTCCCGAGCCCGAGCCCGACTTCTGCGCCGCCAGAGGAAAAACATCCTGCGTCTGCAGCCTGAAGGTCTTGCCTGCCACATCGACCTCGACAGCGCCACGAAAAGAGGCCGTCACTGTTCCGATTGCATTGAACTTCGGGATCTTGACCCGCTCGCCCGGCTGCACCTGCAGGCCCGCCGCATCGCTGCGCTCGGGTTCTGCGGGCTGAAGCTGCCGGGCGAGTTGCTCCACTTCGCTCCGGACCAGATGAACCTTCGGCGGCTCCATGGAGACCGTGCGGGACAGATCGCGCAGCTTCCCGCGCAGCGCACTGAGAATGGTCCTTGCCTCGTCGCGCGCTCTGGCCAACACCTCGCCGGCGGCCTTCTGCGCAGCAGTCAGTTCCCGTTCCGCGGCTGCGCGGTCCCTGCTCGCCGCCTCTCGCTCCTGCTCCGTCTCTTCCCTGCGGCCCGCCAGATCGCGGGCATCCTGCTCCAGACCTTCGAGCAGGTCTTCGAGCCGGAGCGCGTCTTTCTCCAAGCGGGATCGCGCCCCCTCGATGATCTCTCCGGGGATGCCGAACCGCGCCGCCATGTCAAGGCCATAGCTCCTGCCCGGCCTGCCGGCGATCATGCGGTACGTCGGCTTGAGCGTAACCGGATCGAACTCCATTGCCGCGTTCACGGCGCCGCCGGTTTGGGCGCCGAAGAGCTTCAGTGCGCTGTGATGGGTCGTCACCACGGTCATGCATCGGCGGGACAGAAGGCTGTCGAGCACTGCCGCGCCAAGGGCGGCCCCTTCGGCCGGATCAGTGCCGGCGCCGAGTTCGTCGAACAACGCCAGCGCGTCGGCTCCTGCGCTGCGCAGGATATCGGCCACCCGCACGATGTGGGACGAGAAAGTGCTCAGGTCCCGCTCCAGGCTCTGCTCATCGCCGATGTCGGCGAATACACCGCTGAACAGAGGAAGCTCGCTTCCCTCTGCAGCCGTCACCGGAATGCCTGACTGCGCCATGAGGCTCAAAAGCCCCACTGTCTTGAGGACCGCGGTCTTGCCGCCCGCGTTCGGTCCGCTTATGATCAGCAGGCGATCAGGACCGCCCAATTCTATATCATTCGGCGTCACCGCCGCTGCGTTGCCTTCCGGGCCGGCACGGCCCATCAGCAGGGGATGGCGGGCAGCCCGCAGCCGGAGAGGTCCTCCCCGTCCGGACAGCGACGGTATGCTGCCGCCGTATTCAACGCCGAATCTGGCGCGGGCCTGGATGACATCCAACCCTGTCAGGATCCGGAACGTGACGCTGACCGCCGTTGCATCCTGAGCGATGAGGGCCGTCAGTCCGCGCAGGACCGCCTCGACCTCTTCCCGCTCTTCGCTCCTGAGCTCCGTAAGCCGGTTATTCTGATCCAGCACATCGAGGGGCTCAACAAACACCGTCGCGCGCGATCCCGACTGGCCGTGCACCACGCCCTTCACGCTCTGGCGAAAGTTCGGCTTCAGGGGGAGCACGTACCGGTCGTCCCGAATGGTGATGACCTGCTCCTGGACGACATGTTGCGCGGCGCTGCTCTGAAGGATACGCGTCAGCCTGGCGAGGATATCTTCCCTGACCCTGGCAAGCTGCTTCCTGACCTTCCGGAGCGCCGGACTTGCCGAGTCCTTCACTTCACCGCTGTCGTCAATGGCCGCGGCGATCGCGTCTTCGATCTGCTTTCGGGGCTGTATTGCCGTTGCCTGGCCGCTCAATCGCAGGGCCGCGGGGCCGCCGATGATCCTCTGGAAAAAGGACTGGACCCGCCGTCCCGCGCCGAGCGTCGAGGCCACATCGAGCAGCTCAGCAGGTGCAAGCATGCCTCCCGATGCCGAGAGCCGCTCAAACAGAGGACCGAGGTCCCTGATGCCGTCCAGGGGCGGAACATCCCCCCGCCCGATCAGGGCCAGATACTCGGACGTTTCCTCCAGCAGGACCGGAACGGCATCCTCGCCGGCTGAAGGCTGCATTGCGCGAACCGCTTCGGCGCCCGGTGCAGACAAGGCAAAACCGGCAATAATACCTTTTATCTTATCATACTCGAGAACCCTCTGGGCCTGTTCGTTCATATTCTGACCGGCTGGGCCGGCCGGAGTCAACCGGACCGCCGGATCCTCGTAAATCCCGAGCATTCCAGCACTTCGAGGGGTGCGCTCTTCTCGACAGCGTCGAGTAGGAGGTTCATGCCGAGGGTGTCGCTCGCGATATGGCCGGCAACGATGATGTTCACATGGTGCTTTTCCGCTTCTTTCCGATTGTCTTCGGAGAGATGCATCATGACCAGCGTGCCCACGCCGGAACGGGCCAGTTTTTCGAAGGAATCTTTAGGACCCGACGTGCCTCCGGTCATGTCCACGAACAGTTTTCCTACGCGGCGGTCGTCGGACCCGAGCAGGATCTTGGGACCCGTGTTGTTCCGCGCCGCAGCCTGATACTCGGGGATGTCCCGGAGCAGGGTGATGACGTCCCGGAGCGCGTGGGGCGCCTGTTCTTCAAAGAGCCGCTGCAGATGGCCGGCCACCATATTGTCCCCCGGTGTGTGCAGACAGAGGAAGGGAATGTCCAGCAGCCGGGCCGCATCCACCGAACGATTGTGATTGAGCGGCATCAGCTTGCGCTCCACTTCCTTCATCCTTCCGGAAAGGATGCCCTCGGCAACATTTATCGGCACCCCGAATCGGTGCAGGATGTCGGCCTGCATCTTCATCACGTCGTAGATCGTGGCGTAGGCGCGGCCTTCGGGATGATGGGAAACGACCAGGTCGATGCCGGCGCCCTTTTCGTTCAGCCGGTCGGCAAGGACGAGCTCAGCCGTCTCGATGTCCACGCCCACGAAGACCTTCCGGATGGCTCGTTCGGGGTCGCCGTGAAGGATCCGGCTGTCGGCATAGGGATTGGAAAGGCTCTCGCGGTCAAAAAATTCCCGGTCCACCGGTTTGAGCTCATCAAAGGCCGTACGGACCTGTACCAATTCCCGCTCCACGGCCTGGCGTCCCCGGGGGTCGGCGTCGATGCCTGTTTGTATTGCAAGATCAAAGAATTGCCGCAGATTCACTGCTAATGACTCCAGAAAAAAATCAGGGGGCCTCGCTCATGACGGCCCCCTGCCAGACAGTTATGGAATGACCCGTTGCTTTCCGCCCATGGACGGTGCGCGCCTAACCCAGCGCCTGCTTAACGAGCTCGCTCAGGAGTTTATTGTCGGCGCGGCCTGCGGCCTGCGCCGCAACTGCTTTCATGACCTTTCCCATGTCCTTGGCGCCCTGGGCCCCGGTCTCGGCCATGGCCTCACGAACGAGAGCATCGAGCTCCTCTCGCGAAAGCTGCTGCGGGAGATAGGCCTCAAGCACCGCTATCTCCGCGGTTTCCTTGTCGACAAGGTCCTGCCTGCCGCCCTTGGCGAACTGCTCCACAGAATCCCTGCGCTGTTTGATGAGGGAACGGACGGTCTCGATCACCTCGTCGTGAGTGAGGGGCCGCCGCTTGTCGATCTCCTTGTTCTTGAGTGCGGCGCTCAGCATCCTGAGCGTCGAGACCTTCTCTGCGGCCCGCGCTTTCATCGCCGCCTTCGTGTCGGCCTCGACCTTCTGCTTCAGTTCCATCCGCTCTCCTCGCGTCGATTACCGGCAGGAACAGTTCGTGGAGCGCACGCCCGGGAAGGCGGGACGGATCCGGTTGGGCCGCCCTTCCGGCAGATTAATGCCGGAACATACGCGCTGACTTGGCAGCCTTTTTTCTCGCTGCCAGGGCCTTTTTCTTCCGCTTTACGCTCGGCTTCTCATAGTGCTCCCGCTTCTTGACCTCCGAGAGCACCCCTTCTTTCTCAATGCTCTTCTTGAATCTCCGGAGTGCGGCTTCAAAGGACTCGTTATCTCGCACCCTAACACTTGGCACGTGCCATACACCCCCTCTCGTCGTTGCGATCCGCTTTCTGGATAACCTGTTGAAAAAAGAAACATTTCCGGCAAGGCCCTTGCCGTGCCGTTAGGAATGAAAGCCGCCTTTGCTGGTTTCCCGACAAAGGCGGCTAAATTACATAATTAACAAGTGAAAGACCGAAAGTCAAGAGAAATAATGCTTATTTTCGGCTGCTTTCCGGATATTTTTGCCCTGCGCCTCTGCAGCCCGGCACCAGGCGAGGCTTCCGGTCTCAGCTCCGGTAGGCGGCGTTGATCTTGATATACTCGTTCGAATAGTCGCAGGTCCAGACGGTTGCTTCGGCCTTGCCCTTGTGAAGATCGATAAGGATCTTGATGTCCCGCTGCTTCAGCGCGGCTGCGGCATCCTTCTCAGCGGCCTTGCCCTGTCCCAGGCCCTTCTCCACGAGCTTCATTTTGCCGATGGTGATATCGGTTTTAGCCTCATCCATGTCCACACCCGAATGCCCCAGGGCCGCCATGATCCTGCCCCAGTTCGCATCCTCGCCGAAGAGCGCCGTCTTGACGAGCGGTGACAACGCCACGGCCATGGCCGCCTCTTTCGCGGCTTTCGGCGTCTTCGTTCCGCGGACCGTGATCTCTACGAACTTTGTGGCGCCCTCGCCGTCCCGGACCACCTGCGTGGCCAGCGACTGCGCCACAGTATCCAGGCATGCCTGGAACTTCTTGAAATCCTTGCTGCCTGCCGCGAGCTTCCTGTTCCCTCCCGCCCCGTTGGCCATGCACAGGACCATGTCGTTGGTGCTCGTTTCTCCGTCTATCGTTATGGCATTGAAGGACCGCTCCACTGAATCGCGCAGCGCCTTCTTGAGCAGCGGCGCGGCAACAAGGGCGTCCGTCACGATGATGCCTAGCATGGTGGCCATATTCGGGTGGATCATGCCTGACCCCTTTGCGATCCCCGCAACGGTCACTGTTTTTCCCCCGATCTCTTCCTGCACCATGGCCAGCTTTGGGTAGATGTCCGTGGTCATAATGGCTTCGGCAGCCTGATCCCAGCCAGACGAAGAAAGGAGTCCGACGCTCGTCTCGATACCTATCCGCACCTTCGGCATCGGCAGATACTCGCCGATTACGCCCGTCGAAGCCACATACACGGCTTCTGACCGCATACCCAGTTCGGCCGCTGCCGCCTCTGCCGTAGTGCGAGCGTCAACCAGGCCCCGCTTGCCGGTGCAGGCGTTCGCGCAGCCGCTGTTCACCACCACCGCCTGCCCTTTGCCTGACCTGATGCGGGCCATGTCAAAGAGCACCGGCGCAGCCTTCACCCTGTTCTGCGTGAACACGCCGGCCACGGCCGCCTCGCGGTCCGAGACGATGAGTGCAAGATCCTTCCTGCCGTCCTTTTTTATGCCGCAGTGAATGCCCCAGACCTTAAAGCCAGGTACAGTCAAATTCTTCGTATCCAAAATTCTCATTGGTCTCCCTCGACGATAAAGGGGACAGGCACCTTTTTTGTACAACAGCATTTACTCAAAAAGGTGCCTGTCCCCTTTTGTTGATGCGCGGAACGATCACGGGAACAATCCAGCCGACAGCAGACCTTCGGTCTCTTCGAACCGCGCCATGAGGTTCATGTTCTGCACTGCCTGGCCGGCGGCGCCCTTCACCAAATTATCGATAACCGTGACGATCACCGCCCGGCCCGTACGGGGGTCGGCAGTTACGCCGATATCGCAAAAATTCGAACCCCGAACATGCCGCACGTTCGGCACCTGGCCCGGGGGAAGCAGCCGCAGGAACGGCTCATTCCGGTACGCCTCTTCGAAGCGGGCCCGGAGCTCTGCCGTGTCGATGAACTTCGTCAGCCGGGCATAGATGGTGGTCAGGATCCCGCGGTTCATGGGAATAAGGTGCGGGGTGAAGGACACGATGACCCCTTTGCCGGCAAGCGCCGACAGCTCCTGTTCGATCTCGGGCGTATGGCGGTGCGTCCCGATCTTGTAGGCCATCAGCCCCTCGTTCACCTCGGGAAAATGATGGGCCAGGGTCGGACTGCGGCCTGCACCGGAGACTCCTGATTTGGCGTCAATGATAATGCTTTCAAGGTCGATCATGCCCCCCCGCACGAGCGGAGCAAGCCCCAGGATCGCGCTGGTGGGATAGCATCCCGGATTGGCGATGAGCGAAGCCTTTTCGATCCTTTCACGATACAGCTCCGGCAGCCCGTACACGGCCTCTGTCAGCAGCGCCGGATACCGGTGCCCGTGCTCATACCACTTCTCGTAGACAGCGGGATCGGTGATCCGGTAATCAGCTGACAGGTCCACGACCTTCCGTCCGAGGGCATGGAACCGATAGGCCGCTTCCTGTGCCGTCACATGGGGCAGAGCGAGAAAAACGACCTCGGCCTTGGTCGCGATCTTCGCAGGATCGAGAGGCTCGCAAATGAGCGGCGTGAGCCCTGCCAGATTCGGAAAAATGGACGCGATCGGCTGGCCGGCTGAACGTTCGGAGGTGACTGCGGTGACGGCAACCCGGGGATGGCGCAGCAGGATCCTGAGCAGCTCGCCGCCCGTATACCCGCTCGAACCGACAACCGCCACATTCAGCTTACCCGCTGCCATCGAACGTCCCTTCCCTGCTCTGCAGGCTATAGACAAAAGAAAAGGGAAGGCGTCTCAACCTTCCCTGTAGTACTGGAGCATCGGAACATATACGGATCAGTATATGGTCCCATCTCCCTGCGTGTGTCATTAGTGAGCCGATCGCCGTAACGCGAAAGGCCTTCAGGCCCGCGGCCGTAGCCGCGGCTGCGCGAGAACCCTTAACGCTTCGAGAACTGGAAGCGGGCCCGCGCGCCCTTCTGGCCGTATTTTTTCCGTTCCTTCGACCGCGGATCGCGGGTCAGCAAGCCCTCTTTGCGGAGCTTGACCCTCGCCTCCGAATCCACGGAGAGCAGAGCCTTCGAGATGCCGTGCCGGAGCGCTCCGGCCTGACCCGACGCGCCGCCGCCCAGCACGGTCGCGACGATATCGAATTTATCGACAACGCCGGTCACTTCAAAGGGCTGGCGGATGATCATCCTGAGCACATCCCTGCCGAAATACTGTTCCACCGGGCGCTGATTGATCGTGATCCTGCCGCTGCCTGGCATGAGCCATACACGGGCGATAGCGTTCTTACGCTTTCCCGTCGCATAAAATCTCGTCACTGTTTCCGCTGACATTCCGTCCTCCGTATTAGATCAACGTCCTCTGTTGCTTTACAGTTTCATCTCCGCCGGCTGCTGCGCGGCGTGTGGATGGGACTCCCCTGCGTAGATCTTGAGCTTGGTCAGCATCTGCTTGCCCAGCTGCGTCTTGGGGAGCATGCCCTGCACGGCCATCTTGATCACCCGCTCGGGCTTCGTCCCCATGAGCGTGCCGGCTGTGACGGACTTGAGGCCTCCGGGGTACCCCGAATGCCGGTAGTAAACCTTCTGGTCGAGCTTTCTGCCTGTGAGATGCACCTTGTCCGCATTGACGATGATCACAAAATCACCGGCGTCCATATTGGGCGTATAGATCGCTTTCATCTTGCCCTTCAACACCGATGCAACGTGAGAGGCCAGTCTGCCCAGGGTCTTGCCGTTGGCATCGACGACGAACCACTTCCGGTCGCGCTCAAGATCCTCTTTTTTTGCGCTAAATGTTTTCATGAAGTCCACCTTGCTCCGTCAGGAAAAATAATGCCGTACCAAATGTAAAAAACGGCGAAGAAGAGCGAATATAAACAATTTCACCATGTTTGTCAAGCGCTTTGTGCGAAGAGACCGGTCGGCAAGGACAGCGGCTGGAGCCAGAAGGCAGGGAGCATGGCGAGGCAAAAACAGCTTTTTTTGAAAGAGTTAGCTCTATCTGAACAGGCCTGACAGCTGCCCCTCTCAGGAATCAATATAAAGGAAGCGGGAAACCTTTGGTGAAAAAGAAGAGGCGGTGATCGCTCGCCGCCTCTTCTTTACCGGGTCATTCCGTATAGTATAATGTATCTGAGAGTAGCCGCTCTATGCCTTGACTTCGGCTTTCCTGGTGCGCAGCGCCTGCGGCAGCGACACCACATATCCCATGGCCGTGCCCAGAAGCCCGCCCACCACGATGCTCACGGCGGCGACGCAGAGAATGCCGACCAGGATGCCCATGACCACTGCCGCCCTGACGAAGAGCGTGGGTTCGACCGTGCCGCCCATGAGCTTCTGAAGAAGAATCAGTGTGCCGTAGCTTCCGAAATAGAAGCCGGGAACGATTCCGAAGACCAGAAAGACCAGCCCTCCGATGGTTGCTCCGATTTTCGTGCCTGTTTTGATCGTTTCGTTCTCCATTGTTATTCTCCTTTCAACACTCGGTTTGATGGTATGGTCAGCCCGAAGGCTTGACTGGTTACACCTGTTTTTCAGGACAATTCGCCGGATCCTGTGCGCAGGCCCGCGCCGCGATGGCCACGTCCGCTGCCTTGCCGAGGATCCAGCCGAGAGCAGAAGCCGCCGTGACGATCACCATGCCCGCGATCAGCACACCGGCCAGCATGGAGCCGAGAACGATAATCCTCGATAGTAGCCCCGGATCGAGGGGCAGGCCGAATATCCATCCGGCGATGTTCAGGCCCGCTGCGCCGCCGATCAGGCTTCCAGGCAGAAGCCCGAAGAGTGCAAAGAGCACGAGGCCTGAGCCTGCGCCGATATAAGCTGCTTTTTTTGCCAGTGTGGTTTTCATGTTAAGGTTCTCCTTCATCAATTCCGCCTTGCCTGCATTCTGTTCCGTTATAATGCAGAGACCATGCCAAAGATGGTTATAGCGCTCTTTCAAGGAGTTAGCCGCTCTGGTCTCTTTGCAGAAATGAGAAAAGCCTTCAGCCCTTATCACGAATGCAAAAAAACGTTGTTCTGGCGGACCGGATCAGCCTAGAATGTGCCGCCCCTCGCATCGGGACGCAGGGGAAGCGCCGAGCCTGATGCGGCGGGCCATTCTTCCATTTTTCCCTTGTAATACCGCGACCCCTGTGGTAAGTTATTGGCTGCCTTTTTCACGGACGGCACTTCAGAACAAATCCACACGCACAGGGACTTTCGGCAGGGTATCCTGATACAGGATCTGCCGGGGGGTTGAACTGCGCGGAGGAAATAACCACAAAGAGAGTAAGGAGAGGCATCATGTCAAGCATTACCATGAAGGAACTGCTGGAAGCAGGGGTACACTTCGGCCATCAGGCCAAGCGGTGGAATCCGAAGATGAAGAAATATATCTTCGGCGAGCGGAACGGGATCTACATCATCGACCTCCAGAAGACGCTCAAGCTCTTCAAGGACGCCTATGAATTCATGCGTCACACCGCGTCGCAGGGAAAGGATGTCCTGTTCATCGGCACGAAGAAGCAGGCCCAGGACTCCATCGTCGAAGAGGCGAGGCGGGCAGGAATGCACTTCGTTTCGTACCGCTGGCTCGGCGGCATGCTGACCAACTTCGCGACGATCCGCAAGAGCATCGACCGTCTGAAGCAGGTCGAACGGATGAAGGAAGACGGCACCTATGAAAAACTGACCAAGAAGGAAGTGGCGCTGCTTGAGAAGGAGCGCACCAAACTTGAAAAGACCCTTACGGGCATCAAGACCATGACCGAGCCCCCTTCCGTCGTTTTCGTCATCGATCCGCGCAAGGAGACGATCGCCGTGCGGGAGGCGAACAAGCTGGGCATACCGGTCGTAGCCGTGGTGGATACGAACTGCGACCCCGACAACATCGACTACGTTATCCCGGGGAACGACGACGCCATCCGCGCCATTCGCCTGATGGCCTCAAAAATGGCCGACGCCTTCATAGAAGGACGGCAGGCGATAGCCAAGGAGGCCGCGGCTGCGGAGCAGGCGGCGGCAGTCGCAACGGAGCCGGCCGACGCTGTTGAAGAACCGCTTGACGCGCCGGCGGATACCGCCGACGAGCCCGAAGAAGAAGGATCGGCACGCAGGCGATAGCGAACAGTAGAGGGGGTTTTGGCACCATGGCAACGATTTCCGCATCAGCAGTCAAGGATCTCAGAGAAAAGACCGGCGCCGGCATGATGGACGCTAAAAAGGCGCTGGAAGAGGCCGGCGGCGATTTCGAAAAGGCCGTGGACGTCCTCAGACAGAAGGGTCTTTCTGCGGCCGCAAAAAAAGCGTCCCGCGTGGCCGCCGAAGGCTCCATCAGCTCAACTATCGACGCACAGGGCAGGACCGGCGCACTGGTGGAAGTGAACAGCGAGACCGATTTCGTGGCCAAGAATGACGAGTTCCAGCATTTCGCCAAAGGGATCTCCGACCTGGTTGCCGGCAAGAACCCGGCCGATGTAGCTGCGCTTTCGAAGCTGGAACTGGATGGCCAGGGCGTCGAGAGCAGGCGTCAGGCGCTTGTTCAGAAGATCGGGGAGAACATCGCGGTCCGCCGTTTCGTTCGCTATCAGACCGACGGCAGGCTCGCCATCTATCTCCATGGGTCCCGCATCGGCGTCATGGTGGACTACCAGGGCGGCAACGACCAGCTCGGCAAGGACATCGCCATGCACATCGCTGCGGCCAATCCGCAGTTCCTGACGCGGGACATGGTGCCCTCCGACGTGCTTGCTCGGGAACGGGCGGTGTATGAAGGCCAGGCAAAGGAGTCCGGCAAGCCCCCCGCCATTATCCCGAAGATCGTTGAAGGCAAGATGGAGAAGTTCTACGGAGACACCTGCCTCCTGGAACAGGTCTACATCAAGGACCCCGACGGAAAACTGAAGGTAAGGGACGTGCTGAAGCAGGCAGGCGGGGGAGCTTCGATCAACCGTTTTGTCCGGTACCAGCTCGGCGAGGGCATCGAGAAGAAGCAGGGCAACTTTGCCGAAGAGGTCGCAGCGCAGCTAAAATAACTTATGACATCTCGACCGGCCCGGAAACGCATACTGCTCAAGCTCTCTGGCGAGGCCCTTCTGGGCGAGCAGGAGTACGGCATTGACTATGCCATGCTCGACTCGATCGCGTCCCAGGTGAAGGAGATCTACGACCTGGGCATTGAGACCGCCATCGTCATCGGCGGCGGCAACATCTTCCGGGGGCTCGCCGCCACGGCAAAGGGCATGGAGCGGGCGAGCGCCGACTACATGGGCATGCTGGCCACGGTGCTGAATTCGCTTGCCTTGCAGAACGTCCTGGAGAACAAGGGTGTAAGAACGCGGGTTCAGTCGGCCATCGAGATGCGTGAGCTGGCCGAACCGTATATCCGACGGCGGGCTGTACGGCATCTTGAGAAAAAACGCATCGTGATCTTTGCCGCCGGCACGGGCAATCCCTATTTCACCACTGACACGGCTGCCGCGCTCCGGGCCATGGAAATCGGCGCTGAAGTGATCATGAAGGCCACAAAAGTGGACGGCGTCTACAGCGCCGATCCGGTCAAGGACCCGTCGGCCGTAAAATTTGACCGCCTCACCTACCTTGACGTCCTCCAGAAGGACCTGAAGGTGATGGACGCAACGGCCATCTCGCTCTGCATGGACAACGACCTTCCCATTATCGTATTCAACCTCACCGTTCCCGGAAACATCAAGCGGCTGGCACTGGGAGAACAGGTGGGGACGATCGTCGCCGGGAGGAACTATGGCTCATGAAATGAAAAAAAAGGCTGAAGAGAAAATGGGCAAGGGCCTCGAAACCCTGCGAAGAGAGTTCGCAGCGGTGCGGACCGGCAGGGCATCCCTGGGCATCCTTGACGGCATCACCGTCGACTACTACGGCACGCCCACGCCGCTCAACCAGATTGCGAACCTCGCCGTGCCTGACCCGCGCATGATCACGATCCAGCCCTGGGAGGGGAAAATGATCGGGGAGATCGAAAAGGCGCTCCTGAAATCGGACGTGGGTCTCACGCCGAACAACGACGGCAAGCTCATCAGGCTTGCCATTCCGCCCTTGACGGAAGAGCGCCGGCAGCAGATCGTGAAGCATGCAAAAAAGCTGGCCGAGGATTCCCGGGTCGCCATTCGAAATATCCGCAGGGACATCAACGAGGAAATCAAAAAGCGCTCGAAGGAAGATCACGTCTCCGAAGATGAAACAAAAAAACTGCAGGACGATATCCAGAAAAGCACCGACGACTACATCAAGAAGATTGACGAGCTCCTTGCGCACAAAGAAACAGAGATCATGACTGTCTGACCGGCGACCGTGCTGTCCTCGCAAAGATCGCCTTCAGACGATATAGCAGCCTGAAATAGGTGCCAGGATCATTAGCTGATCGCCTGACAGCATAACGCTCGTTATATTTTCACCATCCGCCTCCCGTGTCATGCAGAACCCCGCAGATTACCCGGAATGACATTTCAACATCTTTGTTTTCACTCTCAAACTGCCTTATCAATATTAACTACTTGTATTTACTCTGTTTTTCTCGCAGTCTCTTTTTCCAAGCCCAATAAAATTGTAGTTGACAGATAGGCAACTAATTGCTACTTTTGTACTATGAGTTTTGCGCCGATTCCATAAACTTCGGTTTCAATGAAATGCTTAATAGTAATGACTAGGGGAGGTGATGTCTGAAAAAAGCTATCATCGTTTTTTCGCGTCACAGGGATTTCAGGGGTTGATGTATCGTAGTTAACCGGTCCACAGCACTCAACGCTCATTAATTAAGGAGAACACACTGATGAAAAAATCTATTGTCTTGACGATTTGTTTTGCGATCCTCGTTTCCTTCGCAGCAGTCATGCCGGCCGTGGCATTCGAGAGCGTTTCGACGACACAGGCCTACGATCTTGTCATGAATGGCTCGACGGCGGCCATGGCCTATGACAGCGCAACGGTTTATTACATCGTTGATGTCCGCACTCCGGAAGAATGGAGATGGGTCGGCCATCCCGGCATGAACAAGGCCGGCATCGGCAATGGACTCGACCTGAAGGTCTTCAACGTGGCCTACATGATCGACTGGAAGAAGCAGTTCGTTGTGAATCCTTCCTTCGTGAGCGAGATCAATGGTCTTTTCGGCAGCGTTAAGGAAAACGTGGTCTTGATTTTCATGTGCCGGAGCGGCCAGCGCGGCGCAGCGGCGGCCAGTCTTCTTGAGCCGCTGGGCTACCGGGTCATGAACATGGTCAACGGGTTCCAGGGCAGCACGGATGCAAATGGCTACCGGGTCCGGAACGGCTGGGTGAACGACGGTTTTCCCTACAACTACAATGCCGCAGGCGCCTACGCTGACTAGGCAGCAGGCTTTGGAATCACTACATATAGTTCGCACTACACGCGGGGGAGGCTTAGAGGCCTTCCCTTTTTTTTCGACGCAAAAGACCCTCTTTTTTCCTGCCCACCTTGCAACAAATAAATAATTTACAAACTGAGAAAATCTGTGATATACTGTCGGCCATAATCTCAAAACAGCGTTCTGGACGCCCTGATAGAGCATTTCTATGCAAGGAGGAGAAGTATCATGCCTGGCAGGCTGAAGAAAATAGTGGATTATGTAGCTGAACATACAGTGCTGAAGAATCTCGCCCTGAGCAGGATGAGACTCCTGGTGCACGAGGACCTGAGCAAGCTCACCGAGGATACTCCGGACGATGCCGAAAAAGAGAAGCTGTTCCTGGAAGCGGCAAAGACCATTCTGGGCAAAGACTCGCTGGATATAAAATTCTAACGACACTTATCTTTTAAGGAGGGAATCATGTTCAAGGCCCTGGCCCCTGGCGTTTTGCTCACCACGCTCCTCGGAATTGGCGCATATTATCTTTCCGGGATTCACCCGACGCTGGATGCGCTGGTCGTGGCGCTGCTGGCAGGCATGATCATCAGGCTTCTGTTCGGCAAACTGCCCTTCTTCGACATGGTGATCGCTTATGCGAAGGACATCAAGGACTTCCTCATTCCCGTCGGCGTGATACTCTACGCAGCCACCATCAATATCAAGACCAGCCTGGCCCTTTCCGGGGCCGTCTATGCCCAGACCTTCGTGGCCTTCGGCGTGCTGCTGGTCGCGGCGCTTCTGCTCGGCCGTTTGTTCAAACTTCCCCAAAAGACGAACTGGCTGACAGCGGTGGGATCATCGATCTGCGGCGCTTCAGCCATTGCGATCACCTGCACGGCCGTCGACGCCAAGGACGAGGACATTTCGAACTCCATGATCGCCATCACCCTCGTCGGCCTCCTGGCAGTAGCGATGTTCCAGGCGATTCCCTACTTCCAGAGCCTGGGGAATGAAGTGTACGGCGTCCTGTCCGGAGCCACCCTCCAGCAGACAGGGCTCGTAAAGATGGCCACCGCAAATCTCGGCACCGTCAGCAAGGACATCGCTCTTCCCGTAAAAGTGCTGCGCACGGCACTGATCCCCTTCGTGGCTCTCGCCTTTTTCTTTATCGCTGCCAAGCAGAACGGAAAAAAGAAGGGCTCCGGCTATCTCCTGATCGTTCTTGCGGCCTTCATCGTGATCTTGGGGCTCACGGCCTTCAGCCCTGCCTTTGCCGTTGTGACCAAGTTCCAGGCCATCAAGGTGGCCGCCACTATCGTCTTTGCCACGGCCTTCGTGAACCTCGGCCTGTTGTGCGATTTCAAGACCCTCAAGGTCCAGCCCATCATCGTGGCCTTCCTGGCCTGGGCCGCTGCTGTCGGCGTGTTCCTTGTCATGGCCTGAGCCCCATCGGCCCGTCTTTCGCCTGATACCTGAGATCCACACCCCTTCAGCGGGGTGTGGATTTTTTATTTTATTAACAAAAGCATATACAATCATTAGGAAATTTAATGGAAAAACGCCTGATTTTTTCTTGACTTGCCAGGGGGGTTGAAGTAAAGTTTTGACTGCATAACATCTGTTTCTTTCAAATCGTAGGAGACCCTGCCATGAAAGAAGGACCGCTGCTTTTTAACATCCCTGACGTGCCGGCACATGTCACCTATGCTGTCGTGGCCTCGGGCATCCTGATCGGTCTGGCCATTGCAACACGCCTGACGCTCAAAAAGAAGGATGCGCCCACGGGCTTCCAGAACTTCATGGAAGTGCTTATCGGCGGCCTCGAGGACTTCGTTGTCGAGATCATGAGCCCCGAAGGCAGGCATTACTTCACGCTGATCGCCGGGTTGTTCCTGTTCATTCTCGTCGGAAACCTGCTGGGTCTTCTGCCGGGCTTTGACTCGCCCACAGGCAACCTGAACACGACCCTTGCCCTTGCTCTGGTCTCGTTCACGGCAACGCATTACATCGGTCTGCGGCGCCACGGCATCGGCTACGTCAAGCATTTCATGGGCCCCATGTGGGCTTTGGCGCCGATCATGTTCATCATCGAGGTCATCAGCCATCTGGCGCGTGTTCTCTCCCTGTCTTTCCGGCTTTTCGGCAACATGGTGGCAAAGCACAAGCTGCTTCTGGTGCTGGCACTGCTCTCCCCCTACATCGCGCCTATCCCCATCCTGGGGCTGGGCCTGCTGGTTGCCGTGGTGCAGGCAGGTGTTTTCACGCTGCTGACCATGCTGTATCTTTCCGGGTCCATTGAACAGGCGCACATCGGCGGCGCCGATCACCATTAAGCAACATGACCTCGGGGCGGCTTCGGCATCATCGGCCCCGGGAGGTTCTACCCGGTATTTATTCATCCGGCCGGCAGTTCACCTTTTGAGGAAAGGAGGCGAGACAATGAAAAAACTTTCTGCAATCCTGGTACTGGTTCTGGGCATCATGCTGATCGCTCCTGCGGCCTTCGCAGCAGCAGCAGAAGCAGCAGCGGCCCCTGATGCGGCAAAGATGTCGTTCTATGCCACTGTGGCCATTGCATCGGCCCTCGGCATCGGCATCGCGACCCTCGGCACCGGCATCGGCATGGGTCTCGGCATCGGACGAGCGGTTGAAGGTATCGCCCGCAATCCCGAGGCGTCCGGCAAGATCATGACCACCATGATCGTCGGTCTGGCGCTGATCGAATCGCTGGCAATTTACACCCTTGTCGTGGTTCTGATCCTGCTCTACGCCAAGCCCTTCGGTTTCTAGATTCGGTTCATGCACAAAAAAAGAGGACGGTCATTAGGCCGTCCTCTTTTTATTTTGGCTCTCCCCGATGCGCCCTGATCTTCCTATCCCGGACAAGCAGCAATCAAAAAAGTCAAAACCTTTGGCAGGGATAACGGCGGATTACCGCCTGGGAAAGATCAGGATTCTTCATAACTCGATCAGCGTAAATCAGTGTTGCAGTTTTTTCCGGGTTTGAGAAGCTTTTTGTGCCTTAGTTACTATCTTATCCCCGTTCATCTGCATCCACACGCCCTTTTGCTAGGACCCTATTTTTTCTTTTCAGTCGCCTGCCCAATCTGCTATAATCAGTCCCTCACATCCGGTACGAGCGGGATGGATGTCTGCAGCACCCTGAAAGGAAAAAGAAAAAAGCCATGAGCACTGTTCGCGTCAGGTTCGCGCCGAGCCCCACCGGCGCCCTTCATATCGGCGGGGTACGGACCGCCTTGTTTAACTGGCTCTTTGCGCGTCACCACAAGGGGACCTTTGTCCTGAGGGTCGAGGACACGGACAAGACGAGGTCCACCGACGAGTCCATCCGCATCATCGTGGACGGGATGAAGTGGCTCGGTATGGACTGGGATGAAGGCCCTTTCCGCCAGACCGAGCGCATGGACATCTACCGGACCCAGGTGGATCGGCTCCTGAAGGAGAAGAAGGCCTACTACTGCTACTGCTCGCCTGAGGAGCTCGATGTTCGGCGAAAAGAGGCCATGGCCGCAGGCAAGCCGCCCAAGTACGACCGCAAGTGCTATTCTTTGACCGCCCCCGTTGAAGGAAGGAC
>Ga0154442_1007_pt1 | contig 39078 bp, 43 predicted proteins | sample RifGroC2_FD_115946 | JGI IMG/M metagenome (GOLD analysis project Ga0154442, IMG submission 115946) | Nitrospirae bacterium GWC2_57_13
GGCATAGGTTAGTCCTCCTTGCCCTGTAGTATAATCTGTTACCCATGTGCGCAGGTTAATTTGTTACCTATGTTAGCATGTTGTACCAGAGGGAGTACTCCCCCTTCAAGGGGGAGATTGAGAGGGGGATGGGCATGCTGAAAGGACGGCTGCTAGTTGGAACTATTGCAATGGTAGAAACAAATAGCTTACAACTTGACCGGATTGTTTTCATCGGCCGGACCTATTTCGAATACCTGCGGATGTTCGATCTGAACGAATCCGATCTGAAGCTCGGGCGCGTTCTTGACGGCGCTGCCGGGCCGTCTTCGTTCACCGCCGAGGCAACGGCTAAGGGATTCGATGCGACCGCCTGCGACATGCTCTACTGCCATCCGGTCGAGACTCTGGCGGACAAGGGCCGGATGGACATCGAGCATACGTTCCGGAAAGTTGACGATGTACCGCACCTGTATGTCTGGAAATATTATAAGGACAGGCAGGAAATAATCGGGCTGCGGCATAAGGCATTAGGCGCGTTTGCCCGCGATTATGAGGAGGAAATCAGAGAGGGGCGGCACATAAAGGCTGAACTGCCGCGATTGCCGTTTCCCGATCGTACGTTCACACTTGTGCTGTCGAGTCACTTTCTGTTTCTGTATGGCGACCGGCTGAGTCTGGATTTTCATGTTGAGTCATTGATGGAGATGATGAGGGTGTGCTCGGGTGAGGTCAGGGTGTATCCGCTCCAGGGGCTTGATGCGAAACCGTACCCGCACATGGAGGAATTGCTCTTGCGTCTGCGTTCGGAAGGGTTACAAGGCGAGCTCGTGCCGACATCGTTCGAGTTCCAGCGCGGGGCGAACACAATGCTGACACTTAAACGCTGATTTAACTGTATGAAGGAGGCTTGTGATGCGAAAAGATACACAATGCGTCCACAGTGGCGCGATCAAAGACACTATGAGCGGCGGGGTGATATCCCCCATATTCACCACAACGGCATTCGATTATCTTGATCGTGAACACCTATCATACCCCCGTTATTTCAATACCCCGAACCAGAATGCCGTTGTCGCGAAAGTCTGCGCACTTGAGGTGGCAGAGGACGGTGTTCTCTTCAGCTCCGGCATGGCGGCCATGAGCACGGCCATCCTGGCCTTTGTCAAATCCGGAGATCACGTGGTAATGATGGACGAGCTCTATGGCGGTACGCACGCCCTCGCTACGGACGAATTTCCCCGGCTCGGGATCGAATGCACCTTTACAGCCACAGACGCCGACGCCGTGTGCAAAGCAGTCAAGGATAACACCAGGATCATCGTTATCGAGTCGCCGACCAATCCGCTCCTGAGCGTGATCGACATCAAGAAGGTGGCGGAATTCGCGAGGAAGCGGAACATCGTGACTATTATCGACAACACCTTTGCTACGCCTTTGCATCAAAATCCCCATGGGCTCGGCATTGACATAGTGGTCCACAGCGGAACGAAATACATGGGAGGGCACAGCGACATCTGCTGCGGCATCGCGGTCACCACGAGGGAAAAGACGGAGCGCATTCGCGCCGTTGCACGGAACCTTGGCGGCAGCCTGAACGCCGCGACATGCGCACTGCTTGAGCGCAGCATGATGACACTCTCCATCCGCGTGGGGCGGCAGACGGAGAACGCGGGCCGCATAGCGCAGCATCTGGAACAACACGCCAAGGTACGGCGAGTGAACTATCCCGGCCTGGCAAGCTCCGCATTCCACAGGCTTGCTAGATCTCAAATGGACGGGTTCGGCGCAATGCTTTCATTCGAGCTGGACCAGGAGAAAGTCGACCCAAACCGTTTTGTTCGCAGTCTGAGGATCATCAAGCCGGCCGTAAGCCTCGGAGGCATTGAGTCTACTATCTGCGCTCCCGCGGTCACCTCCCATGCCAAGATATCTGCGGAGGAGCGCAGGAGGATCGGCATTTCCGACTCACTGCTGCGGCTGTCCGTGGGGATCGAGCAGGTAGACGACCTGATTGAGGATATCGAAGGGGCGCTGAAATAATGAGGTCCAGGGGTTCTCGCGAAAGGCGGTTCCTCTTTGACCGATGAGCCATACATAACAGTACAGGAGACACGGCCATGAGACAATGGTACGAGAAATTATTCGAAAATTATGCCGAGGGCTATGACGGGGAGTCATTCACCCAGGGCACTGTACAGGAAGTGGACTTTATTGAAAAGGAGATCGGGCGCAACCGCTCTCTCCGTATCCTTGACGTCGGATGCGGTACGGGCAGGCATTCTGTTGAGTTGGCAAAACGGGGATATGCGGTCACCGGCATTGACCTGTCTGAAGCGCTTCTGAACAAGGCTCGACAAAAGGCTGCTGCGGCAGGCGTGACAGCATCATTCATCCGTAACGACGCGAGAGATCTGTCATTCGAATCGGACTTCGACGTTGCGCTCATGATCTGCGAAGGGGCGTTCCCTCTCATGGAGACCGACGAAATGAACTTCGCGATCCTTGCGGGCATTCGCAAAGCGCTGAAGTCGCCGGGGAAGCTGATACTCACGACCCTGAGTGCGATCTACCCTTTGAAGCATTCGGTTGATGCGCTGATCAATGCTGGTTCGACGGAAGAACGGAGCTCCGGCAGCAATTTCGACCTTATGACCTTTCGGATGGACTCTCAGTTCGAATTTACCGATGATAGTGGAAAGCAGAGAAAGCTTGAGTGCAATGAGCGGTACTACGCGCCTTCGGAAATATCCTGGCTCCTCAAAAGACTAGGGTTCGGGCAAATTGATATATATGGATGCGCTCCAGGCCACTTCGACCGTACAAAAAAACTGATGCCGGACGATTTTGAAATGCTGGTGGTCGCATCATGCTGAAAAGAAATTTACGGCAACTTATGGGGGGGATAACTTTATGGCTGATCAGCAAATGAAATCACTATTGAAACAAATGTTCGACACGGTGTCCGGCGGATACGACAATAAGGCGCTTCGCTTCTTTCCAAAGAGCGCAGAACATATGGCGGATCTTCTCAACCTGCGGGGAAATGAGCATATACTCGACGTTGCCTGCGGGACGGGACATGCGTCACTGGCGATTGCGCCCAAGCTGCCGAAAGGCCGTATAACAGCCGTGGATTTGTCGCCGGGAATGCTCGATCAGGCCAGGCGCAAGACTGCTTCAGAGGATATCCGCAATGTGGAATTCCTGGAGCGGGACATGCAGGACCTCGGCTTTGACAACGGAGCATTTGATGCTGCCGTCTGCGCCTTCGGTATCTTCTTTGTAGAGGACATGGATGCGCAGCTCTCGCACATTGCATCAGCGGTCAGACCGGGCGGAAGGATCATGATCACTAGTTTTCAGAACGACTACTTTCAGCCGTTGAGAGATATGCTCTTTGATCGACTTGCCGCCTATGGTGTGCAGAACCCTCCCCATGCATGGAAGCGCGTATCGAACGAAGCCGGCTGCAGGCAGCTCTTCAAGAAGGCGGGGCTGACAAATGTTCGCGTGGAAGCGAAAAACGTCGGTTATTACCTGGATAATGCTAACGAATGGTGGGACATCGTCTGGAACGCTGGGTATCGCAGGATGGTGGGCCAGCTCCCGGCGAATGATCAGGAACGGTTCAAACAGGAGCATTTGGCGGAGATCGAGGCGCTCAGGAACGGTGACGGCATCTGGCTGGATGTCGAGGTGTTGTTCACTGTAGGGACGAAGGTAAAGATTGATTAGAAGGTGCATGGATGAATCAGTTTCCCGCTTTTATGAAAAATCCGGCCAATGCCATTGTCGCGCATCAACAAAGCGAAGGTGTAACAGGGTACCTGTTCGACGGCGCTGAGGGCAGTCAGGTGGTGATCTTTCAGTGCGCTACAAACGGAATATCGAACGAGCACATTCATGACTTCGACGAATACGTCGTCGTTATCCAGGGCGAGTACACCCTGGGCATTGAAGGCAAGACCATCAAGCTCACAGCAGGTCAGGAATATTATATTACGAAAGGGATTCCCCATGATGGCGTCTTTATTGCGGGCACACGGACGATCAATGCCTTCGGGGGAAAGAGGGCGGAGAGAAAATCAGGAGGAGCCTCTTAGTGAATCTCGGTGCAATACGACAGCAAATCGATAGAACTGACAGCGACATCATTACCCTTCTCTCAAAGCGAGCTGAGTTGGTCTCTGCAGCGGGAAAGCTTAAAAAGGACGACCAGGGAGTGCGGGACCCCAGGCGGGTCGAGCAGGTGATTGAGAAGGTGAAGGCGAAGGCCTCAGCAGCAGGGCTTGATCCCGAGATCGCCGAGGAGATATACCGGACGATCATCGGATGCTTTGTTCGCCGGGAGATGAAGGAGTTCGGCGAGCGAGTGAAAAAAATCCCGGTGACTGACGACGGGATCACAATCAGAAAAGCAATTGACCGGGATCGCGACGGGATCGCGGCAATTTTCAACCATTACGTGGAACACAGCTTTGCCGCCTATCCTGATCAGCCGGTGGATGAGACTTTTTTTGATAATATGAGTAAGATCGTTTACGACGATGCCTTCTTTGTCATTGAGACGGCGGAGAAGAAGTTGGCCGGGTTTGCGTTCTTGAAGAGATACCATCCCGCCTCCACGTTCAACCGCGTTGCAGAGGCGGGATACTTTATTCTGCCGGAATACACCCGAAGAGGTATAGGAACGAGAATTCTGGATCATCTGGAAAAGACAGCCCGCTCGCTGGGGATAGATGCGCTTCTTGCTCACATATCGTCTCGGAACCAGCCGAGCGTCGCCTTCCATAAAAAGCAGGGATTCAGTGAATGCGGTCGATTAAACAAGATAAGCAGAAAGTTCGGAAAGGACGTGGACATCGTCTGGATGCGGAAGTTTATTTAAATACTGCGATTATTATGCTTGTGGCATCGGTAGTACATCGTTTTTTGGCGGATTCGGCCGAGGAGAAGAGGCACCATGGATCGGATTGAAGCGGAATTCCAAAAGATATACGACGACCATTATCCCAGGATCGTCCGGTACCTTCGCAGGCTTGTCGGAGACTCAAAGGCCAAAGACGTTGCTCAAGACGTCTTCGTGAAGGTTTAAGCACAACACAAAGGAGGGTCATCATGAAGCCAGCGTTATCCTGCTGCGGAATCACCTTCAATGCACCGGCGAAAATGCCGGACGCGCGGGTCCGGCAAAGCGAGATCAGCGCGTTATACGACAAACTGTCCGGGATCTATGATATCTGGGGGAAGCTGACTGAATCGCGCGCGAGAAACCGGGCCATAGAGCTTGCGAAAATCCGGGACGGGCAAAATGTCCTCGAAGTCGCGGTCGGCACCGGTCTGGCCTTTTATGAAATCGTGAAACGCAATCCCCATGGCAGTAATGTCGGCATCGACCTCTCTCCGGGAATGCTGGAGAAGGCGAAGACACGGTTAAAGAAATTATCCGGGGCGAACTACACCCTCAACATCGGCACCGCGTTTGATCTTCCCGTGAAGAACGGATCGGTTGACGTCGTGATGAACAATTACCTGTTCGACCTTATTCCCTATGAGGACATGGACAAGGTGCTGAGTGAGTTCAAGCGAGTTTTAAAAAAAGGCGCCAGGCTGATACTCGTCAATATGACCAAAGGCGAACGATTCGGCAGTAATCTGTATGATTTTGTCTACCGCATTTCCCCCAGGACGATGGGCGGGTGCAGGGGCGTCAAATTGTCCGAAAAGCTGGAACAGCATGGTTTCAAAGTTGAAGCGAGGGAGTATCACCAGCAACTGCTGTTCCCTTCCGAAGTCATCGTGGCATATAAAGAATGAACTCGCTGCTGATTTCATCGATGGGTTCAGGAAAGGTAAAGCCGGATGCCGGGGAATATACCCAATGTGATTGAAAAATTCGCCGGCCATGTCGATTCAAATGCCACAGGAGGAAAAGCATGAAGAAAACAGTGTACCTGCTCGGTTTGCTGATTTTTGCTGTTCTGATCGTCATCGGCTCCGGAATCCGGTTTGACGTCCCCGTTGAAAAGCTGAAGGCAAAATATACGAACGCACATTCGAAGTTCGTCACCATCGGCGGGCTGTCAGTCCATTATCGCGATGAGGGAAAGGGTTTTCCTCTGGTACTCCTACACGGTTCGCCCTCGTCTCTCCATACCTTCGACGGATTAACAGCAGAACTTTCGAAACAGTATCGTGTCATCCGGCTCGACCTTCCCGGATACGGCTTGACCGGGCCGGACGCGGCGGGCGATTATTCTCTTGAGTGGTACGTCCGGTTCCTAGATTCCTTTTTGATTGCGCTCAAAGTCGATTCATGCTATCTGGCCGGCCACTCTTTCGGAGGCCGGCTCGCGAATGAGTTCGCATATAAAAAGAAAAACCGCGTTAAAAAGCTTATTTTGATAGCCGCGTCAGGGTATCCGCTTAAGGATAACGATATCCCGGCTGTGAAGATGGCACGGAACCGGCTGCTTCGGCCGATCGTGAGATATGTCACCCCGAGATACTTTATCGCAATGAACGTAAAAGAGGTTTATGGTCCCAACGAAAAGGTCCCCGAGGAGACCATCGACCGGTATTACGACCTTCTCCTGCGAGCGGGAAACCGGGACACCTTCATCGCCATGTGCAACCGGGAGGCCGAGGATATCTCCAGCCGCATCAAGGCCCTTCGGATGCCGGCATTGGTCCTGTGGGGAAGCCGCGACACTGCCGTGCCTGTCCAACATGCGGAATTCTTCCAACGCGACATCCCCGGATCGCGTCTGATCGTGTACGACGACGTCGGCCATATTCCGCAGGAAGTCATCCCGGACAGGGTCGCGGCGGACATGCGAGCGTTTCTTTAAGCAAGGCATCTTAATGAAGATAGTTCTTCTTCGACACGGCAGGACAAGTTTGGCTCCCTGGCCATGGATCACGGCCCGTGAGCTCGGGCGCTGGATCGATGCCTATAATTCGGCTGGGATCCGGAAAATGCCGCCGTCTGTCGCAGCTATGGCCGTAGCGGCGCAGTGTACGGTCCTTGTCACGAGCGATCTGTTGCGGTCTGTCGAGTCAGGCAGTGCCCTCGGTTTAGGAAGACCGATGATATCTGACGTTTTGTTCAGGGAGGCAGGCTTGCCCTACGGCCCGGTGACTTTCCTCAAGATGCCGCCCTCTGTTTGGGCAGTGCTGTTCCGTTTTTTATGGGCGCTTGGTTTTAAAACCAACGGCGAGTCCATTCATGCATTTCGAAAGAGGGCGCAGAGTGCGGCGATGTTTTTGATTTCTCTGGCAAGCGAGCACGACTCTGTCCTTTTGGTCGGACATGGGCTTATCAATAGCTATATTGCCCGCGAATTATTGTCCGCCGGCTGGTATGGCCCCGGGAAGACGAGGATACGTCATTGGGGCTTTACGGAGTACACGCATGAAACCTGATAACCGGCCTGAGAGCTCCTTGAACATCCTTGAGCAGATTCCCCTCATCAATAGCATTATGGCAAGCCATCGCGAGAGCCTGGGAGTGGACTTCACGGCCTACAGAAATCACTGTTACCGCGTCGCCAACTTTTGTCTCGCGCTTTCGGATGGGTATGATGCGGAGCAGGACAAGGTCGCTATTGCGGCGGCTTTTCATGATCTCGGCATCTGGACGCACAGGACCTTCGATTACCTCGGTCCTTCCCGCCTGCTGGTGCGGGAATATCTTGTGAAGATCAGTCGCGTCGCATGGACCGATGAGGTTGAAGCAATGGTCGCTTTTCACCATAAACTTACGCCGTACAGAGGCAATCCGGCGTGGCTCGTAGAACCGTTCCTAAAAGCGGACTGGATCGACATCTTAAAGGGAGGACTTAAATTCGGCCTTCCGCGCGGCTTTGTCGCTCAAGTGCTGTCAGTGTTTCCGAACGCCGGATTTCATAGGCGGCTTGTTGAGCTGACCATGCAGCGGATGAAAAGTCATCCCTTCAGCCCGCTGCCGATGATGAAATGGTAGATATTGAACAGGCAAAGCCATCGGTTCGTTATAGGAGAGGAACAGAATGAAAAAGGTTGTTTTTATATCAGCTATGCTTTTGATCGTGATGGGCGCCGGCTGCTCGAACATCTATGAAGGGCTTCGCATGCAGCAGGAGATGGAATGCCAAAAACTCCCTGGAGCCGAGCGGGACGAGTGCGCCGGGCGGTCCGGCATGAGCTACGACGAATATCAACGGCAGCTCAAAGAGCGGCAAAAGGACAAATGAATACCGGCTCAGACCCGAACTGTTCAAACATGCGACCCAGCAGTCATTCCAGCAGGCGCGGATAATACCGCGCTCCGCACATTTCAGCGGTGTGACGACATTGAGAGGATATAAATACAATGACATACTTTAAGCGCCTATTAATAATCGGAATAATTCTGATCTCATGCGTCGGATGCGATCAAGCAACCAAAGCCGTTGCCAAAAATCATTTATCGCAAGCGCAGCCGATTTCCTATTTGGCCGACACGTTTCGTCTGCACTACATGGAAAACAAGGGCGCGTTCATGAGCCTCGGCTCCACGATGCCTGTTGAAATCCGTTTTTGGCTGCTGATCGTCTTGACGGGAATCGCAGTCGTCGGGATGCTCGTTGTCGTTCTCATGCATCGTGGTCTACGCCAGCCGATTGTTATAGGGTTGTCATTCATCATCGGTGGAGGAGTCGGAAATCTCATCGATCGAGTCTTACACAATGGAGCAGTAATAGATTTCATGAATATCGGCATCGGCAGTTTGCGCACCGGAATTTTCAACATCGCGGACGTGGCGATTACGGCTGGCGCATTGCTGCTCATTTTTTTCGGCTCCCGTTCCAGACACTCGCGTATATCATATGGAGGAGGAAGCCTATGAAATACGATGACATCCTTGAGACCCTCGCTCCTTGCGGCCTGAACTGCGGCACGTGCCAGGCGTATAGTAAAGGTGACATCCGGAAGCATGCTTCCGAACTGAAGCGGCTCCTCGGGTCATTCGACACCTATGCCGAAAGATTTTCCAAATTTTTACCGATATTCAAGAATTATCCGGGATTCAAGGAACTGCTGAATCAATTCAGCGAAGCAAACTGTAAAGGATGCCGGCAAGGCGATTGCAAATACCCCAACTGCGGGGTCGCGGCGTGTTATAAGCAAAAAGGCGTGGACTTCTGTTTTCAGTGCGATGAGTTCCCCTGCCAGAAGTCGAATTTTGACCAAAACCTGAAGCAGCGCTGGGTCGCCATGAACCGGCGCATGAATGAGATCGGCGTCGAGGAGTACTTTGAAGAGATCAGGAATGTTCCTCGATATAGTTAGACGCAATACCAATGAGAATTTTGCTAACTACGCTGCTTTACGGATAACGACTACGGCAGGCACGGGAGAGATGAAAACATGAAGATATTGCTCATCAACGGTCATCCATGCAAGGAAAGCTTCTGTTATGCTCTGGCGCAGGCGTACAAGCAGGGCGCCCAGAGCGCTGGCGCGAAGATACGGGAAGTACACGTGGACGACCAGGAGTTCAACCCGAACCTGACACATGGAATCGTTCCGATAAACAGCGAAATGGCAAAAATCCGCTTGACAGCGGCATAGTCTTGAAGCATATTTATTATACATACCATGCTGTATATGGTATATGTCATATCCAGGAGGATGCACCCATGGGGACAACATTAGACATCGAGGACGAGTTGCTTGACAAGGCCGCGAAGCTGACGGGCATTAAGGAAAAAACGTCCCTTGTTAAACGCGGACTCGAATCGCTGATCGCGATAGAGAGCGCAAAACGGCTTGCCCGTTTGGGCGGGACCGAAAAAAGGTTGCAGGTGGCACCTCGACGGCGAGCGGCGGGTAAGCGAGATGCTGCTCGTTGACACCTCGGTTTGGATCGAGCACTTGAGAAGCGGAACCGTCGGCCTTGATGCACCGCTCAAAGAGGGTCAGGTCGTCTGCCATCCGTTTATAATCGGCGAGCTCGCCTGTGGCACGCTGAAACAAAGGTCTCACATTCTGTTACTGCTCGACACCCTCCCAAAAGCCCAGCTTGCCGACCATGGAGAAGTGATGCACTTTATCGAGACAAATCGCCTGATGGAAAAAGGATTGGGATATATAGATATATCCACCTTCTCACGTCAGCCGCATTGACAAACATTCCCCTCTGGACCCTCGACAAGAAGCTTAGTAAAGTCGCCTCACTGCTGAGTCTGAGTCATTAAAACAAGTGTCAAGGAGACCTCATGCTGATCTCAATCACATCATTTCTCGCTGTTTTCACCATTGTAGTCCTGGTCCATGAACTTGGCCACTTCCTCGCGGCCCGGCGCGCCGGGGTGAAGGTGTATGAATTTTCCATGGGGTTCCCGTTCAGCCCGAGGATCATCACCATCTTCCGGCATCGGGAGACGGAATTCACCCTGCGACTGCTTCCCCTGGGCGGGTTCGTGAGCTTTTCAAAGGACGGCGATGAAGAGGCTGCGGACCTGTTCGGGGCTTCATCGTGCAACCGGGCGCTGATCATGTCAGCCGGCTCATTGTGTAATATCATTTTTGCATTCTTGCTATTCGTCTTGATATTTGCGATAGGGAAGCATCATCCCGTACCTGAAGCGATTGCCGCCAGCGCTAAAACCGTCTGGTCGGTCATCACTGGAACCATCGGCTTCATCATCACTGCGATCTCGGGGCACGGCTCCTGGGACGCTCTGTCCGGACCGGTGAGCATCGCGGCCATTGCGGGCAAAGCAGCCTCCGCGGGCATCCTGAATCTCCTGTACTTTACCGGAATGCTGAGCATGAGTCTGGGGATCCTGAACCTGCTGCCGCTGCCGGCTCTTGACGGCGGGCAACTGCTGCTGCTTGGTATCGAGGCCATCAAAGGAAAACCGCTCAGCCTCAGGACCTATCAGGCCATGAATACTATCGGCTTTGCCCTGTTCATCGGGATGACGATATATATTACGTATCGGGATATCATAAAACTGACAGCCTGATAAATCCCTTTTTGCAATCCCTCACAACGTGTGTTAAAGTGGCACCTATCAAGTGAGGAATATGCGCATCACCCTGCAGAAACTGAGAAAGTTTGCCCTGGAAAACCTCCGCTGGCTTCCAAACTTCAAGCCGGGGGAGCACACGGCGCTCATCATCCAGGCCTTCATTATCGGCATTCTCGCCGGCCTCCTGAACATCGCCTTTCGCTCCACCATGGAATTCGTGAACAACGTTATCTTCAAGGGCGGCTCCACCCTGCTCGGCGTCGACCAGGGAGGTCTGCACCTGCTGCTGGTCCCCCTTCTTCCCATGGCCGGCGCCCTGCTGCTGATCCCCCTCTCAAAAGGCTTTCCCGGCCAGGTGAACGGCTACGGGTTCCCCCAGTTCCTGGAAACGGTGAACATCAAGGGCGGCGTGATCAAGCTTAGGAACATCCTGCTCAAGACCCTCGCACCGGCGCTCACGATCGGCTCCGGCGGCTCCGCCGGAGTGGAAGGCCCCATTGCCATCATCGGCGGCACCGTGGGCTCCGGCGTGGGCCAGCTCTTCAAGGTCTCGGGAAACCGCATGCGTCTCTTGATCGCCGCAGGCTGCGCCGGCGGCATCGCCGCCACCTTCAATGCGCCCATCGCCGGCGTCATGTTCGCCATGGAGATCGTGCTGCTGGGCAACTACGAACTTGCATCTTTTTCGGCAATCGTGATCGCCTCCGGCATCGCCACGGTCATCTCGCGGGGACATTACGGGGCGTTCCCCGCCTTCCCCGTGCCGCAGTACGACCTGGTGAGTATGTACGAGATACCTTTATACATGATCCTCGGTCTTATCGTCGGCACTCTTGCCGTCCTGTACATCCGGATATTCTACGGGGTGCGAAAAAAATTCGATAACCTGAAGCTCCATCCGCAGCTCAAACCGGTCTTCGGCGCCTTTATCGTTGGCTGCATCGGCATCTTCCTTCCTCAGATCATGGGCAACGGCTACGAATTCATTGAAGACGCGCTGTCAGGCAAAATTATCCTGCCCGTCATCTTCCTGCTTATCTTCTTTAAGATGGGCGCCACAGCCGTGACGCTCGGGTCGGGCGGAGCCGGCGGCGTCTTCGCCCCGGCGCTCTTTATCGGCGCCATGACGGGCGGCACTTTCGGCCTGATCGTCCATGCCCTTTTTCCGGTCCAGACGGCCTCTGCCGGCGCCTACGCAACGGTCGGCATCGGGTCATTCCTCTCGGCGGCCACCCACGCGCCGCTCACCGGCATCTTCCTGCTCTTCGAGATGACGGGGAACTACAAGATCATCATCCCGCTCATGTTCGCATCGATCATCGGCACATTGGTTGCCAAGCGGCTGAAGGCAGACTCCATTGACACCGAGGAGCTGACCCAGAAGGGCATCCGCATCCACGCGGGCCGCGAAGTGGCCATCATGAGCAGCGTGAAAGTAAAGGACGTGCTGCACGGCGACATTCCGACGGTGCATGAGCACACGACGCTCTATGAACTGATCGAGCTGATGATCGAGAAGGAGCGGTACCACATCCCCGTGATCAACGAGAAGGACGAAATGGTCGGGATCGTTTCCATCCAGGATGTGCGTCCCGTGATGTTCGACGAGGATATCAAGAGGATCGTGCGGGCTGTTGACATTGCCACGGAGAAGGTGATCACCCTCGGGCCTTATGACAACCTGAACACGGCCATGGAAAAGTTCTCACTGAAAGATATCGACGAGATTCCCGTGGTTGATGTGCTGTATCCCCGGAAAGTGATCGGTATGGTGAGCAGGAGGGATGTTATCTCGGCTTACAACAAGGAAGTGCTTAAAAAGCAGGTGCACTGACGGTCCGCCCCCGCGCCGGGATACCGGCTGCGGGGACGGCCGAAAAAGCTTATCTCCCTTTTCTTTGCATGATGCCGAACACGAACAGAGCTATGCCGACGAGGAGAGGGATGCCGTAGCCTTCCATCTGGTATCTGATGATAAGAGTCTTTACGCCCCTTCTCGCCACAGTCGTGCTGAAGTAAAGGGAGTTCATATAGATCAGGATAGAGCTCACGAGGATCGTTACCACACCTGCGAGCGCCATGTACCTCCCCGTCTTCGATGCCTGACTGATCTTCCTCCCCAAGGGTCCGAGGATCCGGATCAAGTAGCGTTCCACGATGCCGCCCACGGCCTCGACCCCTTTTGCTACTTCCCGCATCTGCACTTTTGTCTCATCACCCATGGAAAACCCTCCTCAATAGAATAATTGGCCCCTTATGAGTTACATTCTACGCAAAATGGGTAGAAACTTTTGCCGAAAGTCATAAAAGCCACATACGCAGAGGTACATACTAAGATGGCCATTAGTAGAGCCTCATAGAAAATATTCCGTCATTCCGGGCTTGACCCGGAATCCAGAGTTTTGGCACTGTTTCTGGATTCCCGCTTTCGCGTGAATGACGAACTATGTGGCATTACTACCGCATGTCTTAGTATACTGATTTGCAACTGTTCTTTTTTGTTAATTTGCACTTTTCAATTTACAATTTCCAATTCCGCTTTATGCGGCTGGGGTATATCACGTCGGCCGCACCAGGCCGGAAAACGTCAGGAAGATCTCTGCCGAAGCAGTATGCCCGCTGCGATCAACGCTGCGGCGGCAAAGAACGCAATGCCGTATCCCTTCATTTCGTATTCGATGACCGCCTTCTTGTTCCCCTGCCGTGCAACCATGTCCTGGGCCACCCAGCCAACCGTGCCCCTGGTGCGGACCTTGTACCATCCGCCTTCATAGCCGAGCGGGGTCATGCGCTGACCCTCCCGCACGGTCACTACCGATGCGCTCTTTGCCGATGGCCTACTGCGCACAAGGACCTTTTCCTTGACGGCCAGCAGCGCGCCTCGCGAGTCCTCGACCCGGATGCTGACGCTGTCGGCCAGGATCATGATGACGCAGGCTGCAGCCGCAAGGAGTCCGATGATTGCCATGATCCTGCCCGCCGGCGTTGCGCGCCTGATGGCAGCTCCTAGCGCTCCGAGATGAGGAAATACCGAGCGCTCCAGGAACCCGCCGAGGACCTCGATACCCCTTGCAGCATGCCCCCCCTGCCCCCGCCTGTCGTTACCCATGCGCACCTCCGCAAACAAAAAAAGGGACATACTGAATGATTCCGAAGGCCATGGCTGAAGGGCGAGAAGATATTGTACACTATAGCAGAAAACCTGCTGTTATGCACGTTTCAAAAAGCGGGGTACCTGGGTGCGCGCGGTGGCAAGACGGAGCAGGAAACCCGCCTCCGGATCGTCAGGAGGATGCCCCTGGTCGGCTGCCGGAGGCGTATCAGGACTGTAGACGAGCATATGGAAAGCAACAGAGGTGACCGGGGCATCAGGCAGGTCCAGTTGCTCAATCTCGGACACAAAATCGATCCACTGATCGGCCATTTCAATGAATCTGCCCGTCTCCTGGTCCGCAAGATACTCGGTTACGGTCCGGGAAGGCGAGCTTACGAGGCCGTCGCATCGGTTATTCCCGGGAAGGACGATATGGGAGCGTGACTGGTGATAGACCCGGCCGAGCGGGAAGAGCCTGCAGGCCAGCGGCCTGGCGTTGTAGATGCGGCAACCCTGGGCGGTCAGAAAAAAACAAGCCGGCGTTCGCGGCAGCATCACGACCGGGAAGCCCTTTGCGCGGCCCGTCTCAAAGACATCAAGCAGGTCCTCATAGGGCATGCCGCTCTCGGCCCTGATCCGGGCGATCTCATAGGGGTTCAGTACGATGGGAGGGCCGGCAGCGCAGCAGTTTGCGCTGCATCCCTCGGTCCCGCAGGCAAGTTCCACGGCGTCAGAGGGAGCAAGGGGCTCCGTTTGCTCGCCTGCAACCGTAACGACCCTCGTAATCGTGCTGTCAGGCATGATGAAATACTCCATTACACTCCGGACCCGCAGAGCGGGCACTGCTCGCTATTATCGCTTGCTGATGAGCTTTCCGCCCTTCCGCGCCTGCCAGACCACGAGGATGGGGCTGGCAACAAAGACCGAAGAGTACGTTCCGACGACAACTCCGATCAGCAGGGCCAGAGCAAAATCATGCAGCACCTCGCCGCCGACCAGCACCAGCGGCAGCAGCACGAGAATGACCGTGACCGACGTGATGACCGACCGCGACAGCACTTCGTTCACACTTGCATTCACGAGGGCCGCAAGGGGCTCGCGCCTGCGCTTCAGGTTCTCCCGAATGCGGTCAAAGATCACCACGGTGTCGGTGAGGGAGTATCCTGCCAGGGTCAGCACTGCAGTGACGATGAGCAGATTGAATTCGCGGTTCAGGAGATAGAATATGCCGAGCACGGCAAGCACATCATGCATCGTGGCAATGGCGGCGGACACGCCGAACTTGAATTCGAACCGAAGGGCGATATAAATAATGATCGCGATGATCGAGAGCGTGATCGCGATCAGCGCGTCACGCTGAATGGCCTTGCCGATCACCGGTCCGATCTCCATGGTGCTGTCCACCTCAAAGGGATTCGCGGTAAACTCCTTTTTGAACAGTTCCACAACGCGCTCCGCAACGCCCTCGGACTCGCGGAATTTCATGATGATCTTGTTTCCTTCGGTAAACTCCTGGATCGAGCTGCCCAGGAACCCGTTCTTCTCGAGGGTGGAGCGGGCCGCCTCGATAGACACCGGGTTCGTGAAGCTGAGCTGGACCGTCGTGCCGCCGGCAAAATCGATGCCCAGGTTCGCCTTTCCGCGCCCGATCTGGATCAGGGCAACCAGCCCCAGAAGGATCAGCACCGCAGAGACGGCAAAGGAAATATTCTTTTTCCCCATGAAATCAATATTGGTTTTAGGCAGAATCTCGAACATTGTCACCTCCGGACGGACTCAGCGAATGCCGAATTCGATTGAAAATTTCATATTGAAAATTGAAAGATTTAAACTGATCCTTGCCAATGTTGCACTTTCCAATTTTCAATTCTGCTCAGCCTGCTGAACACTTATATGCTCAGTTTCTCCAGCTTCCAGCGCGTATTGATAATGTCGAAGATCACCTTGGTCCCGACAAGAGCCGAATAGAGATTGATGATAATACCCAGGCTGAGCGTCACGGCAAAACCCCGTATGGGACCGGTGCCGAACATGAAAAGCATGCCCGCCGTGATCAGGATCGTCACGTGCGAGTCAAGGATCGTCAGGAACGCCTTGTCGTACCCCGCGTCAACGGCCGCACGCGGCGCCTTGCCTGCCCGGATCTCCTCGCGGATGCGCTCGAACATCAGCACGTTCGAGTCGACGCCCATACCGATCGTCAGAATGATACCTGCGATGCCCGGCAGGGTGAGCGTCGCATTCATCAGCGCCATGGCGCCCAGAAGCAGCACCAGGTTCAGCACGATGGCATAGTCGGCGATCAGGCCCGAGAACCGGTAATAGATGGCCATGAAAATGACCACGAAAATCCCGCCGATCAGCGTCGCCCGGATCCCCATATCAATGGAGTCCTGACCGAGCGACGGGCCGACGGTCAGGTTCTGCACGATCTTGATCGGCGCAGGCAGGGATTCCCGCAGCACGATGGCCAGCTTGCCGGCCTCGTCGTGGGTAAAGTTGCCGCTGATCTGGGCGCTGCCGCCGGCGATCCGCTCCTTGATGTTCGGCGCCGAATGCACCACACCGTCAAGGATGATGGCAAGCTGCTTGCCCACGCTCTCAGACGTTATTCGCTCGAAGATCCGGGCGCCCTCGCTATCGAAGGTAATGGAGACCGCAGGTTTGCCGAACTCGTCCATGCTCACCTTCGCTTCCTTCAGGCGATCTCCGGTCAGGAGCGTTTGCTTGAAGACCAGGTAGGGCCGGTTCACGATCTTGCCGGTCTCATCGACGTCCTCGCCGTACAGAATCTCCCCGTCAGGGGGGACCTTTCCCTCAAGCGCCTTGAGCATCACTTCCGAGCGGCTGTCCACGAGCTTGAACTCGAGCCGTCCCGTGGTCTTGACAAAGGCTATTGCCTCCTGGGGGTTCTTGACGCCGGGAAGCTGCAGCGCGATCTGGTCGCGCTCCTGGCGGTAGATGGTGGGTTCGGCAACGCCGTATTTGTCCACCCTGCGACGGATGCGCTCGAGGGCCTGCGTTACGGCCCATTCCTTCAACCGCGCGACCTCGGCATCGAGCAGTGTATACCGGAGCTCGCCCTTTTCCGACGAGACATGCTGCAAAACGGCGTACCGCTTCTTGACGAACTCCAGGACCTTCTGGGCGTCGCCGGACTGCGCGATGATCTGCTGGCCGTCCCGGGTGAAGGTCACACCGAGATTGGCTGATTTGGCCTGGGTCTGCAAATCGGCGATAATATTGTCCACCGAGGACTCCACGGCTTTGCCGGCCTGCACCTCCATCACCACGTGGCTGCCGCCTCGCAGGTCGAGGCCCATGGAAATCTTCGGCACGCTCCGCGACCACAACTCGGGAAGCTTCTTCGCGAGGGGTGTGGACGGGAGAAAGACAAAGAGGGCTATCACCACCGAGGCGAATATGAGCGCCACCCTCCAGCGGATGTTCTTTTTCATTGCACCGCCTCCTGATTGTTCCGAAAGTTGAATTTGTCTCGGGGCAGAAGCACGCTACTCCTTTTCTTCCCCTTCTTTCACTACAGCGCCGACCGAGCTTCGGGTGACCTTCACCTTCGTTCCCTCGGCGATCTTGACTGTCAGCGTATTAGGCGAAACGTTCTCAATGGTGCCGTAGATACCTCCGGCAGTAACGATGCGGTCGCCCTTTTTTATGTCCTCGACCATCTTCTTGTGTTCCTTCATCCGCTTCTGCTGCGGCCTGATGAGCAAAAAGTAAAAAATGGCGAAAATGGCCAGCATCATCACAAGCCCGGCGCCGCCTCCCGCGCCCTGGGCTCCTGCGTCTCCAGGCGCCCCCATAGCGTATGCTGTTTCGATGAACATGATTCGCACCTCCTTCAATATGTTTTTGAATTGAAAACCTTGCCACCGAGGCGCGGCGACTCTAGAGCTAAAGAAAAACTACGTGTTTACCTCCGTGCTCTCCGTGCCCCTGTGGTCAATCTATTAATGTTTCGCGCTTTGCCAAAAAAGCTTTCTTGAACTCCCCAAAAGTACCCAGCTCGATATTCCGCCTGACCTCCCGCATGAGGTTCAGGTAAAAGTACAGATTATGGACCGTGCCGAGCCGCAGTGCCAGCACCTCGCCGGCGTTAAAGAGGTGCCGAAGATAGGCCCGCGAAAAATTCCTGCACGTGGAGCAGCCGCATTCCGGGTCTATGGGGCCGGGGTCCCGCTCGTAGCGTGCGTTCCTGATCACCACCCTGCCGAAGGACGTGAAGAACGTGCCGTTCCGGGCGTTCCGCGTCGGCATGACGCAGTCAAACATGTCGATGCCGCGGTCCACACACTCCACGAGGTCCTCAGGCGTGCCCACACCCATCAGATAGCGCGGCTGGTCTTCGGGCAGCGAGGGTACCGTTGCCTCCACCATCTCGTACATCAATGGCTTGGTCTCGCCCACTGACAGGCCTCCGATGGCATAGCCGTCGAACCCCGTCGCCACCAGCGCCTCGGCCGACCGCTTCCTCAGCTCCGGATACATGCCGCCCTGCACGATGCCGAAGAGCGCCTGACCCCTGTCCTGTTTTGCCGCCCGGCAGCGTTCAGCCCATTGCAGTGTGCGGTCGAGCGCTTCCTGCGCGTAGTCCCGCGTCGCCGGATAGGGAATGCACTCGTCAAAGGCCATGATGATGTCGGCGCCCAGGGCTTCCTGGATGCCAATGGCCGCCTCGGGCGTGATAACGTGCTTCGCCCCGCCGTCGAGGTGCGACTGGAAGGTCACGCCCTCGTCGGTGATCTTCCTGAGATCCGCGAGGCTGAACACCTGGAAGCCGCCGCTGTCCGTCAGGATCGGCCGCTGCCAGTTCATGAACCCGTGCAGCCCGCCGAATTCGCGTATCAGCTCGTGCCCCGGCCTGAGAAACAAGTGGTACGTGTTCGACAGGATGATCTCGGCGCCGAGCTCCGTCAGGTCCTGCGGCGACATGGTCTTGACCGTGGCCTGGGTGCCCACGGGCATGAAGACCGGGGTGCTGATCTCGCCGTGGGAAGTTAGTATCTTCCCAAGCCTGCCGGCTGTCGATGGATCGTTCTTTATCAGCGAGAATGAAAACACAGTGTCAGTATGGAGTGCAGAGATTGGAGTGTGGAGAATATTGATCTCCTCTTGCTGTACATTCCGCACTCAGCATTCGTCACTCCGCATTCGTTACATCTTCTCCGGCGCGTTCACCCCCAGGATGCCCAGGGCGCCTCTGATCACCGTCTTCACCTGTTTCATGAGGAACAGCCGCGCCATCGTACGGGCGCGGTCATCGGCGATGATCCGGTGCTTGAAATAATAGTTATGCAGCAGTCCCGCCAGGTCCTGGAGATAGAACGTGATCCGGTGAGGCTCATAGGCCAGCGCCGCCTCTTCGATCATCTCAGGATACCTGGCCAGCGACTTGATGATGTTCTGTTCCTCTTCAGTGTCGAGCAGCGCCAGGTCCACTTCAGCGGACGCGGGAACGGCAATGCCCCTTGTCTCGGCCTCGCGGAAGATGCTGGAAAGCCTTGCGTGTGCGTACTGCACATAGTAGACCGGATTCTCACGGGACTGCTCCTTGGCAACGTCGAGGTCGAAATCAAGGTGACTGTCCGAGCGCCGCGTCAGGAATATGTATCGTGCTGCGTCGCGCCCCACATCGTCCATGACGTCCCGAAGCGTTACGAAGTCGCCCGCCCGCTTCGACATTGGCACGGGCTGGCCGTGGCGCATGAGCGTCACGAGCTGGACCAGCAGCACATGGAGCGAATCTTTCGGGTGACCGAAGGCCTGGATCACCGCCTGCACGCGCGGGATATATCCATGATGATCTGCGCCCCAGATGTTCACGAGCGTAGCAAAACCGCGGCCCAGCTTGTTGCGGTGATAGGCGATGTCCGTGGCGAGGTAGGTGTAGGTCCCGTCCTGCTTCACCACGACCCGGTCCTTGTCGTCGCCGAAGGCCGTGGACTTGAGCCACAGGGCGCCGTCGTGCTCGTAGGCAAAGCCGCGCTGCTTCAGCTCATCGATGGACTGCTGCACCGCGCCGCCGTCAAGCAGCGATGCCTCGCTGAACCAGTGGTCGAACCGGACTCCGAAGGCCTCAAGGTCAGCGCGGATCTCGGCAAGCATGGCCTCGCGGCCGAAGGCGGCGAACCGCGCCTCGCACTGCTCAAACGGAACACGAACATAGTGTTCGCCATCGGCCCTGATCAGGCCGCGGGCGATCTCTTCGATATAGGCGCCGTGATAGCCGTCCTCGGGAAAGGGTGCTTCGTTCCCGAGTGCCTGCTGGTACCGGGCATGGATGGAACGGGCAAGAAGTTTGATCTGCCTCCCGGCGTCGTTGATATAGAACTCCCGAACAACATCGTAACCAACGGCGGCAAGCAGGTTCGCCAGTGCGTCGCCGACTGCCGCGCCCCTGCCATGGCCCACATGCAGCGGCCCCGTAGGGTTTGCGCTCACGTATTCGAGCAGGACCCGCTCCCCCTTGCCGAGGTTCAGGAGGCCGTACTGGAAGCCTTCTGCGTCGATCTCAAAGAGCGTCTGTTTCCAGCGGTCCTGTGTCAGGAAGAAATTGATGAATCCCGGCCCCGCGATCTCGGTCTTTTCAATCACGCTGCCCCGGTCCTGGATATTGGCGACGATGATCTCGGCAATCCTGCGCGGTGCCTGTGCCTCGGGTTTTGCCAGGGTCAGGGCGAGCGTCGTGGCCAGGTCGCCGTGGCCCTTGGTCTTCGGCGTCTCGAGCGTGACTGCAGGCTGCTGTGCAAGCTTCAGCTCCCCTTTCTCTTTTGCACGCGAAAGGGCATCGAGCAGGATTTCCGTAAGGGTCTGTTTCATAGAGAGGAGTTCTGCATCGCCCCCGAACACGAAGCACAATAGCCGCCACGGTCCAGGGAGCATACAAGCCGACGGCCGTCTTCCCGACGGCGTAACGGAAGGGCGTGGATGGTTCAATCACTGGGTCCGCGCGTTCAGTGCGCCTGCTGAGCTGCCGGCGCCTCTTGAGAGAGCCGGAAGTAACAAGTGAGAAAGTATAACGAATCTCTTCAAAATGTCAACAAAATAATCCCTTTACTTGACCCATATCCTGTGGTATCTTGAAAAAAGGATGGGAGGTGGGTATGTGGATACAGATGAACGTGAACACCATCCTCTTCGACAGCAGGAACAGCAGCTACATCGTGGTCCTGCGCGATGAGAGCGGCAAGAAGATCCTGCCCATCTGGATCGGCGCAGCCGAGGGCAACTCGATCGCCATGGCGATGAGCAACATGAAGGCGGCGCGACCCCTCACCCATGATCTGATCACGGCCATTTTCGACCGCATGGATATCGAAGTGGCGCGGGTCGTGATCAGCGACCTCATCGAGAACACCTTCTACGCATCACTCTATCTGCTGCACAATAACAAGGAATTCCACATCGACTCCCGGCCCAGCGACGCTATCGCCGTCGCCCTGCGGACCGGCTCTGCCATCTTCGTGGAAGAGGATGTTCTCGCCAAGCAGGATGCGTCCACCATCGACACCTGGATGAAGAACCTGGGCGAGGGCGGAGGCGGTACCGAGTACAATGCTTGAGGGGCCAGGGGTAAGGTGGTGAAGAGTTCGGAGTTCATAGTTCGTAGTAAATGCAGTAAGCTGCGAGCTACACGCCAATCACTCACCCCATGCGCCATGCCCTTTGCCTTATGCGACGAACTGATCCGCCTTGGCGAGAAACCCTCTTACTTTTGATTTGGCTCCTGATCTATCCGCGTCCCAATACGAAACAAGAATCGCCTCTCGCAGCACTCACGTAGTAAATCTTTCGGCTGACTCCGCAGGTCCTACGATCCCCACCGGGGAGACAGGCTGTTCTCGAGACCGAGCGCATCAAGCACCCGTCCCGCGATGAAATCCACCATGTCCTGCGTGCTTTTCGGATGATGATAGAAGGCCGGCATGGCAGGTATCACGTGGGCGCCGGCCTCGGCGAGGGTAAGCATGTTCCTGAGATGGATCGCTGACAGGGGTGTCTCCCGCGGGACGATGATGAGCTTCCGCCGCTCCTTCAGCGTTACGTCGGCGGCACGCTCGATAAGGTTCGATGCGAAGCCGTGCGCCATTGCCGAAAGCGCCTTCATGGAACAGGGTACCACGACCATGGCATCTATGGGAGCGGAGCCGCTCGATATTGTCGCATAGAGATCGTCCTCATCGAAATACCTGAGCCGGTCCTTCCCGGCCTTCAATGCCTCTTCCAGTGCCTTCTGGATATCCGCTGCCGGCCCCTTCAGCAACAGCCCTGTTTCGTCATGCAGGATGGAGCGCCCTTCGCGGGTGATGCTCACATAGACGCGGTGGCCGCCCCGGATCAGTTCCTGCAGCACCCGAAGTGCATACGGCGCGCCCGAGGCGCCGGTGATCGCTACGGTATAGGTCCCCATCTTCGATTCTCCCGCCCCTGCGGCGCTATTCCCTGAAAAATCCCTGCTTCTTCATCTCCTCAAGCACCCATTCATCCTCGACCAGTTCATCGCCGCCGACGCCGTCCAGCGATCTGGCGCACTCCTTCAGAAAGCAATAGGCAAGCTGCTTTTTCACGCTGTTGAAGATCCTGTCCGTATCGGCGATGTTGTCGCGCAGGGTCCATCTGATCTTTATAGCTTTGATGACATCGTTCAGCAGCCCCTCGTTCGCCTCGGCCTGCACAACGAGCACACGGCCGTTCGCCGGCTCATGTACGATCTTCATCACCTGGTGCGGTTCGCCGAGCTGCACCCTCTTCTGATCCGCCCAGGAGGCGAAGTCGTCGACAAAGAGTATGTTCGGCACGTCATAGGATGCCGTCAGTTTCCTGAGTAATTCAGAATGGTCTTTCCTGATCAGAAGCATGATCTCACCTCCCTTTGCGGTGGCGGCAAGTATCGGCGGGTGGGGAAGCGTTTGCTCCCCTGCTATTCAGAATACACCATCGGAGTGCGCTTGTCCAATGCGTGGAAGCCCCGGGGCTCACTTTCCGTCCAGCATCTTCCGTATCTTCCTGAGCAGCGCATCACGCGTAAGGGGCTTCTCGATAAAATCCGTGCCTGCTTCCAGAATACCGTGCGAGGCGATAATGGAGTCCGAGTAGCCTGACATGAACAATACTTTCCCGCCGGGCTTTTTGGCTGCGAACTCGCGGGCCAGCTCGCGACCGTTCATGCCAGGGAGGATCACGTCGGTCAGAAGCAGATCGATCTGACCGACTGCCGTCTGGATGGTCTGGAGCGCTTCCTTGCCGCAGGAAGCATCAAGGGTGCGGTAGCCCAATGGCTCCAGAATGTCTTTTACCAGCATCCGGATCGACGGTTCGTCGTCCACCACCAGGATCGTTTCCACCCCCCGGAAAACAACAGCAGGCATTTCTACCAATGGCCTTCCCGCTTCGCCCTGCGCGGTCGGGAGATATATTTTGAAGGTCGTTCCCTTGTCCGGCTCGCTGTAGAACCAGACATGACCGTTGTGCTGCTTTATGATACCGTAGACCGTGGCCAATCCGAGGCCGGTGCCCTTCCCAATCTCCTTTGTCGTGAAAAAGGGTTCGAATATTTTCTCCTGCACGTCCTTTGCCATCCCTTCGCCGGTGTCCGTAACCGACAGGAGGACATAGGAGCCGGGCGTGACGCCCTCGTGCCGCCTGGCGTAGTCGGCATCGAGGTCCACGTCGGCCGTCTCAATGATAATGCGCCCGCCGCAGGGCATGGCGTCCCGTGCATTAACGGCAAGGTTCATCAGCACCTGCTCGATCTGGCCGGGGTCTGCCATCACGTTCCGGACGGGCGTGGATGTTTTCAGTTCAAGCGCCACGTCTTCGCCGATCATGACGGTCAGCATCTTGGCGAGATTCTGGACAATGTCATTCAGGTTCACGAGGGATATCCTGAGAATCTGCTTCCGGCTGAAGGCCAGAAGCTGACGGATCAGCGTTGCCCCCTTCTTGCCCGCCTCTTCGATCGTTTTGACATGGCGCCATACGAGGTTGTCTGCGGGAAGCTCTTTCAGGGCCATCCCGCTGTACCCGAGGATCGCGGAAAGGAGGTTATTGAAGTCGTGAGCCACACCGCCGGCAAGCCGCCCTACGGACTCAAGCTTCTGGGACTGCAGAAGCTGAAGCTCGAGCTTTTCCTTCTGCTCTTCTGCCTGCCTCCGCCCCGCATGCTCCTTCTGGAGCTCCTTGGTAAGCGGCCGGATCAGCAGCACAATGCCGTAGCTGCCCAGCAGGATGAGTGCAAGAATGATCACGATGATCAGGACGGTCTGCCGGTTCACGGGAGAGTACAGTTCCCGCGCGTCCATCTTGACGCCGATACCCCAGTCGGAGCCATAAATAGGGCCGTAGGCAATGATCACGTTCTTGCCCGAAGGATCGGCAACGGTCGCGACCCCGGAGTTCTTGTTCGCCGCGCGGGTGATGGCTACGCCGGCAGGAGAGTCCCCCGGCACATTGTCGACAGCGTAATCTTTTTTCGTGCGCGTGGGCGAGAATATATGCACATGGTCCCCATCCATCAGCCCGAGCATGGTCTCGCCGGTCTTACCGAGGCCGGTATAGTCCTCTACGATCCGGCGCAGCCGGTCGATCTTGAACAATACAATGTCGGTCCCGACCACTACGGCTCCATCGCTGAAAATATGAGCGCCTACGAGAAAATAATACTTTCCGTTGATCAGGCAAGGGCCGTGGATCTGCACCTCTCTGCTGTCGCGGGGAGGGATGGGCCAGGGATAGCGCGTGGAGAGGGGCAGGCCGATATGGACCAGCGGCTTCCCCTTCGTACTGAGCCGGGTGATGCCGACCACCTCGTCAGACAGTTTCATCGCGTCGACCAGTTTATCGCCGGAAAAATCCCTGAGTTCAGCAAGGGAGATCGAGCCCTGGTTGAAGTTTTCAAGCTTTTTCCTGATCTGGGTTCGGCTCGTGATCTGGAGGGTGATGTCCCTGGCCCGGGAGAGGTATTCCTCCACCGCCATGGTCCGGACCGTCACAGCATGGATGAGACTGTTTTCCTGGGAGCTTCTAAGGCGTGAATAGAGCGGAAGAATGCTGACGAGCGCAACGATCACTCCGATGATCAGTATGCCGAGTGCCGACGAGCGCACGATGCTTCGCCGGACCCGGTCCTGCATGACTTCTTCAGATGATTTCAATACCTCATACCGCCAATCCGATTTCTACTCGTCGAGTGGGAGAAACGCATTGCGGCCGTCGCCGTTTCCCGCGAGAGTGATTAATACATTAGTATACTTCGACCTAAAAAACAAGTGAGAAATAGCCTTTTTAAAACGAAGAATTCGGACGCAGAAAAAACCGGACAAAGACAGATAGCGGCAGAAAAAAACACCTTGTTGAACTACGAAGGGCTTGAAGTTCCTTGCAGCAAACTGCGGGGAATGCGCTCACTCCAGAATCCATCAGCAGGATGAACCGTCTTTCACGGAGAATGTTTTGGATTTATCCGCGCTTATCAGCGTTCATCTGCGTCCAAAAGGCTCTTTCCAGGATGAACCGCCTGTCAGAATAACCGGCCAAGCAGGGCAGGAACGGCGGATTCAACGGTAAGTATCCGGCGGCCCATCGCCACGGAGCGAAATCCGCACGACAGAAGTCTGTCCAGTTCGTATTCCACGAAGCCCCCTTCCGGGCCTATGGCAAGCGTCACAGGCCGGTCAACACCGAGGGGACAGGGATCGACAGCATGGGGATGAGCAACGAGCGGGAGCGTCTCCGCAATGAGGTGCGGCAGTTCGTCCTCCACAAAGGGTTTAAAGCGCTGCCTCAGCAAGACCTCGGGAAGGACCGTGTCCCGCGCCTGTTCAAGACCGAGCATCAGCTGATGCATGATGTTCGCCGGAGCAAGGAACGGCGTCTGCCAGTAGCTCTTTTCCACGCGAAGAGCGTTCAGCAGAATAATGCGCTTCACGCCCATGGTGCTCAAGGTGAACAGTACGCGCCGCAGCACTTTGGGACGGGGAAGCGCAAGAAGCACCGTTGCCGGAAGCGGAGGGGGGGGATCACTGTCAAGCCGCACGTGCAGATCGAGAGAATCGTTGTCCCTGCTGATGACCCGGCCAATGCCGATCCTGCCGTTCAGCAGCCCCACGGCCAGTTCCCTGCCCTCTTCAGCGCGCAGGACCTCCGTCACATGCAGGCAGCGCCTGTCGCTTAAACGCGCGCGGTCCTCGGACACAAAATCGTACTGGGTAAGAAGAATGAGGTTCATCGGGCCGGACTGCTTTCTTCACAGTTACTCAATACAAACCGGCCGGCGGTGAAAGACCTTCCGGAAATGATAGCCGTAGATAGAAAGCGTGATTGCCAGGGGCAGCAGCCGCGGCCTGCGGAAGAGCGACCAGAAAAGCAGCTTCCAGTACTGGAACCGCTCCCTGCCGAAGATGCCCAGACGATACACTGACTTGAGCGCCGCCTTAAGGTGGCTGCACTTAAGACGTGCGACCCGCACCTGAACGGGACGGTAGTTCTTCAGGAACTCCCTGACCCGCGCATAATACTGCCGGGGCGCGTAAATGGTCTCGACAATGCGCCGATATCCGCTCAGCAGCGCCTCGCGACTCATCTTCGGGATGAAATTGATCGAGAAATCCGTATTGTCTCCCGTGGGTTCGCACAGCAACCGGTTCTCCGCGCGAAGACGGTGGTAGAGCTTTGTCCCCGCAGGAGCGTTCAGCAGACCCACCATGGCCGTCACAATGCCGGTTTCCTGGATGAATGCCACCAGCCGGTCGAAGATAGTTGCCGGATCGTTGTCGAAGCCGACGATGAACCCGGCCTGGACCTCCATGCCGAACTGCTGGATCTTTCTGACGCAGGCGGCCAGATCGCGGTTATTGTTCTGGAATTTGCTGCATTCCACCAGGCTTTCCTCATGAGGCGATTCGATCCCCACAAACACGGAATCGAATCCGGCCCTTGCCATCATGCGCATCAGTTCCTCGTCGTCCGAGACGTTGATGGACACCTCGGTTAATATCGAAAAGGGATGCCTTCGCTCGTCCATCCATTGCGTGAGGGCCGGCAGGATATCCTTCTTCAGTTTCCCCTTGTTCCCGATAAAGTTGTCGTCCACAAGGAATACGCCGCCTTTCCATCCGCGGGCATACAGACCGTCCAGCTCGGCAAGCAGCTGCTCCCGGTCCTTGGTGCGCGGCTTACGGCCGTAGAGCACGGTGATATTGCAGAAGTCGCAGTCAAAAGGGCATCCCCGCGAGTACTGCACGTTCATGGTGGCGTAGTTCTTCATGTCTATCAGGTCCCAGGCAGGCGCAGGCGTTGCGGTAATATCAGCCCACTGGTCCGACGAGTATATCCGCTGCGGCGTGCCTGCCTGCAGATCCTTCAGGAACAGGGGCAGCGTGATCTCCGCCTCGTTCAGAACGAGATGGTCCACATCAGGGAACTCCCCGGGGCTGGACGTGAACAGCGGGCCGCCGGCTATGACCCTGACCCCGAACTCTTTGCACCGCGCGATGGTATCCTCGCAGGATACCTTCTGGATCGACATGGCGCTGATCAGCACATAGTCGGCCCAGAGCAGGTCTTTGTCCTTCAGCTTTTTTACGTTCATGTCCACGAGCCGCTTCTCCCACTCCCCGGGCAGCATGGCGGCAACGGTCAGCAGGCCAAGGGGCGGCAGGCATGCCTTCTTGGAAATGAACTTCAGTGCGTATTTAAAGCTCCAGAAGGTGTCGGGATATGTGGGATAGACGAGCAGGATCCTCATGGCAACGCTCCCCCTTTATGTCCGGTAAAAGCAGCGTGTAGAACAGCAACGGTCGGAATGGGTACGATACAAAAAAGTATATCACATGATCCGGGCAACGGCTGCCGTAACCACTGATGAACACGGTTCGGACCAAAAGGGAACTGCCGGAAAAAAACATTCCCTGGTCAGGTGACTCGAGGATTTGATTGAACTATTTGAAATATCGGTGTTAATCCGTGGCTATATGCTTTTACATGATCTGGCTCCAGCCGATGAAAGGACAGGCACATGTGAAGAACGGTTCGGATACTAAGTTCTTACTCGCTGCTGCCATCGGGGCCGTACCAGACACGAAGGATCGTGAATACCGTCTCACCCTTTGGCCGCCGCACAACCACATCGTCGCCCTCGGCCTTCGTCATGAGTGAACGCGCCATGGGAGAATCCATGCTGATAAAGCCTCTTGTCTGGTCTGTTTCGTCAGGCCCCACGATGCGGTATTGACACTTGTTGCCTTCCTCGTCCTCAAGCCGCACCCAGGCGCCGAAAAAGACGTGGGATCCGTCAGCGGGGATCTGGTCCACGACCTGGATATTCTCAAGCCGCTCCTTAAGAAAATGAATGCGGCTGTCGATCTCCCTGAGCTGCTTCTTCCGGTAGATATACTCGGCGTTCTCGGAGCGGTCCCCTTCAGCAGCCGCGGCAGCCAGCGCCTTCGTAACATCCGGCCGCAGGACCCGCCAGAGATGCTTGAACTCGTCAATGAGCCGCTGATTGCCTTCGGGGGTTATATATTTTGATCCGTCTTTCTTGCGGTGCATGTTGTTCGCTCCTGATAGATATGCATGGGGATCAAAAAGCCGGCTGATGATGAGCAGCTGTTCCCTGACCCGGGCATGCGGGAACTAAAAAATTGAACCGCCAAGGCGAAAAGGTCGCGAAGGGAACCCTTACGTCAAGGTTTAAACCCAGAAATCCCACTTTTCTTCGTGATCTTCGTGTTCTTCGTGGCGAGAAGCAGGGAACATCAAAACCGTATATCTCGCCGAGCACATGCGGTTTTACTGCCTTCAATTCAAAAGCTAAAGACTTCCATTGCGTCCTTTCTTCGCGGTGATGATCTTCTTCCCGGCTTGAAAAGTATTTGATCCGTTCGTAACTATACTACCCATAGACCCGATGATTTCAAACCTTTTTTACGATCACCTTCGTCTCCTTCACCACCTTCAGCCGCTTTCCTTCATCGAGAACGCCATCGAAGCCGACGAAAGCCCCGCGTTGCAGCCCACCGAAATCCTGATTCAGGTCCGACCAATCCTTGTCCAGCCGGACAACAAGGCGTCGTCCCTCTGATCCGCAGAGATAGAACTCGGCTTTTCCTTTGGAGATCAGGGGCTCGCTCACGACCCGCCAGGCGTCCAGGCCCAGCACATCGGTGATGGAAGATGCGTCCTTTCTGAGGACGACATAAGAGAACTTTAGCGCATCCTTGCGCAGACCAATGCGCTGGTCAACCTCGCGCACGATCTCCGGCGGGTCCCAGGGGACCTCTTCATGCTGCCAGTCCCGGGCGTTCTCCAGCGTGGCGCAGAGGCCGGAAGCGGGACAGGGAGCATAGAACTGCGCGGTCTGAGCCGGAAGGCCGCAGACCACTTCGAGCATCTCCCGCGACGTCTCGCGCAGCGCAGGTTCGATGATAATGCAGCTTCCCTGTTGGTCCATGAGCTGATTTAACAGGCCAAGCAGGAAGTTTCGACGCACCTCGGTCCTTTCATCGTTGCCGTGGAACAGCTCGTTCAGCACGTTCGAGAGAATAAGGACGTCGAACCGTTCCCCTGCAAGACGGGCTGCGGCCCGATCAACACCGGAACGCAGGGTGCGCAATGACGCATCCATACCGGTGTTTTCGCGCCATTCCGTAAAAAGCCGCTCTGCGTCCTTCAGATTTTCGCCCACCTGGTCCAGGGCCGTGCAGTCGAGGACGGGTTTGTGGTCATGGTGTGAAAAAAACTCCATCATGCCCAGGAGTGCCGTGCCCGGGCCTGAACCCAGATCGAGCACTTTGAGCCGGTCCTTGCGCAGAAGGCCCTTCGGGTGCAGGGAAAGCTCCCGGAGCGGCAGATGGATCTTGCTAATGTTGGCAGGGACGAAATAACGGAGATAGGCTTGCCGCAGGTCAGGGTCCTTGAGGTATGCTGCCGGAAGGGCCTCCCGGTCCCGCGTTAAAAGCCCGGACAAACGCGATACATTCCTGGACAATACAGTAAGGTCTATTGGAGACGTGCTCTTATCAAATGTATCCATGGGGTTTCCATTGCTGCGCAGCTGCACGGGATTACTCCCTCATAAAAACCTGCCTCGTAAAAAGAAGATGCTCGAAAAAGAGACGTAACGTTGTCCGCTCCATCAGCCTCAGCGTGACCACGCTACGGTGCGTTACTGCGGATCAAACCTTTCCTGAGCATCCGGTAAAAAGCGAAGGCGCGCATTTCGGCAAGAACCTCCACATCTTCACCCACCTACCGAACATGCTCGGCCGAGATCTCCTGCCCCGTAGCCTTGACAAAGGCCTTCTTCAGCGCCTTTACCTGTTTCCCTTTTGCGTCAAAATACACCCTCTTCTCTACAACGTAGGGGCCTTCGATCTCGTCGTGATCCGGCACATAACACTGGAATGTTGCGAGATCATCAAAAACAAAGGCCGTCCGGCCATTATCATAAAAATAGTAATCACGCACGAGCATCCAGTCGCCGCTGGGTGTTTCGAGAGCCATTCGGACCTTTATGATCCTGCCATCGTGCAGGTACACATAGTTCCTCTCGAACGCGTCCATCTCATCAATATCCTTAAACTCCTTCTGCTCGGGATCCTTCGCTTCTTTCCAGCCCTTATCGGACGTGTAGAAGAGAATGACCTGTGCCTTCTTTTCCTCGATCGTCTTGTTCACCGCTGCATAGATATCCCGTATCTCCTGGAGGGGGTCTCCGGAAAAAGAGGGGGCCGCGGTCAGAATGAGCATTGCTCCAAGTGTGACGGTGACGATAGCAGGGATCAGACGCTTTGATCGGTTGATCATCATAAATATCTCCTTTCCGGACAGCTCCCCGATTACCCCGTCCTTACGGCGACAACTCTACGGCAGCTCCGACGCTTTCGTTACCACGCTATAATCCACGCCGAGAGCGTCTTTGAAGTGCCGCCCACCGCAGTGGATCTTCCACAGTTCGTCCTGACGCAGGTCGGATTTCCAGTCCGCATCCTTCGTTTCCCGCACCAGATACAGCAACTCCTCGCCGGTGTTGTCCCCGTGTGAGTCGCGCGGCTCCATAACGATGGCCCAGTCCGGATTGTATTCTCCTACCGGCGTTGGAACCGTAAACCATCTCGGCAGTTTGAGATACAGTTTCACATCATCCCGTTTCTCAAGACCCATGACAAACTCGCGTTCCACTTCGGAGTCGTAAAGAACATGGTCATACACCGAATGCGCGGCGGGAACCAGATATTCCGCCCAGCTCGGAATGTCCTCGAACTGGGTCATCTCATACCATGAATTAACCTTTTCATACTGAATGCCGTTCACGAGTTGGTCAAGAATCTTCTCCTTAATGATCCGCACGGCAACACTGGCGAACTCGTGAGGGTTGTCCACGGCCGCTTTCTTGTTCTGCGACCGCTTGTAGATTTCCAGGAGCGTCGTGCGCGTCAAGCGGAGCGGCGGGGTCGTATGCTCCATGAGGTTCGCCATGATCTCCACAAGGTTCGGCAAGGGATACCGCTGGTCGAGGTAGAGCACCGGCCTGTCCGCGCTCACCTGGATCGCGTCAAAGGTGTCTTCGGTGTTGACCGACAACTGCGCCTTGGTGACCGTTACGCGCGGGGGTCTGATCTCCGTCTTCTCGATCTCCGGGACGACCTCGTTCAAAAGCCTCTCGGTATTGATCTTCACGTTATAGCGCGTCTTGTGCTTGATTAGCTCCCAAAGCTCCTTGAACTCCGGCTTAAGGGTATATTCCTTCCGGAGTTTGACCGTCACCCGCTTCCGGGCATCGGCAGGCTTGGGCGGCAAGCCTTCCTTGCCGTACTCTTCCTCAATTTCAGTCTGGAGCCGCTCAACGTACTTCTCATAGCTCTCGTTGGCCACGACCGTAAGCACGTTGATCTTCTCATCACGCACCCGGTCGCCAGCCTGGTCCACGGCCAGCCGCACACCGCGCCCAATTTCCTGGCGCTTTTTCATCTCTGATGTTGTCTGGTTCAGGGTGCAGATTTGGAAAACATTCGGGTTGTCCCATCCCTCGCGCAGGGCGGAGTGAGAGAAGATAAAGGACACCGGCTCGTCGAGGGACAGCAGCCGTTCCTTGTCCTTCATGATGAGGTCATAGGTCGCCTCGTCCTCTTTGGTTTTACCGGAAACAGTGTCGAGTATTTCAATAGCGCCGCCCTTGCGTTTCTTCTGGGCAAAGTACGAGGCCTGAACGGTCAAGGGGTCAATGTGCTTCCAGTCGGGATGCCTGGCCTTTATCTCATTGAACGCCTTCACAAATAACTGCCGGATAATGCCCTCTTCCTGAGCGTAATTATCAACTTTGTCGATGAAGAACAGGGACAGGACCTTCAGCCCGGCATCCCTGAGCTTGGCCTGTTTTCGGAAATGCTCCTCGATGGTGTAGCGTATCTGGGCCTCAAAGATGGCCTCTTTGTCCGCTCCGCGCGATTCCCCGACCTTCAGTTCCACGTTGTTCGCAAAGCGCACAAACCCGCCGCCGGGGTTGATTTCGTCTATCTCAAACCCGGCATATTCAGGCCGCTCGGCCATCTTTTCGAGCGAATCGCCGGGCCGGATCGTGACGATCTGTTCTTTGACCGTTCCGCCTTTCATCAGCTTGTGGAGGGCAAGCCGGGCCGTAATCGTCTTTTTCTCGGTCTTGATGCCGTCAAGCCGAAGAAACACCTGATTCTCGTCGTTCTCTTTTACGACCGAGGCTACCTCGATGCGTTTCACGAGCCCCTGGCGGTATGCTTCGAACGGCGTAAGCCGGTAGATGACGTTATAGGGATTCCGGTGCGTGGCGCTGTAGCGCAGGGCAAAAAGCGGGTCGAGGGCGGATAGGGCCTTGATGCGGAGCTCGCTCTCCATGTTCTACGGCTCGTCGAGGATCAGGATCGGGCGCGCCGCCTGGACAAGATGGATCGGCGTTTCCCCCTGCAGGCGGTCCGTGGTCTGGTGTATGACGTTCGACGCCTTGTTAAAGGAATCGATGGTCATGACCATCATTTCCACGCCGTCGGAATTGGCAAAGTTCCGGATCTGGGAGAGGTTATCCGAGTCGTAGACGTAATAGCGGTACGGAGCATTACCGTACAACTCACGTAAATGCGTCTGCGTGACCTGCAGGGTCTTGAGCACGCCCTCGCGGATCGCGACGGACGGGACCACGATGATGAACTTTCGAAGTCCATATCGACGGTAAAGCTCCAATGCCGTTCGCAAATACACATAGGTCTTCCCCGTCCCGGTCTCCATCTCAACCGAGAAGTTGAGAAATCTCACCCGCTTCTCCCCTGCCGCAGTCTCGATGGTTTCTTCAATGTACGCAAAGCCGCTGTCCGGCTCAATACCGTTTGCCTGCTGAACCTTGCCGAGGTTCGTTAATAGATCGTCATGAGTCAAGGTAAGGACGTTCGCAACCGTTCCGGGAAATAGCTCGGTAAATTGAAACTGGCTGCGATGTTCGGGAGGGAGGAGAGCGGTTTGGGTATCGCCGAAGCCCAGATAAGCCGGAGCGCCGGTGATCTTCTGCTGGCCTTCAAGCAGATTCACCGCCGCCTCGACTGCCTTAACTTGGTATTCCTGATTAGCGTCGAATTTGAACTGCATCAGCTATTCGGTCTCCGGCTTGGGAGGCGTGGGAATAAGGGACTCCAGCAGCTTTATTAGCTCGGGGATGCGCTGCGTCGCCACAGCCCATATCCGTCCATGTTTGATTTCACCGTATTCGTGAATCAACACATTGCGCTGTCCGACAAGTCCCTTCCAGTAAATCTCGGGATGAGCCTGCCGAAAAGCATCGGATACATGGTTGGCGGCTTCGCCGATGATCTCGATATTTCGTTCAACAGCGCCGCGAAGCATCCGGTCATTTTCATAGTCATTGTACTTCCGGGAAGAAACAAACTCATTTACAGCTCTCGCGGCATCCAGCATATCCCATAATAACGCCGCATCGCGCTCATCAGGCTGCATAGAGTACCTCTTTAGTCTTCATGATCGAATGGCGACGGAACGGATTGCGTATTGTCCCCTTTTCTACAAGATCCACATCACGGCCGAATATTACTTTTAATTCCTCTATCATGTCCACCCAATCGCTAAGGTCCCATCCCGCGCGCTCTTCAAAACTAACCATTACGTCCACATCGCTGTCCGGCCTGAAATCGTCGCGCAGTACCGAACCGAATAGAGAGAATTCCTTTATTTTCCACTTCTGGCAAAACGCGATTATTTTATCCATCGGAATACCTATTTTCGTCTGTATCATATCCGCTCCTATATCGTTTTCAACCTGCACTGAAGCGCAAGGTTCGCCACAAGTTCATCGGTCATCGCTTTGTCCCGGCAAATGAACAGATCGTTCTTGCCCAAAGCCAGCGCCCTGAGCGCAACGGGCTTGAGAACTTCATCCAGGCAGATACGGAAGCTCTGCCCCTTGTCAGGATCGGTTACGTGATAAACCGAATTCTCTTTGATCCCGGTCATGTGAATGATCTCGGAATTCAGCCCGTAGCCTTCCTTGATCGTGACTTCCCAAATCACATTCTCAGGCTTCCAGCTCGGTACGAAAGGATCGGTAAACGCCGCCATTTGTTCAGCATAGGCATCCGAATCCTTCTTTTCAGGGCCAGTCCACGGCTTATAATTGGATTCAGCAAGCTTGAACACCTTGAATCCCAAATCCTCGGCCTTATCGCCGTTTTTGAGGTCAAGTTTGCCGTCCTTATCCTTCTTCAGTTTGGCAATAACCCGGCGAACGCGCTCCTTGCCGATGTCAGCGATAGTTTTATAGCCTGCTTTACGAGCTGGGGAATCTTCAGGGGTAGACTCTGGCAGTTGGACCATGATAAATCTACACGAACCAGGATTCTCTCGGCTCAATTCATATACTGCTTGTGCCGTCGGGCATGATCCCGCAAAAAAATCCAGCACAATCGCATCTTGCTCCTGCCAAATGCAGCTAATGAGCTGTTTAATCAGTTTGGTCGGTTTTGGGAAAGGAAAAATCTTTCCATCTCCAAAATATTCTGCAATCTCTGCTGTTCCTTCTTGAGTCCATGGACCGTTGAAAACTGAATATAACTTGGCACTTCTTTCTGTCCCATCTTCATCATGTAAGTATTGTTTGTAACGAACAGACCATTTGCCGTTGTCATTCTTGAATACCAACTCATCGTTTGCTAAAGCCTTTTCCACGCGCTCTTTCGACCATTGCCATTGCTTTTCTGGCCATATCTCATTCCCTTTCCACATGATAGGAAATCGGAGATTTTGCCGAAAATCCATGCTGGTTGTTGCCAACGGTTGGGTGAAATATAGGCCACGGGTAGGGTGTTTATCGTCCTTTTCAGTATATCTTTTTCTGGCTTCAGGATCAGGTGGCAGCTCTAAGACTCCGACTGCTTCGCGGTTTCTTGCAAACAAAAGAACATACTCACTCTGATTAACCACATGCTTTGATTTGGAGCCGCCACCATATACATTCTTCCATGTAATTTGTGCTAAGAAATTTTCTTCACCGAAAATTTCATTCATCAGCATTCTCAGATTGTGAAGTTCAATATCGTCGATACTAACAAAGATTAGTCCATCTTCTCTCAATAGCTGTCTCGCTATAAACAACCTTGGATACATCATCGAGAGCCACGCAGAGTGATAACGCCCGGAAGTCTCGGGGTTGCTCGTGAGCAGGTTGCCTTCAGCGGTCTTCTGGCCGGTAAGCTTTAGATACGTATCGAGCGGATCGGCGAAGTTGTCGGGATAGACGAAATCGTTGCCGGTGTTATACGGCGGGTCGATGTAGATCATCTTCACCCTGCCGAAATAGGACTTATACAGCAGCTTCAGGACTTCGAGGTTGTCGCCTTCGATGAAAATGTTGTTCGTCTCATCGAAGTTGATTGACTCCTTTTTTGCCGGCACGAGCGTGGCCCTGCTTGGTGTCTGAAGCAACCGGATCGCATCACGCTTTCCAGCCCAGGAGAAGGAATACCGCTCGGGCCGCGAGTCCACCTCATCGCCCAGCGCTTCGCGGAGCTTGTCGAAATCAATCTTCCCTTCTGTGACGATCTGAGGGAAAAGCTCCTTCAAGCGCTCCGTCTGTTCCGCACTGATAGCGGCCGCTTCTTTATTTACTGGCTGTTTATTGGTCATAGCCGTTCAAAAAACTCATCTGTTTGAAAAAATTACTCTAAATTGAGAGAAAAGGCAAGGGAGAAAGTTATATATTTATTTAAGCAGGATCAACATCTGTCGTAAATTTCTTTTTCTCCTGCTTGCAGATGATCTGGATCACGTTCCGTCCGGACCGGGCAACGGCCGGGATGCCGCCGCCCGGTTCAACCCACTGACCAGCCATGTAGAAATGATCAAGACCGGGAAGCGTCTTCCGCATGACCTTGCCGAAGCTCCACGTCTTGGGTGTGACCTGCCAGCCTTCAAAGCTGCCCTTCCAGTTGCCCGTGTAGCGCACGAACGTCGTGGGTGTTGCCACGTCGCGCATTTCTACCTGCGCCGCCAGGCCGGGAAACCGGGTGTCGAGGAGCGCGATCACGGCATCGGCAATCTTCTCTTTCTCGGCCTTGTACTGCCCTTCGTTCTCCTGCAGCGCTTTCCAGTAATCATAGTCCGTCCTGAACATCACGGTAAGGAGCGTTTTGCCCACAGGCGCGAGCGTGGGGTCGAAGTTGTAGATCCTCACGCTGAGGAAGTCCTGCTTCACCCCGCCGACCAAGACGGGTTCCTTGAGTCTGATGGCGATCCCCCCGGCAGTCTGCGGCTCTTCCTTGAACGTGCGGTTCACACCCAACGCCACGTGCACCAGCGACGGGAATGGGATGAGATTTTCGTAGTAGCCGCGGATGGTATCATCAACATACCTGCCTTCAAGCAGGTCGAATATCGTTGCATGGCCGTCTGCTGCGGAGATAACATAGTCCACGCGGTGCTCGGTCCCATCTTCGAGCCTGACGCCGATTGCACGTCCCCGTTCAGTAAGTATCTTGGCAACGGGGGCCTTGTAGTGCATCTCACCGCCGAGCGAGAGAAAGCGCTTCTCGATGGCTCGGGAAAACTCGAGCGAGCCTCCAAGAGGATAGCCCGCAGCCTTGTTGTGCATCCAGGCAAAGGACATGAGCATGAAGGACACGGGAAAGTCGGGCATGAACAACAGGGGAAATGTTTCGCGCATCAATGGGTCCTTGAACCGGCTGCCGTACTCCGTGAGCGAGATCTTGTTCCATTTCATAAGCATGCGCAGAAGGGAAAAATGCTTTACGATCATCTTTACCATATCAAAAAGGCCGGACAACTCGGGCGCCTTTTCCCACGGAATGCTGAACCTGGTACAGCGGCGGACAGCAGTGATGAACTCGTCGATGACCTCGGTGTCCTCCGGCGCGATCTCCTTCATGTGGCGCTCAAGGCGGTCAACATCCGTGAACACCGTAAAGCGGCGGCCATCAGCACCCTCGACCACGCCGTAGACCTCGGGGTCGATGAACGTCCTGCCCTGCACTGCACCAAGTTCCTCCCACATACGGTGGAAGCCCGCGGCCGGGCCGGAGCCAATGAGCCAGTGGATGCAGCCATTCACGATGTAGCCCTGCCGTTTCCAGGACGTGCACAGACCTCCCGGCTTCTTGTGCAGCTCAAAGATCCTGGTGCTGAACCCGTTCATCTGACCGTAGCAGCCAGCAGAAAGGCCGGCGATGCCCCCGCCGATAATGGCGATCGATCTCTTATTCATGAACCGCCCCCTTCTTTACATTGCATGCTATTTCTTTTTCAAATTTGGCATACCTGCCCCTCGTCTCTCGTCTCTTACTTTTCACCTCTGACCGCCGTTTCAATGCTTGCGAGCTTTGCGAGAGGCAAAGTCTTGATGACTCCTTCTTTCTCACCACGAAGTGCACGAAGAACACGAAGGAAAACGGGATCTCCGGGTTAAACACTGAACTCAAGTGTTTCCTTTGCGAACTTTGCGTCTTTGCGAGAGACGCCCTTGCTCCTGATCCAGGTACCTGCATTAAAAACCTCTGCGGCTCTGCGAGAGACATCCTTTTGGTTCCGCCTTGTCCGGGTTGGGGAGGCTATCCTGCCTGCAAAAAAGAACCCGCATCCAGCCCTAAGGCCGGACGCGGGATAGTTCTTTGCCATGAAACGGAAGACCGGCAAGGGATCACCGGTTGCGATCAGATCTCCTTGAAGCTCTTGATCACCTGCTGAAGCACATCCTTGCCCTTCTCATATTTCGACTTGAGCGTCCAGGCCAGGACGTAGTGGAAGTGCCCTTTTCCCTCAACCGTCGTATGCAGGTACACGACCTTAAGATTGTCGATAGAGCCCTGAATTTTGTACTGCAGCGCCTGCCGGCCGGCGATCGTCATAGTGCCGACCTTCTCTTCCTTCGCCGAAGAGAGCGCCTCAAGGATCGACGCACGGGTCAGCTCCGAATATTTATTCACCGTCATCTTATCGAAGTCTTCCTTCGATTCCGTGATGACGATCACATACAGCTCCTGCCGTGCCAAGGCCGCCTGAATCGATGCTTCCGCGTTCAGGTTCTTCATTTCCTTCCAGTCCTTCGGGACCGTTATCTGGGTCAGCCCGTCCGCGCTCTTGATCACCTTCCCGTCAGCCCCCTGGACCGCGCCCTGCACTGCGAAGACGAGTGCCAGGCAGATGACAACTGCCGCATACCGATAGATCGATCTCATACAGTTCCTCCTTGCTGGGTTATTGTTTCTCAATCATAATCTACCTGCAATTACTTGTCAAGGCATCAGCGCGGCAGGTTCATCACAACGCCAAGCACCATTGCTCAATAGCTTCGCGCATCTCTTTTGGCCGCTCGGTGGGGATCCAGTGGTGCGCATCAAGCAAAAGGACCTCAAGGTCCGGCAGCGCGTACAGGACCCGCCTGGTCCGCTCCGGATCGTTCAGGAACGTTCCCGATGAAAGGAGCGCCAGGACCGGCACGGT
>Ga0154442_1102_pt3 | contig 37888 bp, 36 predicted proteins | sample RifGroC2_FD_115946 | JGI IMG/M metagenome (GOLD analysis project Ga0154442, IMG submission 115946) | Nitrospirae bacterium GWC2_57_13
CCAAGGACATCCTGCATCCCGCCTATGATATCCTGCGCCACTTTGCCCAGCACAAGAAGGTCGTGGCCTACGGCGAGGTGGGGCTCGACTATTTCTATGAGCATTCCATCCGCACGGTGCAGCAGCGGAAATTCCGCGACATGCTGCGCGAGGCCCGTGAGCTGAAGCTGCCGGTCATTGTTCACGACCGCGACGCTCACGAGGACACGGAGCGCATCATTGCCGAAGAGTGGTCGCCGGAGCTGGGCGGGGTGCTGCACTGCTATTCCGGCGACGCGACATTCGCCCAACGGATGATCGACCGCGGCTTCCATATCTCCATCGCGGGGCCCGTCACCTTTCCGAAGGCCGGGGCACTGCGCGAAATGGTGAAGCAGGTCCCCATCGAGCACATGCTGATCGAGACGGACGCGCCATACCTGGCGCCTCAGCCCGTGCGCGGCAAGCGCAACGAGCCCGCGTTCGTGCGCCACACTGCCGAGATGATCGCCGAGGTGAAGGGCCTTTCCTTTGAGGACGTGGCGCGCATCACGGGATATAATGCCATGCAGCTCTTCGGGCTTGGTGAGCTTTCGAAGCAGGGTATGATCGCCTATCCCATCCGCAGTTCCCTCTACCTCAATATTACGAACCGCTGCACCGCAGCCTGCACCTTCTGCATCCGCTACCATACGGATTTCGTAAAAGGGCACAACCTCCGGCTGAACGAGGAGCCGTCAGCCGCGCAGGTCATCGCCGCTGTCGGTGATCCGGCCCGGTATGACGAGGTCGTGTTCTGCGGCTACGGAGAACCGCTGCTCCGGCTGGACGTGGTGAAGGCGGTGGCAACTGAAGTAAAGCGGCGGGGAGGGAAGATACGCATCGACACGAACGGCCACGGGAACCTCATCCATCAGCGGAACATCCTGCCTGAACTGGCCGGCCTGGTGGACGCCATGAGCGTCAGCCTGAACGCGCAGAATGCTGAGCTGTATGAGAAACTGACGCAGTCCAAGTTCGGCGCCGGCACCTATGTGGCGGTGAAGGAATTCATCAGCGAGGCAAAAAAATATATTCCCGACGTGGCAGTGACCGTGGTGACCGCCCCTGGCGTGGACGTGCAGGCCTGCCGGAAGACCGCCGATGAGCTCGGCGTCCGGCTCCGGGTGCGGGAGTACAATGTCGTGGGATAGGAGGAGCCCTCCAGCAGATGCCGCTTCGGTCCGTTTTCCCGCCCTCTGAAATTGACTTTACCGCCTGTTTCGGTTAAAATCCCGCATTCGCGTTCATCCTGAAACCGCCGGCTGGGACGGGGAAAAAGCGGATAGCCTCTGATCCTGGAAACGGCGGTTGGACGCAGATTTTCGCTGGCACAACCAGGCATTCAGGCAGAAAGAGCCTTCACCCAAAAGGTGATACTTTTTCAGCGTCAAAAGAGTTTTTTATCTGTCGTTATCCGCTGTTCCAGATTTTATCCGCGTCCAACGTCTTTTTCAGGTTCATTTGTTCATTCCCTTTGAGGAGGGCCTGCCGTGGGCAAAGTGTTGCGCGCGCTCATCAGTGTATCGCACAAGGAAGGCATTCTGGATTTTGCCAAGGGCCTGGCCAAGCTCGGCGTGGAGATCCTGTCCACAGGCGGAACAGCCAAACTCCTCAGGGACGGCGGCGTTCCCGTGAAGGACGTGTCGGAGTTCACGGGCTTCCCGGAGATGCTTGACGGCAGGGTGAAGACCCTGCACCCCAAGGTGCACGGCGGGCTGCTCGGCCGGCGGAGCAATCCGGAGCATGTGAAGCAGATGAAGCAGCACGGCATCGAGCCTATCGACCTCGTGGTGGTGAACCTCTATCCTTTTGAGCAGACCGTGGCAAAGCCCGGGTGCCGCCTTGAGGACGCCATCGAGAATATCGACATCGGCGGGCCGACCATGCTCCGGTCAGCGGCGAAGAATTATACGGATGTGGCAGTAGTGGTGTCGCCCCGTGATTACAGCCGGGTTCTCGAAGAGCTCCAGAAAACCGGCGAGGTAGCGGCCAGGACCCGCTTTGATCTCTGCCGCACCGTGTTCCTCCATACGGCGCGGTACGACAGCGCCATATCAGCCTATCTGGATCAGCAGGTGCCGGAGGATGAGCGGACGCGGTTCCCGAACATTCTGACGCTCCAGTTCGAGAAGGTGCAGAACCTCCGCTACGGCGAGAACCCCCATCAGCAGGGCGCTTTTTACCGCGAGTTCGGCAGGAAGGAGCCGTCCGTGGCCGGGGCGAAGCAGCTCCAGGGCAAGGAAATGTCCTTCAATAATTATCTCGATGCAAACAGCGCCCTGGAACTGGTGAAAGAGTTCGACGGCGTCGCCGCGGTCATCATCAAGCACAATAATCCCTGCGGAGTTGCGGCCGCGGCATCGCAGGTGGAGGCCTATTGCGCGGCACGGGACTGCGATCCTGTCTCGGCCTTCGGCGGCGTGATCGCCTTTAACCGGATCGTGGACGCAGAAACGGCAAAGGAACTTGCTTCCACTTTTGTCGAAGTGGTGGTGGCCCCGGAGTTCGCCCCTGACGCCCTTGACGAGTTGAAAAAGAAGAAGGACCTGCGGCTTCTTGACATTGGACCGATGGTTTCAGGCGCGGCCGAGGGAATGGACCTGAAGAAGGTCGCGGGAGGTCTCATTTACCAGGACCGCGACCTCGGCAGGCTGGCGAACATCAGGTCCCTGGCGGTGCCCACAAAGCGGAAACCGACAGATGAGGAATACCGGGCACTGGAGTTCGCCTGGAAGGTCTGCAAGCACGTGAAGTCGAATGCCATCATCTTTGTTGCCGGGGAGCGGACGATCGGCATCGGCGCAGGCCAGATGAGCAGGCTCGATTCCGTGCGTCTCGCTGTCATGAAGGCGCGCTTCCCGCTCAAGGGGACGGCGCTTGCGTCCGACGCCTTTTTTCCCTTCCGCGACGGGCCGGACGAAGCTGCCAAGGCAGGCGTGACAACCATCATTCAGCCCGGCGGATCTATGCGGGACGAGGATGTGATCAAGGCTGCTGATGAGAACGGGATTGCCATGGTGTTCACGGGCATGCGCCATTTCCGGCATTAGAGGCCGTTCAGATATCCGCATGTCCTTTGCGGCTGGAGGCCGCGCTATGAAACAGGTGATATACAATCTGCTGTTGACCGTTCTTCTGCCGTTCCTCCTGTTCGGGTGCAGCAGGAACGACACCAACACGAAAGCTTCGGCAGACGCTGAAGGGTCCGGCGCGGCAACAGAAGCGAAAGCGCCCTATTATCCCGGCCTCATCCAGGAGTACGAGTCGCTTCTTGTTCAGGACCCGAAGAACCTTGCGGCCATCATCGCGCTGGGAAACGCCTATTATGACAGCGGGCAGTGGGAGCAGGCCGTGGGCGTCTATGAGCGCGCGCTGGCACTGGACCCGCGGAATGCCGATGTCCGGAGCGACAGGGGGACCGCCTACCGGAACATGGGCCTGCCTGACAAGGCTATTGCCGAATATCGCGCCACGCTTAAATACGAACCGGGCCATCAGGGAGCCCGTTACCATCTCGGCGTTGTTTATGCCTATGATAAGAAAGATTATGCGGAGGCGATCCATGTATGGGAAGACCTCCTTCGCATCGCCCCGAACCATCCCCAGTCGGAAAGCATGCGGTCCTGCATCGTGACGTTCAGAAAAGTGGTCAAGAAGGACGACGAGAAATGATCCGGTATCTTCTGCTCTTTTTTCTGGGTCTGCTGGTATACTATTCCCTAAGGACGGCCCTCAGTCCCGCCTCACGGAGCAGCGGGCGGAAGCAGCGGCAGCAGCGCATGACGGGTCAGGATATGGTGCTCGATCCTGAGTGTAATACCTATGTCGTGAAGGAACGGGCTGTGGCGCGGCGGATGCATGGCGAGGTCATGTATTTCTGCAGCGATTCCTGCGCCCGGAAGCACGAGGAAAAAGACCGCTCCTGAAGCGGTCCTTCGGGTAGAGAGAAGCGGGCGGATATGGTATATCTCAGGCTGCTGGTGCTTTCTTTTCTGGTGGGCGCCATCCCTCCGGCAACGGGTATTCATTCAGAATTCGCGCCGCTGCCGGGCCTTGCTTCTGAGCTGGCGCTGTATGACGGCGATTTGAGCATTGTGATCCAGAAATCGCGGTATGTGCTCACGCTGTACAAAGGCCGCAGGCCGGTAAAAAGCTACCGGCCCGTCTTCGGCAAGGGCTATGCTGACGGCGACAAAATGCGCATGGGCGACAAACGAACGCCCGAAGGCGCATTTTTTATCTGCAGCATGAATCACAGCAAGCGGTTCTATAAGTTCATGGGGCTGAGCTATCCCGGCAGGGAGCATGCCGATCGCGGCCTGGCCCAGGGCTTGATCTCCCGCGCCGAGTACGAAAGCATTGTCGCCTCGCTGGACGGGGGACGCCAGCCGTCCTGGGATACCAGGCTCGGCGGCGCCGTGGGCATCCACGGGAGGATGCTGGGAGACGCGGCCCCCCACCGGGATACCCTCCGGCGAAACTGGACAGATGGCTGCATTGCCCTGACGAACGCCGATGTAGACGAAATATTCAGCGTTGTCAGCATCGGCACACCGGTGTATATTGTTCCATGATCCTGTCCCGCCGAAGATCATCGCAGGTCCGACCATCCCTCGATCAATACCGGAGCGAGCTTAACCGCTGTGTGCGCTGCGGTTCCTGCAGGGCTGTCTGCCCTCCTGCTCTGCACCAGAAGAGCGAGTCCTACGCGGCCCGCGGTCGGCTGGCCCTGATCCGGGCTGTGCTGGAAGGCCGGCTTGCGCTGTCTGATGCCTATCGGGACCGTCTCGTCACCTGCGCCGGCTGTCTGGCCTGCGAGGACGCCTGTCCGAGCGGCGTGCCTGTTGCGGCCATCATCCAGGCGGCAAAAGAGCAGGCTGTGGAGGAGGCAGGCCCGGACCTGATACGTTCTGTTGTGGGCCGTGTTCTGAAGAGTCCCGGCGTACTTCGGTCCCTGGCCTGGCTCGCGCCCCTGGCGCTGCGGATTGGACGTGCAGGCGGCGAAGGCAGGATGTTGGCGCGGGAGCATCGAGCCGGGAGCAGCGAAGGAGGTCTTTCGGAGGATGTTCCAGCCCCCGGCCCCCGAAAACGCGTTATTTTTTTCCCGGGCTGTGCGGTAAGTTCCTTTCAGCGAGACGTGGCCCGCTCTACGGTCTCGGTGCTGACACGTCTGGGGTACGATGTGGTCATCCCGAAGGACGCGCCCTGCTGCGGCAAGCCGCTCCTGTCCTTGGGCGACCGCGCCGGAGCAGAGGAACTCGCTGCAAGGACAGCGTCCCTTTTTTCCGCACTCGGCGCGGATCTCGTGGTAACGGCCTGCGCATCCTGCGGCTTGACTTTTAAAAAGGAATATCCTACACTGCTGCCGCCTGAAGCCGGAATGCCCGCCGTGCTGGACATCCACGAGATCCTTTCTGAAGGCCTTCCGGGCCGTTTCCTCGCCCCCCTGGAACTGCGCGTGACCTGGCATGAGCCATGCCATCTCGGCAGGGGCCAGGGGCTTTCGGGTCTGGCGCGGCACGTCCTGCGCTCCGTGCCCGGGGTAGAGCTTCTTGAGATGAAGCATGCGGACCAGTGCTGCGGTTTCGGCGGAGTGATGCGCATCACCCACCACGGAATTTCGGAAGGCATCGGGCAGCGCAAGGCCCGCGATATCATTGCCACGGGCGCTGCGGCCGCTGTCACGGGCTGTCCGGGGTGCAGTATGCAGATCGCCGATGCATTGCGACGCGCGGGTGCTGATATTGAGGTGTTTCATACGGTGCAGGTCATCGAAGCGTCTCTGGCCTGCGCCGGTCAAGTGAAGGAGCCTGCGGCAGCGGCCATTTCCCGCTGACAAGGGCGGAAGCGATTCAATTTCGGAATGATCTAACAGGCAACGAGGGGCAAATAATTGCCCTTCTCAATTTTGCAGAACGGAAAGGACGGAAGGATGAAATTTTTTATCGACACGGCCAATGTGAAAGAGATCCGCGAAGCAGCAAGCCTCGGAGTGGTTGACGGCGTCACCACCAATCCCTCGCTCATCGCAAAGGAAGGCAGGGACTTCAAGCAGGTGATCGAAGAGATCTGTTCCATCGTCGACGGCCCCATAAGCGCCGAGGCTGTGAGCCTCGAAGCCGACAAGATGGTGGCTGAAGGTGAAGGGCTTGCAAAGATACACAAGAACGTGGTGGTGAAGCTGCCCATGACGAAGGACGGACTGAAGGCGACAAAGAAACTGGCGGACAAGGGCATCAAGGTGAACATGACCCTGGTGTTCTCACCCACCCAGGCGCTGCTGGCCGCAAAGGTCGGCGCGGCCTATGTGAGCCCTTTTGTGGGCAGGCTCGACGATATCAGCCACTACGGCATGGACCTGGTTCGTCAGATCGTCACGATCTACGAGAACTACGGGTACGACACGGAGGTCATCGTTGCAAGCGTGCGGAACCCCCTGCACGTTCTGGATGCGGCGCTTGCAGGCGCGCACATCTCCACGATCCCCTTCTCGGTGATCGACCAGCTCGTGAAGCACCCGCTTACGGACATCGGGGTCGAGAAGTTCCTGGCAGACTGGAAAAAGCTGGAGAAGAAGTAGCCGAGAAGATACTGCAGCGACGCGGTGACGCGGCGACGCGGAGAGGGCGGACAGTCTCATTCCCCCTGTCGCCACGTCTCCCTTTCCCCTTGTCTGGTTGTACACTATGCCCATATTCGAATACCATTGCAATGCCTGCGGGGCTGATTTCGAGAAGCTCGTTTTCGGCTCGAATCCCGATGTGACGTGCGACCAGTGCGGTTCCGGAGACGTTCATAAGCGTCTGTCACGCTTCGGCATGGGCAGGTCCGCTGCCGGTTCATCTTCGGCCGGGTCCGGTTCGGGCTGCGGCGGTTGTTCCGCATCAAGCTGCGCAGGCTGCAAGTAGGCGTTCGGGAAACGGAAAAAAACAATATGCCTGCTCAGGGATCTGAGCGGGCATATTGTTTTTCAGGAAGAGAGGACTGAGCAGTCAGGCCTTATCTGTCCCCAAGGCTTCTGATGATGAGGGCAAAGGTTACATAGGCGTGGTCTTCATCGCCGTCGTAGTCGGTCCAGTTATGGGTCACCGGAGAGTCTCCTTCACCGACGTAATTCATCAGCGAGTAGCCGCCTTTCAGCGCAAGGGTCAGTTGGCCTGGGAAGTTGATGTTCAGGCCAATAGCCGCGCCGACACCAAAGCCAAAGACATCCAGGTCGGCCTGCGGATCATTTGTCAGAGCGCCGTCCATCCAGGTCATGCGTATTTCCGGACCCACCCAGAAGCGAAGCATAGGGCTCAGCTGCGTGCCGAAGCCGAAGGTATGATTCATGGCAAAGCCGTCGACCTCCATGGCCAGACCTGCTGCGGTAAAATTCTTGAATGTTGCTTCAGCTTTGGTGAACTCGAAGCGGTAGTTGAACATCCGTTCCTTTGCCACGTTCGTATCAAAAACAATCCCAAAACCACTGTGCTCTGCGTCAGTACTGAATGAGTTGACAACCCAATCGGACGTCCAATCGATAGTGTTGTTGCCGGTGGTTGCCACGAGGCCGAAGCCTGCGGCCGCAGCGGGCAGGGCACTGTAAAGTGAAACAAGCAAAGCTGTCGCGATGGTGAAAATTACCCTTTTCATGAGCGTTCTCCTTTGAATTTAGATTGGGCCGATTACTAACTATAGCATAGAACTTCTGACCTGTTCAATGATTTTTTAGCTGGGCGTTGATCGAGTGCCGAAGGCCATCGGCTCAGGAGGCTTGCCCGGTCTGTCTGGATACACCAAAAATCCGTGAGCGCAACAGGCTGAAAAACCAGCAGAATAACCCGATTTGACAAAATAAAATTACGCGCTATAGTTTCTGAAGGCTTTGGCAATGGACTTCGTTTCGACGGTTGCTCGTATTTGTGGTTGCTGCCTCGTTGCTCCGCCTGCCCCAGGGAGTTCCTCATGCTCTATCAGCACTCCGGAGGCGTTCACCCGGTTCTCGTTGCTGCTTTTGCGGCGTTGCGTGAGACAATAAAAGGGACAGTCCCCCTGAGACTAAAGGGGACAGTCCCTTTATTGAAAGGAAGGACCTATGGGTCAACTCGATAAGCTTATTGAAAAGCTCCAGCAGGACGAGGAAATTCTTCTGGAGACGAGCAAAGAACCACAGATGAAGTCGGCGTCAGGGCTGCGGGCCATGATCAAACAGCAGCTGTCGTCCCAGCAGATCATCGCCCTGCTGACCGAGATCGCCCCTGCCGAGAAGCGCGATGAGCTTCAGAAAGGCCGGGAGACGGTGTTTGAATACTCCCTGGGCGGAAGGACGCACACGATCTCCTTCACGTCCCGCGGCGATCTTGTGTCGGGCGTCATTGCCATGACGAACGGTCATCCCGGGAAAACGGAGAAGCCTGCCGCAGCTTCGCCTGTTGCGGGAGAACCGGAGATCAATGCGCTCTTCCGGAAAATGGTCCAGATGGGGGCGTCGGACCTTCATTTGACGTCGAACCACAAGCCCATGATCCGGGAGAGCGGCGATATGGTCGAGTTGGGCGATCACCCTGTGATCTCCCGGGACCAGATGAAGAGCCTGCTGAAACCCATCATGCCCAACCATAATATTGCCCAGTTCGAGGCCACCCACGACACGGATTTTCCCTACGAGATCTCCGGCCTGGCCCGCTTCCGCGCAAACATCTTCCGGGACCGCTTCGGCATGGGCGCCGTGTTCCGCCAGATCCCCATCGAGATCGTGACGGCCGAGAAGCTCGGCCTGTCCAAGGCCGTGCTCGATCTTTGTTTCCTGAGCAAAGGGCTGGTGCTGGTGACGGGGCCGACGGGTTCGGGTAAATCCACGACGCTCTGCGCACTGGTCGATTTTATCAACCGGAACCGGAAACTCCATATCATCACCATCGAGGACCCCATTGAGTTCGTGCATCCCAAGAAACAGTGCCTGATCAACCAGCGCGAGGTGCACGTGCACACCAAATCATTCAGCAACGCACTGCGCGCTGCTCTGCGTGAAGATCCGGATATCGTTCTTGTCGGCGAGATGCGCGATCTGGAGACGATCTCCATCGCCATCGAGACGGCCGAGACGGGCCATCTCGTGTTCGGCACACTGCATACGACCACGGCGGCCTCGACGGTGGACCGGATCATCGACCAGTTCGCCTCCGATCGCCAGGCGCAGATCAGGACCATGCTGGCAAGCTCCTTGAAGGGCGTCATCGCCCAGACGCTTTGCAAGAAGACCGGCGGCGGACGGGTGGCTGCCATGGAGACACTGCTGGTCAATTCAGCGGTGTCGAATCTGATCCGCGAGGGTAAGATCTATCAGATTCCATCGATCATTCAGACCGGCAAGGGACAGGGCATGGTGCTGCTGAATGACGCTCTCTTCAAACTGGTGGTGGAGAACAAGGTGGCGCCGGAGGAGGCCTATATCAAGTCCATCGACAAGGTCGGGTTCCAGAGCCTGCTGAATTCCCGGGGGATAAAATTGAATCTCATGGGATCGGCCGAATAGGAGGGGAAATGACCGGCCATGCCGAATTTTCCGTACCCAAGGACCGGCTGCGCGTCAGGATGCGCCTGAGAAACGAGACAGCGGCTGCGGGGGAAATATTTCTTGAACATTTCCCCGGTGAGCGCCCCGTCTATCAGCGGGTTGCCGCGCTGCTGGAGGACGAACAGAGTTTTGTACCGCTTCTGGAGGAAAGCAGCGGCAAGATGCTGCTCGTGAACAAGGCGAACATCAAGATCGTGGATTTTGCCGATCCCGGGGATGCGGGTGAGAAGATGGGGATCATGCATGTGGAGCAGGTCGAGGCGGTCTTTGCCACAGGGGACGCCCTGCGGGGCGAGCTGACGGCTGATGTGCCTGACGAGCGGGCGCGGCTGTCAGACTGCCTCAATCAGCGCGTGCGGTTCCTGCTTTTGAGATCAGAGGGTGCCATCTGCTTTGTAAATAAAGAGGCGCTCATGATCGTCCGGCCCGCCGATTAACCTGAATAGCATTTGGACACTGAAGAAACGGATTACCATCTGATTCTGATAAAGTCGCATGAAATCAAAAACATAGTCTTCACCTGTCGGGTGAACTGCTTGAAACGAATGAATCCTCCATTATCCGCCTCTTGTCCGACTTGATCAGTGTTACGTGCCGTTTTCAGGATAATAAACTTTTTGATGCTGAAAAAGGATCGCTTTTTTGTATACAAGAAAAGACGTTTGGAACAGCAGGGGCGCCGGAACATATTGTTCCGGCGCCTCGTTCATTTTAATCCTAACCCGAGAGAATATCAATCCTCCGCTTTTACCAGGTCCTCAAAGCGGATGTCCACGCCGAATACGCCGGCGACTTCCTCTTGTTTGTCCCTGATGGGTGCGGACACGGTGATGCAGAGCGCGCCGGTGATCCTCGACGTGTAAAAATCGGACACAAAGCTGCTGCCCGTCTTCATGGGCTGGATGAACCATGAACGGTCGGAAAAGTTGTCGCCCAAGCCCGAGATCTCGTATTTCGATTTGTTCTGGATGTCGGTCACGTTTTTCGTGATCTTGATGCCGTCGCCGTTCACGACATAGGCGAACTGGATGTAGGGGTCCTCGCGCTGCAGTTTCTGCATGACCGACTCCTGCTGTGCCGGATCCATTGACCGCATCTCCGGGAGTTCGATGAAGTTTTCGACGATGTGGCGCACCACTTCCGACGCCTTTTTCTTGAGCCGGTCAAGGTCGGATACGAAGTATTCGGGCAGATGCTTCTTCGCTTTTTCGTAGAGCTCGTCGTTCGAGATGCTCGTGGTCCGGCCCTGCTCATACAGCGCCATGACCCAGGTATGCATCTTGGCCAAGCCGGGATGGCGCTTGTCGACCTTCAGGTTGTTGCTGCTCGTGATGTGGGAGTTGACCCAGTGGGCGATGCCCGCGATGCCAGACTTGTCCGTGATGATCACTCCCATGGGCCGCTTCAGGATCTTCGTCGTGTCGAAGATGTTGTAGATCTCCTCGTTCTTCATCATGCCGTCGGCATGGATGCCGGCGCTCGTGGAATTGAACTCGGAACCAACAAAAGGATAATTCGCCGGGATGTCGAACTCCAGCTCTTTCCGGAAGTATTCCGCCATTTCGGTGATCGCCTGCGTGTCAATGCCCTCGGAGTCGCCGGTGAGACTGATATAGTCCATGAGCAGCGCCTCGATGGGCGTGTTGCCCGTGCGCTCGCCGAAGCCGAGCAGCGCGCCGTTCACCGAGGAACAGCCGTAGAGCCAGGCGGCCACGCCGTTCACCAGGACCTTGTGAAAGTCATTGTGGCCGTGCCATTCGAGCTGCGCTGACGGCACCCCGCCTTCGTGGTGCAGGGCGTAGAAGATCTCGGGCACGCCCCGCGGCAGCGCCGTGCCCGGGAAGGGGAACCCGTAGCCCATGGTGTCGCAGGCCCGTATCTTGACCGGTATCTTCGCGGCCTCGGAAAGCTTCATCAGGTCCTGCACAAAGGGGATCACGAAGCCGTAAAAGTCGGCGCGCGTGATGTCCTCAAGATGGCAGCGGGGCGTGATGCCCTGTTCGAGGGCTGTGGCCACGATGTCGAGATAGGCCTTGTGGGCGTCCTTGCGCGTTTTGTTGAGCTTCAGAAAGATATGGTAGTCCGAGCAGGAGGTGAGGATGCCCGTTTCCTTCAGGCCCATCTCTTTGACCAGCTTGAAGTCCTCCTTGTTGGCCCGGATCCAGCCCGTGATCTCCGGAAAGCGGTAGCCGCGCTCCATGCAGAGCCTGACCGCTTCCTTGTCCTTCGGAGAATAGAGGAAGAACTCGGACTGGCGGATCACGCCCTTTGGTCCGCTCAAACGGTGAAGGAAATCGAATATCTCAACGATCTGCTTCGCCGTATAGGGCGGCCGGGACTGCTGGCCGTCGCGGAACGTCGTGTCCGTCATCCAGATCTCGTCGGGCATGTTGATCGGGATGAGCCGCTCCTCCAGCTCCACCCGGGGCACGCTGGTATAGGGAAACATATCCCGGTAGAGCACCGGCTCTTTGGTGTCCTTTATTTCAAACCGCGTTTTTTCCGTCCTTTTCTTTATCGTCACTGCAACCTCCCTGACCCGCAGAAAGCGGGATTGAAAATGGGAAATGGTAAATGGTAAATTTACGGAAAACGGCGGTTGAAAAACAGCCATTTTATCGTTTAGTTACGGGTTATTTGTGATTTTATTGGAAATATTCTACCCGTTATGAGGTTTGAAGACAGGGACAGTCCCCTTTGGTTCCAGTGGGACTGTCCCTAGATCCTGCTGCCGCGGAGCGCTGCGATTACGCTCGCATAATCCTTCTGGCCGAAGACGGCGGAGCCCGCGACCAGGATGTCGGCGCCGGCCTGGACCACCTCTGCTGCGTTGCCGGGCTTTATGCCGCCGTCGACCTCGATCTCCACGGTCAGCCCCCGCGCACTGATCCGCTCCTTCAGCAGGCGGATCTTATCGAGGGCGGAAGGGATGAATGCCTGGCCGCCGAATCCCGGGTTGACGGACATGATCAGCACCATGTCGAGATCATCCAGGATGTAATCCAGTTGGTCCAGCGGCGTGGCAGGATTCAGGGACACACCTGCACGAACGCCCAGCTCCTTGATCGACTGGATCAGGCGGTGCAGGTGCACAGTCACCTCGCTATGCACCGTGATGATGCCGGCGCCCGCCTTCACAAAATCGGCAACGTAGCGCTCCGGGTTTTCGATCATCAGGTGGACGTCGAGGGGAAGCTTCGTCGCCCTGCGGGCCGCCTCAACGACAAGGGGGCCGATGGTGATGTTCGGCACAAAATGGCCGTCCATTACGTCTACATGGATCAGGTCCGCTCCGGCCTGCTCCACTGCGCTGAGTTCCTCCCCCAGCCGCGTGAAATCCGCAGAGAGGATCGACGGCGCTATCATGATTTTTTTCTTCATACTGCTCCTGTCCTAACCCGCATAGAGCGGAATTGAAAATTAAAATTTGCAAATTGAAAAGTGTAAATTTTCGGAAAACAGCGATTTCATCCTATATGTGCAGTCGTTATGCTTCTGTTGAAAATATTCTGCCCGCTTTTTGAAGCTTTTAATTCTGCATGATTCTAAGGCCCATCGGTTCGCTGCAGTGATTGTTCCGGCAGAAGGGCGGGCAGATCCGGTCTCGCACGGCCACGATAGGTGACAAGAGGAAACCCGTTCTATCGGTTCACGATGATCTCGACAACATCATCAGCGGTGACGGGATGGCCGGCAGCCGGCTTCTGCGCAATGACCTGCCGCGGGGATGCAGGCTCACCTGCCGTCCGCGTGATCACCCGGTGCTGCAGGCCCATGCGGTCCGTGGTCCGCACCGCCTCCTCGGGGCCCCGGTCGATCAGGCGGGGCATGACATAGACCTGCTTCTTTTTGCCGCTGCTCACGAGGATGCTGATCCTGGCGCCCTTTTCAAGAGAGGTTCCCGCAGGCGGGTCCTGGGCGAACACCGTGTCCCGCTGCACGTCGTCGGACCAGACGCGCGTTACCGAAGCGGCCTGAAAGCCCGCGGCCCGGATCATGACCTCCGCCTTGCGGTAATGTTCACCCGACAGGTGGGGCGCCTGCAGTTCGCTGGGCCCGGCGCTTACCACCACCCGGACTGGCCTGCCCTTGCGGAGGGCGCTCCCCGGCGAAGGGACCTGGGATACGATCCGGTCCCGTGAAAGCGAGGGATGAGGTTCGCGGCGCTCTATTTTGAGCTGCAGACCGAGCTGATTCAGCGTCTCGATCGTGACGACGAGGTCCTGTCCCGCAAGGTCGGGTACGCGCACTTCTTCCTGACGCAGCAGGAGGGCGATCACCGCCACGGCGCTGATGACGCCCACGCTTGCAAGGGCGAGAAATATGCCGAGACCTTTCATAAAGCGTATCATGGCCGAGCTGGTATTTTACCAACAGACGGCGCAAGATGCAAGCGGCAAGATGCGGCGCTGTCGTTCAGGTAGGGGGGGGGCGGTCGCTCTTTCGCTCAGCCGGATAGGGACAGTCCCCCTGTGAGAAGGGGACTGTCCCTATCCACAGGTCAGCCTGCCCTGATCAGCCGGGCGCCGAAGAATCCGTCCATGTCAGGAGCAGCCGGGAAGGTCCGCAGGAAGCCACGGCTGTCCACGAGATGATGCGCGGCCTGCGGAAGCAGCGGCCGGGGGTCATCGAGGACAAAGGTACGGTCCGACGCGCTGAGAAAGCTCTCGATGATCTGCTCATTCTCCTCGGGCTCGGTGGTGCAGGTGGCGTAGACGAGGGAGCCGCCCGGCTTCAGCAGGCCTGCGCAGTTTTCGAGGATTGCTGCCTGGGTCCGGCAACGGCCAAGGATATCGGACTCGGTCTTGTTCCACCGTCCGTCAGGGTGCCGCCTCAGCACGCCCAGCCCCGAGCAGGGCGCGTCGATCAGGACCCTGTCATAGCGACCTTGTTCATACTTCGATGCGTCGGCCTTGACCGGCTCAATGATCGCAGCGCCGAGACGACGGCTGTTTTCCCTGATCCGATTCAGTCGCCCCGCGTCGATATCGAGCGCTGTGATCCTGCCCCTGTTCTCCATGATCTCGGCCAGGTGGGTTGCCTTGCCGCCCGGTGCGGCGCAGGCATCCAGCACAGCATCATCAGGTGCTGCGCCAAGCATCAGGGCTATAAGCTGCGCAGCCTCGTCCTGGACCATGAACAGGCCGACCTGAAAGGCCGGCAGGGCAGAGAGGCCCGGTGACGACAGGATCTCCAGTGCGGAAGGTGCGTACCGCGTTTCCCGCACCTCGGCGCCCTGCTCGATGAGCAGCGCGGTAAGGGCGCTTCGCGTTGTCTTGAGGCTGTTCGTCCTGATCACGAGGGGGGCGCGCAGGTTATTCTGTCGCAGAGCTTCTTCAGTCGTTTCCAGTCCATACCGGCTGATCCATCGGCGCAGGAGCCAGTCAGGATGGGAGTACAGCACGGACAGGCGCTTCACCGGGTCTTCCGGTCCCGGCCAGGGAACGCCTTCCCGCCGCCGGTCCAGGTTCCGCAGCAGGCCGTTCACGTATCCCGTTTTGCGGCCCCGCTGCTTTGCCAGTTCCACCGATGTATTTACCGCGGCGCTCACGGGTACCCGGTCCAGGAACAGGATCTGGTAGGCGCCAAGCCGGAGCAGGTTGCGCGTCCAGGGGTCGGTGCTGCTCACGGGTTGTGAGGAAAGGTGGTCCAGTGCCCAGTCAAGACGGGACCGGTTGCGAAGCGTGCCATAGACGAGTTCGAGCAGAAAGGCCCGGTCGCGGGGGCTCAAGGCGGGCCGCGCCTCTTCGATCAGCGCATCGGCAAAGGCGCCGTTCTCAACGGCGCGCAGGATCTCGAGCGCCTTTGTTCTGGGATCAGCGACCGGTGCCAGGGGATCCACACTGTCCGTTCGCGAAGTATTCCAGCGCTTCGGCAACCTTGGCGATGTCAACGCTGGTGTTGAAGCAGGGTCCGAAGGGGCGGTCGTTCAGAATGCCGATCACCGGCAGAGGATAGGCGTCCTGGATCCCGCTCGTCAAGTCCCGCTCGCAGGCAACGGCGATGATCGCCTGGGGTTTTGCCTCGGCCACCCGCCGCCGGGCCAGCGTGCCGCCCGTTGCAACGGACAGATGGACCTTGTGTTTCTGGGCGAGTTCCACGAGGTCCTTGATCCGGCACTTGCCGCAGGCCTTGCACTTGGATGCGTCGCTGGTGATCTTGATCTCGCAGTCGTTGTTCTGCAGGCAGTGGGGCATGAGCAGCAGCACGCGTTCCGGCCGCTTCCGGCTGCACTTGGCCAGGACGAGCAGGTTGTTCACCTCGACGAAGGATCGCTGGATCTTTTCTTTCGAGATGCCGAGGAACTTTCCCACGACGATCATGATGGGGAAAAGCACTTCGATGACCACGCCCCGCAGCCGCTGGGCCCCGAAGATCTCCCTGCCCCGGATGAGCGTCAGGACCAGGAGCGCCACGCCGAAGACGAGCGTCCCGACTACCGTTCCCATGGAGACGCAGACGATCTTCGGCGCCAGGGGGTGAATGTTCTTCAGACCCACATAGGGAATGAGATACAGCCCTACCGTGATCGCGGTGATCAGGAAGACCGTGAAGACGATGAGGCCGATGAATATGCGTTTTCTGGGTTCGGACATAGCGCGGCCTCGCGTGGCAATTAAAAACTGGAAATTTCAAATTGCAAATTTGATGTATGGCCGCTGGCCATTATAGTAGTAACATTCGCGCGAGCATGTCAAGTGTCGAAACGCACTATCATGCGATGAAAAAAAGAACGGCAGCGGCCACGATACCCTTCTCGTTGAGAAGGTGACGTGGTTCGCGTTCTCCTTGGCTTTGTTTCCGTGAGACGCTGGACGATACGGGCTTCGTTACCGGCCCACGCTGAACTTTTTCCCTTCAAGATTTCGATGTCCCCGCAGGAACTCCGAGGCAGACATCGGTTTTTTCCCCTCGGGCTGGAGGCGAAGGATTGCAAGGAGCTCTTCGCCGGTGCCCACCGTCAGCGTTTCTGCGCTGCCCGCCTGGATACTGCCGGGTCCTTCCCGGCCGGCGGCCACCCGGCTCTCCAGTACCTTGACGAGCCTGTTGTCCAGAAAACTGTACGCTCCGGGCCAGGGGGAAAGCCCCCGGACCCGGTTATGGATCTCCCTGGCCGGCAGCGTCCAGTCGATGCGGCCGTCCTCTTTCTTCAGGATCGGCGCCATGGTCGCGGCTGCGTTGTCCTGTGCGGTCACGGGAAGTGTTCCTTCCTTGATACGTTCCAGAGCGTCTACGATCATGCGGCTGCCGAGGGAGGAAAGCTTCTCCAGGAGCGAGCCCGTAGTGTCAGCGGCGTCGATGGGGATGCTTTCCTGCAGCAGTATCCCTCCCGTATCCATGCCCTCGTCCATCTGCATGATGGTGATGCCCGTTGCCGGTTCGCCCTGGATGATGGCCCAGTTGACCGGCGCCGCTCCGCGGTATTTCGGCAGGAGCGACGCATGGATATTCACGCATCCAAAGGGGGGAATCGTCAGGATCTCCTTCGGTAGTATCTGGCCGTAGGCCGCCACCACGATGATCTCCGGCCCCATCTTTCGGAGCTGGTCTATGAAATCCGGCTCCCGCACGCGTTTGGGCTGGAACAAGGTCAGCCCCCTGTCGAGGGCCGCGGATTTTACGGCAGGCGGCTGCAGAACGCGGCCGCGCCCTGCAGGCTTGTCCGCCCTGGTGACGACACCGATGATATCATGGCCGGCAGCTGCCAGGGCCTGAAGGGGCGCCACGGCAAAATGCGGGGTGCCCAGATAGACAATGTTCATAGGAAATTCCAAGCTCCAAGAACCAAATCCCAATTAATTTCCAAATTTGAAATTCAAACGTTCAAATACATGCCATGCCAGGCTTCAGACGCTTACGGTTTGGCATTTGGTCATTGGGAATTATTTGGAATTCGGCGCTTGCCATTTGGAACGTTAGCGATCATGCCTTCTGCAGGGCTGTTTTCCGGTATTTACGTTTGTAGAAGTCCTTTTTGAGCGGGCTGAGCCTGTCGATGAACAGCAGGCCGTTCAGATGGTCGATCTCGTGCTGCAGCGCCTTTGCCATGAGGCCGTCAGCCGTGAGTTCGAAGGGCTTTCCGGTGCGGTCCAGGGCCTTTACGGTCACCTTCAGGGCGCGTTTCACTTTTTCTGAGCACTCAGGGATGCTGAGGCAGCCTTCCTCTTCCGTGATCGAGCCTTCAGCGGCGATGATCTCGGGGTTGATCAGCACGACGAGGGGATGGCGCAGGCTTTCATCATCCCGTGTACTCAGGTCGATGACGGTCACCTGGAGCGGCACGCCTACCTGGTTCGCGGCAAGGCCCACTCCCGGAGCCGCGTGCATGGTCTCGACCATGTCGTCGATCAGCTTCTGAATCTCCCCGTTGATGGACCGGACAGGGTCGGTTCTTTTTCTGAGCACAGGGTCAGGATATGTGCGAATTTCCCGAATAGCCATAGTTATCATGTAGTACCATTATTTCCTTGAAAAATCAAGGAGGATTATCAGGGGGCTCCGGTCCAATGCTGTTGACACTTCGCCGGGCTTTATGGTATTTTTACCCCATGGCTGTCGATAAAAATGCCGTTACGAAAGAAGCGCAGAAGTTCGCCACCAAGGGCCAGTTCGACAAGGCCATTGCCGAGTGGAAGAAGCTTCTGAGGGACTTTCCTAACGACGCGAACATCCACAACACCATCGGCGACCTTTGCCTCAAGAAGAACGCAAAAGCCGACGCCGTGGAGGCATATAAAAAGGCCGCCGACCTCCTGGCCGCCGACGGATTCACCTCGAAAGCCATTGCCCTCTACAAGAAGGTCCTGAACATCGATCCCAGGAAGATCGAGGTTCATCTCGCCCTGGCAGACCTGAACGCGGAAAAAGGCCTCACCGGCAACGCACTCGAAAGCTACAAGTTCGTCGCCGATCATTATACCCAGAAGAACGAAATAGCCAAGGCCCTGGGCATCTACCAGAAGATGGCTGATCTCAATCCCTCCAACGCGGCCTTCCGGCTGAAGCTGGGCGATATGTACGCCCGCGAAGGCCTCAAGTCCGATGCAGCCAGGACCTATCTCGAAGCAGCAGACGCGCACATTTCGAGCGAGGCCTATCAGGAGGCCCGTCAGATCTTCGAAAAAGTGCTGGCCCTCGACCCGCACAACAAACAGGTCTATCACAAGGCCGGCATCGTCTATTCCAAGGAAGGCAAGTTTGCCGAGGCCTGCAAGGCCTTCAAGCCCGCCTTCGAGGCCGATCCGGCGAATCAGGAGTTGACAGACCTCTACCTGGACGCGCTTGTCAAGGCGGGCCGGGGCGCCGAGGCCGAAGAGGTGTACCGCAAGATCCTGGCCCAGGACCCGGCCAAGGCCGAACTTCGGGAAAAGCTTTTCCGGCTGCTGCTGGAGGCGAAGGAGTACGATAAGGCATATGCAGAAGCCTCGCCCTTCGTAGACGCGCAGGTCGAGGTCCGGGAGTACGACTCCGCTGAAGAGATGCTCAAGAGCTTCATCGCGGCCATGCCAAAGCATGTCGAAGCCCGCCGGAAACTGAGCGATTTTTACGCCAATATTCGCAGGGATGAGGACGCGGCAAAAGAGCAGGTCCAGATAGCCGAGATCCTTGCTGCGAGCGGCGACCGCGCAGGCGCGAAGGAGGCAGCGGACCGCGCCCGCGAAATGGCCCCTGATCTTCCCGAGGCGCAGCAGCTCATCTCGCGGCTCGAATCAGGCGCGTCCTTTGCTGCGCCGGCCCCCGAGGAGGCGCCTGCTGCGGCCACTGCGGAGCCTGATATCATCTCCACCTTTCAGGCAACGGAAGAGCCTGCACCAGCGGCACCGGAGTTTATCTCGGCCCTTGAGGCCCCGGAAGAAGCGCCTGTCCCGGCTTCGGAAGCGGCTGCGTCCGCTGAAGAAGATCCGGATGTGCTCGAAGCCTTCACCGAAGTGGACGTGCTGATAAAGTACGGCATGGCGAGCAAGGCCATGGAGCAGCTCGAAGCGCTTGCGGAGAAATTCGGGGACAGCCTGCAGGTGCGCACCCGGCTGCGGGATCTCTATCAGGAGCAGGGCAACACGCAGAAGGCTGTGCAATGGGCCATCGACCTGGCAGAGGTATTCGACAGGAAGGGCCTGGCCGTTGAGGCCTCGACAACGCTGCAGCAGGCCCTCGATCTCGATCCTGCGAACGCCGATCTGCTGTCGAGGCTCGGCAAGGAATCCGCGCCGCCCGCGGCAGCTGCCGTGGTCGAGCCTTCCGCCCCGCCCTCCCTGGATGAAGAACTCACCTTCGGGGAGATCGAGCTCCTGGCTCCGGCGCAAGAGCCGCCTGCGGTCTCGCTGGAACAGGAAATGGCCTTTGGAGAGCTTGATATACCGGTGCTCTCCGAATCCCCGGCAACGACCGGGGAGGGGCCGGCGCCCATGGACGAGGCGCTTACTTTTGAAGAGCCCGATTCCGCGGTCATAGCCGGGAAGGCCCCGACGATCGACGAAACGCTGGAATGCGAACCACCGGCTGCCGCAGCATGGACGCCGCCTGCTCCGCCGGCGGAGCAGGAACCGGTTGAAAAGGCCTTTGATCTGTCCGAGGCCTGGGCCGAAGCGGAGTTCTACTTTCAGCAGGGACTTTTTGATGAAGCAAAGAGACGGTACGAAGATATTCTGCAGCACGCGCCTTCGGAGTCGCGCGTTCTCGACCGTCTTTCCCATCTCTCGCGGGAAAAGGAAGAGGTGCAGGAATTCTCGAAGCTTGCCGAAGCCGTTGAGGGGCTCGAGAGCTTCATCCCCTCAGGCGAACAGAGCGACGGTTTTTCCGCGAGCGATTCCGACGATGAGGCGGTCCGGTCCTTGATGCAGGAGATCCGGCAGATGAATGTCCCGCCTGCCCCGCCTGTCCGGAAGGCAACGCCTGCTCCTCCCCGGCAGAGCCGCGCTGTTGAAGATGACTTTTTTGATCTGGCCGCCGAACTAAAGGAAGAGCTGAGCGACTCCACGGCCTTGAAGAAGCCGGTCTCGCCGGAGGACCAGAGCCTCGATGATATCTTCGAGGACTTCAAAAAGGGCGTGGAACTCCAGTCGCACGCCGAGGACAGCGATACGCACTACAACCTCGGCATCGCCTACAAGGAGATGGAGCTGCTTGACGACGCCGTCAACGAGTTCCTCCTGACCCGCGAGGGGGAGCCCATGTTCGTCGAGAGCCGGTATATGCTCGGCCTCTGCTATATGCAGAAGGACGAGTATATCAAGGCCACGGCCGAGCTCCGCAACGCCATTGGCTATTCCGAGGCCTTCGGTGGCGAGGAGGATCAGCGACTGAGCATGCTCTATGACCTGGGGCTCGCGTTCCAGGGATCAGGGAACAGCGAGGCCGCGCTTGCTGAATTTCAGAAGATCCAGGCCGCGGCTCCCTCCTACCGCGACGTGGGCTCCAAGATCACGGACCTGAAACAAGGCGATTTCGTCTCCCTCGACCAGTTGAAGGAAGAGATCGAGAAGGAGATATCCGCCAAGTTCTTCGAGGAAGGCGAGCGCATCGAGCGGGAAGAGAAGACCCGCAAGAGCGAAAAGGTCAAACGTTGATCCCTGCCTAAGAAACAGGCTGCTGCTTAATTCTGAGGCACTTCCCCCGCTGCAGTCACCCGCTAATCCGCTGATTTTAAACGATATCCAAACGAGCATCCATTTTGCAAAATAAAAAGGCATTCGTGACAGGAGGCGTGCGTCAATGAAAAAGATAGAAGCGATCATCAAGCCCTTCAAGCTCGATGAGGTGAAGGACGCCCTGAATGCCATCGGCGTCCAGGGTATCACGGTCACGGAGGTGAAGGGTTTCGGCAGGCAAAAAGGGCATACAGAGCTCTATCGGGGCGCAGAGTATGTCGTTGATTTTCTTCCCAAGATCAAGATGGAGATCATCGCTCCCGCTTCCCTGGTGGCCAAGATCATCGAAACGATAGAAGCGGCTGCCAAGACGGGCCGCATCGGCGACGGGAAGATCTTTGTCACGCCCGTTGAGGAGGTAGTGAGGATCCGCACCGGCGAGCGGGGAGAAGCAGCAATCTAAGTTAAGTTCAGTTCAGTAAACAGTGAATAGGGATTGAGAGATTAAGGTTTTCCTCAGTTTCTTAATGTCTATTTTCTTAATCTCTAAAAGATACAGGAGGATACAATGACCCCCAAAGACGTACTGAAGCTGGCAAAAGAGAACAAGGCAATGATGGTGGATTTCAAGTTCATGGACTTCCCCGGGTTGTGGCAACACTTCTCGGTGCCTGTGGACGAACTGACCGAGGCTATCTTCGAGGAAGGGCTCGGCTTCGACGGCTCGAGTATCCGCGGCTGGCAGTCGATCCATACGTCGGACATGCTGGTGGTGCCGGACGCCGAGACGGCCGTCATGGACCCCTTCACCAAGTACTCCACGCTCTCGCTCATCTGCAATATCGTTGACCCCATCACCAAAGAGCGCTACAGTCGCGACCCGCGCCACATCGCCCAGAAGGCCGAGGCTTACCTCAAGTCCACGGGCATCGGCGACACCTGCTACATCGGGCCGGAGCCAGAATTCTTCATCTTCGACGATGTCCGTTTCGACCAGAATTCCCACGAAGGCTACTATCACATCGACAGCGTTGAAGGCGTCTGGAACACGGGCCGCGACGAAAAGCCGAACCTGGGCTACAAGCCGCGCCACAAGGAAGGCTACTTCCCCGTGCCGCCCATCGACAGTCAGGAGGACCTCCGGACCGAGATGGTGGCGGAGATGCAGAAGGTCGGCATCTACGTGGAGCGGCAGCACCACGAGGTGGCAACCGCCGGCCAGGCGGAGATCGACATCCGGTTCAATTCTCTCGTGAAGTGCGCGGACCAGGTCATGTACTTCAAGTACATCATCAAGAACGTTGCCAAGCGGAACGGGAAGACTGTGACCTTTATGCCAAAGCCCATCTTCGGCGATAATGGTTCCGGCATGCACACCCACATATCCATCTGGAAGGGCGACAAGCCCCTGTTCCACGGCGACCAGTACGCGGGCCTGTCCCAGATGGCGCTGCACTTTATCGGCGGGATTCTGAAGCACGCCAAGGTGATCGCGGCCTTCACGAACCCCACGATGAACTCCTACAAGCGGCTGACGCCGGGCTTTGAGGCGCCGGTGAACCTTGCCTACTCCAGCCGGAACCGCTCAGCCTCGATCCGTATCCCCATGTACAGCGCCAGCCCCAAGGCGAAACGCGTGGAGGTGCGGTTCCCTGACCCGTCGTGCAACCCCTACCTGGCCTTCTCAGCAATGCTTATGGCCGGCCTCGACGGCATCGAGAACAAAATCGATCCGGGCCAGCCCCTCGACAAGGACATCTATGATATGGCGCCCGAGGAACTGGCGGGAGTGCCGTCCATGCCGGGCTCGCTGGAAGAAGCCCTGGACAATCTTGAGGCTGACCATGACTTTCTGCTGAAAGGCGACGTGTTCACCAAGGACGCAATCGAGATGTGGATCCACTACAAGCGGACCAAGGAAGTGGACGCGCTCCGTTTGCGGCCCCATCCTTACGAGTTCTTCCTGTATTACGACATCTAGTACCATCCTCCCTGCCAAAGCCCCTTTCCCCCTCCCTGGGAAAGGGGCCTTTTTTGTTTCGCGCGAGATTGAGATTTTTCAGTGATTCTGATAAAGTACGATCATCAGGCGTCGTCAGCCGTATAGCCGTAATGAGATCTTCGGCTGATCCGTCGTTCTCCGGCATGGCAACCCCGCTCCACCAGTTCATAATGGCCCTCATGAGACTTCGAAAAAAAACAACAGGCCTTGTCGCGGCATCCGTTGCGAAGGACGATGCCGGGAATGAGGGGGCCGCGAGCTCCCGGAGTCCTCAGTTCTTGCAGGCGATCCTGTCGCAGATGCCCTGCGGCGTCATGCTGCTTGATCGTGACGGCAGGGTTCTGTTGATCAATCCTCTGGGCGCGCGAATCCTGCGCCGACATTCAGATACGCTCATTGGCCGGATGCTGCAAGACGTCGTACCGGGAACGCAGGTCTTCATGGATCCTGACGCGGCAGCCTGCCGCGAGCTGGAGCTGTTGATGCCCGAAGGAATGGTATGCCCGATCGGGTACCTTTCCGCCCCCTATGTGGACCCCGACGGCATGCGCAACGGTGTGATCGTCCAGTATCAGGATCTGTCCGTGCTCAAAGCGCTGCTGTCGAAAGGGCAGGATAAGGAACGATTTGTGGCCGTCGGGCGGGTGGTTGCCGGCGTGGCCCATGAGATCAAAAATCCGCTCTTCGGGATCAGCTCCGTGGCACAGATCTTCGAGCGAGAGCTGATCAATCCCATCCATCGGGAGCTTGCCCAGGCGCTCCTTGCAGAGACACGGCGGCTGAACCATCTGGTCGATGAGCTGCTTGTGTACGGCCGTCCCATGAAGCTTCGGGCCGAGCGGTGCGACCTTTCGCGATTATTGGAGGAGGTCTTTCAAGTGCACAGGCGGGAGATCCGGGAGAAGGGCATTGTGGTGCGGGATGAACAGCTCGTGCCGAAGATCATCACCTATGTGGATTCGGGCCAGATCCGGCAGGTGTTTCTGAACCTGCTCCGGAATGCCGTTGACGCGATGCCGCGCGGGGGCGAGATCGCTCTGACGCTGCTGCTGGAAGACCGGTATATCATTTTCAGCCTTGCCGATGAAGGGGAGGGCATCCCCGCGCAGATCTTTGATCGCGTCTACGATCTTTTTTTTACAACGAAAAAGGCGGGAACGGGCCTGGGGCTGACCATCTGCAGAAAGATCGTGCAGGACCACGGCGGCGAGATCATTCTCGAGAGCACCGAGGGGAAAGGGACCACGGTGACCGTGAAGCTGCCGTACCGCGGCGCGTCGGACGCACCGGGCGCCGGTAGTCCCGGAATTCAGAAGGCCTGAGGAGCGCAATGCCGAAAGTTCTGATCATTGACGATGAGGCTGGAATGTGCCGGATGCTGGTGCAGCATTTTTCGTCGCGGGGATGGGACGCTGACGAAGCAGGAACGTCCGCTCAGGGAATCCTGCTCGCGTCGGCGGCGGAGCCCGACATCGTCCTGCTCGATGTGAAACTGCCGGACCAGGACGGGATCGAGACGCTGCGGAACCTGAAAGCGCGGAACAATCCGGCATCCATCGTCATGATGACCGCTTATGGCGTGATCGCCGACGCTGTCGAAGCGATCAAGCTGGGCGCCGAGCAGTATCTCATCAAGCCTTTCAAGCTTGCCGAGCTCGACGCGCTCGTGGACCGGATCGTCGAGACGCGAAAGCTCCGGATAGAGAACCTCTACTACCGCCGGATGCTGGACCACCCCATCGTGGGCGTTTCCATGGAGATCCAGAGGCTGCATCACATGATCGACCTCATGGCCGAGAACGCCGACACCACGGTGCTGCTGCTGGGAGAGAGCGGCACGGGCAAGGAGCTTGCTGCGCGGGAGATCCATCGCCGGGGCCCCCGGCGCGACCGGCCCTTCATGGACATCAACTGCTCGGTGCTTTCCGATACGCTGCTCGAGAGCGAGATGTTCGGCCACGAGCGCGGCGCCTTCACGGACGCCCGTGAGCAGAAGCGGGGGCTGCTGGAGGTCGCCGACGGGGGGACGGTCTTCCTGGACGAGATCGGCGAGATGCCAATGGCCGTGCAGGCAAAGCTGCTGCGCGTCCTGGAGACGCGCACTTTCAAGCGTCTCGGCGGGACCCGGGACCTCCACGTGAACGTGCGGATCATCGCAGCCACGAACCGGGACCTGGAAAAGGCCGTGGAACAGGGCCGCTATCGTGAAGACCTCTACTATCGACTCAAGGTTTTTCCCCTGGTGCTCCCGCCGCTTCGCGAACGGCGCGATGACATCCCTGTGCTGACCGACTATTTTATCCAGCACTTCAACAACACGCTCAAAAAGAACGTCACCGGGTTCGCGCCCGAATGCGGTGGCGCCCTGCAGGCCTACGCCTGGCCCGGCAATGTGCGGGAGCTGCGGAACGTGGTGGAGCGCGCCATGGTCCTGACAAAAAGCACGGTCATGGGCCTGGACCTGCTGCCACGTGAGATCATCGGGGACTTCACCGTGACAGGGCGTTCAATGGAATCGGCGGACCGCGTCTGCTTCGACAAAAAACCCCTGCGCGAGATCGAACGGGAGTACATCCTCAAGGTCTTCCGCGACGAGGGCAGCAACCGGTCGTCCACGGCCCGGGCGCTCGGCATTTCCCGTTCCACCCTGCAGGAGAAGCTGAAGAGCTATGGGATAAAGTAGTACAGGGGCAGTCCCCCTGGAACCTAAGGGGACAGTCCCTTACCCTCCGCAGAGATCAGAAAGGCGGCATATTTGCCACGGCTGAACACGGATAGTAAAGACTCTACATCTTCCCGGGTGTTGGTTTTATCCGCGCTGATCCGTGTTTACCCCGTTAGAAGATTCTTGTTTCTAACGGGGTGAATCCGCGTCCAATTGCCCCTTCAGTAATTTCTTCTTGATTTTTCCGTCATTTCATACCATAATGCGCGTCTTGAACACATATTATTCACGATGAGGAGGGTTCAAAAATGCGTATCATTCTTCTCGGCGCGCCGGGCGCAGGCAAGGGCACGGTGGCCAAACTGCTGACCAAGCTGGACGGATCGGTCCAGATCTCAACGGGCGACATCCTGCGGGGCGCGGTACAGGCAGGCACCCCCCTCGGCAAGGAAGCAAAGGGCTACATGGACAGCGGCGGCCTCGTCCCCGACAAGCTCATCATGGACATCATGGAGCAGCGGCTCCAGGAGAAGGACTGTCAGAAGGGGTTCCTGCTCGACGGCTTCCCGCGCACCATCCCCCAGGCGGACGAACTGGGCAAACTGCTCACGAAGCTGAACATCAAGCTGGACCTGGTGGCGAACATCGATGTGCCGCGCGATGTGATCCTCGACCGGCTGACCACGCGGCGGACCTGCTCCAATACGTCATGCCAGGAGATCTATAACATCAAGAGCAATCCGCCCGCTCCCGGCGACAAGTGCAAGAAATGCGGCAGCCCCACGATCCAGCGGGCCGACGAGACCATTGAAGCCATCACCAGGCGGCTCGACGTGTACAATGAGAAGACGGCGCCGCTCATCGGTTACTACGACAAGAAGGGCATGGTGGTCACGATCAAAGAGGCCAGCAGCGACGGCGTCGTGAACGCGATCCAGAAGGGCATCGCGGCGAAGAAGTAAGAGACAGGCAATAGAGCGAAATAAACAAGGCGGGATGCCAATGCATCCCGCTTTTTTATTTTGCATCCCTTTTAGCAATGGGGAAAGTGAGCCTCAGTAAGACCATACCCTGCCCCAAAACTACCCCATCGAACTTCTTGATTTTCTATGCGGATTGTAATATCCTTCTCTCCGTGGAATTCATTTCCCATACCATCTGAAAAATCAGGATTTTTCATAACTCAATCTGCGTAAATCAGCGGCAAAGAAGTTTCTTCCCAGTTTGAGAAGATTTTGATTTGCAACTGACTGATCGAGAGAAGATAGTGGTTCTCACGCGGGGTGAGCTTTTTTCAGTCTCTTGCAGTGCACAGAACGCCAGCCATCATCAAGGAGGGAACGATGCGTATCCGGTCTTTGATTGTTTTTGTGGTCCTTGCCGTGCTTGGGGCGCCGGTGGGAGCTGCCTGGGCCGGTCCGGCTGATGCGGAGCCGGACTTCGAGGCGCTGAACAGGAAGTTCATGCGCTACGAACCCATCTATGCCCTGTTGGGATACGATGGCGTAAAGGACGCGAAATTTCAGCTGAGCTTCAAGTATAACCTGTTCAGCCATGCCTATCTCGGGTATCTCCATACGACCATCTGGGACATCAACCACGAGTCGTCACCTTTCCGCGATATGAGCTTTCGGCCGACCCTGTTCTACCATTTCAACGAGGAAGGGCCGGAGAAGAATGGGCCCCGTTCCCGGCTCGGATTCGTCGTGGGGGGCGAGCACGAATCGAACGGCAAGGGCGGGCCTGATTCCCGCAGCCTGAACAGCCTGTATCTCAAGCCGGTCTACACCTATGATGTGCCGAAAGAGTGGTCCCTGCGCATTGTTCCGCGGATCACGCATTTCACCGGCGTGAGCGGAGGCAACAAGGACATCGCCGAGTACCGCGGCCACGTGGACCTGCAGATGATCTATGACAGCTACGCCGGCCTGCTGCGCGGGCTGCAGGTCGCGGCCCTGGTCCGGAAGGGGACCGAGGGCAGCCGCTGGACCACCGAGGTGGACGTGTCGTTCGGCGGCAAGAACTGGCCGGTGCGTATCCATGTGCAGTATTTCAGCGGCTACGGCGAGACGCTGCTCGAATACACGCGGCGCTACACCCAGGTCCGCGCAGGGATCATGCTGCAGCAGTGGTAGGGCTTTGCAGGCGGGGGCAGCGGGAAATGACAGAAGGAGGAATTTGGCCCTTCATCAAGTTCCGGATCAAGTTCGACCAGCTCTCCGCCCAGGTCGCGGTGAAGTGGCTTGCCGGGCTCTAAGAGCCCCCATCGAACTCCCCCCATCGTAGTTCTTGTTTTTCCATTAGTATTATAATATGCTCTTCTCGTGGGGGGCACGTCCTCAGTATGAGCGGTTTTCAAGGCACTTTCCTCGCCAAACAATGCATGCCCGTAAAAGCAAGGCCAGAATTGCAGAAGAGTTGGGTAGACAATCGATCGCGAAGGAGGCGCAAGTATGAGTGAAGCAGTAACTCCTGATAAGGCCAATCAAGTTTGGGAAGTAGGGAAAATATTGATTTCCGTTTGTTTAGGATACTTCTTGAGCATTGTTAGTAGGATAAGTGCGGATAGGAAGAGTATCAGCAATGTGAAGGCAATTATATTTAAAGAATTGTCCGAAAACTATAAAAGAATAAATCCTGTTTTGCCTAAGGACAATAACTTTCATCCCGGGTTGATTGATTTGCCTGTGCAATTTAGCCAAACTCTGATTTTCGATGTTTACGAAAAATACTTGGGCCGACTTGCTGAATTGAAAAAGGAGATGTTAGCGAAGATTTATGATGCATACTATCATTTAGCTGAATTTTCAAAAGGCGCTAAGAATTTTTTGCCCTCGCAGATACAAAATGCTGGACAGGAGCCGACAGAAGTTGAACGGCTTAAAATCAGGATTTTCATTCAAAATGCAGTAATCGCTCGAGAAAAAACAGAAGCAGCAATTAAATTATTTCGCGGAGGTGATGCGCTTTTAAGGAATGAGCTTTCTAATCGCGGCGCGGAATATGAGCGCGTATTCGGTTTGGCAAATCAAGCTGCGGGTTCACTTAAGGGGCAGTAGGGAGACATCCACGGGACGTTGTGTCAGAAATTGACTTTTGGGATAAAGAAGGATGCGATGGTTGTTCATAAGTACGGAAATCTATAGGCCTGTTTGTGCTGTTTGATAATTGGTCTTGCCCAGGTCGCTTTCCCTCACATCCTTGCGACTGGGGAAGACTCAATCTGACTAATTGGAGAATATCGCGTGCCTTATTGTCCAAATCCGGAGTGTCCTTTCAGAAAACGCTTCGGCGAGTCCGCCGAGTACAACCCAGGCGCGGTCACGTGTTCTGATTGCAACACGGCGCTTGTGGCCGATGATCCGCTCGGGAAGACGGTCAAGCAGAAGAAGGAATTCAGGATGCGCGATCTCTATAAGCGCCTCTTGTGGACGCTGGCTCTTCTGGGAATCTGGAGCATCGTGCGCCATTTTCCTTTGCCTGGTATAGATAATGATGCCATGATGGGGTTGGGGGGATTAGCGGAGAAGCTAGGCGTTCGTTTTTCTCTATTCTCTTTAGGTCTCATGCCCTATATCACTGCCTGCGTTATCGTTGAGATCGCCGCGTTGTTTGTACAGCCGCTCAAACAGTGGCGTTTAAGGGGCGGCGAATTGGGCAGGGCGCGCCTTACACGGGCCGCGATATTTCTGACGGTTGTGATCGGGATCGTCCACGGCCGCGCTCTCGTCTGGCAATTAGGCAACATGGCCGACGGTCACATACTTGTTGACAATGGGACGGCATTCAAATCACTCCTCGTCCTGACGCTCGTTGCTGCGATGTTTTTTATCATTTGGATAGCCGGTCAGATATCTATACGGGGGTGCGGGCACGGCATAAGCTTGATACTGCTGTCCGGTATCGTGGGAGGGATTCCGCACGACTTCGTACAGGCCCTGCGCCTCTACAAGGGAGCGCTATCCTCCCCTCAATTTCTCATGCCCATGCTGACGCTTGCCGGTGCCATCGTTCTGATCGTATATATGGAGAGAAGCGCTCGGCAGGTCCCGATCCAATATGCCGACGGTAGGCAGGCCGCGTTCCCTATTAAACTGACCACTGCCGGAACGCAGCCGGTCCCGTGGGCGTACGGGCTGCTTGCACTTTCCTTCTTCTTCGTCCCTGTCAATGAAGCTTTCGATCAGGTAAGCAGACCGGTGTCTTCCTGGATCGTCGCTAATCTCCATCAGGGCACGGTTGTCTATACAGCGGCGAGCGCCATCCTGATCATTATCCTTTACGTTGTTTTTACCGCGCTGTTCTTCAATCCCCGCGAGATGATCGACTATCTCAGGGAAAGAAATGCCTCTGTGGTCCCGGACGAGACCGGCGGAAAAAGGGATATCTACCGGGGACTGGAAAGCATGGCCTTTATCGGTGGCCTGTATCTGGTCCTCGTGCCCTTGTCGCTTCAGGCTATCTGGTGGCTGTTGCAGACGGATTTCACCCCGGTCAACGGGATCTCGTTGATTGTAGCAGTCTGCATAACGCTCGATCTGTCCGGTGAAGTGCTTTTCAGATGGCGATCAGACAGCCTTGTACGCATTGCTGAATTCCACGAACCCTGGAAGGCCGGCTTACTCCGCTCTCTTTTGGAAAAAGAAAAGGTCCCCTGTATTGTACGAGGATATTATCACCGGTCTCTTCTATATCTATTCGGCCCCTACATAGAGATGCCCGTTTTTGTCGCAGCAAGCAATGAAAACACTGCCCGGGACGTAATGAGAAGATACTTTAATCAGGAGTAAGGACAATATAATGCAATGCCCGAAATGTCATAAGGAAACGTCCTCGGACATCGAGTGCAACTTCTGCGGGATCATATTCGACAAATACCGGGAACGCGTCCAACAGCCGGCTGTCTCCGGCGAGCAGCCCGGCTCGGGGGAATATTGGGAGGTGAAGGTCTCAATCGAGGATGGGAAATATCCTACCCTGACCCGTCGATATATCGCGACCGCGATTGATGCTGTTTTCGTTCTTTCAGCAATTATGCTGATCTCCTATCTATTCGAGAACGCCGGCGAGACCGGGGTCAAGGTCCGCGTAGGTCTGATCCTGTCCCTGTTTTTCATATATGAACCGCTGTGCACGAGCCGATTCTGCACGCTTGGGCAGAAGATCATGAGAGTGCGGGTCAGGCGATATCCCTCCCTGGAACGCATATCGTTACTCATGGCATACACCCGGATCCTCGTAAAGGCATTGATCGGGATGCTCTCGTTCTTTACCCTGCCTTTCAGTCAAAAGCGGCGGGCCATTCATGACATGGCCGCACGCTCGATCGTTGTTTTTGTTGATTGAGCTTGGGAGAACTTTGGAGACGTTGGTTCGGTGCATAACAGGCAAGGCAGTATCTTGGTGACGTTGTTTCTTAAAAAGGTTTTATTCTTGCTTAATACTCAGCGTTAAACGGAGGAATGATGCACATGACAAACAGGGTAAAGGCAATAAGGAACTGGTATTTAATTTCATTCATTACCGTTGTTTTACTTTGCTTCATCGGCACTGGAAATTCGCCGGCCGCGGCCTTATTAGGAGCGGACGAAGCGATCTCCCAGATCGATAAGTCCCTGGACGGGGAGATGCAAAAGCAGACTGATACCGATGAGGACAAGGCCGTCAGCCTTATGAACGACATCGCGAAGCTCAAGACAGAAGCCTCAGGGTCAAGTCTTGTTTGTTGCATTTTTATCTAAAGCGATGCGATGCCGAGATTAATTCAAGAAGAAAGACTTGACCCTATTGGTTCCCTATTGGTTCCTGACCCTATTGGTTCCCCATAATAAGCCACTATAGACAGGGCTTCCGATAAGTGCTATAATAAGACCTGTTAAGAGTACCATTAAGGAGGTCTTCTATGGGTACAAAATTTTCCGAAGATATTGTTCCGCTCAGTGACCTGAAGGTGAACCCCGGCAAGGTAGTTTCGCATGCACAAGCGACACACCGGCCTATTTTGCTCACGAGCAGGGGCCGCGGGGTTGCCGTGGTTCGATCACTCAAGGATTATGAGGAAGAAACCGAAGAACGCGCCTTTATGCAGGGAGTCGTGAAGGGGCTGATGGACCTGGAAGAAGGCCGCGAAATCTCGCTCTCCGAGGCGAAAAAACGCCTTGGCCTGAAGTGATCCCATGGCTGAACAGGCTCGGATAACGTTTGCCGCGTCAGCGATCAAGGACCTTGAGGACCTGCTGGCCTATTATACGGGTGAAGGTGTACCTGATGTGGGGAAAAGGCTTACTGCTGAGATCATTGCCAAGGTTGAGCGGCTGGGCGCGCATCCGCTGAGCGGCCGGGTCGTGCCTGAGTTTTCTGTCGAACATCTGCGAGAGATCATTTACCCGCCTTTTCGTATCGTTTATCGGCACGATAAAAACAAAGTGCGTATTGTTCGAATCTGGCGAAGTGAAAGACTTCTGAGACTGCCATGACTTCTGCCGCAATTGTTCAAAAACTCAACTTCATAGAGCCAGGTTATATTGTTGTACTTTCAGAACTCCGGCCGATCAATCGATGCATTTATCGCCTTTATCGAACAGCATAAGATACCGTGTTGGCCATAGCTGGTCAGGCCTGAAAATTTCCATTCTCCCGCGTTCATGCCCCTTCACGTTTCACCCGATAGGTAATCCTTCCCCGCTATCCGCACGATCCTGATGTAGTGTATCCGCATCTTGCCGGCCAAATACGCAGAAATCTTCCGGCCCGTATCCAGTTCCACCCCAAACAGGCCGCTCTGTCCGCCTGCCGCAGCCCCTCTTGTTGACTAATGAGAAAGAGGCGCTATAATTATATAAAGAGCACTTTAGTCCTGTTCTTCCTGCAGAAGATAAAACGCACGGGGTGGACGATGGGTCGGCTCCGTTGCTCCTTGCTGCAGGAAAACCACGGACACCTCGTCGGAAATCCTGGATCGATCTTGTTCCGGGTCAGGGGGTGACGAACGGTTATGAGATTTTTGTCTGTGCCTTATCTTCTGTCCCTGTTTCCCTTGCCGGCGCGCACACAAACGTGCGTGCCCGAAGTACCGTGCAATTTCGACCGGCCGACGCGGTACATGGCCCTCGGTGACAGCCTGGCGGCCGGCTACGGAGCAATGCCTGCCACCCAGGGATATGTCTATCTGCTCTATCAGTTGGGCGTGTTCGATTCCGTTGAACGCATGCTCTTTTGCAACGCCGGCGTCCCCGGGGCCAGCAGCCTCGATGTGCTGGAACACCAGGTGCCCCTGGCCGTCAATAAGTTCCGTCCGACGACGATCACGTTAAGCGTGGGCGGGAACGACCTGCTGCCTCTCCTGGACGGGGTCGGGCTTCGCCAGGTGCTCCATACGTTTCATGGGAATCTTGAGCAGATCCTGCAGCGCCTGCGCTCCGGCCTGCCTGAAGCTAATATCTACCTGAACAACCTCTACTGCATTCCCAAAATTCCGCAAACAGGAGTGATAATTCCGGTCCTCAACCGGCTCATTTCCCGCGTGGCCCGGGCCTTTGACGTTCCGGTAGCGGATGTGTATGGCGCGTTCCGGGGCAAAGGCGGCCTGCTCGGGATCGAACACGACGGAGCGCCGCGGAATGAGGTGCACCCGACCAACGCCGGTTACCGCGTGATGGCGCAGGCCTTCGAAGAGGTCGTCAAACGACAAAACGGTAACGGGCGACATTGACAGGTTCAGCGGAACTTCTCGGGGCCAGGTCGAAGGGCGGCAGGGTCAGGTCTATACTGTTTGGCGTGCCCAGCGAAGGGTCGCACACACTTGCGGGTGCAAGTCCCGCCATGGCAAAAAGCCAAAGCCATGTAGCTTGGATGGCAGGAGGTGAGGGAAACGTTGCCTTTTGAAGCCCATCGACAAAGCCCTGTATAGCGGGGTGAGCAAGTTTCCGGGTCGTAACGAAAGTGAACGTAGACGTAGCCTCGTAAAAGACAAGCTCCATCGGCCGAGCCTATCAAGTAGAGGCGAAGGCAGCATTCTCTTACTGACCCTGGCCGTATCGTAAGAGGACGGTGGCGGGGTATCAGCGGCGACACGGAAAGACAGGTGTGCGGTAAACTGGGGAAGCCCTCCTCGTCCCTGACGGAAACGGCAGGAGCAAGGTAGGCCCTATAAGTCACACGACGAAGTGGGCCGACAGGCGAGAGGGTGGCGGACGAGTCCGTAGTAGCGATGATGGAGAGGACAACATAACCTCTTCGGAGCAAAGGGGCTCTGCTGTACTCGTATCTTTCAACAAAACGTGAGGCAGGGAAGCATGACAAACACTTCCGTCAATCTGCAGGAGCTGAGGCGAAAGATATACATCAAGGCGAAGGCTGAAAAGCACTGGAAGTTCTGGGGGCTCTATTGCCACATCTGCAAACCGGAAGTTCTAAGAGAAGCCTATCGACTGGCAAAAGCCAACGACGGCGCGCCCGGCATCGATGGAAAGAGCTTTAAAGACATCGAGGCAGAGGGACGAAAAGAATTTTTGGACAAGATAGGGCAGGAGCTTCACACCCGGACATATCGGCCCATGCCCAATCGACGGGTAAAAATTCCCAAAGGGAACGGAAAGACCCGCACGCTCGGCATACCGACGATCAAAGACCGGGTGGTCCAAGGAGCGCTGAAACTCATACTCGAACCGATATTCGAAGCGGACTTCAAGGATTGCTCATACGGGTACCGCCCCAAGCGGAGCGCCCATCAGGCGGTAGATCGCGTCACCGGTGCGATACTGCGCGGCCTCACGCGAGTCGTGGACGTAGACCTGAGCGGATATTTCGACAACATACGGCACCACATCCTGCTCGGAAAAGTCGCTCAGCGGGTGCAGGACGACGACGTCATGCATCTGCTCAAACTCATCCTTAAAGCGAACGGGAGCAAAGGCGTACCGCAGGGCGGGATCATATCGCCCCTGCTGTCCAACCTCTACCTGAACGTCGTGGATGAGATGATGGAGCGGGCACGGGAAACAACCCGGCGCAAAGGCTACGACAACATCGACTTCACCCGAAGCGCGGACGACATGGTCATCCTCGTGCATGGACACCCCGGCGAAGACTGGCTCCTTGCCGCCGTGCAGAAACGGCTAAAAGAAGAGCTGGACAAGCTGGACGTGCAGATGAACCAGGAGAAAACCAAGGTCGTGAACCTCAAGGAAGAAGGCTGTTTCGGCTTCCTCGGGTTCGACTTCCGGCTGAACACCAACCGCAACAGCCAGAGCTATGTGAGCAAAACACCCAAGCAGAAGAAGCGCAAGGAAATCGGAGAGAAAATAAGGGCAGTGCTTAAGGCAAACTGGAGCAAGCCGCTGAACGAGGTAATACAATCAGTCAACGCAGTAGTCCGGGGCTGGGTGAATTACTTCCGAATCGGCAACAGCAACGGCACCTTCAAGAAGGTAAAATACGACGTGGAGAAGAAGGTGCGCAAGTTTGTCATGAAAAGGCAGAAACGAAATGGCTACGGCTGGAAGCGGTGGAGTAGGGAGGATGTCTATCAGCGGTGGGGCTTGTACAATGACTACCAGATACGATATTTCCAACCGAAAGCGGCCCCAAGCCGTTAGGTCACATAACCCTTGATATGAAGAGTGCAGGAAAGCCGTATGAGGGAAAACCTCACGTACGGTTTGACGAGAAGGCGCTGGAGATAGGGTATGGTTGAGATAATGTGACACTCTCAGAGGAAACGGAGAGAAACGGTGAACACAAACGTCAACCTGCAGCCACTACGCCAGTGCTTTACTCTACAGTCTGCTCTCATCTGCCGCTCCGGGCTACTATTTTCTTTTTCCCGGCCGTCTCCGTAGCATCTCCTGTCAGGCCCCCTCATGGTTCTCGTAAGCACCGGACTTTTTTCGAAAACAATCCCGAGGAGGCGAACTATTCATCCCCGCCCCAGACGCGCACTTCCTGCCTCCCCGCCTCATGCCCCCCTCTGCTTCGTCCTCGTCGTGGACACTGCGTTCCAGAGGTCGTCAGGCTAGATATTTTGCTGGCATGCTTACCCTGCCCCTGCAGTTTATGACCCACTGGTTCAGAATTACCGGCCTAAAATGAACAGTAAGCAGCCTTCCAGTACGGTGAATGCACCGTAACCTCCTCATTTATTTCGATTCAGCGTACAGGCAAGGCTTTTGCACAAAAAAGTGCATGGGGAACATGTGGGTTTATCAACGGTTGCTGTACGCTGCGGTGGGCAGGATGAGACGATCCGCATGCGGACGGCAGAGGGAGGGGCGATGAAAAGAGTGATACTACATACGGCGATTGCTGTATTCCTGCTGTCGGCAGGTCTTGCTGCGGGTTTTGCAACCGGGCAGAGCATGGGCTTTTCAAAGGGAAGTGAATGGGCGATCATGCAGGCCGGGATCATTGCAGAGGAGGCGGGAGAGTTCATGCCCGTCTCGTACGAGGACGGTTCCTTCCGCGTGGTCATTCAGCAGCCCCGGGGCCTGTATAGACAGGCACAGAGGGTTGCCGCCATGGACCACAATGAGGCGCAGTATCTTTTGATAAAGGAACTAGCTCCACGCGAAGAATCCGCGAGAAAGGACCGGCTCTAAGAGAAGAGGGTCGTTCCTTCACGCTTCATTGCTTACTTCTCGGTTTCGTCCTGTTCGCCCGCTCCGCGTTCCGGGGTTCCGTGCGCCAGAAATGCCTGGGTTAGATAACAGACGGCCATCTGCGACCACTATGGGCCTTCTGGCCAGGTACCGATGCTGTCCGCTGCCGCGTCCAGGACATCCTTGATCGCATCATAGGGAAGGCCCGAAGCATCAGTGCGCTGGTTGAAGAGCGCCGCGATGTTCACCCCGTCGGGCCTTTGATACACGAAGGTAAAGGTCCCGGGCATGGAGCCGAAGAACCAGTAGACATAGCCGTTCTGCCCGGGCAGCCGCGTGTCTCCGCTGATCCAGTAGTGGTCGAGGAACCGGACAAGCGTTCCCGCGCTTGCGGCGATGGCCCTCGACTCCACGGCAAAGCCTCCGTCCGCGCAGGGGACGCGCTGTGAAGGCGCATAGACGCTGAAGCACAACTTCGGATCAGCATACCATGCTTCTCGCGGATTCCGGTCTTTGACGAAGGCGTGGCTTCGGTCTACGTCCAGTTCCATCTGCTGCTGCAGGTACTGCACAAAAGACTGCCCGCGCACCTGCTCGACGATGAGCCGCAGCAGCGCGTAGCCGAAGTTAGCATAGGCTGTCTTGCTGCCGGGGGCGTACTGAAGTGGTTTGGATGCCATGTAGCGGGCAATGTCCGCTGTTTCCGCCGGCGAAGGAATGTTGAGATCGCGGGCGATCTCAACGACCGCGAAGACAGGATCGAACCCGGCCTGGGCGTTGTCCCATCCGGCCTGATGGTCCAGGAGCTGCCTGATGGTGATCTCGTTCAACCTGGCGTCCGGTGCGGGGCCAGTCAGCGTGATCCCGAGAAACGGAAATACGCGGGTATCCGGCTGCAGTCTGCCCTGGTCGATGAGACGCTTCACCGCCGCGGCAGTGATCGGCTTGTCCACGCTCGCGAGCCGGAAGAGCGTGTCCGGCCGGATCGGGGTCGTGAGCCCCGGGTCCTGCCATCCGTAGCCGCGAAGCAGCATCAGGACGCCGTTCCTTGACACGGCCAGCGCACCGGCCCGGATGCCCCGGGCCCCCATGTAGCCGGTCATGGCGTTGTCGAATGCTTCAAGCTCGGAAACCGCGTCACCGGTGATCGGGATCGAGGAAGGCGTAAGCGGCTGGGCAGGGGCCAGCAAAATGAAATCAGCCTGATTCAGAATGAGGAGAAGGAGCCCGCCACAGAGCAGCACAATAGCGACCGCTGCGATGAGGCAGGGCCGTCGTTTTCTCGTCGTGATCGTCGTTGGTTTATCGGCAGCGGGTGTCATGCGTCCTTTTTCTCCTTTAGTGTCGTCTTATGCATCAGCGCGTGCGGTACAGCTGCGACGAATAAAAAAGCCAGGGTGTCTTGCCCCGGCTTTCGCATTTCCTTCATTATTCTGTCCTGAACCCTGAACCCTGAAC